>Ga0154002_1000064_pt1 | contig 23345 bp, 8 predicted proteins | sample TSNY086MetaG_FD_102276 | JGI IMG/M metagenome (GOLD analysis project Ga0154002, IMG submission 102276) | Attine ant fungus gardens microbial communities from New York, USA - TSNY086 MetaG | ecosystem: Host-associated > Fungi > Mycelium > Unclassified | place: USA: New York, Robert Cushman Murphy... | reverse complement strand
TAATTATTTATTAAAAGAAGAATAGAATTTATGAGGTTAACTAGTTTTATTTATTTTATTTAATTTAAATTTATCTTTTTTGATTATGCAGAAAATACCAAAATTACTATTGTTTTTTCTTAAAATAAGAGAGGTACTTTATTAAAAATATTTACATCTAACGGGTTTTATAACTAAATTATCTAATTCTTTAGTCTGGGACTATACTTAAAATTATTTAATAATCTCTTCAATAGTACGGAATTATACTTTAATTAATTAATCTTTAATAACAGGACTTATACCAAAATTATGTATTCCTTTCTAAAATTTAGATAGATGTTTTTTTTTATTTAACTTTTTTTAATTAGATATTATGTATCTTAGAGTAAGGAATCCAAGGTAGTAGGTTTATTTATATTATTTAATAAAATTTATTTTATAATGATATTAAGTTAGTTTAACTAACAAAATGCGGAGGTACTAGTTGTTTATATTTTTATATAAAATTATTTATTAATTGTTTTAAAGGACGAACAGTGGAGAAGGTGTTTATAATTTATTATAAATTTATTTAGCTTATTTAATATTTAATATATCATTGATCCGCGGATTTACTTAATTTAAAATTGTATTTATTTTATTTTTTATTCTCAAATAATTGATTACTTTGTTATGGTTGGAGACGCAGCCAATATTATAATAAGCTGACACAGAATATTAGTTAATTATGTTTTTTATTAATTAATTTACTTTCCGTGGTGAGATGCGGAAAATCATTTAAATTACTACTTTTTTTAAATCTTTAAAATTATTATTAAATTTTTAATAAACGTCAAGGTGCGCGGGATTTATTCATTTAAATTTAAACTAAAATTTTATTAGTAAGCTTTTATTAGTTTATGTATTTAATACAATTATGTGAATCTTTTTTTTTAAACTTATATTAAATTATTAATTAGTGTGAATCTTTTATATTCTATTTTTATTAAAATTTTACCAATAAACTATTTACTTTAAATAAAGTATTGGAAGTTGTAATCTTTTTATTTTAACTATTTTATAGCGCAATTATTTCTAGTTGTAAGCTTTTACTATTTATTTTGATCTACTTTGTTTAGTTTAAACTATAATTATTAAAAGAGATACGCGCAATACATAGGTTTGTAACTTTTTAATATTTTTATAGATAAACTTGTAATCCTTTAATAGATAAATTTTAAAAGCTGTTATTAGCTACTTGTAAATTTTATTAGTTATTTTTTATTAATTAATATTAAAAATATTTTACTTGGTGTTATAGGTAAGCGCGGTTAATACAATTTTTATTAAATTTATTTTAATTATTTTATATTAAGTTATTTATTAGCCGATGCTAAAAAAGTAAGATTATTTAACTTTATTTAAATTATTTTATCAAGTTACATATTACTTCTAGTTAAAGGATTTGCAGCCTAATGTTAATTGCTAATTTATAAGCTTTTATACTATTTTAATAGTGTTTATTAACTACTTGTAATCTTTTTTTTAAAAATTAGTACGCGCGAATAAGAACTACTTGTAATCTTTTTTATAAAATTATATATTAAGTTTAATCACTAAGTTGTAATCTTTTTTACTTAAATAAAATTTTTAATTTACACGCATTAATCGCATAAGTGGACAAAATACTAAACCATTTTTAATATTCCACAATTAACGTCTAAAGAGCCCACCGAAATGTCGATCCATAACCAAATTATCATAATATCAACCCGTCTTTTCATATGATGAAGTAAAGCGACGAGAAAACAGGACCCGAAATAACAGGTTACTACAATAAAGAAATGAATTACTATATAAGCACTCTAATGAAACTCTAAAAAGTATTTAATTAAAAAAAAAAACTTGAATTTATTTCAGAAATAATAAAATAAACTTAAAAATAAAATTGAAACATTTAACAATAACTTAGAAACAATTTATTTAAAAAAATTAAATCAATTACATGATAAACTATCAAAATAAGATACAAGAACTAAAATATAAATTAGTAACAATAAAAGACAAACACTTTAATAAAATATTGTGAAAGTATCCTAAAATTGATAAAGAAATTATAGTACTAGTAGTTTTTTAAATTAAAGAAGTTCTATACAAACTACTCATGATAATATTGATTCAACTACTCATTATTTAGTAAAAAAAATATTCTACTTCTGAATCTAAAAAACATTCAAAGCTGAATTTGAAATAATATTTAATAATAATAGTATGAATTTATTAAAAATAAAGAAATAGTAGAAATTTTCTAAAAATATTAGAAGAAATAATTCATGATTCAAATTAAATTCTAAAGAAAAACAGATAATTTTTAAATAAAAGGCACTTATTGATAACCTATAGTATAATGATAACATTTTATAAAATTTAGGAATTACTTCAATAGCAACAAAATAGCAAATGATATAATGTAAGAATCTAATCCAAATAATGGTTAGCAAAAATGAATCTAAAAAACAATAATACATATATAAGTTTTAATTATTATTTCTTAATTAATAGCAATTAAAATTAGGTTCTTTCTTAATAGAGATATTCAGTATAAAACCTACATATATAGTAGATAGAACATACAAATTAAATTTTGAGGATACTGTTAATTTACTGATTTAGCTATTTTAGTAATTAATGAAGAATTTTTCAATTTAATACAGACCAATTTTATTTTATCTACTATTTTACCTATGTTCTGTTAACCTAATACATGGTCAGAAACAGAATTTGGTGGTAATTTTGAATATAAATATAGAAAAGATGATATAATAATACTAGCGCATAATGGAAAGGTAGAATTTATACTAAATTTTTTTATAACATATCAAGGTAGTGAATTATCTTCAGCTTTAATCAAAATTTGATAAGAAAAATCTATTAATGACCTCAACCTAGTAGACTAAAATTAGTTTAATAATAGGTGCTAGAATAAACAGAGTTTGGATGCTTGAGGTGGGATTACTTATTATTTTAAAATTAGTTTTACAGCATCACTAAAAGCTTGAAGTACACCATAATAACCTACTACATTAGGACCAACACTAGTTGTATAGAACCTATAACTTTCCGTTCAATAAGTGTTATAAAACTAAAAATAGTAGAATATGTACTAGAACTACTAGAATTTCCATTAGACTATAAATAATTGAAAACATTTTATTATTGATTTATTTTTAATTGTTTTAAGCTTATTACTTATAATTTAGTTTATTTTATATATTTAAAATATGAATAAAATTATTAAAATACTTAAGATTGTTCCCATTCTAATAATATAATTATATAATAAATAGAAATATTAGTAGTAGTAGTAGTAGTAGTTATCTAAATAGAAATAGTAGTAGTTATTCTAATTAAAATTATTACCATTATTTAAACTAAAATTTTTAATTAATATAAGTTAAGGTATTTATCAACACTTAATAATAAGTTTACCAAATATACAGTTAATGTAAATTTTAAATAAAAGGTTAAAAAAAAATGTTGTATGTCTAGCTTTGCCAAATCGGAGCATTAAGATTAGAGCTTTGTCATTGCTGGCATTCGTTATAATCGTTTTTTCTCTGCTAAATTATAGGTTTAGCTCAGATTTAAGAAAGTAATGAATCCGAATCAGGTTTTATTAAAGTTCATTTTTCGATCCTCTGACCCCGATAATTCAATCATCTGCATAACGAACATAGACAAGCCTCTGGATTTACCAATCTGGAGAGTCTCTAGACTGGACATTCATCATTAGTTTGTGATATTTCAACTTGGTAAACTGATCTTTGGCCAGGTCTTTACGATTCTATAATCTACTCCATGCAGGATTGATTCTAGCTTTAACCCCTTTATCAAATTCACCTTTCAGTTGTTATACAAATTTGTCCATTTCAATCATATATACATTTGAAATTGTTGAGCTTATGATAGAACCCTTTGGGGTACCCGAACCCGACATAAAGTGTTTAAATACTCGAAATTCGAAGTAACCTGCTTTAAGGGCTTACTTTATCATCCGCAGAAATATCTGATATAATATTTTATTACTTAAGATCTTCAAAACGATATCAGGGCTATTTAAAACATTGGGTGATATTTCATTCAGTGTATCACGTAGCAACTCCGAACACCTGATATATAGTTATCAGAGCAGTGTGCCATTCTTTTTCTGGTCTTAACCCAAGTCCTCGTTTGGATAAGAAGTTTGTGTGTTCAAAATGGCTTATACGATCATTAGTTGGCTTATTGAACTAGCTTATCTATGCTAGTGCTATTCTAATACCCCTCATTTCACAGTTGCCCTTAGGATTTTCAACTCTTCTACCTCGAAAGATTTTGAATGTACCTTCTTTAAGACTTTTAATTCTCCTTTCTAGAACTTCCTGAGACATACAATCCAAAGTAGTAGCTATTATTCCTTTCGTCATATTACCAGGCTTACTTTTAATAATAGTGTTTGTAGCGTGTCGATCGTTAAACCCCCAAAATAAGTGTTTTAGAGGAGGGGGTAGAATCCGTCATACTTTTAAAAGTAACTTTTGTTTATTGTATTGGCTTTACAAGCCTTTAACTTTAATAAAATTTATTTAAGTATTATTTATAGCCGGATTAGATCTATTTTGTTTTTATTAAGATTAGATTTTTGGCCCTTTTAAGCACTTAAAATTTAAATAAAAGCTACAAACCTATCCATAAATGATGGATATATAAAGTAAATCAAAATTATGTTTTATAAAATTAAATGTAGTCTTTTTTATGCTAATCTATCCAAAGTTTTAAAGCACTTATATTTTTGCATCTAAGTTGATCAGACTCGAACTGATATTAAGCATCACCAAATTTGATGTTTTCCCAAATTAAACTACAACTCATTTAATAATCTATGGTCTTATTAGCTATATTTATATTAACTTCTTAGTATTTTTTTCTATTTTGAGGACTTCTAAGTTTAGAGTTATGAGAATTTTATTTAAGCTATAATTTATATGATTAGTAAGCTATGATTATGTTAACAAACCGTTAGGTCTAAGGGGCGCTAGGACTGGCGAAGTATATTTGAAAATAAGTCGCTCTATTAATATTAGTCTAAATAAGGAAGTCTAATCAAAAGTAAAAACCCGCTAGCTCTCAAACCCTTATGCTCTCTTTTTTAAAAAAGGAAATAGTATCTATTTAAAGCACTAGTATTATAAATATAACTCATAAATTTTAAAGATGTTGGTGATTTTTGGGGTCTTTCAGTCCTTTATTGAAAATAAAATTATAGCTAAAGCGATGGCGAGATTTAGAAACCTAGGAAAAAGTTGATTTTTATTCTCTTATTTATAAAAAAAGTAAACGTAGGATTTATTAACTCATAAAGTCGTACCTAATTTAGGTATTATTAACAGAACTAATTCGTCTTATTACTTATAAGGCTAATCTAAGTAACCCATACGCAGTATTCGTAGTTTATCTTAAAAAAAATCTTAGTACAAAGTAATAGTAAGATAAAAATTACCTAAATCGTCTTATTACCTAATTCGTATAAGTACCTAATTGTCTCAGTCATAATTAGAAATCTAGGGTAGTATTGATCAGATATTAAGAAAAGTAAAATCACCTATCTAATTAGGCTAGTTTTATTCCCTATTAGGCTAGTCTTATTACCTAAGTTTTAAAAGAACACTGTATTAAACCTTATTTTTTCTAGTTGGAAAATGCTTAACTTTATATTTTGATTATTGAATATATATTAATTAAGATTACTTTTCATATAATAAAAGTTACTAGATTTTATTAACAATTTGTTAAAATAAGACAAGTACTTAAGGAAAAATACAAATACAAAGAGTTAAATTTTTTTAACTAGATACAAGTAAAGTAATTAAGTTATCTTATTAAGAGCTATAAAACAAAAAAACCCGCAATATGTAAAACCGCTAGAAACACAAAACTAATCTTATTTTTTTAGACTCAGATAAATATATTTTTATCTTTCTATTTTTAATAATCCCAAATCCGCGAGCTCTGTTAAAAAACGCTAGCTCTCTTAAAAAAACACAAATTTTGCTAAGGACTTTTAATTTACTCTTATTACTAGGATTAGTCTTAGTATAACATTAAAAACCAAACGAACAGAAAACAGAAAACAGAAAACAGAAAACAGAAGAAAAAAACAAATAAAGGTAAAGTATAAGTAAGTAGAGCAATTTTAAAAATAAACGATAGCTTTGCATTTGCGCTAGGACTGTTTTAGAAAAATTAATTTATAATTAACACAACCGAGCTTAAAAAGTTTTAATTGATAATGTAGGTAAAACAGAATAAAAATATTACAAATGATAAGTAAGCCAAAGTATGGAATGAAACTATAAAATATAGTATACAGTAAAATTTACAAAGAACAGCTTTTAAAAGAAACTATTTTAATTTCTTTGATTTTAATCAAGCAAAAAGGTACGAAAAAGTCAACTAAAATAAACTTAATTTAAATATTATTTTATGTTAATTAATTAATTTAATAAATTTTTAAAGATAACAGTAGCACGAAATTATATAAAATTATACAAGATAAAATTAGTGTTTTTTAAGTTTTTTTTAAAAAAGGCAGTGCGTTCAAAGTTGATAGTATCTTAAGTAAGGATTATTTTATAAACTGTATGTTTCTAATTTGAATGGGGTTTTTAGCAAATTTTACAAAATTTAATTATGATGAATACCATATTTTATTCACATGATTTTTAGTTAATTTATTAAATAAATTTGTATTATTGCCAGATTATTATCTAATTTATTATTTAACTTTATTTAAAATTTATCTTTTAAAGCAATCAGTTTTAGATATTTTATTTTTATTACTATACATTTTTTTGTGTGTGTTTGTTAATTTCACTAAAACAAGTAAATGTTTAAAACATTAAATAGACTATTATAAAGACTTACTCCAGATCAAAAAGATTCAATAAAAAATTCATTAAATGAAAGTAGTACAGAATAAAATAAAACTACTGCTGTAATTTCACTAAGATAATTCTTAATTTGATATAAGGAGAAAAATGGAATGGCAAGAAAAACTACAAAGCGCTATAAATAGCATTTTTAAATTAATAATTTTTTTAAAGTAAGTAAGGTAAGATAAGGTAAGGTAAATAACACTATCTTAATATATTTTTATTAATAGTTTGAAAAGTAATTAAATATTTGTATTTGTATTTATACTGGTTATTTTCTATAATATAATTATATAAATAAATAATATTTAAGTTATAAAATAAGGGTATAATCAATAAATAACTTTTCTTTATTAAATTTTTTAATTATTAAAACAAACAGCTGCAGCAAAACTACACCTTATTAATTAATTATTTGTTTTTTTTATAATAATAATGCTGAAAAAAGGAATTGAACCTTTATTCTACCGTCATGAATGGTAAGTTTTAACCTATTAAACTATATCAGCTTTTGGACTAATTCTATTAATTGAACTTATTAAATTAGATTTTTTTTATTAGGTAACAAAAAGTCGAAAATAAAGTAAGTGAAAAATTGTCAAAAATAAAATAGTGGGTTAGGTATATCTATAACTCAGATTCTGTTTATGTATATTTTGCTGATTTCTCTAAATATTCTTAAGTACAGGTATAGGTCTTTTTACTATTATTATTATTTAATAATTAAAAATTATTTTTTCTCTTTTTACAATTATTTAATAAAAAAAAGTTTCTCATTTTTCTTATATACTATTAATATATTAAGTTTTACCTAAATAATTATTTATTAAATATTATACCTTATTTCATACTTTTGAGTTTCCTAATTACTTTTAAAATTAAAAAATAATTCAGTTTTAGATATCCTAAATCTCTTTTAGTGCAACTAATTTAAAATTAAGTATTTGATAATACAAAAGAAATTAAATAATTTTATTAATATAAGTTTATAGAAAAACAAAATAAAACAAAAACAAAAGATAAGCAAAAATTTTAATAGGATTTTCTAACTATGCTTAGGCAGGCTACTATAGTTTAATCTTAATCTTAATCTTAATCTTAATTAATATATTTTTATAAGCAGGTTAAACGGTAAATTTAATACCAAAATGTAGCAAGGTAATTGTAATAATTGCAAATTTAAACTAAAGGTGTTGGTTTAATTAACTAGTAAATTATTATAAAAACAAATAAAATACAGCAATCAGTAATTAAAAAACATATAAATTATATCTAAGGATTGAAATTTTGCTTTTTTTATTTTAATTTAAAATACCTATTCAAACAGCTTATTACTTTAATTTTAGCCTTTCCTTAGCAATACTATTTTTACTTTAAGTTTTATTTTGCTTAAAAAAAAATAAAGGTATGAAATGTCAATTGCAGCTATGAATCAAAATTGGATTGGCTACTTCTTCAAGATTAAATTGGAAACACCTGGGCTCGAACCAGAACTTTCCCCTTAAAAGGGGGACACTCAACCACTCGAGTTCTGCTTCCTAAATTAGAATATATTATATTAAATGTTATTAGTTTATAAAAACTACTCTTTCTTGCTAAGGCAAATTTTTACTCTAGAACTCTAAGCTAATTAAGAAATATTATTTGTTATTTGCCATGCTAATTGATTTCTATCAAAAGTCCTCCCTAGTTTTTAATACTTTTTTAAGGGATTTCATCGCCAACATAAGGTTATTTCTTTTCTGCTAAGTAACAGGCAAGGGTTTATAATACCAAAAAAAACATCTTATTGGAATCGAACCAATAAACTTATGCTTCGAAGGCACACGCTTTACCTTTCAGCTAAAGATGTTAACGAATAATACAAAAGTAAATAATTTTTTGTTGTTAAATAGAACAAGTAATTTATATAAATAATAAATTTTTTCGCTAATTGTATATACAATAACTCTTTATCAACTAAAGCAAAGATTTTCTAGAAAAACAAAAAAAATAAAACAAAAAACACATTTCTAATTTTAAATCTTAAAGGGGGCAGCAATATTTTACTTAGACTAGGTAGGCCGATACATTCATTAGCAGGATACTTATAAATCCTATTTATATAGTTATATAATATATATATACTTATATCATATAATTCTTTCTTTTTTTTTTTGCTATTACTTATAATAGTGACAACTTTAGTTTCTAAAAACTTTTACCTTTTGGCGTAGAATTGTAGCTTTACATTTTATGAACTATAGAAGTATATATCTTAAGTTGATACCGATTTAAAAATTTTTACCTATTTGGTTTTAAGCGGTTTAGATACAACTTTGTATTTATCTGAATCCATATTGATCTTATATGAAAATCTAAATTGACCTTTTTCTTGTCAGACTGATGTAAAGATTATCTCCAATAATCATCATAATTATTCCGTTTGTTAAATTTTTACTTCATCACTCGTCCAGAAAAAATAAAACAAAGACCTAACGTCAATAATCTATAATATAGACCTAGTTAGGCTACATTAATGTAACATTAAGTCTAAAAAAATAATTTAACATTTTTGTTTTAAGTATATTTTATATTTAATTTTAAATTATGAAGTAATAACTATTCTTAAAATCAATATAGTGTGGTTTAAATACTTTATTTACATCTGGATAATTAAATTTTATTTTTCTATTTCCAAAACACTAAATTTTGAGATTAAAAATTTTCACCGAAATGAGCTAAAGCTAAATTTTAAATTGTCATCTAAATTCAATAAAAAATTATTTTTAGTATATATATTGTAATAGCTTAATTACAACAACTCTGCTATTAAATTAACATTATTACAAGTAACTGCAAAACAATCATGTAAAAAACAAAAAGTTTATATGATTATCTTCCTTAAATAAATTTTATTTTAATAAAGCTAAACTAGCTGCATTTAAAAAGTTAACTAAATTAGGTATTAAAGCTCTAGTTTGTTTTATACTATGAAACTTATTTTCTAAGTAAATACTTAAATTAAGTAAATCTTTTTTTAAAAAAGGTATAGAAATACCTAACTTATTAGAAATACTGGCAATATATTTAAAATAATTCAACAAATATTGTAAATTAGGAAAATTTCTTTTTTTCTTTTTTTCTTTTTTTATATAAACATATATATAAAGTATTACATAGATATTGTAAATCAATATTATTTAATATAAATTTATCATCATTTGATGTGTATATAGTGACCATTTCTTTTATTAAAATTAATTCTTCTTATCATCAATATTTGAATACTTAGTAGAATTGTAAGGCATTGTTTGTTGTTATTTCTTTAATAAAGCTCTCCACTAAATTTTAACTCTTTACCACCCTTAATTATGGTTAATTTTACTTAGAAGGTAAAACTCATAATTTCAACTAAATGTAGGTGTGCTAGTCCCTCGCTTAATTTAAGCCTTTAATAATGTTAATTTCGAATTAAGGTTGGAGTCCACTTAAGTGAATCTTATTTTAACTATTATTTAATTTATTTAAATAGACTTTTGTTTATGCAGTTATGCTTATATAGTTTTAGTGATTTAAGATTTACCCTATTTATAATATTATTTTATGTTATTTTTTTAATGAAGGTACTAAAAAAACAGTACTGTAATTTTATTTATTGAGTGGCAACATAGGAAGCAAACCCTATTAGTTTTACAACATTGTATAATAATTTATCAATATTAATATAAATTTAATTATTTTTAATTTCATATTTGAGTGACTCATAAATATTGGACACTTTTGTGTTTTATAAAATTTAATAAAATATAAAGGGTGATTTCTTGACTAATTTAATACAATGAAACAAATAAAAATTATTAAAATAATACGGTAATTTATATTTTAGCCCTACGAGCCTTTCTATCTCAAATCTATCTGTAGAGCCTCACTTTTGCTATGCGGGTAATCTTGGATTCTCGGTAAGATTGTGGAATATAAATTTAGTGTTTTCTAAAAATTTATGTAAAGTAAAGTAAAGTAATTGATTTTTGTCATAAAGTAGAATAATATATTGTTAAATAGTATTAAGGTAAATAATAAAATAAGTAATTTGATATTAAGTGTTATAAATATATATAACATAAGTTCCTTTCTATTGAAAAATAGATTGAATAAAATGGGTGAATTGCAAAGAAATCTTCATATGCTTTTTTGTATTTAAGATGATTTGCAGCTAAAATTTTATCAATATTATATATAAAATATAGTTCTATGATAAGAGAAAGTTAAACGACTAACAGGTGAGTTATATTAACAATTCTTCCAATACAAGTGCCCAACATCAAATTAGATTAAAAAATAAAGAAATACTATCACTAATTAATATAATATAATTAAAGATGATGATATAGTCTAATCTTATTAGAAATAATAAGTAAATATAATTTTATAATAATATATTCTTAAATAAGACTGTTTTTTGTTGTTTGGGGAGGATTTTTGTAAATAATGCAACACTAAATCGATTTTGTTCTCTTCACTATCTACTACCTCTTATTCTATCAGCACTGGTAGCTATACATCTACTTACACTACATGAACATGAAAGTAATAATCCACTAAAATTTTTAGGAAATACGGATCGAGTACCTTTTCACCCATATTTTATTTTTAAAGATCTAGTAACTGTATTTGTATTTCTACTGGCACTTTCTATATTTTTATATTTATAATAAATGTACTAGGACATTCCGATGTCTATAATCCTGCTAATTCTATGCAAACACCATCCTCTATCGTACCAAAGTGGTGTAAATAAGATGCCTCTCTCCAAAAAACCTGGACTAATTGCAAAAATATCCTATTCTACTTACTATCCTAGAAAAATTTGCAGCGGAAGCTATTAGAAATATTCTAAATGATATAAAAAGTTACTATTTAAATAGTAGCGTTCAACGGCTATAAGCAGGGACAAATTATTTGTAAGACATAGTTCTAAATCATATTGTAATATATGAAAAATAAAAGTAAAATATCACACAATCGTAGATTAGTCACACAACTCTCTATAATCGCACTTTAGTCAAGTATTGTGTCGTTTCACTCGTAGAATATATCTTAATAATTAACATGATATCACACAAGGAAAGACTAATACTAAAAACAGATTAATCTATCACAATCGACAATTTTAGATATCCTAGATTTCTAACAAGCACAATCCGCCACCACCACACCTCCTCAGCCTTGCTTTGCTTTGAGTTCTCGGGGTGGGTATCGAAGATTGCTTAGCGTCAAAGATTGCCGTTGTTGAGATTGTGCGCACAGAATCATTGATTGTTGTGGTAATATTTTCTATTCATAATGTTTTAATAATTTAATTTAAAAATACTTTATTCTACACAAATACATACTCATACTAACTGAGATATCAAGTTAACAATGTGTCTTCCTTGTCTAAATACGTATTACAAACTTTCTATAATACAAGTTACACAACAAAAAACTTCTTAATTACAATCTGCACACTATTTATCTACAATACACAATCAAAGATTTATAAAAGATTTATCAAAAATTTATAAAAAATAAATAAACCAAAATAAAAAATTAAGAAAAGATTCGTCTTGTACGACACAAAGCGAAATGTCATTCGAAGATTAGAAGGTGGACTCCGTTACGTAATTATGAATGATGGATCTTACTAAAATTAAGTTATAATCTGAAGATATATTTTTTTATGTACAAAGAGTAAATTATCGAATTAAAGTGCTATAAATAAATATCACCCCGCTGAATATATAATTCTAAAATGGTATTTATATCTAATCTATGAGAAATTTATATCTAATCTATGAAAAATTGTGATATTGTACTAAACGATACGAACTAGTATAACCAGAATATAATAACTTCTTTTCTATTGGTAAATCGGAGATTGAGTTATACAGAATAATATTTGATCTTCTACCATTTTATGCTATTTTGCGAACTATTCCACAAAACTACTAGGTGTTATTTGTATATTTCTATCACTACTAATTCTTCTAGGTATACCACTACTGGATACTAGTCGAGTACGTGGAAATCAATTTCGTCCACTAATACGATTTGCATTTTGGTGTCTAGTAGTTTATTTTTTTTTATTATAATATTTATTGGTTCACAACATGTAGAATCACCATATATTGAAATTGGTGCTATGGCAACAGTATTTTATTTTACATGATTTGTAATTTTAGTACCATTTGTTGGTATTCTAGAAAATACTCTAATGGATATCGCTCTAGCTGAAGAAACATAAGTAACTAATACCATCCAAATTAATTTCATTTCTTTTTTTTAAATAAAAACTTAACTGTCCTTAAATTATAAAATTCTTACTCTTCTAACAAAAAATTCATTTTTAATCTAATTCCCCTTTATTTATTATTTATTAATTATTATTTATAATTTTTTATATATTATTTATAATTTAGAATTTATAACTTAGAATATATAATATAAAATAAAAAAAAAAATCTTTTTTCTAATTATATTCGATTATATTCTATTATAGCAATGCAATTTCATAGACAATAGAAGATTACAATTTAAGGTTGAGAAGATTAAGAAGATTGAGAAGATTACAATCCAAGGTTGAGAAGAATGAGAAGAATGAGAAGATTTGGTAGATTTATGTTAATATTTATGTAATTATATATAAGTATTTCTATTTTTTAGAGTTACTATATTTTTTCCACCATTACTAACAAATTAAGTATAATCTTCCTATGTATTCAAAGTGGGTAGGTAGGAATAAACTCTTCTTATCTCCTAAAGTATAATCTTTCTATATATATTTATAGGTGTCTAGTGGGTACTAAAGCTTAACAAAAAGGTGTGGTAAAAAATAAGATAAACCATTTATAGGTATTCGAGAATCTTTGATTAGGGTGGTGAATAATACACGCTAGTCTACGTGGAATGGTTGAAAATATCAAGAATAATAACAGAATCCAATAATTATTTCTCTTTCAACAATGGAAGATTGTAACTACTTACCCCCTTTTTTTATATATTTTATAATATTTAGTTGAATTAAAAATTCATCGTATTTCTATAGAAATCTGTTATTAGTTACACTTATTACTACTCTCCTAAATTGTCTTTACTTTGTAAAATTCAGGTCTAAACCTTACTTAATTTTTAAGTTGAAATACAAAAAAATTGTATCAGAAACTAGTTATATAATTCTTTTTAATTATTTTTATTAATACCAGAAAATGATAAATTTATACAAAACAAAAAACAAAAACATTGTAAAGCTTCTCTACACCTTGATAATATATAGGTATATTATACTTTAGTTATTTAGTTTATGTTAACTTTCGTGTTATTAAAAATACTAATATAAGTTTTACTACTAATTAAAATAATAAATAAAAACTCTTTTTGAAATAAAATCAAAATAATTCTTTAATTCTTTAATTCTTTAATTCCAGGATTTGAACCTGCACTGTTCTAAACTATTGCATCCTAAATACGATTTGGCTAGCCTACATATTTCTACATATTTCTACATATTTAAGATAAAATTTTAAACTTATAATAACACATAATGTAAATTGGTTTAAGGTAAAAAGTTTACTCAAATAATAAATTGCAATTCATCTAACACCATTCACATATATCGCGAGATTATACTTAAGGAATTTTAGATTAGAAAAAGAAAGAAAAATGATAAACTTATACAACAAAACTTAAGTTAAGGTAAAAAGATTAACTTACCTAGACCCCAATATAATATATAGGTAGATTATACTTTTTTAATTAATTACTAGTAACTAGAGGGTAACTCAACCAACCCAAAATTTAAAAAATTTAAACTTATAAAAGTCTTTTAGTAGAAGGTATAACCTTTCACTTGAAAAATTGGTATTATATAATATTACCGTTTTAAATTATTAAACTCACACCCCAATTTAAATAACTTTAAAGAACGCAATTTCTTTCTTTTTCAATAAGAAGAAGTCTTTTTAAATATATAGATAAATTTATAATTAAGAGTAGATATACAAGCTATTTGTATTTTGGTAGAAAGGTATTTATATTAATAAGATATACTTTATCTTTAATACTTGAATTGTATTATATACTTGTTTTAGAATTTAAGGAGAAATGCATTTTTCTATTTTAGAATAGTAATTAATACTTGAATAGTATTTATACCAGCTATTTTGTATTAAGTAGTAAGAGACTATAGATTATTATAATAGATTTTCACAATGGAAGAGTATTCAATAGTGTGATCTGACTTTAGTGATGAATTGATTTAAAGATTTGAATTAAACCTCCTTCTCCCTAAAATTAGGTAAATGTTATTTTTAATATTTTTATAATTTTTATAATTTTATAATTATTCTGTTATTATTTTCTGTTATTTTCAAGTATAAATTTACTAGTTAATTCAGAATATGGTAGAAATACTTTCACAACATTTTTTGTTTACAAAAACTTTATATTTTCCGCTCAAATTTAACAATCCAATACCCTTTTTTTTTTACGTAAAATCTTTTTTCAATAAATCACACACTTACAATCGTAAATACATTCTTTCATAAATTAGTAGAATAAGGTCGATTAGTTGAAACAAGACAATCAAACGATAATGTCAAAATAAATAATATACTATCTTATCTAGTTATTTACTCTCCACTATTGTAATTTTTATAAATTTTTAGGAATTTTGTGGAATTTTTAGGAATTTGATCGAATGATTTCAATTTTTAGCTAAATGAGACCAGATATTATCAAATGGTAAATCGAGTACCTGATAAACAAACAGAACCATGAATGTACCATCTCAGTAGTATATTGTCAAAAGATAGTAAGGATCTATCTAATCTAGCTAATCTAGCTAATCTAGCTAATTTTTTTAATATAGCTAATCTATATGATCTATCTAATCTAGCTAATCTTGCAAATCTATCTAATATCTACTTCACACTCGAATAACTACAATAACTACAATAACTACAATAACTCAAATGACTCAAATGACTCAAATGAATCGAATGTAATCAGGAGAAATAATAAAATATATTCTGTAATGAGGTGAATAAAAATAAATATATTATAAAATGAGTAACATAGATTCGATCTGGTACAGAAAGTGGGGATCTATACAATAATTAAGTAATATTGATATCAAAAATTCATACTACAACTATTGTGGTGACTGTTAACTGTGATAATGATCTAAAAGTGATAGAAAACAGGGGACATTTATTACTTCCCCTTTATAATTTATAGGTAGATTATACTTTAGTGTATAAATTTAGGTAATTTCTTACATTTTTTACATTTCTTACCTTACAACCATAAGATTATATAGGTAGATTATACTTTATTTATTGAAGAATACTTATTCCTACCTAACTAAACTATATAAACATATAAAATATATAGGTAGATTATACTTTAGTAATTTAATTTAAGAGAAAAAGTACACCTTTGCAACCCAAATTTGAAACTTATAAAATATTTATTAGGGTAGGATCTTTAGCATAATTTTACGTAGACTAGGGAATTTATAAATTTTTGGTAAAGTTAACAATTTTTTCTGCCGCCCTTCCCAACGCACCAGCGAGACATCATTTTATTAGGAGGGTAACTCATTTTCTTAGGAGGGTTTGATTATCGGGGACACGCACATGGATATGGATATGGATACGGATACGGATACGGCCGGTAAATAGATATTTTACTTATTATTAGTGAATATTAGTAATATATAATACTTAGTTAATTTTATATTTCGAATTAGTATAAATTAGTTATATACAATATTTCTAATAGAATTCTAATTAATATATTTCCGTTAATTAATATTACTTGAATAAATTTAAATAATATAGCTAATATCTTATCGCGATATATTTCGTTATTCGAAAAAGGATAGAATATATATTTAATATTAATATAATTTTTATAGAATTCTTCTTGTTCTTGTTCTTGTTCTTGTTTAATATAATTTTATAGAATCTAAATCATATATATTTAGTTAAGATTATTATAATTAATATATATCCACAACGTAGCTGAAACTATAAAATAGTATATATTAAGGTTAAGGAATATTATATTACTTCTAACAGAGTATAATTACTAACCCTTTACTAATAATAACTAACTTTACTACTATTAGAAATTACTATATATCATTACTACTTACTAGTACTCTTACTACTTACTTAACACTATAATCTATTGTTCAAAAATCTTTAACATTAGAAAGGCGATACTATAATAGATAAGGTCAACCAACGATTTGTTCGTAATCAATAACGCAAGAATCTTTTTTTTAAAAAAATTTAATTACTTTACGATCACGACTATTAGAATTGTGTTATAATCAAAAAAAATAATATCCGTAAAATATTGTCAGAAAAGGAAAGAAAACAGGACAGATATAATATATAGATATAATTTGTACATTTAATTTAAAATTCTTATAATAACGCTAATCTATCTTTTATTAATTGCGTGTGAGTGGTATAATCTCTTAATATCACAATCTATATTATTGAAAGGTCAATCTATATTATTACATAGAATCGTTTACTATAATTATATCTAATGAATCTATATGATCAATGTAGTAGAATAGATATTATCTATAGAATAGTAGCTAGTGTATTATCTAATTGCGTAGAATAGTAGTGAAAATTAAATAATCGTTTAAAGTAAAGTGATAAAAATATAGTTAGTATTTGATTCTAATTTAAGATAACTTAAATCAATTTCTTACTATTAATTTAAAAGCACAACACTTAAACACTTAAACTTTAAGACCTTTACCTAGAATTTTCTCCTGAACTAAAAACAAACAAAAAAAAAATTAAATTAGCAATATTAAAGGTGGATGGTTTAATTTATTATTCCGATACTGATTCTATTGTTACTAATTTAACTCTTAAAAACTTTATAAGAAAAATTAGGTAATTATGTTGGAAATAAGTTAGGACATCTAAAATTAGAGTATGTTGGATAAAAAGCTTATTTTATTTCAAATAAAACTTATATATTGCTAACTTCTAAAGGTGAAGAAATCACAAAAGCCAAAGGAATAAGAGCGAATAGTTTAACTATATCTGATTTCGAAAATATGTATTTTAATTCTAAAGCTGTTCAAGGTTAAAAGTTAACAACTAAAACTAATTATAGTAAAGGTTTTGTAACAATTCAAACAGAGAATATTACAATAGATTGAAATGTTTATAAAAAAGTATATGAATATAAAAATATATGGGTGGATACTAAACCGCTATATATAGCCAATTTAACCAAAAGTATTACTTTATATAAACCGGTCCCTTTAAACATAGTTACATTTACACAAGGCATCTTAATATCTAGTAGATTGTTGACAGTTTTACAAGTACTAATAAGACTACACCACCTAATTGATTTAGGTTGAATCTTTATAATCTTATGCTCATACTACATTGTTTTCTTTTATCTGTTAATATACTATTAAAAGTTTAAAAACAGTAAACAATTTGACTGTCTTAGTCATTAAAATAAAACTATTAAATTAGTATACCATATTACTAAGCGAACACGAGTCAAGGGTAGCGCACTACCTATTTTTTTTTAGCATAGGTTGAAAACCACCTTTTAATTTAACTCATATAATTATTATAATAATCTCAAATTTCTATGATACTTATCTAGTATAATTGAAAGCTGTTTAATTTTTAAATATTAAAATAAAAAAATCAATTTTATCTTGACTTACAAACAATAACTATTTAAAAGTTTAGGACAATAATTTATAGAATATCTTTAACAAAGCAAATGTAAATCGTCGTACTGAGACTTATTTGTTATTATAACATTTAGCATTTTTTTTTATTTCGTTAAATTGTAAGTGTTATTTGTTAAATACGTGTACTTATTCTCTTTAAATTACAACAACAACTATTAAATTTAATGGCTTTCATTAATGAATCGGTTATTAATTAAATTAATACGCTTAATCATTTTTATAAAAAATAAAATCCAAATTTTCATAAAAGCCAGACTAGTGCGCCCTTTATTATATAAATTAGGCAAATAGCCACAAAATTAACCTAAAGTCTAAGTCGAACTAAATATTATTAAATTCCATTTGTTTGTAGTCTTTTACTTTTGATTCTAATAAAAATCCTTTCATCTTCATATGACAAAAATAATTTAGTATATTAATCTAACATAAATAAACCTAAGCGTCTTTAGTATTAGTAATGCTCAGAGATACGGAATAGCTGTATTACCCTTCAAGGTAAATTACCTAAGATATAGAATTAGACCAATAGACCAAACTTTAAGAATACAACCCCTCGAATCCTTAATAAAGAAACGAGAATTTGAGCCAGAATATGAATTAACGGGTTATACGAATCAATCGATGAACCGATACATAAATCATATGATGATAAAGGGTTTTTTTAGATAAATATCAACACTACGATCTACTTATAGACTAAATCTACTTTTTCTACTAGATTATAATACTATTATAAAATAAACAAAAAGCCTATATAAATATACTAATAGTTTAGCATAAAGAATATTAATATCTAAATCATACTAGATAAATATCTGAGCACTAGCCGACTTGGATATATATAATATTTGAGCATAAATAATGCTAATTTTTAGCAAAACACCTTTTCATTTTTCTAGTAATCTTTAAAAAAATTAATAAAATAATTATTTTTTGCTAAACTTTTTACAAAGTTGTAAATTAATAGTAAATCTTAAATCTGAAATCTTAAATTCAATTTTTAAAAAATCTATGAATAGCCCTTTATTTAAAAATTCCTAAGTATATATAAGGTGCAAACTCCACTAGGCAAAGCTAGGTTTGGTGATATTGTTATATTAATAAATACCTAATATAAGGTATAAAATCAATATAGATTAAACCAAATAAAAGCCAGCCAATAATTAAATATAAAAACTAGTAAGATATTAAGCCCAATCAAAAGAAGATTTTAACTTATACATATTTCTCATAAATAAATTATTCTACCATTAAATTCTGAGCTCAAAAATAAAAAATATTTAAAATAAAATTAGGAAATATTAAAGTTATTTGTATTTTGTCTTTTGTTTATACTTTATTTTCTAATATATAAAGAGTAGTTTAGTCCAGCCTGTCTATGTTTCAAATTTATTCACTTAATTATAAGTTCTTTTTTTCATATTTCATTTATTAGTCTTATATTTTTATAAAATTGTGCCTAATTATATAAATGATTTAACTTAATAAATAAGATCATTTTTTATATTTCATTTATTTTCATATTTTGTTTATGTTTATACCCTGTGGCGCCTAATTAGAAAAATGATTTTGCCTAATTCTTTAGATAAGTTTTTTAAGATTAAGATAAGACCGTAATTATGTTGTTTTTTCCATTATACGTAGGATTTTTTTTAATTTTTGATTATAATATTAAGTATTCGGCTAGTGCAAGTCTATTAAATATTAAGTATATATTTTTTTTTTTCTTTTCTATTAGATGCGCTTATATATGATTTGTTAAGTTAAATTAAGTAAAACCCCTAAAATAAAAGGCAAATTATTCTAAGATTAAGTTATTATTATAAATTATTATAAATTTAAGTTGTGTATATTTATTATTTAAATTTTTTAAATTATAAGACTGATTATTAGAGTTAGACTTCTAGTTGATTAATTAGGATAATTTTGATTAAAGATAATCTATCCCTGGTTTAAAACCCTAGCGGGGTGGGCTATCACAAACAGAAGACTGGACTGTACTGGTTTGAATTGGCGGGTAAGTCGTAAAAGTAAAATTTAAACACTAAACTAAAACCTGGTTAAGCTATCAGCCTTAATACCTTTTAGGTATGGCCAAAATATCTACTTATTATGACTAATATAACTTAAGGAAACAGAAATACTATAAGCTCCTTTTTTATTTTTTCTGTAATTTTAATATAAAACCAAAAGCAAGTGTAAGACCAGCAAGAAATACGAATACTGAATTAAGAAATAGAACTGAAATAACAGGATTTTTAGAAGTAATAAGAAGTATACCAGTAAACATAGGTCCTAGAGCAAGCAAATCAAGTAGAAAATTTATCATTCATAATTAATTTAAAATAAATAAACTCTTTTTTAGAAAATGGAAGATATTGAATAATAAGGTATTAAACAATTAATATTAATAGTTAAATAGTTAAATAAATAACATAATTGTCTGTAAAAGATCTTAGCCTACAATAGATATCTAAAATAGAAAAATATGTTAGAAAAATTGAAGTTTTGTATTCGTAAGGCAAGCATTAACAGTACACTGCATAACCACTAGACTATAACATCGAAAATAATAGGTATCAGCCAGGAAATATTATAAATTACTGCTCTCAGTGCCCATATTTAACGCCATTCCGTTAGGCCATCTGACTGTGGTGTGCAGTAATAATTCCCATTAATATAAAGGAAAAAAGTAAAACAAGATAGTATGACTAAATTAAACAATAAATTAGTAATGTTAAACTGAGTATATTACTATACTTAAATTTACAACCTATAAAGAAGTAGTATTCTTCTTATTTCTAATAATCTCTAAGAGAGGGTACTTAATATGCTTTCATTACTGAATCTTTCATGATTGTAACTACCCTACTATGCTTTTAAACTAAACAATAGGTACATTATTGATTCATCCTGCAACTGTCCTTTCGTAGTAATTAAAGGATCTCTGTTGATTATAAATATCCACTTAAGATAGTATACATACTGACTCCAATATATAATATATAATTATTTCTAATTAATTTGGACTATATCATATCTTAAGAATATTCAGTTGAAAACGGTAAAATCTCCTATTATTTAATAAATCCTGCTGAAATCTAAACTGATGTTAGTAATAATTAAATTAGTTAGTTTAGCTCTAAGGATGAGCCAGCAGATAGTTTCCTTAAAGGCAAGTATAGAATAAAATGTAATAGGATAAACAATATAGGCTCGATAGTCAGCTTCTCATGTTGATTAAATCCACGTGGTATTGAAGCCTATTTAGATAGGTAGATCACATACTTGATTTTTCCCGATCATGAGTGTACAAGCAAAATTAAGTGCATACAGCTCAAGCAATAGAATCTAATTATAAAACATATAAATAAGTTAGCACTCTATAAATAAATATATATTAAATTATAAAGTAATAATGAACTACCACTCTATATGTATATCAATACAATAAACCATTAGCTATTTTATTTTATCTTTTACCTTTTATTCGTATAAACCATTACATTAAAATATAATTTATATGTTTAACCCTATTAATATAGAATAGGCCTATAAAAGGCTTACTAGTATTCAGCTATAATACTTTAATGATTCTATTAGGTTTCTTGTTTTATCTCAGTGGAATAATGACCTCTATCTATCTTAGTGATTAAAAAATAGAGTATCCACAATTTATTGATTGTATTAACGAAACAAAAAGTAAAAATGACAATAAATTTAAGCGGTAATAAGAGTTCAAACACAAGATTAGCAGATGTTAACCATAAGAATCTAGCCTAGCAATAAAAATTAATCACATTGTCTCTAAAGCTTTACACAATTCCGCTACCTGTAATGCATATTTAGATATGCTCATTTTAAGATGTTTAAAACTCCTACTTAAATTAACACATTAAATTAAAAAACTATCTTTTACCTTATGGTATTTTTTCATAAATGAAACCACTAACAGATTTTCTAAATAAAGTAATCATTGGCCAAATGCTATCTGATGGTCACGTAGGAAAAACTATAAACCATACGCTGATTGGCTTTATTTTCTGCTAAAAGATTATTGTTAAAAAGGTGTATACGCTGTAGTTAGCAAAGCCAAAGGTGTTGAATACATCAATTATCGACTTAAAACTTGAACTCTTCCTGTCTTTAATCAATATTGAGACATGTTTTATATGCTTGATAATGGTAAAGTTACTAAAGTTGTATATAAAAATATTGGTCAACTAATGTGTCCTATTGTACTAGCTCACCTTATTATGGCTGATGTTCATTTACCCCAAAAGTTGGCCGAACTCGCATATACACTAATCACTTTTCATTTGAGAAATGTAATATGCTTGCTGACGCCATTACACTAAATTGTGGCATTCGATGTAAAGTTCTACTTGATCGAGTAGGATCTTCCGCTAAAACCAATATATTCTGACTATTGGTAAGAAAGAGCTAGCTAAACTACAAGAGCTAGTTTTACCTCATATGCATGATAGCATGCTTTACCGAATTGGACTTTATATCTCCCCCTTTGCCACTAAAAATTATTTTTATTATAAAAGTATTTACTTGTATCAATTAATAATAAAAAATCTTACAAAAGTATAAATATAAGTTATTAGTGCTCTGTGTGCTTTTTTAGTTGAGTT
>Ga0154002_1000063_pt1 | contig 23351 bp, 20 predicted proteins | sample TSNY086MetaG_FD_102276 | JGI IMG/M metagenome (GOLD analysis project Ga0154002, IMG submission 102276) | Attine ant fungus gardens microbial communities from New York, USA - TSNY086 MetaG | ecosystem: Host-associated > Fungi > Mycelium > Unclassified | place: USA: New York, Robert Cushman Murphy... | reverse complement strand
CCGGGTGGAGATCATTGATACCTGGGAAATGACAATAGAGGATTATGGGGTGTTTAAGGGACATTTCCGGGTGGAGCTTCCGGGTAAGGAATATATGGCGGTGCGGGTGCAAAAGAGATAATAGGATTGCTTAAAGAGGTGGAGAGCAGAGCAAAAAATGCTCGCTTTCCACCTCTTTTAAATTAGCTTTTTTGTTAGCCCGGCAAGATAGAGTGGCAGATTAGTGATGTTGCCATCCTTGAGATAATTGCGCTTAGAATAACGAATGGCAGTCAGCGGCTGCCGACTTTTGATGTATGCTTTAAAACTTGCCGCATTTTTATCTTCGCCGCCCTTCACCTCAACAGGGATAATCTCTGTCCCATTCTGAATCAAAAAATCAATCTCACCGCGTCCGTCAGCGAAAAAATGTGGATCTATGTCAAATTGCCCCCTTAACTGTTGAAGGACAAAGTTTTCCGTTAACGCGCCCTTAAACTGATAGTCACTTTTTAACAAAATTGCGGAATTATCAATTCCCGCCATATGCTTTAATAGCCCGGTATCGAATAAAAAGAGCTTGAAGTAGTTCAATTGTTCAAAGGCTTTAAGTGGGTGTTCGGGCTTGGAAACATTGTAAACGCGGTTCAGCATTCCGGCAGATACCAACCATTCGATAGCTTCCTCAAATTCCCTTGCGCGCGCGCCCTCTTTGATACAGCCATAGACGAACTTTTCATTACTCTTTGCAAGCTGCGAAACAATGCTGCGAAAAACCATTAAAATTCTGCCGCTGTTCACCTTGCCATTGTGCTTGGCAAAATCATTCTCGTAAATAGTAATAAGCTCGTTTTGAATCTGCCTGATTTTCTGTGGGTCTTTATCCTGAACCCAAGATACAACACATTCGGGAAGTCCACCAATTATCAGATAATAATTGTACACTTCAAGTAAGCGATTGTGAAAAATTTCTTCAATCGGTCGGTCTTTGCTGATTTGCTCAAAAAAGGCGAAAAGTGGAGCGTCCACTGCTGCCAGAAACTCGTCAAAAGACAGCGGATAAAGGTCAATTAAGTTGACCATGCCGACAGGATAGGATTTTGGCTTTGCCAAAAGTGTACCGAGCAAGCTGCCTGCCGTCAGGACGTGGTATTCGTTTGCCTTTTCCTTGAAATACTTCAGGGTATTTAATGCTGCCGGGCATTCCTGAATTTCGTCAAAAATGATGAGTGTTTCTCCCGGAAGGATTTTTCTCCCGGAAAGCATTCCTAATAAATCAATGATACGATGCGGATTTTTGTTAGTTTCAAAAATGGACGAAAGTTCGTCCTCTTCATCAAAGTTAAAATAGACGTAGTTTGCATACTGTTTAGCTCCGAACTCCTTCATAAGCCAGGTTTTACCCACTTGCCTTGCGCCTTTTAAAATCAAGGGCTTTCTGTCCGGAGAATTCTTCCATGATACAAGCTTATCAAAAACATTTCGATTCAAAAAATCACCTCCTCAAAGCGTATTACCCTATTAGAATAACACATTATCGGCAAGATTTAAAGGGTGATTTTACACATTTCCCCCAAACTAATTTTACCTGTAGATCAAATTTCCGGCGGTTTTGTTGGGGCAGATACTGTTTTCAAGCTCGCACCGGGCTTTTAACTGCTCCGATTGAAGGGGATCGGGAAATGAACCATACAGTTTAGAACAAAACTTTAATCAATATACTCGCAACAATCAAAATCAAAGCCCCACAAATCCGGGTGGAAATCTGGGCAAAAGGCAGGAGATTCATCCGTTTGCTGGCAGACAGCACAGCGATGTCTCCGGTACCGCCCATATTCGTAGTACATAGTCCTGCGGTGATAGCGGACTCGATCGGATAGAAGCCGACCATACGTCCGCCCAAACCGGCGCCAAAGGCCACACCGCCGACAACAATCATGACCATCAGCAGATAGGTGGGGGAGAAAGCTGCGGCTACGGCAGCTAAGTCGATCATGGAAATGCCGATGCCAACCAGCAGGGCATTGGTCCAGTTGCCCATGACAAACTTGCTCCATTGCTTTGCTGCCGTTTCATATTTGGTAGGGATGATTCCCAGGGCTTTGGAGGCAGCGACCAGGATAATCATCCAGGCATATGCGTGTACAGCCGGTACAAATTTATTTACGATCGTGCCCAGTAAGAAAAAGGTGATTGACAGGATAAGCCCCATGCCCATCAGCTGAATACTGGTCTTTTCTTCCCCATCTTCGGCCAGATCGTCCTCGCCCTGCCGCATCAGCTTCCCGTTTCCGGAAAGAGCGGGGCGTACTTCGCCCAGCTTGGCCAGCATGCCGGCCCCAACGATCGCACATACATTACCTAAAGTAGAAGCCGGAATCATCCGGGAAATGATAATGGAAGCATCCTGGCCGAGGGCTTCGGCGTACATTCCGGACAGCGGAACAACTCCGGCACCCATGCCGCCGCCCATCATCGGGATGGCAATATACATGATTGCATCAACAAAGCCATAGCCAAATGCCATTCCGGCAAGCCCCACCAACAGAATCCCAAAGGTCATGGCACACAAGGCCACCGGCAGGAAACGTACGGCTGCCCGAAGCAGCAGGCTGCGGTTCATCCCCAGGATACTGCCGGTAATGAGCGCGGCAATATAAAAGTTAAGAAAACCGGTTTTATTCATAAAAGTATCCACGTTTTCAATAACGTTGGCCGGAATAAGACCGGCCGTCACCAATCCGGCTGAAGCAAAGATACAGACGATGGCGCCGCCGCCCAGGTATGTCTTGACAATCGGCAGATGGTTTCCGATCACACTGAATAAACCGCCGAATACCATCATAACGGCAAACGCTCCCAAAATACCGCCCGGCAGCCAGCCCATGCACATAGACAAAAACACCAGTGCGGTAATTCCCAGATATACCGGGAGACTGAAACCTGAAATCTCAATGCTCTTCATACAAATATCCTCCTGATCAATATGTTTATTCCTGGGAAACGCGGGCAATTCCTTGCTCGATGGCTACGCGGGCGACTTGTGCTGCCACTGTTTTAGCAACCCGTTCATCAAAGGCCCCGGGAATAATATACTCCTCGTTTAATTCTTCCGCCGTAACAATCGATGCAATGGCTCTGGCGGCAGCGATTTTCATCTCTTCCGTAATATATTTGGAACGGACATCCAGTGCACCCCGGAAAATTCCCGGGAATACCAGGACATTGTTGATCTGATTAGGATAATCACTGCGGCCGGTGGCAATCACTCGTGCACCGCCCTTTTTGGCCTCTTCCGGCATGATCTCCGGGGTTGGATTGGCCATGGCGAATACGATGGCATGAGCCGCCATGGAAGCCACCATCGTGCTGGTTACAATACCCGGTGCCGAAACACCGATAAAGACATCCTTGCCGGCCAATACCTGCGCCAGAGTGCCGTGTTCCTGCTGTTTGTTGGTCATCGCTGCCATATCTGCCTGAACCGGATTCATCCAGTCTTCTCCCGGTGCCAGCGCCCCTTGCTTATCAACCAGAATCACATTCCCAGCCCCCATTTGCAGCAGCAGGCGGCAGATGGAAATGCCGGCGGAACCGGCTCCGCTGATGACGATCTGGGCCTCTTCCATGGATTTGCCCACCAGCTTTAAGGCGTTGGTCAAACCGGCGGCGACAACGATAGCAGTTCCGTGCTGATCGTCGTGAAAAACCGGAATATCCAATTCTTCTTTCAGTCTGCGCTCAATCTCAAAACAGCGGGGTGCGGAGATATCCTCTAAGTTAATACCGCCCAGCCCGGGAGCGATATATTTTACTGTCCGGATGATTTCTTCGGTGTCCTTGGTGTCCAGGCAGATGGGAAAAGCATCAACGCCGGCGAATTCCTTGAAGAGGATCGCTTTTCCTTCCATTACCGGGAGAGCGGCTTCGGGACCGATATCCCCAAGTCCCAGAACGGCGGTTCCATCGGTAACGACAGCGACCAGATTGCCTTTGGCAGTGTAACGGTAGACCTCCTCGCGGTTATCACGGATCTTGCGGCATGGCTCGGCGACACCCGGAGTATAAGCAGTGCTTAAATCTTCGCGGGTTTTGATTGATACTTTAGAGATGACTTCAATCTTTCCCTGGTTTTCCTCGTGCAGTTTCAATGCTAATTGGTTATAATCCATAAAAATACCTCCTCATTTAATGTTTTAATATTTGATTGCACTATAACACGAATGGTTGATAATGGAAATCATGTGAAAATATGATAAGGGTTTTGAAAGTATTGAAAATGGATTTATCATATCATTTCCTGTATAATAGTGATTAAGGAACAGAGAATAAGGGGGAAGTTTCACATGCCAAAACGCCAGCCGGTGTCCGTTGCCAATAAAATATTGCTGTCTTATCTGGTTTTGATCGTGTGTATGCTGCTTTTGTACACCAGCCACAGCCTTTATCAGGGGATTTCCGCTCTGAACCGGGAGATTGACGGTACCATTTCGGATTATTCGTATCTGCTGTCAAACGATGCGCGGATCCAGGACATGTTAAAACAGGGGAAACCGGACCCGGTGACGATAGCTTATCTGGATGATATGCTGGAACGGATTGAAAAGATAGATATTATTGTGGTGGCAGATGAAAATGCGATCCGGTTATTTCACCCGGAAAAGGAACGGGTAGGATACCGGTTTGAAGGCGGTGATGAAGGTTCGGTCCTTTCCGGCTCCCCGCCTTATGTGGTAGAGGGCGTGGGTACCAGACAACAGCAGCGGCGGGCTTTTACCGGTATCCGGAATGAGCGCGGCCAAACCATTGGTTTTGTCATGGTATCGGCCTATAGTGCCAATATTGCCGATATGAGAGAAGCAGTCATCCGGCAGGTGCTTGTAATCTTTGCGATTGCTTCCCTGGTAGGATTGCTGCTGGCATGGATTTTGTCCCGGAATATCAAGCGCACGCTGCTGGGCCTGGAACCGGATCGGCTGACGGAGTTGTATCTGCAAAAGGAAGAAGTGCTGGATTCGCTGGAGGAAGGGATTGTAGCTGTGGATTACCATGGTGAGGTGCTGACCAATGCAGCAGCCAGAAAGATGCTGGATGTTTCTTATGATGGATCGGAAGAACAGAAGCTGCAGTTCATCCGTACCCAGCTTGAGCCGGTGCAGCAGGATGGAATCGCCATCAGGAATCAGGAGATGGATCTTAGCGAGGGCACCATTTTGATGGATAAGATTCCGGTCATCGAAAAGGGCCGGCAAGTGGGAGCTGTCTGCGTACTGCGGAACAAAACAGAGGTTCAGCGGCTGGCCGAGCAGTTGACCGGTGTCAACCACATTGTCGCCGCCTTGCGTGCCAATACCCATGAGCATATTAACAAACTTCATGTCATCCTGGGCCTGATTCAGATGGGTGATACCCGGGCCGCTATGGAATACATTATAAAAGTAAAGACGGAAGAGGAAGAAGACTATATTCTGGTGATGCAGCGGATTGAGAACCGCACCATTGCCGCCCTTTTACTGGGGAAGAAAAACCGGGCCAAGGAGCGGGACATTCATCTGTTTTTAAGAAAAGACAGTTATCTGGAAGCCCATAACGGGTACCTTTCGACCAGTGATCTGGTTACGGTTGTCGGAAATCTTTTGGAAAATGCCATGGATGCCGTGGAGGATAGTGCCGAACCCAGGGAAGTCAGCCTGTTTATTCACAGCAGTGCGGAGGGCCTGGTGATTGAAGTGGATGATACTGGTTCTGGCATGGCACCGGAGAAAATCGATCAGCTATTTCAACGGGGCTTTTCAACAAAAGGAGAGGGCAGAGGAATTGGCTTGCATCTGGTGCAGCAGATTGTGGAACATCGGGAAGGAACGATTCAGGTGGAGTCGGAGCCTTCGGAAGGAACAACCTTTTCGATTGCCATATGCAAAAAGCGCAAACGCCTGTAAGGAAAGAGCAGGGAGAAGAGTAAGGAGGGGGGCCGCATGATAAAGGCCATAGTGGTAGAGGATGATGTGATGGTGGCGGCGATCAATCGCCAATACCTTTCGGCGGTGCCGGATATCCGGATCGCCGGAGTGTTCCATAATGGTAAGGAAGCTCTTAAATATCTGGAAAGGCACCAGATAGATCTGATTATTCTGGATATATACATGCCGGGCTTTACCGGACTGGAGTTACTTAGTCACCTCCGTCAGTCCAGATGCCCGGCTGAAGTTATTATGGTTACGGCAGCCAATGATACGGAAAGCCTGGATATTGCTTTAAAGATGGGGATTCTGGATTACCTGGTGAAGCCATTTACTTATGAACGTTTCCAGACAGCCTTGCAGCGTTTTCTGGAGAAAAAACACTTGATGCAGAGCCGGAATGAATTCTCCCAGGAGACCATTGACCGGATGCTGGGGCAAAGGCAGGTTAACCGGGAGTGTGAATTGGCAAAAGGCCTGCAGGATAAAACGCTGGAGAAGATTCGCACCCACATGCGGGCGAATAAGGGAATCTTCCATACCAGTGAGGAGATTGCCGGAGCGGCCGGCTTGTCAAGAGTTACCATTCGGCGGTACATGAATTACCTGATTGAAGCCGGCGAGGTGGTCAGTCAGGTGGATTATCAGACCGGGGGGAGGCCGAGTATCCGGTATCAGTATATTGGGTTGGGAGTGAGCGGAGTATGAATGGCGGCAGCATGTTTTTGCTCTATATAGGCCTTTATATTATCAGCAGTAGTCTGATCAATAATTCCGGATTCTACCAAAGAGCTGAAGTATTGTGCACTTTGATTTAAATCTTTCTTTTTGTCAATAATTATATATAGATTCATCTTGTAGCTTGTCATAACAAATGTTATACTTGTGCAGAGGTAATTAGTATGACTTATGCAGACCTATTACGTAAGATAAGGCAGCGGAAACAACTAAGTCAAGAAGATTTAGCTAAAAAACTTGATATAAGTTTTGCGACAATTAACAGGTGGGAAACAGAAAAGCTAATAATTTGCAAGAAATTTATAAGGAGGTAGAAAGCGATGAAGATAGATAGCATAAATATAAAAAATTATAGATGTTTTGAAAATTTCGATATAAAGTTTGATGATAAACTCACTGTTATAGTCGGAAACAATGGTTCTGGTAAATCCACAGTCCTAGATGCCGTCAGCATTGCTATTGGCTCGTTTCTCTTAGGTATAGATGGACAAGTTTCCAGTAGTATTCATGCAGATGATGTACGTCACATTGCTTATCAAATAGGCAGCACAATTGAATTGCAACCACAGTTTCCTGCCTCTATTCAGGCAAATGGTAGTCTCAACAATCATAACATAACATGGGTACGAACTCTTAATAAACCAGATGGAAGGACTACAACTGTTGATTCAAAGCAACTTACGAATATTAGTACAGAAATGCAAAAACGAGTTCGTGATGGAGATTCAAACTTATTATTGCCAATTATATCATATTACGGAACAGGCAGACTATGGGCACAGAAACGCCAAAAAAAGGATATTGACTATATTGAAAAATCCACAAGATTTTCTGGGTATATTGATTGCCTGGATGTTATGTCTAATGAAAAACTTATGCTTAAGTGGTTTGAGAAAATGACTATGTTCGAATTGCAAAAAGGAGAATCTTTTCCGGAATTAAGCGCAACAAAAAATGCATTGAATAAATTTTATAGCCGCATGACCAATCATTCGAATGTAGAAGTGATATATAATCTTGCTTCACGAGAATTAGAAATCAATTTTACAAATAGCAATGGAGAGCGTCAAAAATCGCCAACAAAAGAGTTAAGTGATGGATACAGAAACACATTAAGCATGATAGCAGATATTGCTTATAGAATGGCAACATTAAATCCTCAATTGCTTGAAGATGTAATAGAGGCGACACCCGGTGTGGTCCTTATTGATGAAGTTGACTTGCATTTGCATCCAACATGGCAGCAACATATTCTTAACGATTTGATGGACATTTTCCCCAGTGTCCAATTTATAGTAACAACACATGCGCCCTCTGTTATCAATTCAATAAAAAAAGAACATTTAGTTATTTTGGAAGATTTCAAAGCTTATTACCCTCAAGACGCCACCTATGGGCGCGATGTCAATTCTATACTAGCGACAATTATGGGGGCAGATACACGACCCAAGGCTATAAAAGAAAGATTTGTAGAATTTTATGAAAAATTGCATGAGGGCAAGTTAAACGACGCGGGGCAGATTCTCGAAAAGCTTGAAACAGAAATTGGTAGTGATGACCCAGAAATAGCGGGTGCCAAAGTCTCGTTGGATTTAGAGGATATGGAGGATTAAGTCATGGTCAAAATAAACAAGGGCATTGAACCGCAAAGCAACGTAAACCCAATGGCGATTGGAAATCCTTAGCTCAGAAATATAAGCAAACCCTATTATCAGCGGATGGAGAAAAACAAGAGTTTATCGGAATCCTAATTTGGTATCTAAACAAGAAGTTACAGCAAAGTACATAGACGTTGCACCGGGGGGACGGGAGAGCAAGAAAAAGTAATCGCTAATTATAATAATAAACATTTAAGCTTTGAACAAAGGAATCTTCTTGAAAATATGAGTTTAGGGCTATGTGTCCATATTTTTTTATAATGTTCTGAACAATAATAAGCCCATTTCCGCGATTATCGCCTTTTGATGAAACACCTGCTTTTATGCCTGTTTCTTTTTTTTGAGGGTCAGTCGTGTTGCTGATTTTATATGAAATAAGTTCGTTATTTTGGGATATTTTGATAGTTATTACGCCGTTAGCAAGACTAAAACATTCCTCAATAGCATTGTCCATTAAAATGCCTACAATGCGTATTAAATCTATAAAATCCATTGCTGTATCAGAAGAAGAACTATCTGCGGAAATATCTACCAAAACAGTAATATTTCGTTCTACAGCCTGTGATATTTTATAATACAAGAACGCTTTAAGCTGTTCGTTCTTTATTGTCATGAGCTTACCATATAAATCGTTTTTAGTGATTTCTTCATTAGCAAATGGACTGATTTCGGATTGGTAAAAGGCTTTCATGTCCTCATTTTCACTCTGCTCAACGTACGTTCCCATTGTAAAGAAGATGTTTTTTATGTCGTGCTTGATTCCTCTTATGTCACCTAAGTTTTTTTCAAGGTTAGAAGAATAAAGGATAAGATTTTGATTTTCGGATACCTTGTCTTGAAGATTATCTTTTAAGTATGAAACTCTGAAAATCAGGGTTAGAAAGTACAACTGAATTAGAAGTGCAAATATAGAAAATACGCTTAAAAACCCCGAAGCCGAGTTATCAAAATCATTTTTCAATACATAGCCTAAATGCACAAGCATTGTAAACAAAAGTATGCAGATAGAAGCATAAATAAAATGCTTTTCAATACCGGGATATAATTTACCCATCCGATTAATTTCATAAAAATATTGCTGAAACCTTCTTTTAATAACATAGATAAGCACTATGTTTAAGGATATAGTGATTATAATGGCTAACCCCCATATAAATAACTTTCCAATATCTGATTGTAAGGAATATCCTATATTTCTTATAAATCTGTTATATACAATTTCAAAAAAATATCCCTCAACGGTTGTCAAAACAAAAGCAATCCAAATATTAAATAGTTGGCCTTTTACATATTTCAATCGTATTTTACAAACGATCAGTATAATTGCGAACAATAGCAGAATATATATAGGGCCTCCGAAAAAATAGTGGGTGAAACTTATGTAGCGGTTCAGGTATGCAAAACAAGCGAATATGATGGCATATTCTAAAACTGTCAGCTTGATAAATCCTAAGATATATATGACCGATACCATTACAAAGGTTAGTGTAAAGCATGACATACTAACGCTTCCCGCTATGTTTTTATGAACAATAAAGAAAGTTCCAATTCCCAAAACAATAGCAATTGCAATTCCGCTAAACATCTTGTTTTTAATCTTAGCAACGACAAAATTAAATAAGCATAACAATGTAAAAACAGGAAAAAAGGATAAAAAAGATGATTGCTTAACAAAAAGGTAAATTAAGTTCCATATGCCAAGTATGCTTAAACTCATAATCTTTTCCCCACCTTGCATTTTTTTATAATGTCTTTTCTTAAACGAAATGAACAGGCCGCTGTTTCTCCGTTTGCAAATTTTACAAGCCCGTCCGATACAGAAACCACATAGCTTATATTGATGATTACAGACCGATGGCTTTTCATAAAACCGTCGCCTAAACTATTAAGAACATTTTCAATTGTATCCCTTACCGAAACAGACGAGCCGTCAACAGTATGATAGCAAACAAAATGAGAGATAGTTTTAGCGGATTCAACATATAAAATTTGTGAAGGGGGCAGAAAAATAAATTCATCGATACCAACCATCAGCTTTATGCTTTTCTCACCTGCTTGTTTTTCCGAATTATAGGGAGTCATGCGCTCCAAAGCGAGGCCGATGTATTTTCTGTATCCTAAAAGCATTATATTTTCGTCGGTAGTTTTCTCTATGAATCCAAAGGCTTCAACACCACTTTTTAATACATTCATACCCATATCTGCGTAGCTCGTTACAAACACAATTTTTGATAATGGCTCCGCCTTTTTTATGATTTTAGCAATATCTATACCGTTCAACTCATCTTTTCCAAAATCAATGTCTAAAAAATAAAGATAAATCCCCTCATTTTTATTAACGAAACGGACAGCTTCTTTAAAATCAGAGGTTACACAGACAACGTCCGCTTCGAAATCGTTTTGCCGGATACAATTTTGAGCCATTTTTGCAGATAGTTCTAACATGAATTTATCATCATCACAAATAATTATGCCAATCATTTCTATCCCTCCAAATTAATATTAGCATAAAATTTATAATAAAGCACCCCTATACTATACCCTGAACGCAAACTTCTTGTCTTGAACGTACAGCGGATTTTTACGTTCAGGGCAAATCACCCCGAATTCAGGGTAAAATCAACATGCCGGTTAAAAAATTTGCTAATGTAAACATATTAAAACGAAAGGAGCATTTTAGTATGAAGAAAACAAGCATATTATTTTCAAAAGTAGTAATTGGTATCGCTGTTTTGGTACTTATTATTAATCCTTTGACAGGTTGTTCTTCAAAGGTGGAGTTGGAAAAATCAGCCATTACGGAAAACATTGAAGGTAGCAACACAAACTTGGAGCTTGTTTCGGTTGCAATTGAGGATGTTGACGATACAGGATATTTAGTTTTAGTTAATCTACAACATACTCTTTTAGCTGAATTTGATGAGGACAAGTATGTACAAGTTTTGTCTTTTGTGCCTACCGCACCTGTTGGTGTTCAAGATATGTATCTTCATCCATCTGCCATGACAGCGTATGTAGAAATGCGTAAAGCCGCAGGAAAAGCAGGTGTAGAGTTTTTAGGTGTATCCAGCGGTTTTAGGTCAACAGATGAGCAGAGGGAGCTTTATTATGGCAGTGCAGACAGCGATTATGTGCTTCCGCGCGGTCATAGTGAGCATCTTACAGGGTTGGCAGTAGATATTACGATACAGGGAATTAGTGGAGCAGAATTTGGCAATTCGTCAGGAGGGCGTTGGATTGCGGACAATGCCTATAAGTTTGGTTTAATTTTACGCTATCCTGAAGGGGCTGAAGCTGTAACAGGCATAAACTATGAGCCGTGGCATTTCCGCTATGTAGGCAGCGTTCACGCATACTATATGAAGCAAAATAATCTTGTTCTTGAGGAATATATTCAGCTTATTCAAGAGCAAGGCAGCCTTTATTTTGAAAAAGACGGCGTTACTTATTATATATTATATCAAGTGCCTCAAAATGGCATGATAGATTTACCGGACGGACTGGATTTCATAATTTCAAGTGACAATACAGGTGGTTATATCGTGACGGCGTGGTGATATAAATATAAATATTATACTGTTTAAAGCGCAAACGCCTGTAAGGAAAGAGCAGGGAGAAGAGTAAGGAAGGGGGCCGCATGATAAAGGCCATAGTGGTAGAGGATGATATGATGGTGGCGGCGATCAACCGCCAATACCTTTCGGCGGTGCCGGATATCCGGATCGCCGGAGTGTTCCATAGCGGTAAGGAAGCACTTAACTATCTGGAAGGGCACCAGGTAGATCTGATTATTCTGGGCATATACATGCCGGGCTTTACCGGACTGGAGTTACTTAGTCACCTCCGTCAGTCCAGATGCCCGGCTGAAGTTATTATGGTTACGGCAGCCAATGATACGGAATGCCTGGATATTGCTTTAAAGATGGGGATTCTGGATTACCTGATGCAGAGCCGGAATGAATTCTCCCAGGAGACCATTGACCGGATGCTGGGGCAAAGGCAGGTTAACCGGGAGTATGAATGGCGGCGGGGCGGTTTCACACCAGCTGCCGGCGCAGACGCTCCTTTTCCATCAATGTATCTTCTACGGGATACCACATGGGATCGGCCAGACGAATGCAGCAGGATTCCCCCTGTCTGAATGAAATTCGGTGAGGAGTATGCACCTTCAGTTTTTGCTTCCCTACCGGGAGCAGATATTCGGTCCGGTCAGTCAGGAAGATCCGCTTTTCCACATGGGTTTGGTAACCGTCTTCCGGTGTCAATGTAATGGAGTTCGGTCTGGCGGCAACCACCATCTGCTCCACTGCATCAGGGGGAGGAAGCAGGTTTAACGGCTGCGACATGTCACCTTCGGCAAAAACCTTCCCATCTCTGATCATTACATGGAGGAATGTACTCTCTCCTAAAAAGCTATGCACAAATCGATTGACCGGGCGGTTATAAAGCGTTTCCGGTGTGCCGATCTGCATGATTTTTCCCATATCGCAGACCATCATCCGGTCGGAGATAGCCATGGCTTCGGACTGATCATGGGTGACGAAGATAATCGTAAAGTTGAATCTTTTTTGTAGTTCTTTAATTTCAAAACGCATGGTTTCCCGCAACTTGGGATCCAGATTGGACAATGGCTCATCCAGGAGCAGAACTTCAGGCTGGGTGACGATGGCTCTCGCAAGTGCAATCCGCTGCTGCTGGCCTCCGGACAAGTCGGACGGAAATATCTTTTCCAGACCGTCCAGACTGGTAAGCAGCAGTGCTTCCCGAACCCTTTTATCCACATCTGTGCGGTTCATTTTCTGTAAACGCAGCGGAAAGGCAACATTTTCAAATACATTCATGTGCGGCCAGACGGCAAATGCCTGAAAGACCATTCCCAACCCCCGATCCTCCGGAGGAATATACAAATTTTTATTTTTAACGGAAACCGGCCGGCCGCACAGCTCAATTTCTCCTTCACTTAAATCTTCAAATCCGGCAATCATCCGTAAAGTCGTTGATTTTCCACACCCTGAAGGGCCTAAAAAAGAAAAGCATTCTCCTTCCGCCACCTCAAGATTGAAATTGTCGACGGCAACGATATCTCCCAGAGTTTTTGTTGCAAACCGTTTTGTTACACCCCGAAGAATGATTTGATTCATAAACTAAACTCCTTTCCTGTCCTTGGTAATCTGGGTGACAAGGGTATTGCAGATGATGATCAGGACGATGGCGATAGAGCCAAGGGCGGCAGCCTGCGGCATCATTCCCGCATCGCGCAGGGAGTATATCTGTACGCCGAGAGTGCGGGTGTACGGACCATACAAAAGAACAGAGGTGGTGACTTCTCTCATCGCCGGAAGAAAAATCAGGAAAAACCCCGAGACCATAGCAGGCCGGATGAGTGGCAGGGTGATATCCTTCAGGCTCTCCGTATGTGATGCTCCGCATGTCCGCGCCGCCTCCTCAAGGGATGGATGAACCTGCAGGAGGGCAGCCGAGGATGTTTTCATAGAAAAGGACATGTATCGTGCCAGGTAGGCAACCAGAATAATCCAGATCGTATTATACAGGTTGATGCCCAGACTTCCCGACCAGGCAAGAATCACGCCGATCGCCAGCACCGTGCCGGGGATAGAGTAGGGAAGAACGGATAACACTTCCAGAACTCCTTTTCCTCTTGGTTTGATTTTCTGTACCACATAGGCGACAAGCGTTCCCAGGAACATACAGATGATGCCGGCTGCGACGGAGACAAAGAGGGAATTTTGGATGGAGTTCACCGTGCCGGAGCTGGAGAATACCTTTATGTAATTTGCCAGAGTGAAATTTTCCGGGATCAGTGGCAGACCATAAGCCCGCACCAGAGCCACCAGGAAAATCATTCCCAACGGAACCACCACAATAAACAACAGGGTTGCGACTGCCAGGATAAACAGCGGGATTTTCCCACCGCGCAGTTTGATCAGCGTCGGACGCATGCTTTTTCCCTTGATGATGTCATAGCTTCCGCTGCTGAGCAGTTTTTTCTGAACCAACAGGGCAAGTGCAACAACCAGAACCAGCATAATGGACAGCGCCGCGCCTTGCCGGATTCCGTCAAAGCTGCCGCCGGAACGGGAAATCACTGCGTAGATACGGGTCGGCAGCGTATAGATGCCCTGTGAAAAACCCAGAATGGAAGGAACGCCGAAGTGAGCCAGTGAGGTGATTAAAATCAGCAGTGCACCCGCAGATATGGAGGGAAGAACCAGGGGAAGCGTGATTTTGCGGATTACTGTCATCTGCTTTGCCCCGGCGATGCGGGCGGATTCTTCCAGGGTCGGATCCATGCGCTCCAGAGCGCTGACTACCTGCATAAAGACAAAGGGAAAATAGTAAGACAGTTCCACGAATATGATACCGCCCAGAGTATTGATATTAAAAGGGGCCTTTTGCAGGTGGAAGGTATCCATCAGCCAGCGGTTCAGATAACCGGAACGCCCGTTCAGCAGAAGATCCCAGGCCATTGCTCCTAAAAATGGGGGAAACATATAAGGGATATTGAACAGTGCACGCATGAGACCCTTGGCCGGAATGTCACTGCGCCCCAGCAGCCACGCATAGAATACCCCGACGATGGTTCCCAGCAAAGTTACCCAGAACGCGATCTTTATGGTGTTCCACATGGAGGCCAGATTATCTTTGTTTAATAATTGTGAAGTAAATAACTCAGGGCTGAAGTGACCCTGATAAAAAAAAGCATGGTAGACGATCATGAAGATTGGAACAGCGACGATGATAATAAGCAGAACGAAGCTGAGCGTTGTCATCATGTTGTCCAGACTTAACCTGCGTCCGTCAATGGCTGCCAGATTAGATTTTTGTTTGCGGATACGAAATTGTCTCATCGGTTACCCTCCCTGATGTTCATAGTAGCGTGGATTGATGAAGCGGAGGCCGACATTGCTGCCGTCTCTGCAGATCCCTGACTGAGCTGCCTCCAGGCTGCTTTGCTGTACCCGCAGTTCCCGCTCGCCGAGTGTGATAAAATAGTCGTATTCACTTCCCAGAAAGACGCAGCGCTTCACCGTACAGCGGATTGGGGAATCCGGATCAAAAACGATGTCGTTGGGACGCACACCAAGTTCTATTTTGCCTGCGAAGCTGACTGTTTCCGGGATTTTTTCGTTCCAGGGAATCAGAGCAGAGCCGGAATTCAGATATATCTGCCCATTTTTCTTTTCCAGGGGAATAAAGTTCGATACTCCGATAAATTCAAAAGCAAACCGGTTGACCGGTTCCTGAATAATTTCTTCGTCGGTTCCGATCTGACATAAACTGCCGTCCTGCTGCATGATCGCCATTTTGTCACAGAGCTGCAGAGCCGACTGCTGGTCATGGGTGATATAGAGGATGGTGGTTCCGATATTTTTCTGAATATCCCGTATTTCTGCCAGCATCTGTTCCCGCAGCTTTGCATCCAGATTTGTGATCGGTTCATCCATGACAATCAGGTCATCGCTTCCGACCAGCGCCCGCGCAATCGCCACCCGCTGCTGCTGGCCGCCGGAGAGCTGACTTGGCAGGTGGTTTGCATATTCGGTCATGTTGACCTGTTCTAATGCATGCATTGCCTTCTTTTCCGCGTCTGCCTTTGGAAATTTCCTCTTTTTCATAGGATAGAGAACATTTTCTTTCACTGTCATATGAGGCCAGACGGCATAATCCTGAAAGACAATGCCGATGTTTCGCCGCTCTGCCGGAATATTAATGCGTCTCTTCGAATCAAATACACAACGGTCTCCGATATAAATCTCTCCCTTTTCCGGTTTGCTAAGTCCGAGGAGGCAGCGCACGAGAGTTGTTTTCCCGCATCCGGAAGGACCGACAAGGCAAAGAATCCGCCCATTTTCCACTTCCAGGCTGAAATCTTTTAAGATATACCGATTGCCATAGCGAAAAGAAATGTCTTTAAAGCTTACATTTTCCATGGGATTCCTCATTTTATAATCCGAAAATGCTGTCGAAGGCTTCGGAATTAGCCTCTTCCTGTTCCACCAGATCGCTCATATTAGCTTCCATCGCCTTAGCGGCAATGGCTTCCACATCGGCTCCTTTTTGATCCACATCACTGCGTACGGAAATCAGATTGTTCTCAACCAGAACTTCCTGACCCTCTTTCGACAGGATAAAGTCATAAAGGAGTTTCCCGTTCTCTTCATTTGCACAGTTTGCGACAAGACCCAGCGGGCTGAAGATGGAAACTGTGTCTTCGGGGTAGACAAAAGCAATCGGTGATCCTTCATTTGCCAGGTTTGCGGTGACATAGTCCAGACAGACGCCGACTTTGTAAGCACTTGCCGCGATCTGATTATGTGCAGCCGTAGTGCCGCTTTCCAGATAACAGCCATTCTCCTTCAGCTTCCTGATATATTCTACTCCGTATTTATCATTGCACATAATTGCATTTCTCCAGTATTTGGAGGTTCCGGAGCTGCCCGGATCAGTCATGACGATCTGGTCATTCCATTTTTCATCCAGCAGGTCATTCCAACTCTGTGGGGCTTCCTCCGGGGTGACAAGGGTGGTATTATAGGAAATGCCCATATTCATCATCCGGGCACCGGTGTAATAACCGTCTTTTTCAATGTAGGCAGGATCAATGGTGGTGGCTTCCGGTGAAGAGTATTGCTGCAGAATGTTTTGTTCTATGAAGGAAACATAGTCAGCCGGATCCCCTACCCAGATGACGTCTGCATCAACCTGGCCGGCCTGAGCCTCGGTTGCGATCTTTGTGATTACCTTACTTGTGCCGGCAAAATAGTATTCCATCTTAATATTTGGATATTTTGCCTCAAATGCTTTTTTGATTGCCATCAGCTGATCTTCCTGCATGGAAGAATACATCATAACTTTTCCCGAGCCGGTATTGCCGGATTCGGAAGACGGCGCGGCACTAGTCTCCGGGGCAGAAACAGAAGCTGATTCTGGTGACGGGTTATCCGGACTGCCAGAGCTGCCGCATGCGGTCATGCTTCCCAGCAGGATTGCCGTTGTTCCTAAGCAGATTAACTTTTTGATCTTTTTCTCCATAACTATCCTCCTATTTATTGTTTTTCTTCTTCCCATGGCCATGAGATCATTTCGAGACAAGAGCAGACAATATTGTCGTATTGCACAATAATTATAAGATAAAAAAGATAAAAATGTACAGTTTAAATATGGATAAATAGAGATAAGTACAGATTTTAAACCTATGGAGAGGATTGACAAAGCAAAAAATGCTTCATACAATAGAAGATAAATGCGGGGGTGGATACTATGCACAGGGAAAAAAAAGAACAGTCAAAAAAGAGAAAATTATTCCAGTGGATGTATCTGCTGGTGCTGGTGAGCGGCTTCTGTGTGTTCCTTTTGTATATTTACGGACAGTTTCAAACGGCAACGATGCAAACCCTGACAACCTTCAACAGCGATTTTGTCGAGCAGGTAGAGACCGTCTCGGTTTTCATGTCGAATCATATCAAGACCTCTGCTATGCAGATGTTTTATACATCGTCCATAAAAGCACTACGGACAAAAGGGGCATTGACCAATGCAGAAAAGGTTACAGGGCTCCGCGATCTTGGGAACTTTGTGGGAAGTTCTGAATCTCTGGAAAGCGTGATGGTATATAACAGCAAACTGGATATGGTTTTTACCTCCGAGAGCGTTTATCCGTCCGCGTCCGGCAGTGAATTTCATGATTCCGATGCAGTGGAGATATTAAAAAGTCCTGAAGATTATCCTTACCTTGTACCGATTAAACGTAGCATAGAAAATAGAATCACATATTCCTTTTTGTTTTTTGAATATAAAGGAAGGGATAAAAGTACTCTGCTGTTAAATATCACAGATGAATGGTATCAGACACAGCTGCTTGGAATGTCTAAGACAGAAGACTCTGTTATCGTCGGAGCAGACGGAGAAATTCTGGCAGTTCACAATCTGGCGATTGCTGACCAGATACTCGCGGATTGGGATAAGATTTTTAGTGAAATAGAAAGAAACCCGGAGGAAGGTTTTGTATTGCCTTCTTTTTTGAATTCGGACCCCGGCTGGATGTATTGCCGGATGAAGCTTGCAGATGGATATTATATCAAACCGCTGTATTTAAAAGAAGCAGCACCAGGGTTGATCCATATTCGTAATTTCATATTTTCAACGGTGGTGGTTGCAGGAGGAGCGATCATACTTTTGTTTGGTTATCTGCTCATCAAGATTTATCTGCCATTTCATGATATTCGTCAATTATTACGACAGTCAGGAGGAGATGAGAAAAATGTCTCCACACATATCGAAACTCTGATGGAGGGGCAGAGAGAGTCAACTTTAAAGCAGCAGCTGGCAAATCTTCGGTCCGGGGAGATACCTGTGGGGGTTTTATTTCCCCTGCAGTTGATGATGACAGAAGGAGATGGTATCGAAATTTTTAAGAATGTGCTGCCGGAAGTCTGTCATGTTGTATTGGCGGCGGAAAATGATATTGGTGCATGGCTGCTCATTTCTGCCTGTTCCCCGGAACAGGAGAAGCAGATGTGCCAACTATTTATGGAAAAATCGAAAAAAAAGCTCTTTGTGAGCAGCATTTGCCTGACGTCGGAGGAGATGGCGAGGGGTTATTCTGCAATAGAGGAGCTTTATGCTCTGCGCTTTCTCTACCCGGAACAGCAGATCATGCATCAGGAAATCATTGAAAAGTGTAACCGGGTCAGTGTATTTAACGCAAAACAGGCGGCTTCCATTATCAATGCAATAAAGGCGGAACAGCAAAACACGGCACAGGAACACTGGATGCAGATATTTTCCTTAATCAGAAAGGACCGATATGCAGACTTCCGTTTTACAATCCGTTACATAAACAAACAACTGCGAAAACTGCTGACTGATATGGGCGCAGAAACGGTCACCGTGACAGATACGATTCTGGATGAAATGAAGGATATAAAAGATCTCCATGATTATATGTACCATCAGTTTCAGCTTGCCGTTGATGCCGTTGGAAAAAAGAAGCAGGAACAGCGGATGGTACTCTCCGGACAGATTGATGAATTCATTGAACAACACTACCTTGATCCGCTCTTTTCGGCTCAGCATGTAGCGAGTGAGTTTCAGATGAATGCAGCTTATCTTAGCAGGCAATACCATCAGGTTACTCAGCTGTCAATCAGCGACGCCATCCACCGGGAGCGTATTTTGAAGGCATGTCAGCTGCTGGCTCAGACGGAAAAGCCGGTGGAGGTTGTGGCCAGAGAGGCGGGGTATGGCAACAATGAGAAATACTTTTATGTTTTATTTAAAAAATGGACGGGATATACACCGGGAGCGTACCGGAACCGGGAGATATAAGGCGGTTCCGGCATCGGGCGTCAGGCTATGATTCGCTATTAGTCATTGCCTTGCGCTGCGGCATCGCTGCTTTGATGGCATCAGCCTGCTCCTGCGTGATGATTCCGTCAGTTACCATGCTGGCATACATATCAGGACGGTCTGATTTGGTTCTGGTGCCATCGCTTGTTGTATCGGCAGCAGCATGTTTTTGCTCTATATAGGCCTTCATATTATCAGCAGTAGTCTGATCAATAATTCCGGATTCTACCAAAGAGCTGAAGTTTTGTGCACTTTTGGCAACTCTGGCAGTACCATCTTCACTGGTGCTTTTCTGTGGCATAGCAGCCTTGATGGCATCGGCCTGATCCTGGGTAAGGATTCCGTCAGTTACAGCTTCAGCGAAAGGCTCGGGGCGTTCGCTGTCTTTCAGGGCTTCCCGGCTGGCCTGACGTTCTTCCTTTGTTATCTCTGCCATAGAGTCCGCCTGTGCCTTGCGCTCAGCTGCCTTTTGCGTCTGATAAGCGGCCAGGCTGTCAGCGGTATCCTGATCCAGAATGCCGTCGGTTACCAGTTGACTGATCCATTCGCTATTCATCTGACCGCCATGTCCGCCGCGTCCTTTGCGGGAGTCACCGGCTTCTGCTGTGGTTTCGGTCTCGGTGCTGACAGCGGCCATCGTGGTCGCTGCCGGCATGGTCCATAAAGTGCCGGCAGTCAGGGCGCCAATGGCAAATGTTACGATTAATTTTTTACCAGTGTTTTTCATTTGCATAAGTAAGTTCTCCTTTTCCATTTATTTACAGCATACTTGGCTGATATAATAAGGATAGTGGATATTTGTGAAAAAAGTGTGGGTAAAAAATGAAACTTGAATATAAAATTTTTATGCAACACAAAGACCAACCGTGGTATAATGGAAACATCTATTCCCAAACGAAAGGGTGGTCATACCATGTTTACCCATGAAGAAATTCAAAGTTTCAATGACTTGGAATTAAATATCTATAATTTTATTATTAAGAATAAACAGAAAGTAGTCTACATGAAGATCCGTGAACTGGCGGCGGAATCCCATGTGTCGACTACGACAATACTGCGTTTCTGCAAGAAGCTGGGCTGTGACGGTTATTCAGAGTTTAAGACCAGGTTCAAACTGTATCTGAAGCAGGAGAAAGAGCAGAAGCCGGAGATGGATAGCAGCATTTTGATGGAGTGTTTTAAAAGGCTGGAAAGTGAAGAAGTGCAAAAGGAAATGAATCAGGCGGTAGAGATGTTGAGAAACGCGGATTCTATTCTGTTTGTTGGCATTGGAACCTCCGGGGTGCTGGCGAAATATGGTTCTCGTTTCTTTTCAAATGTAGGCTGGTTTTCGCTGTATATTGATGATCCATTTACCCCGGTTCACCAGGGGCATGAAATGGGAACCGTGGTGGTTGCTTTGTCGGAGTCCGGTGACACCAATCATGCGTTGGAGATTGCCGGGCGGCTAAAGCAAAGAGGCTGTCAGCTGATTTCTATTACGAACAGTAAAAATTGCACGATGGCACGAATGAGTGACTGCAATATTGCCTACTATATGCCGCAGATTCGACTGGAGAATCTCAATAACATTACTTCTCAGGTGCCGGTTGTCTTTGTTATTGAGAGTCTGGGGCGGAAGTTATTTAATTTTTCAGCGGATAATTGATCTGATTTCTTTGTTTATTTTTTATATTTTATTATTCTTTTAAAGAATAATAAAATATAAAAGTGGAAAAGCTAACAGAGAAAATAAATATAAAGGAGATATTTTATGCGAGCATATCAAAACTCTCTGCTTGATCCGACGCAGGTCGTAATTGCTTTAATTGACCATGAGCCGCAAATGTTCTTTGGCGTGGAAAGTGATTGCCGTAATTCCGTATTAAACGCAGTAGTAGGATTAGCTGAAACAGCAAAGGCTTTCAATGTTCCCGTGATCCTGTCTACTGTGGAAGCTAACACCTTTTCCGGCCCTCTTGTAAGCAAAGTACAGAATGTTTTCCCCGATATAGTGCCGATTGACCGCACTACTTTGAATGCCTGGGAAGATACGAATTTCAAGAAAGCGGTTAAAAAAGCCGGAAGAAAAAAATTGCTGCTCGCCGGGTTGTGGACAGAAGTTTGCGTAATGTTTCCGGCATTATCTGCTATTGAAGATGGTTATGAAGTATATGTTGTTGCGGATGCCTCCGCAGGCAGCAGTAAACAGGCACATCAAATAGCCTTACAACGGTTGGTTCAAGCAGGTGCGATTCCGATCACATGGCAAGCCACATTATTGGAACTGCAGCGCGATTGGGCAAACAAGGACACTTATCAAGCTGTTACAACAGTTATTAAACAGTATGGCGGGGCGTATGGACTTGGGATGGAATATGCCAATGCTCTCATACCGCAATCGAACGGTTAGTTCCGGCATAAATCAAAATGTAAGACCGCTTCGGCGGTCTTTTTTTTTGGCCCAATCGACACAGTCAAATACCCCGCAATCTCTATATCAACCAGTCAAAAGCCGCACCAGAAAAAGCGGGCGAACTCGTTCTTATTTTGGTATACTATATGTGATGGAGGTGATATACATGAATTCCCTGATACAAATGAATCAAGCTATGGAGTATATCGAAACGCATCTGTGCGAGGGCATTGATTATGAACGGATGGCCCGTATCGCAGGATGCTCCCAGTACCACTTCCGCAGAATGTTCTCTTACCTGGCAGGAATTTCGCTGGGCGATTATATCCGGTACCGCAAGCTAAGTGTGGCGGGGGAACTCCTGCGGGATGGCAGTAAAGTTATCGACTGTGCCGTACTTCTGGGATATCATTCGGCAGACGCTTTCCGCAAGGCTTTTGAGGCGATGCATGGTATTACCCCGTCGGAGGTAAAGAGGGCAGACTTCCCCCTAAAAGTATTTCTGCCGATGACATTCCAGTTAACGATAAGAGGAGGAAACAAGATGGAGTATCGAATCGTCCACAAAGGCCCGTTTTGGATCGTGGGCTTTAAAAAACGCATTACCCTGCAATTCGAGGGCATCAATCACCAGCTGGATGACCTTACCGCGAAGCTGACCCCGAAGATTATCGCGGAGCTAAAAGGCTTGTGTGACACTGAACCTTTAGGAATGCTGAACATCTCCGACAGACTTGACGAGTCCGGCGGCTGCGACGTGGTGCCGGTTGAGGGTGCATACCTGGATCAGTATGTCGGCGTGGCTACTACCAGGCCCGCGCCCGACGGCTATGACGTGCTGCCGGTGGAAGAATCGGACTGGGCGGTGTTCACGGTAGTGGGATCCTTTCCTAAAACGGTACAGGATGCCTGGGCCAGCATCTACGCGGAGTGGTTTCCCGCTTCCGAGTATGAACTGACCGGCGGCCCGGAACTGCTCTGGTATGAAAGCCCCGATTTGACAAGGCCGGATTGCAAAAACGAACTTTGGATTCCGGTAGCACAAAAATGTTATGACTGATCTGCCGCCTGTTGACCCGCCGTTATGGCGGGGTAAAACCGGTCAAAAAAACAGCGCCAATGGTTACGTTTAGGCGCTGTTTGCTTGTTGGCGTATTGACGATTCATTTTGCATATTGTAATATAGATTAATGACGATCGGCTGAAAGCCGGGCGAGTATGAAGAGGTGATCAGATGCAAATTGCGGTCTG
>Ga0154002_1000060_pt1 | contig 23659 bp, 20 predicted proteins | sample TSNY086MetaG_FD_102276 | JGI IMG/M metagenome (GOLD analysis project Ga0154002, IMG submission 102276) | Attine ant fungus gardens microbial communities from New York, USA - TSNY086 MetaG | ecosystem: Host-associated > Fungi > Mycelium > Unclassified | place: USA: New York, Robert Cushman Murphy... | reverse complement strand
GTGTAGTAGGTTTTTAATTGATCAATCTTACTAAAAAGGCTGCTTAGTCCTATTTCTATACCATACTGTTCAGCCATATCATTCAATATTTGGCGCAGATGGTTGGCATCCTCAGCATCCTTTATATTACTCAGCATTACGATGTCCTTTTTGTGGAGCGTCGAATAGGATTTGTAAAACCTTCTGACGAGCAGCGATCTCAAATCCGCTATCTGTCGTTTTGACAGACCGGCTGTATCCAGAGCGGCCACATAGAAATTTTGAAATTTATCGGCACCAACATTGTTCAGCCATTGATTATTGTCACTGTTTATTTTTTTACCATTAAGCAGATCAATCATATTCTGCTCAAATTGAAGTACATAAAAATCTTGTTTTGCTCCCGAGTATCTCAATTTATAGGTAATCGCCCTGCATATGATACGGAGATATTCAAAATCATTGTCAGTCAATGGCTTGTTCTCTTCGATAATCGCAACACTGCCAAGACGTTCGGCATCAACAATCAAATTCATTGCAATACGCCGTCTTCCCTTAAAGCAATACCCATCCTCGATCATTACCGGATCTTTACTATGCTGAAAGTCTATAGAGTCAGTTTTCAGCGCACTGAGAAAGCTGGCTTTATCGGCTCCGTCTGCGCCCATGTCCATGGCTGCCGGGATATGCGCCGATATTCCGGTTTTAGACGTAAAGCAGATGATACTGGCGGCACCGCCAAAAACAATGATGGGATTCTCGATGAATCCAAAGCTAAAATCCAGGATTTTTTTGATATTCATATCCACAAGCAAAGTATTTAGCAGATTTTCAAAGAGCTGATATCTCTGCTGCTTAGATACCATAAAATCACGGAGCTTATAGTATAAAGCCTCTATGTCGTATCCTTCAAAAAGGAGAACTTCCATATTGCACTGGGTGAAGTCAATGCAGCAATCATTTACAACGAAAAGCGCGGCTCCTCTTTTATCAAAACCCTCGGGCAGCAGTGAAGCGTATCCAATATATACATATCCCTCAATCAGCATGGCCGGCTTCATGTCAAGCCGAATCACTTCCTTATATCGATCGGACTCTGTTGGGTTGTAATGGTCGATGATATTGATTTCGGTCAGAATCGATTCCAGTAAACTTTGCGTTGAAAATCCCATCATTTCACTCTCCCTTTGCCGCGACTCAATTTATTCCCACCCTTTCCATAGTTATTATTGTATCATTTTATTTTTCAAAAGGGAAGACGTATGCGCTGTCATTTTGTATAAAAAACCAAATTGGATTGCTCTTGTTTGGTGCAAAACAACATTTAAAATGGGATAGCAATGCGGTAATATAATAATATTAACATATTTGATGGTGTGTTATTTGATTGTTTTGTTAAGTATGCACACAAAGGGGGGGATTTATAAAAAACATGGTATACGAGGCGTTAGGAATTGATAAACCCGTCCTGGCCGCTTCAATGAACTGGCTTTCCAACGCAGAAAGGGCTGCGGCTTGGATTTTTACACGTCCATAGTATAGTATTTTGATAAATGAAAGGAGAATGAGGAAATGGCAGAGAAAACACTTAGGGCAGGAGTCATCGGATTAGGAGCTATAGGAGGGGGTGTTGCGGTTAGCCTGATAAACAGCGGAAGAGAACCGGTTGTTTATGATGTGCTTCCGGATGCTTATAAAAAGCACCCGGGCTTGCGGAAACAACTGGCTTCCCCCGCTGAAGTTGCAGGTTTAAGTGATGTCATTATGCTTGCCGTACTTACTGCCGCTCAGGCCAGGGACGCACTGGTCGGCGAAAACGGTATATTGTCCGGAGCGCATGAGGGCATGGTAGTCGTGCTGCTGGCAACTATCTCCGTCAGGGAGGCCAAAGAACTGGCCGAACTTTGTGCACAGCGGCAGGTAGGCTTTCTGGATTGCGGTGTCACACCCGGAAATCTTGCCGCGTCAAATGGTTTGATTGCCCTTGTTGGCGGAGACGAGGCAACATTGGAGCGGGCACGTCCCGTGTTGGAAGACTGGTCAGCCAGTATCGTACATTGCGGCGGCACAGGCACGGGCATGGTGGCCAAAATCGCTCGAAACGTGAATAACTACAGCTATTGGCGAATTACGTATGAGACCTCCCGCATGGTAATGGCGGCAGGGATCGATCTGAAAACATATGTAGAAATGCTTGAAACGATTGATAATGCAGAGCGGCTGTATCTCAATTTCCTGCGGCACTGCGCAAAGACACCTGATGGGAAATTACCCGCTGAAACGACTGATATGTATTCCAAGTTTTTACCAAAGGATCTCAAAGCCTCAATAGAACTATCCGAATCTCTTGGTATTGCGATGCCGGTACGTGATGCCGTATATGAAATGCTTGATGAAACGTTGAATTTAAAATAAGACAAAGAATAAGGAAAGGGAGGATCTCCATGAAATACAACTCAACTGAAGGCATGAAAATTTTTGAACCCATCTCTGTGAAAGGAATGAACCTCAAGAACCGAATCGGCATTGCCCCCTACGGTTCTCATCCCTGTGATCCTGATGGCGCGCCCAACGATGCAACTGTTGGATACTATAAGTATCTTGCGGAAAGCGGTGCCGGATTTATTCAGATAGGTATCGTTGACCCTATCCCCAAAGATACCAAAATACGTTACAATCCCCGTTCGCGCATTCGTTTCTCGGAGGATTCGATGATCGACGCATGGAGGCGTGTAACGGATGTCATCCATGAATACGGCTGCAAATGCTCAATTCAGCTGGGAATCTTTGGATATATGCAGGGCAACCGCTTCTCTGAGCTGATTGAAGATAACAAGAAGTATGCGTTTAGCCATATAGATGCCGCGATGCCGGTTACCAAACATGAAGAAGCAAACCTCATGACTCCGGAGGAGATCATGACGATCGTCGGTTACTGCGGCGATGCTGCCCGTCGCGCAGTGGCAGCAGGCTTTGATTCAGTTGAGGTGCATAACGCGCACAGTGACGTGATGTTTGGCGCCTGCTCACTTGACCCGATGTTTAATACTCGCGAGGACGAATTCGGCGGAACCATCGAAGGCCGTTTGCGCTTCACTGTGGAAATGGTCAAGGAAATGAAACGTAATGTCCCTGATGGTTATCCGGTTGCCTTACGTATCAACGCGGATGATTTGAAGGGTGAGCTCGCAAATACAAATGAAGATATCTGCAAATACATTGTCCCGGCGCTTGAAGCTGCCGGTGTTGACTTAATTGACTGCTCGGCGGGCGGATCCCTGTATGCCGGACACGGTAATCTGCCAACTCTTTATCAACCCAGAGCTTGCTGGATCCATTTACACGCGAATGTCAAGAAGGCGGCAACCGTTCCGGTCATTGGCGTCGGCCGCATAACCAGCCTCGAAATGGGCGAGAAGATTATCCGCGAGGGATTGGTGGATATCCTTTTCTTTGGCCGTGAAGCATATGTTGACAACGAATGGATTCGCAAATTCCAGGCCGGAAAGAACATGCCGGGAGAAGTTCGTCAATGTATCGGCTGCGATACCCGCTGTTTCCCATGCTCAATGAACTATGCCGCTATCGGTTTGCAGCGCCCGGATATGGTTATGCCTCTTGTGCCTGCGGCGAAGAAAAAGCGCGTGCTGGTCATTGGCGGCGGTGTCGGCGGTATGGAAGCTGCTCGTGTTGCCGCCGGTCGTGGACATGAGGTTACGCTTTGGGAAAAGAAAAGTGTCCTCGGCGGCGCGGTAGGTGTTCTGGCTACCACACCACATCTTTTCGAGTTTAAAAACGCAGTTGAATACCTATCCGGCCAGATGGCGGAATTGGGCGTAGATGTCCGTGTTTGCTGCGACGCGACAATCGACAGGGTCAAGGCCTTTGCTCCCGACGCGGTGATTCTTGCGACCGGTACTACCGAGAGGCTGCCCGAAGCTTTTGAGGGCCAGCCAATGGTTATGTCGTTGCTTGAAGCCATGGAACGCCGTCGGGAATTCCGCAGCGTTGCCGATTGGCACAAGAAAATATGGTTCTCGGGCTTCACCGGTTGTGAGTTTGCGCTTGATTTAGTGGCAGAAGGCGCTGAGGTTACCATGGTCGGCCCCGGCGGAGACAAAACTGTGGCTGCCGAAAAATGGTTCACCCGCGACCGCAAAGACTATCTGCGCCACAAATTAACGGATGCGAACTATGTCCGCCGCGATATCAGTTTCTCCCGCGCGAATGTCAAAATGCTTTTCCACTCCAAGATAACTTCTGTTGACGCGCAAGGCGTGCATTACTATCACAATGGCATTAACAAGGTCTCACCTTATGACGCTGTGATCATCACGTCGCCCAGAGATAAGAATGACGAGATGTTTGAGAAGCTTCAGGAGTTGGTTCCGGAAGTATACAAAATCGGCGACTGTGACAAGGTTGGAATTATTCAAGACGCCGTCAGAACCGCCAACGAGGTTGCAAGGACATTATAAAAACAGCCCGCAAGGAGGAGAACAATTCTATGTCTGAGAATAAATTTAGTCCCTTTTTCCAACGAACTTATATAGGGAAATTGGGTATAAAGAATCGGTTGGTCATGGCTCCTATGGGCATGGGCAGCGATAAGACCGGCGCGGTGGGACCGGAAGGGGTTGACTATTACGAAGCCAGAGCCAAGGGCGGTGCCGGAATGCTCATCATTGGATTCCAGATGGTTACAAATAAGACCGACCCCAACCTCCGTAACTTTTTTGCGGTGGACACCACCCTGCAGGAGTGGGCCTGGAGTACTTTGGCGGAACGGATCAAGGCCCAGGGCACAGCGGTGTGTATTCAGCTCGCCTGCGGGCTTGGCCGCAACGCCCATGTAGTACCCGGCGCGCAAAATGTTTCCGCCTCGGTTAACCCATGTTATGAGGATCCCACGCAGGAAACCCGGGCATTAAGCGTTGATGAAATCCATGACATCGTGGAAGCTTATGGGCGGTGCGCTATGCGGGCTAAACGATCCGGCTGTGATGCGGTGGAGATCCATACTCATATGGGATATCTGATCGATCAATTCATGACACCGCTCTGGAACAAGCGGGAGGATGAATACGGCGGCTCCTTCGAGAACCGGATGCGCTTTCTTACGGAGATCTACAATGAAATTCGACGCAACGTAGGACCCGATTTCCCGATTTTACTGCGGATATGCATGGATCATCTGATTCCCGGGGGGCGGACATTGGAGGAAACTGCAGAGATTATCCGCTATTGTGATCAGCTGGGCATCGACGCGTTTGATGTTGATGCCGGGTGCTACGAAAGCTATGAGTGGGGGTTTCCAACGATTTATCTGGAGGAAGGCTGTATGGCGGACCATGCCGCATACGCAAAAAAGTTCACCAGCAAACCAGTTCTCAATGGGGGTGCTTATACTCCGGAGGCGGCGCTGGATGCCGTAAATGAGGGAAAAACCGACTTTATCGTGGTGGGCCGCGGTATGCTTGCCGACCCGGATTATTCCATCAAGCTGAAGGAAAACCGACGGGAGGACCTTCGCCCCTGCATCAAGTGCAATGAGTATTGTTTGAGAAAATCTAAAGTTCATCCGCTTTCCTGCTCGGTGAACGCGACCTGTAACGACGAAGCGGCATTGAGAATACAAAAGACTGCCGCTCCGAAAAAGGTCGTTGTGGTGGGCGGCGGTCCTGCCGGTCTGGAAGCCGCACGCGTAGCGGCGCTCATGGGCCACGATGTCACACTGTATGAGAAAGGCTCTGCTCTGGGCGGGCAGCTGATTGCGGCATCGGTACCCTCCTTCAAAAACAGATTAGCCTCGCTGATAGAGTATTTCAAGGTACAGCTGGATAAGTTGGAGGTTAAGGTAAAACTAAACACTGAAATCAGCAGCAATTCTACCGAATTGGAAGGCGCCGACCGCATTATTGTCGCGGTGGGGGCAGGTCCTCTTGTTCCGCCGATTCCGGGAATTGAAAGGCCAGACGTGCTGGAAGTCATGGACGCTCACCTGGGAGATCAAAGTCGTATAGGCCAAAAGGTCATTGTCGCGGGGGGCGGGCCGTCCGGCTGTGACTGCGCCATAGAGCTTGCCAGGGAAGGCAAGGATGTTGCCATTGTGGAGATGCTTGACACTATCTATCCCACGGCTACGGTTGACAACAAGATGGGAGTTCAGCGCCTGCTCACCCAATTGGGTATCAAGACTTACACCGGACATAAGATACTGGAGTTCACAGACAGTGGGCTTCGTGCTGACAGTGCCGGCGGAGTGAAGGAGCTGGAGGCCGATACCGTCATTCTTGCCTTGGGAACCCGGCCTAACGCAGTTGTGGCAAAAGAGATTCTGGATACATACATTGACGCGTCCCAAATTGGCGACTGCGTATCCATCGGTCAAGTCGGCGAAGCCGTACGTTCCGGGTTCTTCGCCGGTTGGGGGATCGACTGACATAACACAGATTCGGGAGAAAAGAAAGAAAGGTGTGAATTTTTATGGCAACTATGTCTAAAACGAAACAGTACACATTTTTTATCGCCGGAGCGCTGAGTATGATGAGTATGACCCTGAGCAGTTACGGCATTGCTACCGTTACCCCCAAGCTGCTTCGGCAGTTTGACGCTATGCAGCACTATACCCTCACCAGCCTGATGGCCTCCATCGGCATGCTCCTGTTCTTGCCCATCGTGGGGAAGGTGGTCGACACTATTGGCAGACGCCCCATGTTGCTTTTGGGCGGCGGCATCATGGCAGTCGCCTCACTTGCAACCGGATTTGCCACCAACTTCCCGGTTTTCATTATTATGCGCGCTTTGATCACTATCGGTACCGCATGCCTGACGCCCATACCATCATCTACTCTGCCATTCGTGTTTGAGCGCAAAGAATTGCCTAAGCTTTACGGTATTCAGGGAGCCTTTCTGGCGCTTGGCACCTTCTTTGGCTCCACTATCGCCGGTTTTCTAAGCGATAAGGGTTTGGCATGGCTCGCAGTGGCATATCCGGGAATTCTGGCGTTGGTCGCCTGCCTGGTTATGACCGCGCTTCTGCCGGACATTCCGCGCAAGAAGCTGCCTTCGATTGATTTCGGCGGCATCATCCTCATGTTTCTCCTGATAGGACCGCTCATGTACATATCCAGCTTTGGTTCTAAGGTAGGCTGGGGCAGCCCCGCCATCATCGGTATGGCCGTTGTGTTAATTGTTTCCTTCATTATCTTTATCAACGTTGAAAAGAGGGTCCAAAGTCCGCTCATTGATCTGAAATTATTCAAGAACCCCGTGTTTACAGCGGCCATTCTCTGCACCTTCCTGATGGTCGTATACCAGTCCGCCATGCGCGTGTATGTTCCCCTTGCAGTCCAGAATGTCTTGGGACAATCTGCTGCCGTTTCCGGTTCCGTCCAACTGCCCCGCAGCATTTTAAACATGATAATTCCCGCGTTTTTCGGTGCCTGGGTAGGGAAGAATCAGAAGAACCGCGTATGGGTAGGCCTATTCCTTGCCGGCCTGTTTATCGCCATCGGCAACATTTTCATGGGCTTCACCACCGCCGCATCTTCCCTGATCCCATTCTTTGTGGGGCTGGGATTCACCGGCATCGCTGAAAGCACCAAGCAGTCAACTTCAGCGCCAGCTATACAGAGCACTCTGACAGCAGATAACATGGGATCCGGAATGAGTCTGAACAGCATGATGGGTTCTTTGGGCAGCGCCATTGGTGCTTGCGTATTCGGTGTCATTTATGACGTGATTTGCCCCGATGCCACAATCATCGCCGATGTGAACGCGGCCTGTAACGTTATCTTCAGGGTCGCGGCTATCTCCGGTCTGCTTGTTTGCCTGCTGGCCTATGTATTTATCAGGCCGAAAAAAACCGAATCTGCGGCTGCGGCTTCATAATAAGGAGTGAGACAAGGACAAGGGGGGCAAACGATTCCGTTTGCTCCCCTTTAATCTCAAAAAACTATCCTTTCAAATAACAGCATCCAATACTTGTGCAAAATTATCCTGTATCAATAGATCCGCAGATCCATCTCGACTCGTAGCATCTCGGTTAATGATGATCAGATGCTCTCCTTTGAAATAATCAATCAGCGATGCCGCAGGATAAACTAACAAAGATGTTCCTGCGATGATAAGCACATTAGCTTCTCCGACAGCTTGAATAGAATCATCCCATGCTTTTTGGGGAAGGCTTTCGCCATATAGTACGACATCAGGTTTAATAAGCTTACCGCAATCACATTTAGGCACCATCTCCATGGATTTGATTTTTTCAATAGAGTATTCTCTTTCGCAGCCAGAGCAATGATTTGTTAATATTGTTCCGTGTAAGTGGAATACTTTCTCTGACCCTGCTTCTTCATGTAGGTTATCTATATTCTGAGTAATAATCCCCCGCAGTTTATTATCCTTTTCTAACTTTGCTAAAGCCAGATGACCTTTATTGGGTTTAATCCCCTCTATTAAAATCTTTTCTCTATAAAACTCCCAAAATAGTTCAGGCTTATCATAAAATGCGTGGATAGACAACAGATACTCCGGATTATACTTATATTTTTGATTATATAACCCGTCCTTACTTCTAAAATCGGGAATCCCCGACTCGGTAGATACTCCGGCTCCACCAAAAAATATAATCTTATCATTTGCCGCAACAATATCTTTTAGTTTTCTTATTTTCTCTTTATTAATGTCTTCCACAGTAGTCTCCTTTTCTACTTTTTGGGCTTTCAACATCATAGTAACATGGGAAAGAAAAACAAGCAATCCCTTGTGTATATTCCATTTTGAGGCAGATGACAGATGTTATGAAAACTGCATATCAAATTTGTCTGCACCGACATGGCTATCGCAGCGGGTGAAAAGCACAAACGTTTAAGTTCTAAGCCATTTCTTACCCCATTCTCTCATCTCGATAAACACGCGCTCAAAATCACGCCCTTTATCCGTCAAAGAATATTCAATCGTAACAGGAATCGTAGAATGTACTGTGCGGACAACCACACCATTCGATTCAAGATTTTTCAAGGCGTCCGAAAGCGACTTTGTACTGATTCCCAATTTCCGGCTCAGTTCATTAAAATGTTTTGTTCCTGTATGCAACTCGCCGATAATGGCAAATGACCATTTGCCGCCGAAGATGTCCATAATTTTTTTGATTGAATCTACACATAGCGTATCGTCTAAAGGATTCATCTCTCTTCCCTTTCTGTAAGTGAAGCTACTGTAATATTGTAAACTAAGTATATAATTATTGCGTACTTTACATTTTATATTAACATGGTATAATTGAGTTGTCAATAAAAGCGTCAGAAAAACCAGGCGCTTTTTAAGAACCCCACCAAAAATGCGGTGTTTAACAGGAGGCAGAGAATGAAAACGATACTTATAACAGGCGGGGCAAGCGGAATCGGGAAAGGCGTCGCCATGTACTATTTAAAAAAGGGCGAGCAAGTTATTGCCATCGGCAGCTCGTCCAAAAACGGCGATGCTTTCCGTAATGAGGCCAGACAGGTCGGCGCAGAGGACAGAGCGGTTTTTATTCAGGCAAATTTGAGTTTGGTAAAGGAAAACCAGCGAATCATTGAGGAAATCAAAACCCGCTTTCCCCCACTGGATACGCTGGTCTTTTGCGCGGCGAAGCACAGTAAGGCGTATACCGAAACCGCCGAAGGACTTGAGTTTACCTTTGCGTTGGATTATTTAAGCCGTTTTATTCTCAGCTACGGCTTGAAGGAGTGCCTGGAAAAGACCGGTAACCCTGTTATTATGAGTGTCTGCGGTTCGGGAATGAAGGGTAACGTGAACTGGGACGATTTACAGCATAAAGACAGTTTTGCTCCGCAAAAGGTTATGATGCACGGCAGCAGGCTCAACGATTTATCGGGAGTGGCCTTTGTTCAGAACGATACTGTCGGCAAGATAAAGTACATCCTGTATAACCCGTGGGCGGTACAAACACCCGGTATGTTAGAGGGCAGCAGCCAATTAATGAAGCTGATGTATAAAACGATAGGGAAACCGGTGGAAAAAGCGGTTGTGCCAATAGCAGAGTTACTGGACAATCCGCCCTCTCCTGCTTTATCTGCCTATAGGGAGCGCAAGAAATTAGACCTTACTTTACCAATTTACGATAAGAAAAACGCCAAAAGGCTTTACGAAATAACTACTATTTTATTGGCGAATTTATAAGGTAGATAGTTTTTCCAACAAAACAGCAGGCTCTCGTTAAACAGGGCCTGCTTCGTTTATATTGATATATATCTCATAACCCGCTGTTCTTAACTCATGGTGACTAGATCTGTCATGCACCCGCTTTACCAGCACACCCACAGATGCTGATCCGGTTTTTAACCAGTTCCTTCACCGCATTCATCCCCGCAATTCCAAACTTTTTGGGATCAAAGGTATCTGGTTCTTCCGATAAAAGTGTTTTCCCTGCTGTTGTGTATGCCACACGCAGCTCAGTAGCAAAATTAACCTTACACATACCTCTGGCGACGCATTCTCTGACATCTTCATCGCTCAGACCAGAAGCACCATGCAAAACCAATGGAATGCCCACACAATTTCTGATTTTTGATATTCTCTCTTTATCAAGAACCGGTGTTTTGGCATAAAACCCGTGTGCTGTACCAATTGCAATCGCCAGCGAAGAGATTCCGGTACGTTGTGCGAATTCTTTTGCCTCATCCGGATCTGTATATTTATCTCCATCTGCTTCTAAATCATCCTCCTTACCGCCAACCTGCCCAAGTTCCGCCTCGACAGGAATACCGCAGACTTTCGCTACCTCCACTACTTTTTGGGTAAGCTTAATATTCGCCTTAAGGTTCTTTCCAGAACCATCAATCATAATTGATGTATAGCCAGCATGAATTGCCTGAACAGCGAGCGCAAAACTGTCACCGTGGTCGAGATGCAGACATACCGGCACACTAAATTTCTTAGTCTCTGCCGAGACAATAGCAACATAATTTTCTAGTTCTCCATATCTTACTGTAGAAGGTGTTGTTTGTAAGATTACAGGGGCACGCATTTCTTCAGCCGCCTGGAGAACGGCTTTTACCATCTCCATGTTTTCCACATTAAAAGCTCCAACTGCATAATGACCTTTTTGGGCATCCAATAACATTTGTTTCGTTGTTACTAATGGCATATCAGCGTTCCCCCCTATCCTGAAACCGTCAGTTCCTGTACCCTAACCATGGGATATATTTTTTCCAGTTCTTCTTTTTCAAAATGTCCCGTCTGCTCGCTAAGTGCACTAGCCGCAGAGATTGCTACCGCATATCTCAAGCTTTCTTTTGGTGTAAACTTACGCTGCATAGCAACTGCAAATGCAGCCACCATAGAGTCTCCGCACCCAACTGTATTAACCGCACGGATCTTCGGCGGAATACCACGGAAAATCCCCTGTTCACACACCAACAAGGCTCCCTCCTTCCCCATCGAGACAACCACTTGCCCAATGCCTTTTTTATGTAATTCTATAGCTGCAGCTTTTACTTCGTCCAAAGTTGTTACCGTTCTGCCTAGCAGCATGCTAAGTTCTTCATGATTAGGCTTAATCAGGTCGGGGGCAGCCTGAATTCCTTCCCGCATTAGCTCCCCACTGGTATCCAGGATTACCTTCTTGCCCCACCGTTTTACTTTCCCAACCAGTTCCCTATAAATATCCTTACCTATACCTTTTGGGACACTGCCGGACATAGTCACCACCTGTGCGTCAGCGCAAATCGTTTTAAATTCCTTTATAAATTCCGCTATTTCCAGTTCTGTTACCGATTCTCCCGGTTCCAGAAATTCTGTGGACTGCCTGTTTTCATCCAGAATATTGATGCAGCATCTAGTCTCTGCACTTGTATGGAAAAACCTACCATTCAGTCCATCATGACATGCCAGCTGTTCCAGCAGTTCTCCAGTCCTCCCACCTACAAGTCCGGAAGGCACCACCTCCTCACCGCAAAGTTTCACTACCCTTGCAACATTTAATCCTTTTCCTCCGGCAGTGTTTTTACAAGAAGTCACCCGCATTACTGTTCCCAACTGAACTGTTCCTGATATCTGATAGGCTTTGTCAATCGCCGCATTCAAAGTAAGCGTAATTATCATGTTTTGTCTCCTGAAGATTCGACTTCGTTTACCAACAGAATCTTGCCCTGGACAAGGCCAGGAGTCTTATACATATCAAATGCCTTCTGCGCCTGACTCATCGGCATTTTCTTAAAAACCATTTCCTGATCATATTTCAGTTGTCCCGTTGCAAAATAGTGAGCAGTCAATTCCCATTCCGGTCCCGGGAATGGAGCACTGTAAGACATCCATGAACCTGTAAGCTTAAATTCTTTACGGTTCATGTTTTCCCATATCGCAGGAGTAAAGGTAAGTTCCGTATGCGGAGTTCCAATGAAGCATACATGGGCTTTATTAGCTGCCACTGCAAATCCCATTCGCATGGTGACCGGTTGACCTGCAGTCTCAAATACATAAGCATAGCCTTTTCCTTCTGTCATCGCCATGGCTTTTTCCATGTAATCTTCTTCCAGTGTATTGATGACACCATCAGCCCCAAGACGTTTTGCCATTTTCAGACGTTCCTTGCTGATATCAAATACCACAACTTTCTTACTTCCGAATATCTTGGCCCACTGCATAGTAAACATGCCGATGGTTCCGCCGCCAAGTACAGCCACGTATCCTCCGCCCTGATAGTCATTGCATAAGATTCCATGAAGAGCAACCGTAGAAGGTTCGAACAGTGCTCCCTGTTCATAGGAAATATTTTTATCAAATACAACCGCATTCTTCGCAGGAATAACCACATACTCAGCATTGCTCCCTTGTTGTCTGGAACCGATAAAACTATAATATTTACACAGCGAATAATTTCCCTTCTGACAGTCTTCGCACTTCATGCACGGAACCAGTGGGGCTCCTGATACGCGCTCTCCCACTTGAATCTTCTCTACACCAGCTCCGACTTCTACCACATCTCCGGAAAATTCATGTCCCAGTACAATTGGGTAGTAATGCACTCCATTATGCAGTACCCGGGGAACATCCGAACCACAGATACCTGATGCCTCCACCTTTATTTTCACTGTTCCTGGTTCAACTGTTGGTTCATCAATTTCCTGATATTCTACAAATTCGTTTTTCACTACGACTGCTGCCTTCATACACTATTCCCTTCTGGTAATCTTCATCGTATTTCTCAGGTTCTCATAAAGCTCTAGATAAATCTCATAGTTTTTATCATAAACCGTTTTCACTTCCGGATTTGGACTGTGTTCTCTCTTAATCATGACTACCGTATCGACTGCCTCCTGAAAGTCTCTGTATAGTCCAACTCCAACCCCGGCCAGCATAACAGCCCCCAGAGTAGTAGCCGTATCCGAATCAGGTACGACAATTGGTTTACCGGTTATATCAGCCTTTATCTGTGTCCATAACAAGGAATTCGCACTGCCTCCCATAGAACGCAGCACCTCAACACTTGCCCCGGCTTCCTCTGCTACTTCAAGATTATGCCTGACCGAGTAGGCAACTCCTTCCATCGCTGCCCGAATAAAATGTCCCTTTGTCTTACTGAAATCCAGGCCGTAAAATACGCCTTTAGCATCTGGATCCCAGATAGGAGTTCTCTCTCCTGACATATATGGAAGAAATATTAAACCGTCTGAGCCGGAATTTACCATTTGGGCAATTTCATTAAGCTGAACCAGAGAACTCTTCCCCGATTCTGCCGCCATTATCCGCTCATAATCGGCAAATTCCCGTTCCAGCCAACGCATTACTCCGCCGCCGCCGGTTGTGCCGCCCTGTAGCAGCCAGTGTTTCGGAATAACATGACAACTCAGAATCAGTCGCGGGTCAGACTTATAGGTATCTGTGCAGATACTCATTCCACCGGCCTGCCCTCCTTGCTCCTGTGTTTCTCCATTATGTATGACACCTGCACCAAGTGCGCCGCATGCAGCATCAAGCCCTCCGGCAACAACAGGTATGCCCTCCACAAGTCCGCTCTGCTGCGCCGCCTGCCTTGTAACAGTTCCTATTACAGCATGGCAGGCACTGATATCTGGCAGAAACTGTTCAGGAATCCCCATAGCCTTTCGCATCTCATCATCCCATGCTCCGGTTCTCATATTAAAGCAGTGCCATGCATAACTTTGGCAAATATCCTGTGATATCTTTCCAGTCAGTCTGTATGCGATAAAGCTATTCGATTGGAAGATTTTATCGGTTTTTTTATAAACCTCCGGTAGATTTTTCTCATACCACAAAACCTTTCCTGTAGTATATGAAGCCGTCAGAGAATTACCGCTGATCTGGAAAATAGTCCCACTGCCAATCTCCTGGTTCAGCCTGTCGCAAATCTCGCTTGAGCGGGTATCCATCCAGATTGGTGTCCGCGTCAGAACATTACCTCCTTTGTCAACTGCAACCGCTGACCAGCTCTGCCCAGCAATGCCAATTCCCGCAAAATCAGATGGATTCACATTACCTTTTTGAATACATTTCTTCGTTGCTCGGCATACGGCCATCCACCAGTCATCCGGCTCCTGTTCCGCATAACCCGACTTCGGATAATATACTTGGTAATCTCCGCAGACCGATGAAACGACCTCACCTGTTTTCTTGAATATTGCTACCTTACAGGAACTGGTTCCTATATCAATACCTAATAACAGTTCCTTCATTTCTCACCTCATTCCTAAATGCACTTATATAAAACAGTTTTATATAAGTGCATTGTATTACGGATTATTATTTTTGTCAATAAATTATACAGAAGATAAAAGATCATCATGATAGCGTGTCTTTTTTTTCAATATGTTGTATAATGCCATTAGAATATTCTTGCTAAGCCAATGAAAGGAATGGATATAAAAATGACCAAGGTTAGTACTACAAGTGAAATTAAGATACAAAACAGACAATTGATTTATCATTACATACGCAATCATAACCCGGTCTCAAAACAGGATCTTGTAGTTAGACTGGGACTGAGTCTTCCTACAGTTACACAAAATATTCAATATTTGGAAAAAGAGAATCTTATCAATACGTTAAAAACCAAAAAAACCGGCGGGCGTGATGCTGCTGCCTATTCCTACAAAAAAGATGGCCGATTGGCCATCGGTATCTATATGACAGGAAATCACCTCAGTGTGGTATGTGTTGATTTGTCTGGTTTCGTCGTTCATAAGATAAAAGAAGACATCGCTTTTAACTTAAACGATGATAATTATTTAAGAAAAATCGGCGAAATGGTTATTGAGATTAAACAGAAAGCGCAGTTAAGTGATGAAAATTTGTTAGGAGTAGGAATTGCTGTTCCAAGCCTTGTGTCAGACGATGGAGAACAGGTTATCTATGGCATGACTCATAATTTCACAGGGAAAACGCGGGAAGAAATCTCCAAATACATCCCCTATCCTACAAAAATGTTCCATGATTCCTATGTTACCGGCTTTGCCGAAGTCTGGATCGAACCCTGCACACAAAATGCCTTTTACTTAAGTCTTAATAATAGCGTTGGCGGTTCTATTATCATTGGAAATCGTCTATATGGGGGGGATCTCAATCGAGCCGGAGAAATCGGGCACATGACGATCGTTCCGGAAGGCGGAAAGATCTGTTACTGTGGTAAGCCCGGATGCTTTAATACTGTCTGTAATACAGGCGCACTAGACTCCTATACCAACGGAAATTTGGCTGAGTTCTTCTGCTTGCTCAAGGAAAATGACAAGAACGCTCAAAATATCTGGTCGCAATATCTGGATTATCTCTCCCTGGCAATTCATAATATCTGGATGATTTTTAACTGTTCTGTGATTCTGGGAGGATATATCGGCGCTTACATAGAAGATTATATTGAAGATCTATATATGCGAGTTGATAAACGAAACTGTTTTGGAGATGAAGCCAAAAACTATGTACGACCATGTAAGTATAAAATTGAATCAACGGCTGCCGGTGCTGCAATCCAGTTGATTGATGAATTTATTAAAAATGTTTAATTATCAATTGCTCTGCTGACACTGTTAAGCAGGATGCAGGCATGCTAAGCATACCTGCAAAAAACTGATCTTTTAAGATTTTTGTAACCGAATGCCTCTCTGTCTGCCCATTCCTAAAGATACGTAGCTACATAATTATGGCAATGCTCAACAAATTCCAACATAAGTGGGGAAAGAATTTTCTTCTTGTTGTAGACAATATTAATAAATCGAAAAACTTCAAAATCCTCTATATTCAGCACCACAATATGATCCGCCGGAAACATCGTAACATGGTCTAATGGGAGTAAGGCAACGCCTAATCCTTCCTGTACGGCTTCAATCAAAGCCTGGGCGCTGATGCTTTCCCATATTGGATCGGCAGTGAAGTTATGGCTTTCGAAATAAAGGTCAACAGCATTTCTGGTAGGACTGTATTTTTCGCGAAGGAGCAGGGGAACTCCTTTAAAATCACTGATTGTAATGGAATGACTTGAGGCCAGAGGGTGATTGGCATTGCAGATGGCAACCAAAGGCGAGGAGAGCAGTTGAATCAACTTCAAGTTTCGGGTATGAGTCGTACCTTCCATAATGCTAAGATCCAATTGATTGTCAAGCAACATGGGTTCCGTGATTTCCGAGCTGTTGACAATGACTTTTAGACGGCAGTTGGGATGAGTCAAAGAAAACTGCTTTACAATTTTGGCGATCATCAGTTTGCCAAAATCGATTCCACAGCCAATTCGCAGCTCATTCTGGGCGTAAAGGGATTGGCAGGAAGTATCCATTTCATCATAAAGGCCGAGAATTTGCTGGGTGTAATTTAATATGTTTTTACCAACAGGGGTAAGATACATTTTACGGGATGTCCGCTCAAACAAATTGATGTCATAGTGTTCCTCCAGTTCTTTGATAGCAATGCTGATGGACGGCTGAGTGATATAGAGCTTTTTGGCAGCACCTGTCATAGAACCTTCCTGGCAGACAGCTGCGAATATTCTGAGATGTCGTAATGTCACTTTGTTCTCCTTTTCATTTTATCTATAGGTAAAAGGCTATGGAATATATTAAATTATAATATTTTACAATACATAATGCAAGTTATATAATGGAAATATATAAAATCACCAAAAGCAAAATGTACATTTAAAACAAAAGGAGAAGACTATGAGAAAAAGAATGAATTCTAATTGGGGAAGAGGAATTGCGTTATTGATGGCTTTTGTTGTAACAGCATCTTCCGTATGTGGATGTGCATCCAGTCAGAGCGAACAGAAGAGTACAACTGTCGATACAGCTAAAAAAAAGGAAACATCACAGGGATTGGCGGAAACTGCCGCTGAGGCAGCTGCTGAAGAAGATACCAATGGATTAATGGCAATCTATGATTCAATTGAACCGTTAGAAACACCTACCACACTAAGATATGCAGGAGGCGTGGGAAATCAACTGGTTATGCCTCTCTATATAGCATGGGCAAGCGGCGGGCTGGAAAAAGCGGGAATTACCCTTGACTTTTACCCAAGCCCTACAGGGCCATTATCAGTGGAGGCATTGACTGCAGGGGAAGTTGATTTTGCGGGAAGCGGCATCGGCGGAATTGCAGTCGGCTGCGCTACAGGAAATGCCAGAATGCTTTGCTGGCTTTCAGACGATTCTGTGGCACAGAAATTTTATGTAAAAAAAGATCATCCGCTGGCATCAAAGGAAATCAGCAGTGAGACAGGATTCAGGGGAACGGCAGAAGACTGGAAGGGAAAAGAAGTTTATATGCCGTCAGGATCTACTCTTCAATACGTAATGTCCGAAGGATTAAGCAGAATTGGGCTGACCCTACAGGATATCACTCCGGTTTATATGAATATTGAGAATATTAATACAGCACTATATGCAAAAAAAGGAGAAATCTGGGGACTATGGAATTTCCTGTGTTATGCAGAGGAACTAAGTAAGAATTATGAAGTGGTTATGGATGGTCATTCGATCGGTGTCAATCTTGTAACCGCATATTTTACCAATGATAAAGCGTGGGAAAACCCGCAGACCAGAAGCGCGTTGGAAAAGGTTCTGGAAATTCATTTTGCAACACTGAAATGGATGCAGGCAGATGAGGACAATATGGAACAGGCAGCTCATATGATGACAGAATGGTGTGAAGCAGAAGGAACCGCAGTATCTTATGAGGAAAACCTGGCTTATCTGAAAGAAACTTATTATTACAGCCTGGATGAAAATATGGATTACTTCTCTAATAAGGTTACCAATGATAACGGTGAGATGGTAAAAGCTCTTGATATGCTGATGGGAATTATGGATTTCTATATTGAGCAGGGCAATTATACAGAAGAGAACCGTCAGAATATGATTAGCAATCAGGAGAATTTGTTTATCAAGGACGGACTGCAATCCTTAGGCAGAAAATAAACGTTGACAGAATGGGGTTAGGTATATGAGAAAACAAAATTTGAAATATTCTTTGATATCAGCAGCGACGTTAATTGTATTTCTAGTGGTCTGGGAGGCGTTAGCTTCCCATGACCTCCTGGTCGGAAAATATACACCTTCACCATTAGAAGTTTATGATGCATTTATATTTAAACTGGGCAACATCGGTCCGGACGGGGCTCTGCTTTCCACGAACATCATAGCCAGCCTTAAGATTTCACTGCTTGGATTTTCGCTGGCTGTATTAATTGGAGTGCCGCTAGGGCTTTTAATGGGCTGGTACGGCTTGTTTGACCGTTTTGTCAGGCCTTTGTTTGAACTGGTTCGTCCGATTCCGGCTGTTTCCTGGATTCCGCTGATGATTGTATGGATCGGTGTGGGGCTGAGGGCTAAAGCTACAATTATCTTCATGTCTTCATTTATTCCGTGCGTTCTGAATTCTTATACCGGAATACGCCAGACCAATAAGGTCCTGGTCAATGTGGCAAAAACATATGGTGCCTCTAATTTTTATACATTTCTTCATGTCGGGGTTCCATCCTCGATTCCTCTTATATTTGCGGGAATGAGAGTTGCGCTTTCAAATTCCTGGGGCACACTGGTGGCGGCTGAGATGCTTGCTGCATCAGCCGGTTTAGGGTATATGATTAGTATGGCGAGAACCTTTGGGCGAGCCGACGTTGTAGTTTTAGGTATGGTTGTAATCGGCGGAATCGGATATATCTTTACTGCCATTTTTTCTTTCGTTGAGAAGAAGGTCAACAAAGGAGGCGTTGTATGAGAGTAGAAAATCAAATTGAAAATGGAACGGACAGCAAAAAGTCGAATGGCCTAAGCAGGATGGTTTATCTTATGGCACCGTTTATCGGAATCGGTATTATGCTTATTCTCTGGTTCTCTGCTTCCGCTGCTAATCCGCAGGCATTTCCTAATCCATCTGCAGTTCTTTTGCTGCTCTATGATCTGCTTTTTCATCCGCTCAGTGGTTATACGCTGTTAGGTCATGTGGCAATTAGTCTGAGACGGGTTTGTATTGCATTGTTTTTTGCTATGTTAGTGGGAATTCCATTAGGTATTCTGATGGGGTGGAGCCGCTTGATGAGGGCAACTGTGGGAACGTTGTTTGAATGTATTCGCCCGATTCCGGTTCTGGCATGGATTCCGTTAATGATTATGTGGTTTGGGATTGGTGAAAAAGCGAAGATTATCATGATATTTATTGGAGCATTGATGCCAATTGTAGTTAATTCCTATACGGGAATCAAACTGGTCTCTCCTCTGTATCTGGATGTTGGAAGAATGTTTAACGCATCTTCCCAGAGCAAGTTGTTATTGAAAATAGTGCTTCCGGCTGCACTTCCCACGATATTTGCCGGAATCCGCAACGCTACCAGCATGTCCCTTATGGTGGTTCTGGCAGCAGAGATGCTGGCAGCAAAGTCAGGGCTGGGATTCATGATAAACCGTGGAATGGAAGCTTATAATATGACATTAGTGATGTCCGGCATGGTTGCAATCGGCGTTACCGGAGCAATGCTTTCGATTCTTACGAATATGATTGAAAGGAGAATCTGTCCATGGAACAGCCACACAAAGTCCGAGTAAAGCTGGAACATATCAGCAAGTCATTTAAAAATAACAGCAAAAGCCCGAATCACGAGGTGATAAGAGATGTTTCATTTAAAGTTTATGACAATGAATTTCTGGTACTTTTAGGGCCGGGACGGTGCGGGAAAAGCGTTCTTTTAAATATCATGGCAGGACTTTTGACCGCTGACTGGGGAAGCGTTTCTCTGGATGGAGAACAGATCAAAGGGCCGAATCCCCAAATCGGAATGGTATTTCAGAAAACCGGTCTTCTGCCCTGGCTGACTGTCATGGAGAACACTGAATTCGGACCAAAAATGCGCGGAATAGGGAAGACTGAGAGGCAAAAACTGGCACAGCACTTTCTAAATCTGGTTGGTCTTGACGGATACGAAAAAAATTACCCTTATCAGCTGTCAGGCGGAATGAAACAGCGTGTTGGCATTGCAAGGGCTTACAGCAATGAACCCAAATTGTTGATTATGGACGAGCCTTTCGGCGCTTTGGATGCCCAGACCCGTTATAATATGCAGAATGAGATTTTAGATATAGCGAAAAAAGAAAAACGTACCATAATATTTGTCACGAATAACATAGAAGAAGCATTGCTACTGGGGGACAGGATCATTCTCTTTACCAGCTGTCCGGCGCAAATTAAGAATATCTATGAGATCAATTTGCCAAAGCCAAGAGACTCCATGCAGAAGGAATTTTTGCGGCTCAGGAGGGAGATATCAGACAATACGGATCTGGCACTATAGGCAGGAGGAAGTCATATGGGAGAGAGTAAAATCAGAGTAGATCATCTGAGCAAACGGTTTGGAGATCTGCTGGTATTAAATGATCTTAATTTCGAGATACAAAAAGGGGAGTTTGTCTGCGTAGTTGGACCCACTGGTTGTGGAAAGACGACGTTTCTCAACCTATTGACGCGTATTTATACGCCGTCTGAAGGAGATCTTTATATCGACGGGGAACCGGCAGATCCGAAAAAACATAATATTTCGTTTGCATTTCAGGAACCGTCTGCGATGCCATGGCTGAATGTACGGAAAAATCTGGAGTTTGGATTAAAGATTAAACGCATTCCAAGAAAGGAAATAAACCATAGAATTGACCGGATTTTAAAACTTCTGGGGCTGGAAGATTTTCAGAATGCATTTCCCAGAGAACTCTCTGTAAGCAGCGAGCAACGGGTGATCATAGGACGGGCGTTCAGCACTTATCCGGATCTGCTTTTAATGGATGAACCATATGGACAGATGGATATTAAAATGCGTTTCTACCTGGAAGATGAAATCCTGAAATTGTGGAAAGAGTTTGACAGCACTGTATTGTTCATAACACACAATATTGAAGAGGCCGTTTATCTGGCCGAAAAAGTGATTATTCTGAGCAACAAACCGACAGTCATTAAAGAAGTGGTTAACATCAATCTGTCCCATCCCCGAGATGTTACGTCAGAAGAATTTATCAAATTAAGAAAATATATTACCGATCAAATCAAATGGTGGTAATCAGCAGGAGGCAGTAGTTTATGGCGAAGTTAGAAAAAAGCCGTCCTAATATAGTTTTTGTTATGACAGATGACCAAGGATATTGGGCTCTGGGAGCAAATGGTAATCCGGATATTATAACACCCAATTTAGATAAGCTTGCTCGTGAGGGAGCCAGCTTCGAAAATTTCTTTTGTGCGTCCCCAGTATGTTCTCCAGCCAGGGCATCCCTTTTAACCGGATGCATTCCGTCTCAGCACGGGGTCCATGACTGGATTAGAAAAGGCAATACAGGTAAGGATGCGATTGAATATCTGCAGGGAATCAGAGGCTATACGGAAGATTTAAGGGACGTGGGATATCGCCTGGCCCTTAGCGGCAAATGGCATCTGGGGAACAGCATTCATCCGCAGAAAGGATTTTCCATGTGGTATACCCATCAGCAGGGTGGTGGCAATTATTATAATGCTCCGATGATAAAAAATGGAAAATTGATTGAACAGGAAGGGTATGTTACGGACGCGATTACGGACAATGCCATCGGGTTTATGGATGAACTCACGAAGACGGACGATCCGTTTTATCTGGCAGTCCACTATACAGCTCCCCACAGTCCATGGACAAACCACAATCACCCGGATGAACTGGTAAACCTTTATAAGGATTGTGAATTCTCATCCTGCCCCATCCGGGAATTGCATCCATGGGCTATTTTTTCCACCGCTCCGGACGCATTGACACGGGAGAATACGATGAATCCCAAGGAAAGCCTGTCGGGATATTATGCGGCTGTCACCGGAGTTGACCGCGGAGTGGGGCGCATTATGGAGCATCTGAAAGAAAAAGGGATTTATGACAATACACTGTTTATCTTCACTTCGGATAATGGATTTAACTGCGGCCATCACGGGATCTGGGGAAAGGGAAACGGTACATTTCCGCCCAATATGTATGATACATCCATCCGTGTTCCGCTCATCTTCTGGCATCCCTCCAGGATTCGGGGCGGACAGGTAATCAGTTATATGGTCAGCGCCTATGATTTCATGCCCACACTTATGGAATATCTGGAAATCCCTGTGCCCAAAAGGCCGGAACTGCCAGGAAAGAGCTTTGCGGAACTACTTGGCAAAATTAACGGAAACCCTCAAAAAGATGACAGTATCGTAATCTTTGATGAATACGGGCCGGTGCGAATGATACGGACCTATACCGATAAACTGGTCTACCGCTACCCTTACGGCATGGATGAATATTATGATCTTCAAAATGACCCGGAAGAGGAATATAACCTGATAGACGACGGGCGATGCCGTGACAGAATTCTGGAATTAAAACACCGGTTGGAAGGCTGGTATGCAAAATACGTCAATCCTGATGTTGACGGCCGTCTGGAACGTGTCAGTGGCAATGGCCAGTTGGACCGTGCCGGGAAATTTGCAAAGGAATATTCCAGTTATGAGTCCCTTGGATATACGTATCATGTGGATGTGTGAAACGAAATAAAAGAAATAGGGAAATGATCAAGGCTGTGATAAGGGCTGCAGAAGAAGAATATGCGCCAGTCATGCTGCAGCGATACCGTCAACGGTTACATATGAAACATTGGCCACTTTTGTGGCAATGATTGAAGAAATCTTGTAGTTTTTTGCAACTAAAAAGCAGGCTCCCGTTAAGCAGGGCCTGCTTTGTTTATGTTTCCATTATTTATTATGCTTTAGCTGCCACCCTTTTTGCATATCTGCTGCCAAGCTGGTCTACCACAACGGCGATAATTATAATCGCCATCAGCAGTGCCCCCAGTGCCAGCCCCAGGATGATTGTCGGCATCACCGGCATCCCGCCCAGCAGCAGAAATGAGATCGTCAGCCCAACACATCCATATGTAGAACCAACCGATAAATCAATACCACCTAAAACATATGGCAATGTTCTGCGACCACCATAGTTTTCGTCCTTTTCTTTCTCCAAACTTGAAATCACAAGTTGTGATTTCAACCAGCGATCATAAACAGAAGCAAACATCTCATATCTTCAGCATTTGATACCACCACTTCCATTTCCGGAATGTCACTCCCACCAAACACTTTAGCCATCGTCAGATACTGAGTCAATTTCGATTTCAGATTCAGGCGGTCGCCCTCCTCT
>Ga0154002_1000058_pt1 | contig 24008 bp, 21 predicted proteins | sample TSNY086MetaG_FD_102276 | JGI IMG/M metagenome (GOLD analysis project Ga0154002, IMG submission 102276) | Attine ant fungus gardens microbial communities from New York, USA - TSNY086 MetaG | ecosystem: Host-associated > Fungi > Mycelium > Unclassified | place: USA: New York, Robert Cushman Murphy... | reverse complement strand
TAATCCCTGGCTTGTAATACCGGAAGATGATGAGCCGCAGACGGATGAAGAACAGATTTTTGAATTAAATGTTTAAATATATCTGTGCGATAGTGTAACTTTTTTGACACACAAATATGTAACAAGTGTGTCACGGATCAGAATGGATGTGCCAAAAAATAGTAAAAAGAAGTATTTGGTACAGCAAAAAGTTGGCATTGTTCTTGCTATATATACCATGTGTAGATATCAGTTGAATTTAGAGAAAGGGGAAATTATGTTCGAAAATACGTGCTTAAATGGTCTGCGCGTTTTGGATGTTACCAGGTATCTGGCAGGGCCGACCTGTACGCAGATTCTCAGTGATTTGGGAGCGGAGGTCTGGAAGATTGAACGTCTGGGAGTGGGAGACGATGGGAGATTTTTCACCCCGTTTATCGAAGGGGAATCTGGATGGTATCATGCGTTTAATCGGAATAAACGCAGCTTTACCCTGAACTTTACCACTCAGGAAGGCAAAGAATTGTTCTGCGAACTGGTAAAGAGATGTGACATTCTGATTGAGAATAACGCAGCCGGCGTTATGAAGCGGCATGGTCTGGATTATGACACTGTTTCTAAGATTAATCCCGGAATTATCTATGGTTCAATTTCCGGATATGGTCAGAAAGACAGTCCGTATTTGAACTATCCGGCTTTTGATGGTGTGGCACAGGCTATGGGTGGCGTAATTTCCTTAAATGGTATGGAGGATCAGCCGGGTATGAAAGCAGGGCCGGGAATCATCGACCTGGTATCAGGTTATATGTGTACCATCGGTGTGCTCGCTGCTCTTGCAGAACGCGAACGGTCCGGTAGGGGACAGCATATTGATACCTGCATGATGGATGCAGCCCTGAACCTGACAGAACATGCGGTTACATATTATTCTTTTACAGGTGAGAATATGCCGCGCTGCGGCAATGGTCATATCTCTCTCGGAATGACCGGCTGCTTTGATACGCTGGATGGTAAGGGGAGCTTTTACATGAATATTTCCGGCCAGAAATTTGCACTGCTGATTTTGGATGCCATTGGACGTCCGGAGTTGAAGGATGATCCGCGCAACAAGGATAATCAGACTCGCAGGGAAAACCGTCAATTTTGGGATAAAGTGATCAATGAGTATACATCGAAACGGACAAGAAAAGAAATAGTGGAGCAGTTCTCAGCCATGCATATTCCATGTGGACCAGTAAATACCATTGCTGATTGTTTTAACGATCAGCATTTCCGGGACAGAGGTGAGATCGTGGAGCTGGAACATCCGAAGATTGGAAAATATGCAGTGACTATGACCCCGTTTAAGATGTCCAGAACCCCATTTGTAAAGCCGACACCCGCAGAAGGGCTGGGTGAAAGCAACGATTTCATCTATGGTGATATTCTTGGCAAGACACAGGAAGAGATGGATGCCTTAAAGGCGGCAAAAATTATTTAACTGGCAACAATGAAAATGTATATAAAAGGAGGCTTTAAATGGAATTTGAAAGAATTAGTGAAGACGAACTCTACGCATTGCGTATGAAGGTTCGCAAGGTTGTTGAGGAGGAGCTGGAGCCCCTTGGTGATGAGATGGATAAGACAAATGTTTATCCGCCGGCGATGTGGGATATCGCAAAGAAGAACGATTTGTTCCGTCTGACGCTTCCCAGGAAGTATGGCGGTATGGGTCTGGGCAAAGAGCAGTTTTTTACACTTCTGGAGGAGATCGGCCGCGGCAATCAGGCAATTCGTATGTTCTTCCATATCGCAAATGGCATGGGCTGGGAGCTTCTGCATGACAACTGCTCAGAAGAATTAAGACAGGAACTGCTGCCAAAGGTGGGCAATGGCGAGTATTTTATCGCATTCGCACTGACCGAGCCGGATTGTGGCACAGGTGCAGACATTAAGACAACTGCCGTCAAAAAAGGAGACAAATGGGTAATCAACGGAACCAAGACACTGATCTCTTTCACGGATGTTTGTGATGCAATCAATATCGTCTGTATTACCGATGACAGTAAGCGCAAGAACGGCGACGCACATACGACATTCACCGTTCCGGTAAACACCCCGGGCCTGATCATGGAAAACATGTCCCATATGATGGGCTGTCGCGGTACCGGTCATGCAATCCTGCATATGGAAAATATGGAGGTTCCGGATGAGTACCGCCTGGGTGAAGTTGGCGATGGACTAAAGGTGGCGATTGATTCGCTGACCATTTCCCGTGCATCTATGGCCGTCTGTATGCTGGGATTGTCTCAAAGGCTTCTGGAAATGTGCTTGAAACGTATTGAGGATCGCGTGACTTTTGGAAAACCGCTGAAAACCCGTCAGGCTATCCAGGAAAGAATTGCTAACATGGCAACTCAGATTCATGCACTGCGTATGCTCTGTCATGATGTGGGCCGTAAGTTTGATGATGGAGAGCCGATTGACATGGAAGCTTCTATGGCCAAGTTATTTGCTACGGAAGTGTCTCGCTACTGCACAGATACGGCGTTGGAAATCTTTGGCGGAATCGGGTACTTCGAGGATAATCCATATGGTCCTCTGGAGCGGATTTATCGTGACTGTCGCGCTCTGTGGCTGGAGGAGGGACCACCAACCATCCAGCGTCTGACCATCTTCCGCAATGTAATGGAAAAGAATGGTGAGATGAGAACCACCAACTACATGTAGAAAAAGGGAGAATAGAAATGGATTTGTTTTTGACAGAGGAACAGAAAGATTTGAAAATGCTGATCCGGGACTTTATGCTGAACGAGGTAAAGCCGTATATTTCCAAATACGACGAGAGCGGTGAATTCCCGGTGGACATTTATCGTAAGGCTTTTGAGCTGGGCTTCCACACATTACATATACCAGAGGAGTACGGCGGGAGTGAGTTGGATTTTACGACCATGGCGGTTCTGCTGGAGGAGATGGGTTATACTGAGTCTGGTTTTGCTCTGACGGTGCTGGCAATCGGTACCCCCATAGAGATGGTGCTTCGGGCTGGCACGAATGAGCAGAAAAAGAAGATGAGTGATCTGGTGATTCCCGGAGGATTTGCAGCATTAGGCCTGACCGAGCCGAGCTGTGGCTCAGATGCGGCAGCACTGCGGTCGACATATCGGATGGAAGGGGATACTGTGGTGCTCAACGGAACCAAGACGTTTGTCACCAATGCACAGGAGTCCTGCCTGTTCCTGATGCTGGCTACGAAGGATCGGAGTCTGGGATCCAAGGGAATCAGCGCATTTATGATAGAGCGGGATACTCCGGGGCTGATGATCGGCAAGCATGAGAACAAGATGGGACTGCGCTTCTCTAACACCTGCGAGGTGATTATGGAAGATGTGCGGATACCCCTTTCGTCCATGGTTGGTCAGGAGGGCAAGGGCTTAAGCCTCGCTCTCGGTGCCCTGAATCCGGGACGGCTTTACAATGCTGCTATTGCAACGGGTATTTGCCAGGCGGCACTGGATGAGTCCGTGGCTTATGCGAAAGTGCGTACCTCCTTCGGAAAACCACTGATTGAGCATCAGGCCATACAGATGATGCTGGCAGATATGGCCATGAAGACAGAAGCCTCACGTCAGCTGGTACGGCTTGGTATGGCAAAACTGGATGCAGGAATGAATGCTACGAAGGAAGCTTCCATGGCAAAGACCTTTGCATCTGATTCTGCGGTTCAGGTGACCACCGATGCTGTCCAGATATTTGGCGGGTACGGATATTCCAAGGAGTATCCAGTAGAAAAAATGATGCGTGACTCAAAAATCTTCCAGATTTTTGAGGGAACAAACCAGATCCAGCGGCTGATTATTGCCAGAGAACTGGCAAAAGCTTAAACTTGCAGGATTGCATCCGCATTCTGCTTTGAAAAGGACGCCAGGAATAATACAAGGTGCCCTTTTTTACATCTGCTAAGGAACCTGTAAACGAAACAGGTTGTAAAAATAAGATTAAGGGAGGTGGATCCGGATGCAGCGTCGACGTGTATATAGTGCAAGATGTATGATCAGCCACCCGCCGGGCTATCGGACGGAGGAGCCGGAGTTTTACCGCTGCAAAATCTGTGGCACAGTACAGGTACGGCTGCGGCCGGCAGGTGTCCCATTGCCTGTCCATGAAGATGCGGGAACCTGTTGTGAAACAACGATTGAGAAACTGCTTCCCTGTAAGGATGAGAAAGTCTGCGGGGAGCATGAAATTAAATTCTGTGTCTTTGGCGGATTTGAGCACAATACGATCCGTGTGGAGGTGGCTGAGGGTTATCATCCCATGAGCGAGGAACATCGTATTGAGTGGATATATCTTCGCACTTTTCAGGGCGGACAGATGAAATATCTGGGATTCAAGGGGGAGGCGGCGACGTTGTTTTCCATGGCTAATGAGGATGCGTTTGCTTTCTGTGGCAGAGAAATCTGCTATATGGGATGGGAGCACTGTTTATTCCAATGCAAACGGGGGCATGCCGCCTACGCTTATTGCAGCGGGCATGGATTATTCCAATATCAGTTTTAGCGTGAAGAACAGGAGGAAAGGCATGAAGAAAAACGTGTTTGATGGTATTAAGATTCTGGATCACACATCGTATCTCTTGGGTGAATATGCAACACAGGTGTTTGCTGACTTTGGTGCCGAGGTCATCAAGGTGGAGAACCCCAGGACCGGCGATTATGGCAGAACCCTGGAGCCGAAAATCAATGGAGTCAGTTATTACAACTGTGCTCTTGATCGGAATAAAAAGAGTATTTCGCTGAATTTAAAGTCCAAAAAGGGAAAGGAGGTTTATCTGAAGCTTCTGAAAGATGCGGATATTGTTTTTGAGAATTTCCGCCCGGGAGTTATGAAACGTTTGGGAATTGATTATGAAGTGGAGAAATCCATTAACCCGGATATTATTCACTGCGCGATCAGTGCGTTTGGTCAGGATGATCCCAGAAGTCAGCTGGCTTATCACGATTTGAACTTCCAGGCATTGTGCGGTTATATGTACTTAAACGGTCCACGCCATGCACCAATTCATATGTGTGATATGATCAGTGCCATGGTAGCAATTCAGGATATGATGGCAGCGCTGATGCAGCGGAATATGAGTGGGGAGGGCGCGTTTTGTGACGTAAAGATGTTTGACTGTCTTGTGTGGTGGAATGCCAAGATTGATGAAAAGTGGCAGTTTAACGGGAATCGTTTTGAATACAGCGATTTAACTTTTCGCTTTCTGGGGAACTGGATTTGGGAGACCAAAGATGGCAGACATATGGTACTGTGCCTGAATGAGCATAAGTTCTGGAACAAATGGATTGATATGACCGGTTTTGAGGAAATGCGTCCTTACATGATGGCCAGAGAAGAGGAGCGACCGGAGTTTTTTGAGAAAATGAAGAATTTTATGCTTAGCAAGACGCTGGAAGAGTGGAAAGAATGGATTGGTGACAATGATGTCTGTGCCACCTATGTGAATAATAAGACGGAAGCTATTGATTATATTTTGAAGCAGGGCGATGGCCTGATGGAATACTGTGACTTCCGGTTAACCGGAAAAACCCTGCAGACCCGCATTCCCCACGAGATTAGCTCTCTGACAACAATTCCACTGCAAAAGGCTTCGGCACCGCCCACTCTGGGGGAAAATAATGTTCAGATTATGGAAAGGCTTGGATATACGAGGGAGGATATGGAAGCTATGGTCGCTGAAGGTGCCTGCGGATCAATTGCATAAGCCGGTGCTGTGTCTGATTCTGGGATAATGAAGGAGAAACAAATGATAGCAGCAGTATTTGGTGCAGGTACCATGGGGATTGGCATTGCAGAGATGTTTGCATCCCATGGTCATACGGCACTTTTGTATGCCAGCAGCCGGGCATCCGCACAGAGACATAAGGATACCTTGGAAGATCGTCTGGACAGACGTGTCCGGAGAGGAAAGCTGAGCACAGATAAAAAAGAACAGATTTTAACTAATATTATAATCGCGGAAAAGGAAGTGGCAGCGGATGCCGATCTTGTTATCGAAACCATCAAGGAGGATATGCAGGTAAAGCGCCAACTGCTGACAGAGCTGGACGCAATGTGTAAGCCGGAAACCATATTTGCCACCAATACCTCAGCTTTGTCCGTTACGGAGATGGGAAGAGGACTTGAGCATCCGCTGATTGGCATGCATTTCTTTTTCCCGGTTCCAGCCATGCGGCTGATGGAAGTAGTCCGCGGTGCAGATACACCACAGGAAACGTTCGATGTTGTGAAAAGGCTGGCAAAAGAGCTGGGAAAAGAACTGGTGGAGGTCGCCGAGGCCCCGGGCTTTGTGGTGAACCGGCTGATCGTCCCCATGCAGAATGAAGCGATCCATCTTCTGGAGATGGGGGTGGCTACAGCAGAAGATATTGATAAGGCTATGGTTTGTGGGCTGAATCATCCCATCGGGCCGCTGACACTGGCGGATCTTACGGGTCTGGATGTGGTGTTGGCGATCATGGAAACACTGCACCGGGAAACCGGAGACCCCAAATACCGTCCGTCCCTGCTGCTGAGGAAAATGGTTCGCGCAGGAAAGCTGGGGAAAAAGACAGGGATGGGATTCTTTGATTACAGCAATAAGTAAAATCAGGAGGAAATGAAATGAATATTTTAGTATGTGTCAAACAGGTTCCGGATACAAACGAGATTAAAATTGATCCTGTTAAGAACACGTTGATCCGTGAAGGTGTTCCGTCTATCGTGAATCCCTTTGACGGATATGCACTGGAAGCAGCGGCCCGAATCAAGGATAAGATTCCATCCGCTAAAATCGTGGTCTTATCCATGGGACCGGAACAGGCAAAAGCAGCACTGAAGGAGTGCCTGGCAATTGCTGCTGACAAGGCATATCTGGTATCAGGACGTGAATTTGGAGGTTCTGACACACTGGCTACCAGCTATATCCTGTCTGAGACCATCAAACAGATTGAAACGCTGGAGGGCAAATTTGATGTGATCTTCTGTGGTAAGCAGGCTATCGATGGCGATACCGCTCAGGTGGGACCGGAGATTGCAGAGCATCTTGACTATCCGCAGATAACCTATGGCCTGGAGGCGGAGGTTGATGGCGATATTATTAAAGTTCGTAAAGAGGTGGAAGAAGGAATTGAGGTCGTTGCAGCAAGGATGCCCTGTCTGGTTACCTTCACCAAGCCCAGCTGGAATCCCCGTTACCCTTCCGTTAAAAGAAAAATGGCGGCAAACCGGGCGGACATACCAACCCTTACGCCATCTGATTTGGCGGGAATTGACCTGACTTGCTGTGGTCTGGGCGGCTCTCCGACCAAGGTAAAGAAGACCTTCGTTCCGCCGCGAAAGGTCGGTGGTGTCAGGCTTCAGGAAGCGAGCGGCGAAGATTCGGCCAGAAAGCTGTTTGATGTGTTAAGCAGCGAAGGCATTATTTAAGGGAGGAACACAATTATGGAAGCTAAAACAAAAGATCTTTGGGTATTTGTGGAAACGAATATGGATGGCTCGGCCAAGAATGTGGGCATTGAGCTTTTAACTCCGGGCAGGATGATGGCCGAAAAACAGGGTGGTGCTCTGACAGCCGTGGTAATCGGCAATCATGTGCAGTCGGCAGTCGATCAGGCAGCTATCCATGGTGCTGATAAAATTCTGGTGGTTGAGGGCGCAGAGTATGAGCACTACTCCACAGATGCTTATACCATCGCGCTGTGCAGCCTGGTTGAAAAATACGGCCCGACTAGCATGATGATTGGTGCGACAAACAATGGCCGTGACCTTGGCCCGCGTGTATCATGCCGATTAAAAGGCGGGTTGACAGCCGATTGTACGGCGCTGGATATTGATGAGGCGAGTGGAAACGTAGCCTGGACCCGTCCTGCTTTTGGCGGAAACCTGATGGCCACCATCATGTGTCCGGATAGCCGTCCGCAGATTGGAACCGTTCGTCCGGGGGTATTTAAAAAATGTGCACCAACAGAGGCAAAGGCTGAGATTATCCGCGAAGACATCCATGTAGATGAAAAGGACATTCGTACTCAGGTACTGGAGTTGATCAGCGAGATGGGTGACGAACATGTAGACCTGGAGGGCGCAGAGGTTATCGTATCCGGTGGTCGTGGTGTTGGTGGCCCGGAGGGATTTGACACGATCAGGGCACTGGCTGATGTTCTGGGGGCAACGGTAGGGGCATCCAGGGCGGCAGTAGATTCAGGCTGGATCAGTCATGCACATCAGGTCGGCCAGACCGGTAAGACGGTTGGCCCGAAGCTTTATATTGCCTGCGGCATCTCTGGTGCGATTCAGCACCTGGCCGGTATGAGCAGCTCCGATGTGGTTGTTGCAGTTAATAAGGATCCAGATGCTCCGATTTTTGATATGGCAGATTACGGTGTTGTAGGTAATCTCTTTGAGGTTCTTCCGGTTCTTGTGGAAGAGATAAAAAAAGCGCGCGCCTAATGATCGCGTGATTTCAGGCAGAAAGGATATATATATGGGTATTGTGTTGAATGATGAACAGAAGGAATTAAAGGAGCTGGTGGGTTCCTTTATGAAAAATGAGGTAAAACCGCAGCTGGGAGAGCTGGATGAGAGCGGGGAATTCCCGGCAGCACTTTATAAGAAAGCATTTGACCTGGGTTTTCATTGCCTGGACATTCCGGAAGCTTATGGGGGAAGTGGCCTGGATCATACGACGATGGGTGTCCTGCTGGAAGAGATCGGCTATACAGACCCTGGTTTTGCAATTACCATTCTGTGTACTTCCCTGGCATTGAAATGTGTGCTGATCGGCGGTAATGAGGAACAGAAACAGAAGGTGTGTGACATCATTGTTCCCGGTGGTTTCGGTTCGTTCTGCCTGACAGAGCCTGGCTGTGGTTCTGACGCCGTGGCTTTACGGACCACCTACCGCAGAGAGGGTGACGATTTTGTTCTGAACGGAACCAAGTGTTTTGTAACCAATGGCCAGGAGGCCGGGGTGTTTATCGTATTTGCGACCAAGGACCGTTCCCTGGGAGCTAAGGGAGTTTCCGCTTTTATCGTAGAACGCGGGACGGCTGGATTGACGGTGGGAAAACATGAAAATAAGATGGGATTGCGCCTGTCTAACACCACGGATCTGGCTTTAGAAGAGGTGCGGATTCCGGCCGGCGCGCTCCTGGGCGAGGAGGGCACCGGTATGCATATTGCCCTGGCTGGTCTGGATGCAGGCCGTCTGAATAATGCGGCGATCGCAACCGGTATTTGCCGAAGTGCCCTGGATGCGGCAGTGGAGTATGCAAAACAGCGGACCTCTTTCGGGGTGCCGATTATCCGTCATCAGGCGATTCAGATGATGCTGGCAGACATGGCTGTCCAGACTGAGGCGGCACAGCTTTTGGTTTACAACGGTATGCAACTGTTGGATGCAGGAAAGAGGGCAACCAAGGAGGCATCCATTGCGAAAACCTTTTGCGGTGACGCGGCAGTGAGCGTGGCAGCCGATGCAGTACAGGTGCTGGGCGGCTACGGTTACAGTAAGGAATACCCGGTTGAAAAGATGATGAGGGATTCAAAAATATTCCAGATCTTTGAGGGCACCAATCAGATTCAGCGTGTGGTGATTGCCCGTCAGCTGGAGAAGGAAGCAAAATAATTGTCAGGATGGATGAGAGGATGACAGGAATGGAATTGAAAGGTTTGCTTTATGAAAAGAGAGGCCATATCGGAATGATCTCCTTTCACCGCCCGGAGGCGCTTAATGCCATGAATAGCAACACCATTGCAGAGATGCTGAAAGTCTTTGCCGCCATGAAGGATGACCCGGATATCCGCTGTGTGATTCTGACCGGTTCTGGCCGTGCGTTCTGTGCCGGTGGAGATATCAGGGAAGAGGTGGAAAAGGATGTTATTTCGGCATATGAGTTTGTCCGCAACGGCGCAGTAATATTGGAGACCATGGAGCGATTCAAGGCTCCGGTGATTGCTGCAATCAACGGTTATTGTCTGGGCGGAGGCCTGGAATTTGCCATTGCCTGCGATATCCGGATCGCGGCGGACAATGCCAGGCTGGGCTCCCCGGAGGTGAATCTTGGTGTATTCCCGGGCTGGGGCGGCTCTCAGCGGCTGCCGCGAATTGTGGGAATGGCCAAGGCTCGTGAAATCATGTATACCGGAGATCATTATACGGCACAGCAGGCAAAAGAAATGGGACTTGTGGAACAGGTGGTTTCGGCAGATCAATTGATGGATACAGCCTTAAATCTGGCTGAAAAGATTGCATCCAAGCCGCCCATGGCGATTCGCTATATTAAGACATCAGTGTATGACGGGATGCAATGTGATCTGCAGCGGGCACTTCAGATGGAGAGTGCACTTCTGGCCCATCTGTATGCAACGGAGGATATGAAGGAGGCATATGCGGCCTTTCTGGAAAAACGTCCGCATAAGGACTATATCGGAAGATAAAGAAGAGAGTGAGTGATGCAATGGCTGAGAATACAGTGAAGATGGATCGGGATAAAGATGGCCTGGTACGGGAAGAGACACAAAGCGGGATTTATGTGAAACCCGTTTTTACCCCGGAGGATTTGGCTGATACAGATTACACTCGGGAAATTGCTGATCCCGGCAATTATCCCTTTACCCGCGGCATTTACCCGAAGATGTACCGGGACCGGTTGTGGCTGAAAGCATTTCTGGTGAGCTATGATACACCGGAGTCTACCAATGCAGCATTTAAGTCTTACATGGAACAGGGGATGAATGATTTGCGTCTGACCTGCGATTTACCTACGCAGAACGGTTTTGATCCGGATCATCCGCTGGCCATGGCTTCCATGTTTTGCGGCGGGATTTCTTCCTATGCGATCAATACCTACGAGACGATGCTGGAGGGGCTTCCGCTGGAAAATGTGGTTTACGAGGGTGGATTTATGAATGTACTGGATGCCATTTATTTTCATGGCCTTCTGGTTGCCATGATTGAGAACCGGGGAGGCGACATTACCAGGCTATTGGGGACGGATATTGCGGATCCGATCCGCAGCAAGCTGGTATATGGTGACCCCTCCTGGCCGACGGAGGTAGAACGGCGCGTTCTGATGGATCATATTGAATATTGTCTGGAGCATACGCCCAAGTGGAAGCCGGTAGTGCCCAATGGCATCGATCCTTGCCAGGCCGGAATGAATGCTATTCATGAACTGGGCGAGGTGATTGCCGTCAGTACAGCAATTATTGATGATTTTGTGAAGAGAGGACATACCATAGATGAATTTGGCCCGATGGTAGTGGCCATGGATGCGGAATCGGATTTTTTTGAAAGTATAGCTAAGTTTCGCGCAGCCCGCCGGATGTGGGCAAAAGTGGCAAAGGAACGTTTTCATGCGAAAAAAGCTTCCACCATGAAGTTGAAGATTGGTATCCGAACCTCGGGCTTATCATTGCAGGCCAGGAAGCCGCTTAATAATGCGGCCCGTATTACGATTCAGACGCTGGCTGGTGTGCTGGGCGGTGTGAATTCCATTGATGCATGCAGCATCGATGAAGCGTTGGGACTGCCTTCCTACGAGGCGCGTATGTTCACGTTGGATATGCAGCATATTCTGGCACATGAAGCGGATATTCCGCTGGCAGCTGATCCGTTAGGCGGATCCTATTATGTCGAATGGCTGACCAATGAACTGGAGAAACAGGCAGATACGTATCTGTTGGAAGTGGAGAAACGGGGCGGTATCTATGAATGTCTGGAGAGCGGGTGGTTATATCAGCTGATGGAAGAAGACCGACTGCGAGTCCAAAAGGAAAAGGCTGAGGGCAGGCGGCTGATTATTGGATATAATGCCTACACCGGGGAGGAAGGGCCGCTTAATCAGGCAGTGGGAAAAGCAGCCTGCACGGTACCGGATGAGAAGGTACGGGAAGAACGGATTGCCGAAGTAAAGGCCTTTCGCGCATCACGGAATCAGGAAGCAGTAAAGGCTGCTATTCGCAAGTTGTATCTGGATACAAAAAATGGTAAAAATATATCTCGTGCAGTCATTGATGGCGGAAAGGCCGGGCTGACCATTGGTGAAGTTTGCGGCGTTGTCCGGCTGGGATATGATCTGTCTTATGATTCGGTCAATATGATTCCGACACCGGATGATGTAGCAGCAGCTTTGAAGGATATCATGTAACCATTAAAGAGGAATGTTATAGGAAGAAAAGGAGTATCAAAATGGCTGTGAAGTTCAGAATACTGGTTGCCAAGGCGGGGTGTGATATCCATGAACGAGGGGCACTTACGATGATACATGTGTTTCGGGATGCCGGTATGGAGGTGATTTATACCGGCAGATACCAGTCTGAAGCCAACATTGCCCGTACGGCAGTGGCGGAGGATGTAGATATCATCGGTGTGTCGGATCTTACCGGCGGGCTTCCCGTTATCTGCCGGAAGCTGCTGAGGGAACTAAAAGGACTGGAAGCAGATATTCCGGTATTTTGCGGTGGACTGATGACGGAGAAAGATAAGGAGGAGATGGCCGCCATGGGGGTGGCTGGAACCTTCGATACAGGCAGTACTCCGGATTTGTGTCTTGTACATGTGAGGAATATTCTGGAGACGAAATGCAGGAGTGAGGGTAAGGCTTATGGGAAGGATGATAATCCGGGAACTGCTTGAACGGTTTGACAGAAGGGACTGGAAGGTTCTGGGGAAGGCGATTTCTATTGTTGAAAATCAGGAAGAGGGTTGTTGGGAGCTTCTTAATCATGCCTGGAAGACGGCACAGGAGGAGTGTCTTGTTGTCGGCATTACCGGTGCCGGAGGTGCGGGAAAGTCAACCTTGATCGATAAGCTGATCCGAATCTGCCGGGACAGGGACAGGACCGTGGGAGTCCTCGCCGTAGACCCCAGTTCGCCATATACAGGCGGAGCGATGCTGGGTGACCGGGTTCGCATGAATGCACACAGCAGTGACCCGGGAGTGTATATCCGTTCATTTGCCAGTCGTGGGAGCTTTGGGGGGATTTCTCAGGGAGCGAAATATGCACTCTACCTGTATAAGGCATTCGGTTTTGATGTGATTTTCCTGGAGAGTTTGGGAGTCGGCCAGGCGGAGACAGACATTTCTTGTTTTGTGGATGTGACAACTGTAATTCTGGCACCTGGCAATGGGGATGCGATTCAGCTTGCCAAGGCGGGAACACAGGAAATCGCAGATATCTTTGTAATTAATAAAGGCGATAAACCAGAGGCAGAGATGCTTCGCCTGCAGCTAATGGCAGAATTTGCTGTAGTGCCGGAGGAATATCGGCCGTTGATTGTTAAGACCACTGCTAAAGATGGGACAGGAGTGGAGGAACTGACAGATTGTTTTAGTCAGGTAAGCAGACGGCTTCTGCCTGCCCGCAGGATAAAACAGCAGATACGGATTGAGAATGAAATTTTTACTGGCGCAGCCTGTTTTTACGAACCGCAATTACGCAGGTATGCAAAAGAATTAACACAGGAGGTTCTGGCCGGGACAGCAACGCCCTTTGAGGCGGCAATCCGACTGGGCAGTAAGATCTTGATAAAAGACCAGGGAGGAATATATATGCAGATGAGGGAAGCAATTCAGAGCAGAAAGTCTATTCGTGGTTATCTGCCAGAGCCGGTTTCAAAGGAAGTATTGGAGCAGGTGCTGGAGCTGGCGACTCGTGCAGTATCAGCAATCAATATGCAGCCATGGGAGTTTGCGGTGGTGACAGGAGCACCGCTGGATGCCATCCGCCAATGTAATACGGAGGATTTACGCAACCAGGTCAGTGTGGATATTCCGGAGCCGAAGGCAAACGGTATCTACCGTGACCGACGTATAGAGATTGCAAAGCAGCTTTTTAAAGCCATGGATATTAAGCGTGAGGATAAAGAGCGGAGAAACTGGTGGCTGGAGCGGGGATTCCGGTTTTTTGAGGCACCGGTACTGATTTTGGTGATGGCAGACGAGGAAATCGATCCGCTGGTATCACGGCTTGATATTGGATGTTTCACGCAGAATCTTTGTCTTGCGGCTATGGAATATGGCCTTGGGACCTGTGTACAGACACAGGCAGTGATGTATCAGAGAGGTATTCGTGAGGTGTTGAAGCTTCCGGAGAGTAAGCGTCCGGTGGTTGGGATTGCCCTGGGATATCCGGAGCCGGAATTTCCGGCAAATAAAGTGATCAGCTGCCGGGAAAAGGTTGAGAATATTACCAGTTGGACAGGGTTTTATTAAAGTTGGTAATATCATTGGCATATAGCACTAAGCAGCGTGGTGGCATTGTTTGGAACTTATCAGATTGCCGCCAATGGAATTGCCCAAAGTATCTGGTCACTGGCGGCATTTGTGTGAGGTATAACGCTATTTCATAAGACGGACAGCGTGATAGCCTTCATGAACGGCAGTAAAAATTTTCCGAGGCGCTTCCGCGTCTCCCACCACTGAAAGGGACTTCACTTTATCTTCCAACGTTTCTTGCAGCGCATTATTCGATTTGTAACCAACCGCAATGATTACATTGTCACAAGGAATGGTTTCCGTTTTGTCGTCCTTTTCATAAGTAAGACCGTCTGCCGTAATTTCAGTTACCTTCGCACCGGCAACAACGTTTATCTTCCGCTCTTTTAGCATATCCCGCAGAGCTAAATCATTGTTGAGGCAGTGATCCGCTGTGGCAAGGATATCATCCAGCATTTCCACAATGGTCACGTCTTCGGCGGTCTCCTTCATGTACGCGGCGGTTTCGCAACCCACAAGGCCGCCGCCGACAACTACTACGCGCTTACCGGGCTTTGCCTTGCCTACAAGTGCGTCTGTGGAGGAAACGGCAAGCTCAATGCCTTTGATTGGCGGCATGACGCTGGTGGAGCCGGATGCCAGAATCACCTTGTCATAATTGCCGTCAATAACCTCTTGAGTAGTCGCTTCTTTCAAAAGCCGCACCTTCACGCCTGCTCTGTGGATTTGTGTCTCCATGTAAGAAATCAGCTTCAAGACGTCATGCTTAAACGTAGGAAGACCTGCCGCCCAAAGGTTTCCACCCAAACGATCCGTTTTTTCCCAAAGCTCCACGTCAAATCCGCGTTGTGCAGCAGCAATGGCCGCCTGCATTCCGCCGGGGCCTCCGCCGATAACCAGAACAGAGCGTTTTTCATCATTGGGGACGGGCAGAGTATAGTCTCTTTCGGCATAACACAGCGGATTTACCGCACAGGAATAATGCTTTCCGCTAAATCCGCCCATGAGGCATTCGTTACAGCCAATACAGGGGGCGATATCGTATATACGTCCCTCCTTTACTTTTTGGGGCCAATAGGGGTCGGCCAAAAGCTGGTGAGCAAGACCCGCGTAGTCTACGCTACCGCTTTCCAGTGCATTTTCAGCAATCAAAGGGTCTATTAGCTTGCCCTGCCCCAAAACTGGCAAGGAGGACGCCGCTTTTACCGCCGCTGCAATTTTCATCTGGTGAGCGTGGTCGCTGTATACGGTGGTAATTGCCTTATACCATGCTTCATAACATCCAACATCCACATGAAGTGCGTCAACCAGGCCGGACTCCTCGAAAATATTGGCCATTTCCAGTCCTTCGGAAAGCTCCCGGCCGCCGGGCACACCGTGGTAAGGCGTGAACTTCACAATTACTGGAAAATCCCTGCCCGCGCCTTTTTTAATAGCCGCAAGGCACTCCAGAGTGAATCTCATGCGGTTTTTTAGCTCGCCGCCGTATTCATCGGTTCGCTTGTTCCAAAGGGTTGAAATAAACTGATCCAGCATATATCCGCCGTAGCTATGCAGCTCTATTGCATCGGCACCGGCATCCCTGGCGAGTTTTGCGGAGTATTCCATACTGCCCACCAAGCTTTGGATAGCGTCCACCGGAAGGGTGCGGCATTTCAGTTCGGGATGGAAAAATGAATAGCACTCACTGGAGGAGTAAGGGGGAGTAAAGGGATCTGTCCAGCACATCCTTCCAAGCCCGGGAGAAAGCTGTACGCAGACCTTGGCACCGTGATGGTGACAACGCTCAATCAATGTGGCCAGACGCTCCACATGATGAATTTTGGAAAGTTCCGTACAAGGGCGAGGTTCATACTTTGTGGATACTACATTTGCGCCGGTAATTAGCAATCCGGTACCACCCTTGGCACGTTCTTCAAAATAATTGATTCCTGCGAAGTTGTAGCTTCCGTCCGCTTCGCCCGTCGTACCCATAGGTGCCATAAAAATGCGGTTCTTCAGCTTCATTTTTCCGATTTGACCTTTTTCAAATAGTTTTTGCATAGAAATTCCTCCTTCGTCAACATTGGCTATTTTATTACCGCAGTAATAAAATACATTACCGCAGTTAACTTCATTGTATTATTTAGAAAAATATTTGTCAATGCATTTTCTTTATAAAAAAACCTGTTATAATTATATAATTAAACGAACATACAACGTGCAGGAGGAAAACGATGTCGGAGCGATCTACGCGGGAAAAGATTATTGATACCGCTTATGACCTTTTTCGAAGGAAAGGGTATGACAAAACTACAATAAACGATATTTGCGACGCATGTGGCATCACAAAGACCACATTTTATTATCACTTGGATTCGAAGGAGAATCTAATTGCAAGCTACTATAAGACTGTTACCCAGAGCCTTGCCAGTCGGATTTTCGACGTGCTTGCCCAAGAAAACTACTGGGAGCAGTTAGTAGTATGCTTTGAAACCATTGTGGAGTCTTCAGTAAAAATCGGTCCGGATTTAGATGCCCAACTCTTTATTATGAATTTGCGGAAGGACGAGGGCACCTTTGATATGAACGACGACCTGACAAAAATGGCTGTTTTGCTCATTGAGCGGGCGCAAAAAGTCGGACAAATCCGCAATCAAAGTCCGCCGGAGCAACTTTATTACGCATTTGCTCATGCATTTATTGGATATGAGCTGAAGTGGTGTATCAAAAAAGGCGGTTTCGACCGAAAAAAACATTTGAGAATGTCTATGGAAAATATCTTTGACGTTGACACTTCTTTGCGATCGGCATGGCAAGATGAGTATTATTAATTGCATGACATATCAACTATGCGTTGAGAAAAGCATTTACTTTGGAATCAATCTATACTAAGAAAATTCGTGCCAAAAACAAGTTGTATTCCAGAAACAATCATCAAATTATTTTTCTTTATTCAGAATAAAAGCTATGTTATAATGTGAACGTGCAATAACAAGCAGAGAAAGCAGGAGTGGTTAAAATGGCTGATGATAACACGAGGTTTATCTACGCGGATATGAAGTTAGTTGAACGGGAACGAAAAGACCTGGCTCGGTTATATACATTTTTGCGGCGTTATCTTACGAAAACCATCTCTGTGGCGAAGAAAAGTTACTTTGCGATTGGAGTGATATCTTTTGATGGGGTACTGCTGGATTTGTATGCGAAGGACAGCCAGCTGCTGGATCTGTTATACCAGGATGGAATCCGTGTTTCTGCCGTATGGCGGGAGATGGGATATAATGCAGTGGAAGAGGGACAAAGGCTTCAGTTACCGGTCAGCAGCATTGGGGAAGAGAATGAAAATGTGGTATTGAAGCAATATTCGGTTTACTTTGCCCCGATTAACATGCTTAGCCCCTATGAACCCTTTGAGCCGATGGAACGCTGTGGACTGGCACTCATTGTTCCGGCCTGTCATACATGGGAAGAGTATGAAACCTTAGTAATGGGCATGGCTCACGATATGATGATTACGATCCAGTTCAATAATATCGCCACGATGTATTATGAGCGAAGCGGGAAGGGGCTTCTTTCCATTGACAGTATGATGAGTCCGGAGGGAGAATATTTAGCAACTTATTATAATGATGAGCTATTCCGTATGTTGGGATTAGAACCGGTTGATATGTACTATCAGCCGGTAGTGAAGCTGATTGACCCGCTGCCGGATAATAAAGAATTATGGGAGATTGTCAATGAGCATAAGACGGTGCAGGATTTCCCGATTACGGTGAAAGCGCAGGGGAAAAGCCTTGACTGCATTGTCACAACCGATGTCTACAATCAGCCGTCAGTCAATGCTCATGGTGTTACCTTTTATTTTACCACTCATCGGCGGATGATCGCCAAATTGTCGGAAAAGATGGCCAATGGAGCGGTAAAGACATTTGATGATATTATCGGCGAGGATGCGGGGCTGAAAGGTCTGATTGAACGTGCCAGGCGAATGGCGGCAACGGAGAGTAATATCATGATCCTGGGGGAAAGCGGCACCGGCAAGGATGTGTTTGCCCAGGCAATCCATAACACCAGCAAACGCCATGACAAACCATTTATAGCCCTGAATTGTGGAGCCATGCCCAGAGACTTAATTGAAAGTGAATTATTTGGCTATGAAAGCGGTGCATTTACCGGAGCGAGAAAAAACGGCAATATGGGTAAATTTGAGCTGGCTATGGGCGGAACGATTTTTTTAGATGAGATCGGCGAGATGCCGCTGGAGCTTCAGGCAAAGCTGCTGCGGGTTGTGGAACAAAAGGAGATCATGCGGCTCGGCGGTTCTAAAATGATTAAGGTGGATGTAAAGATTATTGCCGCTACGAACGTCAATATCTGGGAGATGATCGAACACAAAAAATTCCGTGCCGATTTGTTCTACCGCCTTAGCACCATGCGGCTGAATCTGATGCCGCTTCGGGAACGCCGGAGCGATATCGTTTTACTGGCCGATTTCTTTATCCGGCGGATATCGGAAAAGATCGGAAAGACTAATATTATGCGGCTGACACCAAAATCCAGAGAACTGCTTTGTGGACTGGATTGGTTTGGCAATGTCAGAGAGCTTCAGAATCTGATTGAGTGCATTGTTCAGCTATATCCCGGAGACATGATTTTGCCGGAATATATTATGGAGAATCTAACCGGCTTTCAAAAGGAACCGGTAAGAGCGACAGAAGAAATTCTCCAGGAGGCAGAGGCGACGGGAAGCGTCACCCCGGTGTGGCCGGTCAAGCCATCAGCACTCGGATATGACGAAATCAAAAAAGCGCTGGAGATGTGTGGAAATAACCGTTCGGAAGCAGCAAAGTATTTGGGAATTTCCCGCCGCTCCTTATATCGTCGCCTTGAAGAGTTGGGCATTGTTGCCAAGTAAATATTTAAGTCAGTTGGGATGTTGTAAGAATAACGTCAGTTATTTTTACCGCATCCTTTTTGTTTGCCCTAAATTCTTCTTAATTCCGGTGTGTCAAGTGTGCCATGAGCCGGCCAGAATACTCAGATGTGCCAAAAGTGTGCCTCTCGTGTGTCATGATCGGAATACCAAAGTTAAACCTGATGAAAAGCATTGATTTTCTAATTGGCATGTTTATTGCTTGTAATAATGATATAGAAACAAACAGCAGTATTAACATCAAATAACAACAGGTAAGGAGAGGTCATTATGAGTAAACCACTAGAAGGATTTCGGGTTTTGGATTTCAGCCAGTTTATGTCTGGGCCCATGTGTACATTATTGCTGAACGACTTTGGTGCGGAAGTGATTAAGATTGAGAACCCGCCGATTGGAGACAACACCCGTTATGGAAACATCATCGACAATGGCACCAGCAGCCACTTTGCAACCCGGAACCGGGGCAAAAAAAGCATTGTCCTGAATATGAAAGAGGTCGCCCACAAAAATTTGTTCCTGGAACTGGTTAAAACTGCAGATGCAGTAATTGAAAATTACAAACCGGGCACCATGGCAAAATTCGGAATCGATTATGAAGTGTTAAAAGAAATCAACCCAAAGATTGTATTCACCTCAATCTCCGGATATGGACAAGATGGACCATATTCCGATCATGCGGCGTTTGATCAGACGGTTCAGGCTGAATCCGGTATTATGAGCATCACCGGATCGGAAGGGGGCGAACCGGTGAAGTGCGGCGGTTCCATTGCCGACTATTCCGGCGGACTGATGGCTTGTATCGGTACTCTGATGGGGATTATTGAAGCACAGAGAACCGGCTGCGGCAGAAGAGTGGATGTATCCATGATGGATTCGCTGATCTTCTGTATGGAAAATCAGTTCAGCTCCTATTTAAGAACCGGCAATGTGCCTAAGCCCAGCGGGAACAGCTATGCTTCTTCCGCACCGATCGGAGCTTATAAATGCAAAGACGGAAAATCACTGATGATCACGGTTGGAACGGATGCCCAGTGGAAAACCTTCTGTGCGGCATTAAACCAGCCCCAGTGGTTTGAGAATGGGAATTGGGCTACCATGACACAGCGGGCGAAAGATTACAAAGCTATTGACGCTGAAGTGCTGCGGGTATTTTCTGACTATACCAGCGACGAGGTTGCTGAAATCCTTCAGAAAAACAACTGTGTATATGGAAAGATCAATGATTTCAAGGCAGTGGCAAACCATCCGCAGGTAGCATATAGAAAGACGATTGTCAATGCCGCATTCCAGAATGGAACCACCTTTCAGGTACCTGGAAACCCGATTCACATGAGTGATGTGGAGCGGCAGACAGAGTATTCGGCGGCATCCCTGGGCCAGCATACCTTTGAAGTGCTGAAAGAAGTTGCCGATGAAAAAACACTGCATGAGCTTTTTGACCCGGTTTTTGAAAAAGTGACTGCGGCAACTGATGCAATTTATTCCAAATCCAAATAGTCAGAGAAAGGAGCTTTTGAGTTATGGAACGGTTGATCGAAACAGGAAAAATAGAGGAGGTTATTTTCGCCCGTTTTCTTCCTGGCGAGGATATTCTGGAAGCGCTCTATGAAATTTGTATTAAGAAAGATATTAAATCCGGCATTATTCTGGACGGCAGCGGAAGTGCGGTTGATTTTACCTACCAGCATTTCCCAATCAATCCTAAGCTGTGTCCAACGAACGTAACCATTGGTGTTATGGACGGCAAATGCGAAATGAGCCTGCAGGGAACAATTGGTACAACCATTTGCAATCTGGCAGAGGGTGATACCCCCGACGGCGTGGTCGATAAGATGTTCCCGACGGTACCGGGACTTTGGGAAACATACCGGGATAAGTGGGCGATGGTCGGTTCCATGTCAGGACCCGGTACTCCTTATATCCATGCACACTGTACCGCCAGCAACAGAGATTTTACGGTTTGCGGTCATCTGATGCCGGGAACAAAGGTGGCTTCCGGTGATCCATCCAAACCATCTCATTTTACGGTTATTATCGCCAAAATCAGCGGTGTGGAACTGCAGGCAACGATTGATCACAAGATCGGTTTCTATCAGAATCTGGTAAAAACAGAAGCGTAAATGAGAAAGGAGGCTGCTTATGCGACAATTATTTCAGAAAAATCCGGTATTGGAAGCAATCAGGAACGGCCGGGCACCGGTGGGATTTTTCAACTATATCAAAGATACCACCATACTTGACATTGCCGGTACCGTTGGTTTTGATTTTGCCATTATCGACGGCGAGCATGCGGTCATGGACCGGGAAACCATGGAACATATGATTCTGGCGGCACAGGTAAATCATGTGGTACCGATGATTCGGGTACCGGATGTAATCCCTTATCTGCTTCGGAATTATATGGAAATGGGGGCGTTGGGATTGCTGGTTCCTCATATCAGTACCGGAGAAACATGCAGGCTTGCACAGGATGCCCTGCGCTATCCGCCATTTGGCACGGCCAGCTGCTGTCGTTCCATCCATGCCGATGGATTCCGCCCGGCCAACTGGATCGATTACCTGGATTGGGTCAATGAAAATCTTTCCTTTGTCCCGATGATCGAAGACCCGGTGGGTGTAGACAATCTGGATGAAATCCTGGATGTTTTAAAACCAGGCCGCGATATGGTAATGTTTGGAAAAGCTGATTATGGTCAGTCACTGGGAAGTTTAAACCGGGACGGAACCATCAATCCGGCTGTTAATGAGGCTTATTATAAAGTTCTAAAAAGATGTAAAGAGCGTGAAATTGGATTTATGGCTTGTCCGTCCGCATCACCGGGAGGCCAGACTTCGGCCGATGTGCAGAGAGTAATTGACGAGGGCTGCAGTGCGGTAGTACTGAATACGGATCAGATGACTCTGGCAGATGCGTTTCAGGGGATTGTCGGGAAATGTCTGGATATGAAAATCCAGTAAAACAGATTTCAGGAGGTTTCTATGAGCACGAATTATACGGAAAAACAGATGCGGATTAAAGAACAATTTTATGCTGACAGAGGAAAGTGGAAATGGAATGACACATGGGAGACGATTCTCCACTTAAATGAGGATATTTTAAGTGCCTATTCCTCCATGTCATCGGTACCGCATAAAAAAGGATATATCGATCCAAAAACAAAAGGGTTGATTTATATTGCGATTGATAATGCAATCACTCATTATTATACCCCCGGTTTCATGTCCCACTTGCGGCATGGTATGAGGGATTTGGGAGCAACCAAAGAAGAGCTGATGGAAGTATTTGTAATAACCAGTACCATCGGCGTTTCGACTTATACCGTAGGTGTACCAATTTTAACAGAAAAACTTAAAAAGTGTGGAATTGACATACCGGCACAGGAACTTACCGTGAAACAAAAAGAATTAAAGGGACGCTTTATTAAGAGTAATGGTTACTGGTCTTATGATATGGACAGTATTTTAAAGTTGGACACGGAAATGTTTGAGGGCTTTTTGGATTATGTGGCAGCATCGGCAAATGGTGCGCTTGATCCGCAGACCAGAGAACTCATCTATATTGCGGTAAATGCGTCTCCGACGGCTCTCAATCAAACAGCAATGGAGCTTCATATTGAAAAGGCTCTGGAAATTGGCGTAACCGCAGAGCAGATTATGGAAGTATTTGAATTAGTAGCTTGCCTGGGAATCCATTCGGTGACCGTGGGAATTCCGGCAGTCAATGAAGTATTAAGTGAACTGGAGGAGAAATAATATGGATTTGCATTTAAGCGGTAAAGTTGTTGCGATCACGGGGGGATCGGAAGGAATTGGAAAAGCAACCGCCATGGCATTTGCCAAAGAGGGCTGTAAGGTTGCTGTCTGTTCCCGCTCTCAGGTTAAGCTGGATGCAGCTTCGGAAGAGTTTCGTGAGGCGGGTTATGATTTATATACCAAAAGTGTGGATGTCAGCATTTCCGAGCAGCTGTATGGATTTGTTGATGATGTTTATCATCAATTTGGCAGAATTGATGTCTGGATCAATAATACTGCTATGACTATCGTTAAATCCATTCTGGAGCTTGATCTTTCCGAATGGGAGAAGATTATGAAAACAAATCTGGATTCCTATTTCATCGGAACGCAGGCCGCCGGCCGCTATATGAAAGAGAGCGGCGGTGGTGTCATCGTCAACGTGGCGTCCTTTGGCGGAATTATGCCGCCAGTGTACCGCAGTGCTTATTGTACCAGCAAGCATGCGATTAACTGGCTGACCAGATGCTCGGCAGCGGAGTTTGCACCATTTGGCATCCGGGTAAATGCGGCGGCGCCGGGAACAATTAACACAGCAATGCAGAAAGCGGCCGGGCGGAGCTCGGAGGATGTTGCCAGGGTAGCGAAAAACTTTGCCCTGCATCGTCCAGGTGAATCAGAAGAGGTAGCAAATGTTATCTTATTTCTGGCCTCAGATATGTCCTCTTACTGTGATGGTATTGTAGTAGAATGCAGCGGCGGTAAATTCATTGCCCAGGATTGTGATACAGCCTGGACACAGATGAGATAAAGAAAGGCGGTTTATTATGGAAAAGAAAACACCGGATTTTAATTCTGTCATTGGCAAGGGGCTGGGTCCCCGTTTTATGGATTACACATGGCGAGATGTTGCTTTTTATGCCCTTGCAGTAGGCGCAAAAAAAGATGATTTGACTTATATCTTTGAGCGTCCGGGGATGAAAGCCCTGCCCACTTTTGGTTTACTTCCGTACCTGAACTCAATTCTGATGCAGCCACAGCGCCATGTGCCGTATGCACCAGGTGAACTGGTGGGTGATCTGGTGATCAAGGCGCTGGATGGTTATATCCCTAATCGGCTGCATATGGGCGTGGATCTGATTATGCAT
>Ga0154002_1000057_pt1 | contig 24072 bp, 16 predicted proteins | sample TSNY086MetaG_FD_102276 | JGI IMG/M metagenome (GOLD analysis project Ga0154002, IMG submission 102276) | Attine ant fungus gardens microbial communities from New York, USA - TSNY086 MetaG | ecosystem: Host-associated > Fungi > Mycelium > Unclassified | place: USA: New York, Robert Cushman Murphy... | reverse complement strand
ATCCATTCCAAAAAAGAAAATCACGCCGAACATCTGCAAGGGATCCACTAGGCCCACGGGTCCGTGTGATTACGTCAGGACAAGCTAAACTAAAAATGGTAAATGTCATTACATAATCCCAGAGAATTCAGTTATCAGAATCTCAGACATACACCACGTAATAAATTGCTAAATATACATATCAGAACCTTGGCCTAGTACCTGCAAAATCAGCTGTAATGCCAACTGCAATGTGGAGTGCAACACTGATTACAATATTTCATATAGTCTAGTTATAGTACTAGCATTGCATTACAATTCATACATTGGCTTTAAGCCTTGCACTAGGTTACTTAAACTTGGTCCTTGACTATCTCAGAGTGACTGGGCTCTTGCTTGTACTCATCCTTAGGAGTGAGCTTTGAGCCACTTGGTTTGCAGGCACTGAGCCAAGGTTCTGATTTTTTTCTCTAATTTAGCAATTTATCATGTGTACATAGGTAGGTTCTGATAACTGAATTTGGTGATTTATATAATCATTTATTCCATTTTAAGTTTAGCTTGTCCTAATATAATCACACAGACCTGTGGACCTAGTGGATTCCCATCTACAAGCTAATGTAATATAAGTATAATGGTAAAATGGAAATAGCTGAGAAAAACTCACTTATTTTCTGTTCTTGTATTGAGGATTGATTTCAGATGTTACTTGGATACTTCCAGGATTGTGGGACTCTCTCTTGAATAGCTTGAACATGTAGTGATGCACAAAATCATTATATAAACAGATAAAGAATACTATATCATACATATACTTCAGAGCTAGCTCTTGACAGTCATAAGCATAACTAATAATTGTCTGCTGGAAGGCTCTCACTAGGTCTGTGCTGCTTGGTTATCTATTAGTAATGGGATAAGTCTGGCTAATTCAATACAAAATTCCATATTAGGACAGGTATAATGTTTACTAAGACAATAATTTAGAGTCCAACTCTTCAACAACTCCTTGTGTAGTTATTCTTAATCTGGTACTTGTCTAGTATATTGGGAGACTAGCAGCTTTGATTACATATATAGAAAACAGTTAAGAAGCTATAAGAGAACTATACCAAACTCTACTCCTGACATACCAATAACAATAAGCCAGAATAACTCTGACAACTAATTAAATAAGTATTACTCCAGGTTTAATTAGTTGCCTACTCCTGAACTTCTATTCCTGATAGCTGAGATATCTTTAACTAAGAAGGCAATATATATTGAGGTTTCTTCTAGAGTCTACTCTGATCACTCTTACAAAAGTTATTTTTCTCTTGTATTAACCTTTGATTTAGCCCAAGGATTAATTAACACAAATAAGGCCTCTTGTAACTCAAAATGTCTCTTGAGACAAAACCCCTTAAAAGTTACAGGAGAGAGGCAGTCAGTTGAAAAGGCTATAACTATAGTTGCATTATTTGAGTCAAATTCATTGGTGAATTAAATATATGGAATTTTGTGTTGAACTTGGTCTAATATAACCAGACTTATTCTCTAACTAATGGAATAAGTACAAATTCAATGCAAAATTCCAGTTTAATTCACCAACAAAATACCTATAATATATCTAGATAATATAAAGAATATACTCTCCAAGTTATCTTATGGCCAATTGTATAAAATTTTCTATACCTAGAGACTTGTTGTAAGAGAACAGTACAATCTCTAATCTACTTTAGGTACTTTGACAAGAGTAGACTTAAATTGGAGTAATGAATAGCCCAAGAACTCCAATCAATGTTAGAGTAAAGTATACTACTATATATCCACTAGTATATAAGACTACACTAGACAGTCTGTATACATTGCTATATGATCACATGCACCACACATTAATAACTAAATTACCTCATAAAGCAATCTAGTACTAATAGAAAAACAAGAACTAGAAGAAAGTAATATGAGAAGAACAGCTACACAGATCATAGAACAAGCTAAATAATATACACCTATACTGATGTATATAAAGCCCTCCTAAATACAACTACTAAGTATCCCCTTACACTTATCTAGTATATTAGGAGGCCAGTGGCTTCAATTGTATACATAGCAAACAATCAAGAAGCTATTTTTCTCTTATATTGAGTTATAAATATATAGTCTCTTGATTTAGCCTATACATCAATTAACATATATAAGGTCTCTTGCAACTCAAGATAACCCTCAGAAGAGAGACAGTCAACTAAAAAGACTATAGCTATAGTTATGTTATTTGAGTCAAATTTGTTTGTGAATTAAACATATAGAGTATTGGATTTGGCCTAATAACCAGACTTATCCTAAGCTGATAAATAACTAAGTGGCACAGACCTATACATTTAGTAGAAGTTCTGCTAGAATGTATTTAGAGCTATAATCCAACAGGTACTATTATATACTGAATATAGTTGTTATAACCTTTATCGCTCAACTCAGGGTTGCAAGAAATACAAGGAGAGGAGTCTTTAGGAATATAAATAGAAAAGAGTTCAATTGGTTTGAGTATAAGATAATGCTATATAGGCTATCTACCTATATAAACTCTATATAGATATATAGTAATTCTTGATTACTATATTTTTAGTAATATCTTTAATAAGAGGTAAATGTCAGAAACAGGAAGCAGAGTACAAATTAGATAATAAAGTAATCCTAAGATATTATAAATTATAGAGAAGGAATAATAGCTAGTATAGAAAAGAAATATACTTATACTCTAAGATATATATATCAAGGAGCAAGAGTTTGGAGATGACAAGAGAGAATGATTTTGGCTTCAACATATATATTATACCCCAATCTCCTATTACAAGTGATTGTTGATTTTGGAGATAAGGAAATGTCATCAAATATTAAGCAAGAGTCCAAAGTTCAAGTTAAGAAGTATATAGGAAAAGGAGAAGAATATGGACAAGAGGCAAATAGATGTTAATCTACAGATTAGATGGCTACCATGTATCTACTCTGTATATATACCTTAGCTAGAATAGAAAAGAGCTAGTCTAAAACACAATACTCTATCCAGTCTAAAACACAATACTTCTACTTTAGGAGATAAATAATAATAATAATGAGAAAAAGAAAATTAATAATAATAATAATAACTGAAAATCCAGTATATGATAGTACTTCTTCTTCAAGGCTAAGCTCTTGAAGCCCTGATGTATAAGCAATGCAATTATTACCTGATCAGATAAATAAAAGAACTTCATCAAATTTTTTTATTCTTGATCCCCAACTATTACTATGTCTGCCAATGTAGATGCCATAATCACTGCTAATGCCATTAATACTATTATTAATGTTGACCTTGTTCTTTCTAACAATAAGGCTCATGAATAAGAGAAACTACACTATTATGACAAACTCTGCAAGCAAAAGGAAAAAGAGGCTGCTAAATGATTACAATATAAACAGAAGCATTTTGCTAAAAAAAAACAGCAAAATAAAACTACAGAACAGCTTCAGCTTCAAAAAGAAAAGAAGAAACAAGATTACCTTTACTAGAAAAAGAAAGAAAAGAAAAAACATATAGAGTAGAAAAAAATCATTAATATATCAACTCACCATCTCCTTAACAATTGCTTCTAACAGTTGGAGACAACGTAATAGGATATTGTTACTAGAGTCAAGAATAAGATTATAATGAATAACCTCTGAAAACAAAAAATTCTTTATATCTTGTTCTATAACAATTTTGAGAATATAACACTAATTAGATTACTAGTGCTTCCCAAAAAGTGTTAGATAGAATTGCTACTAATGGAAAGTCTGGCCCAACAACAGTAACAAAAGAAGTTGAAAACAGAATTTAGAGAGGGAAATGTTATAGATAGCTATACTCTATGTTTGCATTGTTACCAATACAGAATCAATTATGAGCTCCAAGGACTAATGTAAGTAACCTCTGCCTATCCAGTATACAATTAACCCTATATAGAAAATCAACTACTTGTCAGGCCTACACCAAGGCTAAGATAGCTTATCACCTATCCTCTGAGGAATCCAGATAAAAAGCAAACAAAGAACAGGCCTTAAAGAGATCAAGAATGGCAGCAAGCAAGTACACAGTGGACAAGAAATAGAAAGGGCATATAGAGCATTTGTTAGGAGAATTGGTAGGTCAAGTAGAACATTTGGTAGAGACAATGAATTAGATCAGAGACAAATTGAAAACAGCAGATAAGAGTTTAAGGAGATCAGGGTCTGAGTTGATAACTTGGGCAAAGACTGTGTGAGAAGAAACAGAAATAGAAAAGAGAGAAGGAGAAAAAGACAAAAAGAAGAGAAAGAAGAGAAAAAAAATAGAAATAGATGGTCTAGGAGGAGAAGTCATTAAGATTGGAGATTTAAATATAGAAGGAGCTAAGGAGCAGTAGCTGATAACATAGTTGTTGGAGTATCTTTTTGCTTTGAATAGTATTGTTGTTTTCTACTCCTGAAAATGTGAGTACAAGGAATAAAAAAGAATTTGTTATAAGTATCTTAAGAGTAAGGCATTGTTCTGTTGCAATGGAAACTGCATGGTTTGGAATACAAGTATTTAACTCTATATAAAAAAAACTGCAACTCTGAAAATACAAGTAAGCGATATATATATAACAAAAACTACATTGAGAGCAGAATACAAGTACTTAACTTTGATTTGATTTTTAATTTTAATTATTTAATTATTATTTTTTCTTTTAGTTTTTTTATTGGAGTCAGAAGAATCAGAGGTTGAAGTATAAATAACAAAGAGTAAAGAGAGGAAAAATGAAAAGGAAATGTGAGGTTAGAGGGTATATATAATCATTAGTCTTTTAGTTTGATTTAAGTGGTTTAGACCTAGACAGATACCTGGAGTGAAAATTGCTTATTAGTTCTCAAGCATAAGTCAGTTCTGTAGCAAGTAATTACTTAGAGTTATCTTCAGTATTTTCATATCCAAGCTAGATAACCTTATACAATAGTTTGTATACTCTCTGATGATCAATCTTAGAGTCAACTATCTTAGAGATCTTGTATTCAGGTTCTCTATTAATGATAACTGGTGCAGACGGAGGGTTAAAGCATTACATAAAAGTATTAGATATGGCTGGTTCAAGCATGGAGACATGAAAGACTAGATGAACTGCTCTCATTAATACTAGGAGTCAAATAGTAAAGGACTGTGAACTAGATTGAGCAATGATTTCATAAGGGCTAAGATACTTTTTAAAGAGTTTCTTCAATAAATGGGTAGTCTGAAAGAACTGTACTTTAACAAAGACAGATTGTCCAATATAAAACTTCAGAAGAAATTGTTGATGATTATTGGCATAGAATTGATACTAATATTGGGCTTACAATATTTCAGACTTGAGTTGTTCTTATAGTATGTCCAGGTCAACTATAAGATCTCAGACATAGAATAATGCTATATCTTGTTCCAGGTATACTGTGATGTTCAGATGATAACCCTTGTTGGCAAAAAACAAAGAGATACTAGTAGTAAAACTAGGGGCATTATTGTAAGCAAGCTCTACAAGGAATAATAGCTCAGACCAGTTATTCTGTTGATAGTTACAGTAGATACAAAAATATTACTCCAGTGTCTAATTGGTCTGTTCTATTTGTCTATTTGCTTTAGGATAATACCCTAATATAAAGTGTAAGTATATGTCTAGTGCAACACCAAGGGAGCAAAAGAAATAGGAAATGAATTTGGAGCCTTAGTCTAAGATAACATAAGAGAGAACCCTATACTTTGAGAATACATGAATAACAAAGAGACATGTCAACTTAGCTAATGTAATAGTATCATGAGTTGAAATAAAAATGGCTTGTTTTGACAATTGATCTACAATAACAAAAATAATATTGAAACTAGAGAAAAAAGAAAGTTTCTTGATGAAATTTATAAAATCAAATTCCACAAACAATCAGGGATAGAAAGTTGCTTTAGTAATCCATAGGACTTATGGCATTGAGATTTGGATTGCATACAGATTATATATGACTTATAGAATTGCTGAACATTAGTATGGATATTCAACCAGATATAACTATATTATATCAACTTCAGGATCTTGTTCTATCCAAGATATCTGGCCAGAACAAGATTGTGATAAAACTGGAGTACACAAAGGTGTAAGTTATTATTTGCAGGTACATAAATTCTACTATTGAGTCAAAGAAAACCTGCATTATCTATTGACTAATGTCCTTCTAGATGTGCTTGTTGATCAGAAATAAAGAGATTGAGAGAAAGTGCTATTAAGATATTGAAGTAAAGTTGTTCTTGGTCTATTATTGTAGCTATACAAAGTATTAGAGTGGTGAGAATAGTTGCTCTCAAAGATGCTGCAATTTGTTTATGAGTAAAAACTAAACAGAAATTATGAGAGTTTACTAAAGTATAGCCATTATTCTCCCCTTTAGGATAGACATCCTATTGTCTAGTAAGAGTATCCAGTTTTGTACTGAATTACCCAGAATAGAATTGGATGACAAGGTTGAACTAAAAAAATATTCTGACTATCTTGCTTGTCAATGGGTAAGGATCTTGGTTATAGAAAAATACTCTAAATTTTTGTAATCCATAACTATATCGATCAGAAGAGCTGATCCTTCCAAATAGTATTGCCAGATTCAGAAAGCTTTAAAAATAGCAAGTAACTTCTTGTCATGAATGTTATAGTTGAGTTCAGGAACAAAGAAGATATAGGAATGAAAAGCCACTGAATAAACTTCCTTATTGTCAGTTATCATAGAGAGAATAGCAGTGAAAGTATAGTCTGAAACATTGGTTTACACAATTAGTTGGATATCTGGAAGTCAATGTATAAGCAAAAGTAAATGATTTTTTGAGAAAGTTAAAGACTTTTCAGCACTTTTTGCTAAACTTCCAAGGCATGTTTTTTCTAGTAAGACAAGTAAGTAGCACAACTATATCTGAATAATTGTAGATGAAATGCCTGTAAAAGTTGGCAAAGCCAAGGAATAATCAAATATCTTTGACTTTCTTGGATTTCAGCCACTTTTTGTCATGAGTTACCTTGACTATAACAAGAAGCTATAAATAGAACAGACATGGACTGAAGTTGAACCAGTAGCTAATGGACAGCTTGTAGTTTAAACAAGGACAAATAGTATACTTGTATATATAATAGACTACAATTGAGTAAAAACTCTATTAAGTTCTCTTTTAACCCTGAAGTGTTACCTTGAGTTAATCCCTAACTTAAGGTTTTTGAGTCAGTTACTGACACTCCTGAATGGTTTTCACTTTAGCATTGGATATAGTTAGGTCAGATAGGAAGAGAACTTAGTCTAGATACTCAACTAAGTCCAAATAGAACTTGTATTTTTTTGCTTTGGTATATAGTCCTGCTTTGTAAAGTCACTCCAACACTTCCTTGACATGTTTCTGATGTTGAGACATATTGTCAGAGTAGATCAAAATATTATTCAAGTATACAACTATACATATGTCAAGAAGGTCAGAGAAAATGTTGTTTATGAAATGTTGGAAAGTAACTAGAGCATTAGTTAACCTAAATGGTATTACCAACTATTTGAAAGATCTATAACAAGTTCTAAATACTATCTTCCATTCATTTTCTTTGGCAATGTGGACCAAGTGGTAAGTGTAACAAAGATCTATCTTAGTATAGATACGAGCTTTGTGAGAAAAATCAAAGAGGTCAGTTATGAAAAAAAGAAGATATTAATCTTTCTTGGTGATTTTGTTGAGTCTATGAAAGTCAACACATAACTAGAGAGAGCTATCTTTTTTCTTAATGAAAAAAACTAGAGCTCTGTAAGAGGAAAAAGTAAATTGAATGAAACTAGTAAAAAGGTTTTCGTTAATAAACTTCTTTAGAGCTTTTTGCTCTTAAGTTAACAGAGAATAGATAGTATCTACTAGAGAATGAGCATTTTTATCCAGTTCAATCCAAATATCGTATAGGCAATAGAATACAAGTGTTTTTGCTCTTACTTTACTAAAGACATCTGCAAACTCATGGTACTCCTTTAGAATGCAAGAAAGATTGATTTTATCAAAAGTGGAAGTAAATTTGGTCTATACTGTACTTTGACAGTTTAAATAGAACATAGCAGAGCCTAGAAAGTACAAGGCTTATAGAAAAGCTAGTGTATTAATAATGGTAAAGTAAACTGCAGAGGAAATTCTGCTGACAAAAATAAAAGATTAACTAAGATCTCAACAGAAGAAACAGAAGCTAGATCATGAAGTAAAGATGATAGTCAAAAGGATATTGACCCAGATACCCAGTCAATCAATAGATTGTATTGGGTGAGCCAAGAATGATCTAAGACCAAAGAACAACAGGAATTGAGCAGGGTGACATAAAAGTCCAAATTTATGCATTTACTGGAAGAGAAGGTTACAGATAATGTTACTACCTTAGTAATAATATTATTTGAGGATCCATCAAAGAGACATAATTCTACAAAAGAGGTAGAAGAAATAGGCAAAAAATGTCTATAAGTAAAGACAGAGTCTATAAAACAATGAATTAAGCCAGAATCTACTAAAGACTAGATGGATATAATCTAGTATACAAACTAATAGAGAAGAAAGACAAAGACAAAGAGAATTTGGATTGGAAAGAGCAAATGCACTGAGGTATATTAGACTTATGGTTACACAGACAAGTTCAATGTGACCTCTAATCTATACTGAGTCTTAGAAGCTGTATACTAGTTTTCTGAGATAGTCTCAGAAGTCATAGCATCTTCTTTAGTGTTAGCAACTGACTCAAAAACCTTAAACTAGGGTTTAACTCAAGGCAGTTCTTCAGAATTAGAAAAGAACTTAATAGGGTTCTTGTTTAATTGCAGTCTATTATATATACAGATATACTATTTATTCTCATTTATACTACAAGCTGTCTATCAGCTACTGGTTTGACTCCAGTTTATGTTCAATCTATTTATAGTACTTTGTCATAGTTAAGGTGACTCATGATAGTACCTCTCTCTTAAAGGTCTTTGTTTCAAAGACTTCATAGTTTATTATATGGATTTTATATATTATTTATTTCATTTTCTTCATTCCATTCTTCTATTCTATCTTCTTCAAATTCTTGCTTATTTTCTTCTTTCTCTTCTTTATCTTTTTCTTGGATTATTTCTAATGTTTCTCTTCTTCTTGATCTCTATTACTTCCAATTTCTTTTTAATCTTCCCTAATATTTTCTATTAAATTTCTTATCATTCCATCTATATAGTAGTTTTGTTGTATATTTTCCTGGTAATTCTTCTTTATAATCTTCTTCCAAGTTCCTTTTTTTATTCTTCTGGCCTCTTCTCTATATTTTTTTTCAAACCTATCTACTAACTCTTGTGCATTCACCAGATTTTCCTTTGGTTTCCAAGTGTTTTCTTCTACTATATAATCTCTCTATTGTACCAGGTATTTATCTCTTCCTCTAAACTTCCTTTTATTTAATATCTTCTCCATCTTGTATTCCTCTTCTTCTTTAATTATTACTGGTAAAGGTCATTTCTTTTTTTGACCTTCTACTTGATCTCTATACTTTTGTACTCTGCTAACATTTACTACTGGATCTATCTTAATACTACTTGATAACTCTAGTTTGATTGCATTTGTTGAAATTATTCTCTTGACTTTGTAAAGTCCCATAAATCATTTCATCAGTTTTTCTGATCATCTCTCCTACATTTGATATTTAAGATCTTTTGTACTTAGTAATACCCAGTCTTCCACTTTATACTCTTCTAGTTCACTTCTCTTTCTATCTGCATACTTCTATATTTCCTCCTGACTTTTTCTTAATGCTGCTTCTACTTTTTCATATACTTCCTTTATTCTTGTCACAAATTCTGCTGCCTTTTCAAACTTTCCCTTTTTCCTCATCTCAAATCCCATACATAGATCCTGTTTATTATTTGCTTTGAATAGTGACACTCTTGTACTTGTCTGTACTTTATTGTTATATACAAACTCTGCTGTTACTAACCAGTCAGGCCATTACTCTTGCCTGTGATTGATAAACATCCTTAGATATTGTTCTAAGTCTTGATTCATTCTTTTAGTCTGCTTATCTGTCTGTAGGTAGTAGACTATTAATAACTTTATATCAATTTCCAATATATTGTTCAGCTCCTTCATTATCTCCACTACAAACTGTACTTCTTTATTTGTAATAATACTCTCTGGTAGACTATGTAGCTTCTAGATGTTATCCTGAAACAATCTTACCACTTCCTCTACCAAAGTCTTTTCCATAGTAGGCACAAGATATGCTATTTTTGTCAACCTATTATATACTACCAGTATACTATCATATCTCTGTACTAATGGTAACTTTGTGATAAAATTTACTGTAATATAGACCCAGGGTTTCTCTAGTACTACATTTGGCATTAATTTCTTTGCTGGTGTCTTGGTACAATTCTTGTTTCTTTGGTAGGTATTGTATCTCTCTATGTACTTCTTGATTTCTTTTGTCATCTCTGGCCACTAGAAGTTTCTAGTAACCAACTCTGTTGTCTTTTACTGCTCTTTATGTTTTCCTACCAGTATATTATGATATAGCCAAATTATCTCTGCTCTCAGTTTCTTATTCTTTAGAACATATATTTTTCTATTTCTTAATATTAGCCTATCTTTCTCTTGCCATTCCTCATCTCTCAACATCTTTACTCCTGCTTGTTTTATTTCTTCTACTGCTTTTATTATTTCATTGTCTTCTGCATTTGACTTTTTAATTTTCTCTAATAAATCCATTGTCTCTATCACAATTTCTGTCACTTGTGTTGCTCTAATTTCTAGCTACTTCTTTTTTACCAATACTCTATCCTTGTTATCTTTCTTTACTCCTATTTGCCAGTCTAGATGCCTACTGAGGCTATCAGCCTTTCCCATGCTGCTGTTTGGCACATATTTAAAAGTAAAGTTAAATCTAAATAGATACAAGGCCCATTTTGTTTGTCTACAGTTCAGTTTTTGACTACTTATAAAGTATTCTAGATTTTTGTGGTTACTCCAAATCTCAAATTTATTTTGTGCTTCTTCTAGCAAGTACCTCTATTCCTCTAAACATTTGATAATCACTAACATTTCTTAGTCATAAATTTCATAATTTCTCTTCACTTTATTCAATAACTTTAAAATAAAAGCTACTAGTCTCCACTTATCATCTTTATACCTTATTGATAACACTTCTCCTATTGTATACTCTGATGTATCTGCTTCTACTCTCATCTCCTTGTCTAGATCTAGTGCCACTAACACTGGTCATATTATAAATATCTGTTTTAACTCCTCAAATGCCTTCTCCTGCTCTTCTCTCCAGTTCCACTTCTTGTCCTTTCTGACCAGTCTATGCAGTGGTTTTGCTATCTTGGCAAAGTCTTTTACAAATTGTCTGTAGTAATTTACTAATCCCAAGAACTTTTATATATCTTTAATTGTCTTAGACCTTGGTTATTCTAGAACTCCCAACATCTTCTCTTCTTGCATTTTTATACCATCTGTCCCCATCACTAGTTCTAGGAAGCTGATCTCTTTAACTTTCTACATACATTTCTCAGATTTTAGGTATAGATCATTTGCTTCTATTTTCCTTGGGATTTTCTTTACTATTTCATTATGCTTCTTTTCATTCTTTGTTCCCACTAATATATTATCCATGAATACCACTATATCTCCTGTGTCTATTAGATCTCTTAATATATTATTCATTATTACTTGGAATATTGCTGGCGAATTTGTAAGACCAAAAAACATCACAGTAGGTTCGTATACCCCAAGATATGTTGTAAACATAATCTTCTACTCATTTCTCTCTTTTATTTGTATATTGTTGTACCCCTATTTAAATCCATCTTTGTAAATATCTTTTTTGGTATTAATTAAGTCAGAAATCAAAGACAAAGGGTAATTATCCTTAACCATTCCTTTATTAAGATATCTATAGTCTTGTACTATTCTTTTCTTTCTGTCCTTTTTTTCTACAAAGAAGACTAGTAAAGTCTGAAATGACTTTAAGGGTTGAATATACCTCTTCCTCAATTGTTCCTCCACAAATTCTCTAACTTCCTCTTTCTTTTCTCTTAATATTAAATATGTTCTCCTTTTTCTTGGCACAAAATCTTCCTTTAAATTTATTACATAATCCCAAGGTTTTCTGACTGGTATTCTTTCCAATTCTGCTTTTTCAAAAACTTTAAGCTACTTGTGGAATTTCTATAGTACCATCTTTTTTACTTTCTCTCTGTTTAGCTCTACCTCATCATCAAACTTTTCTTTCATTGTCTATTTCTACTCATCTCTATTTACTTGATCTACTACTCTGATTCTCTTTCCAATTTTCTTTTTTTGTTCAACATTTTTCTTTACTGCTGTGTTTCTTCTACAAATAGATAGATATTTTATTATTTTCACCTCTTCTGTTTTCCAATTTATCTTAGAGTTGTACATCTGTAACCATGGCATTTCTAGTATCACATCTATCTTTTTCAAGTTGCATATATCTATTCTCATCCTTTTTATGTGATTTTTGTAGTATATGTCTACTTTTATCTAGTGTGTAATGGTCTCTGTACTATTATTTGTACTATCTACATTTCTAACCATTACAGGTCTATTCAACTTCTGCAACCTAAATTCATGTTTTGCTGCTATTTTTCTGTTCATAAACATTCCTGTTATACTACTATCCAAGAGTGCTTTTACTGTTACTCCCTCATATGTGTTTACTTTTTCTACTCCAATATTCAGTCACATTTCTCTCAATATTTTGAATATTCTCCTGATATCTCTTTGTTTATTCTTCTCCTTTACTGTACTTTTCAGAACCTCTGTTTATGTACTACTCTGCTGTACTTTCCCCTCTATAGGGTATACCACCACTCTCTAGTTCCACTATAGCTTTTTTTTCTTTGTCTTATATTCTAAACACAAAATCTCACTCTTTTTTTGTTTTAATACTCTTTTTTCTATAGTATCTTTTCTTCTACATTCCACATACTATACTTTTGTTATTTTTCTTCTCTTTGCTTCTCTCTCTCTCCAATTCCATGCTTTCTAGCAAAAGTCACACCACATATTTCTTACTTGTCTCTCAAGAAAAAAGCCCTGCCTTTGATTTTCATAAGTCTATATCCCTCTACTGTCACATCTTCCACAATCCACATAGGTCACTACTATCTCCTCTGTGACCCATCCTCTATCAAGAAAAAGAGTATCTTCCAGAGGCATGCTTCACTCATTACAGTACTTCTGTGCCTTTTCCCATGTAGGATATGCTGGCTTTTGCTGTATCTTTTGTGGTCTAGCTATATATGTTGCCTCTTTCTCTCTCTATATCTTCTTCTCTACTACTACCATCAGACAGTCCCACTTGAAGTATTCTATCTCCTAACACCTAAAATATTATAGCTTTTTTTTTTCCTGTCTTCTTACTTTTACTTTCTTCTTTACATCACATCTCATTACTTTACTCACCAACACCTCAAACTTATTATGGAGAATAGGCCTTCCCTTTTTCACCTTCTTCTATTTCCTACAGTTACAGGCCAGATGCCCAAACTCTTTATAACCAAAATATTTTCTTTCTTCTCTTTTCTCCAGTTCTGTTCTTAATTTGGCAAGAGTCTACCATTAATTAAGCATGTCACTCATAAGTTGGTTATATTGTTCAAGAGACATGGTGTTATACCTCTTAAAGTGGAATAGAATTTTTTTTAGATCTCACTAATTACAACTATGTCTGTTAGGGTATAGAATCTTCATCCAACTAGACTTCTACTGCCATACTAACTACTACCCTAATCAAATAGTAAATAATCACCTCAAGAAGAGGATCTCTACTCTAATAGCACCTTCTTAAGGGGTCAATGCTATTACAAGGTTTCTACTAATCAAAAAGGTATAGGTACTTTACTAGGTAACACCACCCAATTGCTAGATCAGATCTTAAACACAATACCTGAGTTTGGTACTAAGTCTTCACTGGTAGTCCTTACCTGACTACCAAGTCCCTTTTATAGCTAGGGCCCACTATCCAAAAAGACCAGTGATTAAGCTGATTACCAATTAAGAACAATAAAAGAGTAAAGTTTAGATAAGGTTTGAAGTAAACAGTACCTGGAGTATGGTATTGAGTTCTTCTGTCAGCAACTGACTCAGAAACCTTAAGCTAGGGTTTAACTTAAGGTAGTTCTTTAGAGTTAAAAAAAAACTCAATAGAGTTTTTGCTTAATTATAGTCTACTATATATACAGGTATACTATTTGTTCTTATTTATACTACAAGCTGTCCATTAGCTACTGGTTTGACTCTAGTTTATGTCCAATCTATTTATAGTACTTTGTCATAGTTAGGGTAACTCATGATATTCAGTCACTATAGCTAGATATACTCAAATAGGCTGTTTCTTTGGATATTCATCTATTTTGTACTCCTTTGATCTATAGTATAGATAGAGGTTGTTGTCAATATAGTGTTTTCACTTATTGCTGTTCAACTTACTATTTTTGTCCAACTTGTTAGAAAGATCAACACAAGAAGTAAATAGAGAAGAGGATTTGATAGAAAAAGAGAGTATTTTAGAAGGTTTAGTAGTAGAATATAAGGAAATAGAAGCAGAAAAGAAAACAGTCTGAGAATAAAATGGTACAGAACTTGGAGTGAAAGATGAAGATAGAGTATGCTTATCTTGTTTGTAACTATAGCTATCAGTAGCATTCTTTTCCACATTCTAAAGTTGATTTCATTTACAATTATACTCCCAATGGTAATTGTCAAAGGTAATCACCAATTAGTACATTGTATGGAAAGAGGTGAGCTTACTCTGCTCTTGATTTGAAATAAGATCCTGGAGGCAATTGAGGAGTCTCTAGTAGTAGCAATAGTAGAGAATGTTATTACTCCAGTTCAGTTATATTGTATACTATATAAAATCTACATTGTAGGTTACAATCTTATCTCTGGGTTTTATTTGGAGATTGTTGAAGAGCAACCTCAAACCAATTTTGTATAATACTGGACAAGTAGATCACTGCAAAGTTGATTTTTAACTTATCCAAAAGAAACTACTGTAAGTTGGCCTAGAAATAGAGTTAATATTGAAATAGAAAATGGTTAAGCTTGTAAAGGTCTAAGCTATCAAAGGTATCTAGAATATGGGCCTTTACTTAGTGTGGTTTTAGTACAGATGGTATTTCTTGTTTAAGGTTTTCTGAAAGTCAAAGGAGAGCATTAGCTAACTAATTGTCAAAGGAATTGTGATCAGTAGGTATAGTGAATAAGGGAGTATGAAGATAAAGCTGGAATAGAAACTAGAGTATTAACTCATTCCAGTTTATTATCAGTATGAGAAACAGAAGACAGTTCTATATTGTGAAAATCCTATAAATCTACTAGTAGTGGAATAAGAAGAGAACGTCCTGGAGTACAGAACATTCTAGAATGGAGATATTTCAATCTTCTAGGAAGACTAGGAGCAAAATGGCCAAAAACCTAGTCTGTTAAAAAAATAATATTACTTCTGGAAGATAGAGTAGCTGAATGATGAGACATAATAAAAGAATGATTAGTAATAGAAACTGGTACAAGTTTGCAAATTCTATCAGGAACAGAAAGTAGAATAAAAATTAGATAATAAAGTGACTCCAAGATATTGTAGATTATAGAAAAGGAGTAATAGCTAGTATAGAAAAGAAATATACTTATTATAAGAGGATTACACTAAATTTCACTTCTAAATTACTAGTAGCAATCTATCGGAGCAACCATATACTAATTAAATACTATTACCTAATATTTAATTAATTTAGTTAGCTCTTTTGCTCTCCATCCTAACTGCTAGGATATTCCAAGATAGCCAAACTGGTATATATTGTAGAGTATTCCTTTAAGGAGTCTCATCCTATTTTCTAAGATTTTTTCTAGAGTCCACTCCACTCCAGTTGCCTTTCTACTTATACTTCAAGATATATATATCAAGGAGTAGGAGTTTAGAGATAACAAAAGAGAATGATCTTGGCTTCAATGTATATATTATGCTCTAATCTTTTATCACAAGTAATTATTGATTTTGGAGATAAAGAAATATTGTTAGATATTAAACAAGAGTCCAAAGTCTAAATTAAGAAGTATATAGAAAAAGGAGAGGAATATAGACAAAGAGTAAATAGATGTTAATTTGTAGACTAGGTAACTACTATGTATCTACCCTGTATATATACCCTAGCTGGGATAGAAGAAAGCTAGTCTAAAATACAATACTTCTTTCAGTCTAAAACATAATACTTCTACTCCAGAAGATAAATAATAATAATAATCATAACTGAAAATCCAGTATATGACAGTAAATGAGTTATAGAACAAGAAAAAAAAAACCTTTAAGAAGTAGTATAAATAGTAGATATAGTTCTAGAAAAAAAAAAGTATTTTATCAAGAATATAAAGAAGAAAAATTGATTTAAAATAAAAGTTCATAATATTATCCTTTTTTCAAGAATTGTGATCTTACAATTTGTTATCTTCTACAGCATACATTGCTACTGCTCATTTTGTAGCTCTTATAACAAATCCTTGTATAAATAATATTGTAATGAAAAAAAGCATATAAGATAATCTATCTACATCTATACTTAGTACTTATTTCTCTAAATTTTCATGTTGGCATAGTTATATAATAACACTCTAACTATCTAGTTTTAATAGTATAGATTATTTTCTTTGTTTTTCTATAGTATTTTGTAGTTTGGTGGTACTGTAAATTGTATAGTTCTTGGTGGAACTACTACTTTTTGTAGAAATTGTATTAAATAGTCTATTTTTTGTTGTAATATGTTTTTGTTTTGTATAGTCATAGGTTATTAAGGTCATTTATCATATGATATACTATTTTTTGATAATTTGTCAACTTCTTGTAGTTTAAATAGTTCTGATACTGATGTCAATGGAAATATGATTGTTGCAAAGTCTGTTTCTATATAAATACTTAATGTCTTTGGTACTCTTGCAAATTTATTTGTATTTGTATAGCTTTCTATTAATACTTTAATGTAATTATCAATTTCTCAAAATTCTTGTCCACTACATAATTAAAATTTCTTTATTAATTCATATTGGATAGTGTGAAAGTATTCTAGTATATTGTTATGTAATAGTGTTCTCAATGTATTGGCTATTCCATAAATTTGTGCTGTAATTTCTGGTTGGTGGTTGTTTCTTGCAATATTTTCATTTTATTGTTTGTTATCTCTCAATTCAATTTATCTGCTATTTGTGTCAATTTTTTCACTTTGTTTTCAAATTCTGTTACTATTTCTATACTTCTAACAATTTTGTATATTTTTGTTGATCAGTCTTTGAGTTTATGATTTTGTCATACAATTATATAGATTATTTCTAGTTTTTAGATCATATTGCAAAAGTCAATTGTTATTAGTATATTAATTATATTATTGAGAATTGTTAAGTTAGTGTTAAGTATAGAAGTGACATTAGCAGTAGTATTATTGAATACTATTTTGTTGGATAATCAATTTCTTTTTTGTTTTTTATAGTTTCAATTTTTTTGTTTGTTTATAATTTTTTTAGTAATTATACTACATGTTTTATGTTTCTTTCTAGGATCTATTTGTTATCTTTGTATTAATATTCTTTTTATTTTACAAGGTATTGTATTTCTTTTTCTTTCTTTCTATGATTTAATATTATTTGAATTTTATATTTTTCTTCATTATTAATTAATTCTAGTAGTTTTGGGGTTTCTTTATCTTGCATTTTGTAGTGAGGTTTTGTATACAATATCAATAATATTTCATTGAATAGTTAATATAATCCTTTTTCTGCATTTTGTGTAATTTTAAAAGGTTCATATCTTTTATGATTAAGTTTCTTTGAGAATCTATTTGATATTATATTTTTTGCTTCCAACTATATCCTATCTCTTTTTTTGTAATTTTAACTTGAGTTGTGGATTTTACTTTATTTTTTGGTGTTGTATATTTCTAAAGATAGTTCAGTCTTTTTGTACTATTTTTAGGTTTTCTATAAATTTTTCTACTACTAGTACTATTGATTTAGCTTGTACCTCTGTGCTTTTTGTTATTGTATTAGAATTTAGCTTTGATTAACCAATTAACCCAATTATTTTGATTAAAGTTCATAAAGTGTTGTAGATAACTCTTGACTTTTTGGTTAATTCTTTTAGTCTGTTTATCTAATTGTAAATAATAAACTGTAGATAGTTTTTTTTTATTTCTATTGAAATACTAATATAAATTTACAGACCTCTATCCATTATTATTTTTCTTGGGAGTTTATATATTTTTCATATCTTTTGTTTATATATTTTAACTACTTCAAGTGATGTGAGAATTATTTTTGTTGGGATAAGTCTTATAGTCTACTATGACTAGAATTGTATTCTTGTCTTTGTATTGTAGTAGTGGTCCAATCATATCTATTGTAATTTTTTGTTATGACCCATCTAGTATTAAAAGTATGTATAAGAAGTTGGCTTATCAAGCATATAATATGTTATTTTATTAACAGTTTAGGTATTTTTTAATATATTTTTGAATGTCTTTATTTATTTGGAACCACCAATAGATTTTTTTAATGAGTTTCTTCATCTATACTATTTCTAGATGTTCTACTGTTGGTGTATTATGGTAATAGTGCATTATTTTTTCTCTTAACTATAAAAAGTTAGAAATAAATATTCTGTTGTTTTTGTATATTTTTTTCCTTATTTTTGTAAAGATTCATTTTTAATTTCTTGAGTTACTTTTTGTTTTCTTTTATTTGTTAATTTTATTTTTTTTCCCAAGTTACTGTTTTATTGTCATTCTCTAGTGTTGTTATTGTTAATCCTTGTATAAATAATTTTTCTTGTAAATATATTGCTTTGTTTTCCTCTTTTGTAGTATTTTCTTCTTTATCTTTTCTAGATAAGATATCTACCTTGGTATTTGTTTTTTCTAATATATGTTTGATTTCAAAGTTATAGTCCTATAATTTTAGATACCACTGTATTTATTTTCTATTTAGTTGTTGTAGTTTTGTAAAGTATTGTAAATTTTCATAGTCCATCCAGACCTTGAATGTTTTTTCAGTATTTAGGAAATATTGTCTCTATTTTGTTAGATATTCTACTATTGTAAGTAATTCTTTGTTATATATTTTGTAATTTTTTTTTTTGTTGTTAATAATGTTCTCAAGAGAAAAACTATAAAATACCATTTTTTTTCTTTTTGTACTTGAAATAATACACTTTCTATTATATATTCTGATATATTAGTTTTTACTTGATATCTTTTTTTTCTTTATAAAAGTACCAATATTAGTTTTTTTATAATTCTCTTTTTGAGTTTGTTGAATATTTTTTGTTGTTTTGTTTTTCATGTCTATTTTTTTGTTTTTTAATTTGTTTAGTAGTTTTGCTAGATAGCTGAAATTTTTTATAAATTGTTAATAATAGTTTGTAAACCTAATAAATCTTTCAACATCTTTTGTTTTTGTTGGAGTTTTCTATTTTCTAAGTATGTTAACTTTATCTATTTTTATTTATATCATTTTATTTTCTACTTTTACTTCTAGAATAGATATTTCTGTTGTATTAAATTCACATTTTGATTTTTTGAAGCATAGATTATATTGTTCTGTTATTTTAAGAAATTTAGTTATTTTGTTTTTTAGTTTTTTTTGTGTTTTTCCAGGTATTATAAAGTCATTCATGTAGTTTGCTAGCTTATTACTGTATATTATCTCTCTAAAAATAGCATTTATTATTCTTTGAAATATTCTTAGTAAGTTGTAACATCTAAAACATATTATTTTTGGCTCAAATAATTCTCAATTTGTTAAAAAGGCTACTTTTTATTTATAGCCTTTTTTTATTCAGACATTGTTATACCTTTAAATAAGGTCAAGTTTATCAAAGTATTTTACTTTTTTTAATTTATCAATAACTTCTACCATAAAAAAAAGTAGTATTTTGTCTTTTATTGTATATTTGTTTAGTTTTTTGTAGTTTTGTACTAGTTCTAGTATTTTATTTTTTTTTGGTAGAAAGAAACAAGATGATACATATTTTGAATTTAATTTAACAATTAGTCCTGCTTTTAACTATTTATTCAGCTATTTGTTTAAGTGTTCTCTTTCTTTAATTGTTATTACATAAGCTTTTATATTTAGTTCTTATAATGTATCTATTGTTAGTTCAATTTTGTGGTTCTATTCTCTTTCTTCAAGTAGTTCTTTAAATTTTTGCTTGTTAAACAGATGAAAAAATAGTTGTATATATTTTGGTAGTTCTGTTAGGTTTTTTTGGTTTGTTGGTTGTTAGTTAACAGTTTGTGACTTTATGTTCTTCTAGTTGATATTTTCCTTTATATCTAGAAAATTTGAGTTGTTTTATTTTTCAATCTATTTTTGGGTTGTGTTGTTTTAACCAGTTGTAACCCAGAAAGATATTAGTTTCTGTAATATCTAATACAAGTACCTGAATATTTTCTTTGTGTTCTTTTGTTCTTATTTCTAGTTTTGCTTTTTCAGTTACATTTTTGTTTCCTATTCTGCTTTTATCCAAGTTGAATATTTTAATAGAGTTTTTTAATTTTTCTATTGGACTTTTTTCTCTTTGTATTGTTTCTTTATTTATTGTTATATATAAGCATTCTAAGTTAATGAATGCCATTATTTTTATTTGTCTTTTTTCTTTTCAAAGCATAGGTTTTATTACAAGTTTACAATCTTCTTTTTATCATTGTGGAATAATATATCTATTTGGTAAATCTATTATATTGGATTCTGGTACTATGTCTACTTAGACCTTTTTGTAAAACTCTTTTCTAATGTTGTGCTATTTTCTTCTTTCATTTTGTCTCTGATTCTTTAGTATTTTTTGTGGTAATTATTCTATTTTTAAAAAGAAAGGTTTCAGCATCCTTATACTATATGTCTTTTTTTTCTACACTTATAGCATTTTAGAGATGTATGTTGTTTTGTTTAGGGGCAATTTCTGTAGTCTCATTCTATATACTCTTTTATATTTTCTTTTGAATCTTTGTTGTTTTCTAATTTCCATTGGTTTTCTTATTCCTCTATAAGTTATTCCTGTTTCTGTTCTATAGTCATGTCTTATTTTAGTCTATTTTATTTCTTGGTCTACTATAGTTATAGCTATTTTTTATTACTTCAAAGAGTTTGGTACTTGTATTGTTATACCAGATAGTCTTTTTAGATTAAATACATGATATTTGTCACAAGAACTATACTATAATCCAGCTCAAGAAGCAAATGTGACTCTCCAAATATAACTACTAGACATTCAGTCCTAGACTCATATACACTACTTAAATAGCAGAATAGTGGCTATGACTACTACTATACCAATCTCATAAAACTTGTCTAGCTATTCTATATTGGCCACAATCCAGAACTCTCTTCTAGAAGTACTTTTAAGAGCAACCAGAACCTTAAGAAAACTAGTTTTTCTTGATAAAATAATATCATAACTTGGTAGCTGTCTTATTTGATGAATTAGAGTTTAGAGTTACTATTAGATCTTAGCAATCACTTTTGATAGATGACTATAATTAGAAACATCAGAATAGTTCTTTTAAGAACAACACCACTAGAATATTTAAACTGAAGAGGATGTCCAGAAATACAAAAGAAAGTTAAGAGGATCAAGAAATTGAATAGAAAGATTAAGGAAGTTACAATTGAAAAGTTAACAAAAATACCATGCTCAAAAACAAACTACTTGTATTCACTTCAAGGTTTTTTGGACTATACCAGAAAACTAGATTCAATAGTTAGATATAGGAAAAAACTAGTTAGGAGAATTAGAAAGACAGGGAGTACTGGTTGTATAATTAGGAAAAGACTCTATTTTATTATTCTACTTTCTGCTATAATAGACTATTAGAATGTTTCTTTTGTTTTTTTATTTGTTAACTCTATGATTTATAATTCTAATATATACTCTAGTAGTATAGAGGGGCCTAACAACAAGTTACCCCCATTATTTCTTTTCTTTTATCACTTTAGAACTCTATAGTTATTTTTAAGTAATTGAGTTTTCTTCTTTGTTTTTTCTTTATAAAAATTTATACAAAACATCTTTTAAGAAAATATTTCACTTTGAAAAGAACTTGGGTATTTACTTAACTAGAAGTTTAACTATTCACTATATGTTTTCAAAGTAAATTTCCAACTATATAATTAGTTAAAGTAGAGCCTATACAAGAATATAAAAGTCCTAGAAAGTACTACTATATTAACAGTAAACCAGGTTGCTAAACTAGTTTGAAAAGGATAGTATCATAATATAAAACAAATACATACTTTCAAGATCTATAATTAACTAGAGTCTTTTCAAGAGAATATCAAAAATAGTATTCTTTTCTAGTTTCTATTGGGTTTTTTACTATTTATTGCTACTTGTGAGCTTTTTCCTTTCTGATTTATTTCCCTTCTATCTACTTGTTTGTGTATAACTGTGATTTTGTTGTAAGACTATTAAACTTGATGAAATAGTCTATAATATGTTCTCTTTCTTGTTTATATGATTCAATTCTCTATTGTATATCTACAATTCATGTTTTGTTACTAAATAGTAATTTGATTTCTTCTTTAAATATATCCTAGTTATATAGCAACTTAACCTAAGATAACTTAATTACATTTCTAGTCTGAGTTAACAAGGAGAACTTAATAGAGTTTTTATTTAATTCATATAAACTACTTATATATCTTTCACCATTTACAAGTATTTATAAAGTTCTACAAATACTATTTTGTCTAATTGTCTCATATATCTGATTTTTCAAAAAACTAAATAAAAAAATATTAACTTAGCCATTTTGTTAAGTTTTGACAAGTTAATAATTTCTTTATTTTTCTCTTCTATTTCTGTGAGTTTTTATTCTACAAAAATTCCTGTTGTTTTTTTTCTCATTTGTCCTAATACTACAAGTGTTTTTTCTTTTGTTGCTATAATTTTATTGACTTTAAGATAAATTTTCATAATCTTCTACCAATTTTTGAATATAATACTACTACCATCAAATTATTTTAGTTCTAGTGTAATTGATTTGCTGTTTATTAATTCTATAATAGTACTTTTGTTATATCCTGGAAATTTAATATAAATTAATATTAATAATAATATTTTTTCTTTCTAATTTATACTCCTGAACTCCTAATTCATTTACTTTTATAGAATTACAATGTAAACTAAAACACTTGTATTACTATTTCTATTCTGAGATTAGTATAAGTACTTTACTAGTACATTATAGTTCTTTAGTTTATAAATTGAAGTCATTTCCTTTATATTCTTGTAGTATGTAGTATTTTTTCTTTTACTATATATTTCTTAAAACTCATTACTCTTGGATTTACTACTATTTTAGACAATATTCTACTATTTTGAAATATATAACTATATACACAATAGGAGATTGAAATATAGTATATAAACTAGAACCAAGGTTGTTTCATTTCTTCATCATTATTATATTTTTTTTAAACTAGTGGTAAAATCATAGAACTAAAAAGTAATATTTCTTATTTTATTTAGTAGTATATTTTACTTTTTAACTCTATCTATTGTATTATTTTCTAAAACCTAGAGTATATATTCATAGTTTATTCATAGTAATTTATAGTATATTTTTAGTCTTTCTATACTATTATTTTTACTTACCTAACAACTTTTTTATATGGCTTGTAGCACTAGTACTAGTATTTTTACTTATATATCCAATATTCTAGATTATTTTACCAATAGTTTACTTTGGTAAGTGCTTTTTAATTTTTTTTTTATTTCTTGGTTTTCAGTTTTTTCTTTTTTATTGTTACTGAGATAAACTAAACTTAGTTATTCTCCAAGCTCTTTAATGTTTTTTTTTCAATCTTGCTATTTTGTTTTCTTTTTTGTAAGATAAGTTGAAAATACTCAAACCAAATGTTATAACCTTTATTATTTAACTTAGAGTTATAAAGAATACAAAGAGAGAAATCTTTAGAAATATAAATATGAAAAGGTTCAATTAGTTTAAGTATAAAATAGTGTTATACAAGCTATT
>Ga0154002_1000056_pt1 | contig 24553 bp, 26 predicted proteins | sample TSNY086MetaG_FD_102276 | JGI IMG/M metagenome (GOLD analysis project Ga0154002, IMG submission 102276) | Attine ant fungus gardens microbial communities from New York, USA - TSNY086 MetaG | ecosystem: Host-associated > Fungi > Mycelium > Unclassified | place: USA: New York, Robert Cushman Murphy... | reverse complement strand
TGTGACAGTCGATCAAATCAATGACTGCGTTATACTATCGTCACACCTTGCGCCAAAAATTCTTTCTCCAGGACAGAAAGTACCAGCTATGAGTCTCTATGCTACTTATCTGCCTCGCGGACTTTTGGATCTGACTTTTGGCCGAAAATACAACCCATGTCTCAATGCCTTCCGAACGGCATCTACATCAGGCAATCTTTTAGGAAGAACGTGCAATATGCACTCGGCAGCGGCGCTTGCCACTCTGCCTCCCGAACCTCCTGCGCTGATGGAGAGTCTGAAACCGGCGACTGTTGGACGGTACGTTCTTCCATATACATAAACTCTATCTTCAGCCAGGGCATGATTATTGATAAAAAACAGTGGCCGTAGGCGAAGAGGTCTTGAAACCGTTCGTGCACGGCTAGGCGCTAATGGCGTGAGTCTCGAGTTAGCAAAACGGGTACAAGCATTAGAGGTCGCCGCAATGGAAGAGGTGTGTTTGGCTACTTCACCTCCCCAAGTGTCTTAGAAGATTTTTTCGAAGGAAAAATCAGTCGCACCCATGTATTATACTGAAGACGATCTCGTATTTCTGTACGAAGACCTTCTTTCTATGCCTTCAAAATCAATTCAAAGCAAACTCAACCCCAAGATTATGTACGAGCGCATCGCACAGCTTGATGCGGAAGTTGTGGCAGAAGCCGAGAGACGCCTTTCTCAGATATACCCAGGGCTTTCTGGTCAGGCTTTAGATGCGAACCAAGTCGATGGGGCTTCAGAGGACGTGCCGACATACCGCACCGTTTTGAAGCATGCTCGGACAGTTGTTTCCAGAATAGAGGAGATGAGAGAGTTGGCAATGAGAGGCTCTGACCTTGAAGGTCGTCCTGTCGCAGGACCCAGTAAATTCCTGGTTCCCATAAGTGTACTCTCAATAAAGGAGTGCGAGTCACTTATCAGACTCAGTGTATGTAAATTTAGTGAATTGCTGGATTTGTTGAGTCTTTTGTTGACTTTCGACCATTTATAGACGAAAGCACAGGACGGATCAGGGGCCTTGCTCGCTCTGGAAATCATGCAGGTATGTCTATTTTTCATTCGAGAAAAGTTATATTCACGACGTTACTAGCGATCTGGGATACCAATACCTGAAAATGCTGTCACAGATGCTCTTGAAGTGTTGGTGGCAGCTGGCAACGTCAAAGACTCCGAATACTTGATTGAGAATTTTATCACTACTCCCACAGAGCGTCAACGCCATCTTCACGTCAAAGTGCACCTCAAGGTCACACCGTCTGGCACATTACCTACCTCAGCGCTCGATGTTCTTCACGCCTACGAGCAGAAAGCTCTTTTCGCACCAATGAATACTTATTCATATTGTATCTCCACCCTTCTTCGTTCATCATCAACTCTTGGCCGTGCCCAGGGTTGGGATCTCTTCACGCACATGCGCTACGTCGCTCATCCCGATCCAGATGTCCATCTCTACACACAGATGATTCAAGCTTGCGCTGACCCGCTTACTAAATCACGCACCTCCGAACCTGAAAAGGCACTTGATATCTGGACGGAGATGACAGTAGACAGAAGATTGGAACCCACGATTCGCTCGTACAACGCCATCATTCTGGCATGTGCGAAATCTGGGGAAAAGGTCTACGTGAATGAAGCATATAGGCTCGCAAAGCAGATGATGGATGCATTCAGAGATGCAAAAGGGGTTTCTGCTTTTGGGCCTAATAGAAAAACTTTGATTGCACTCCTGCAAGGTGCTAAGAGACTTCGTGATCTAGGGCGTGCGAGGTGGATATTGGCTAAGGTTGTAAGAGGTGTAAGTTATGGCCTGGGGGATGATATACAAACAGTTCCTGTCAATGAGGAAGTCATGATGCACCTATTTCAGACTTACGCTTGTTATCGGCCACCATTTTCAAGGGAAGCCACAGCTGTTGTGCAAGAGGCAGAGGGATCAGCGCATGTGAAAGAGGAGAACAGCTCGACGGAAGCTGCTGAAATTTCGTCAACTGTCAAAATACCAGTACCTTTCGGGGCAGCCATGAATCAGACATCAACTGATTCTGGCGAGTCTGCACTCATACTTGACTCTATACCAAGTTTTTCTCATCTACCGCCGCAAAGCTCTGAGGAAGTTATCAGAGAAGCAACGTACCTCTTTCAGCGGATCCTTTACGACATTGGTATCATTCCCGCACCTTCAGAGGATAATCACTGCGATCCATCATCTTCTTCTAGCCTCGTCGGTAAATTCTCTGGTGTGCAGTTGACGCCACGTCTGATCGCCTCGTATATGTCCATATCTTTCCGACATGCACCTATGACTCTCTCGGAGACGATGTTTTGGACGGTTTATGATCAACTTAAAGTGCCAAGGACTGCCAGGGTCTATGTAGAAGCTCTAGAGGCCTGTACCCGTTGCCCTAACCGAGACGTCGCTCTCAAGTTCTCCAAAGACGTGTGGGTAAAATGGCAAGAAGTGGAGGATAGTGGACAAGATATTGGTAAGGCTCTAGATGCGAGGATGACCGAGAGGGCTTATGCAGCCATGTTGCACCTATATGCAAAGTGAGTTATTCTGAATACCAGTTCTACATTGACGGTGTTTTGATTTTTTTTCGCTCTATAGATATGATGATCTGGATAAAGCTTTAGATCTCGTCCGTGCCTTTGTTCGTCGTTATCCTCCACCTTTGGTCCGTACACCTCTGGCAAAGTTGAATCTTCGATCGACACGTACATTGCTTGAGGGAAGTTCTCGACCTCTTGTGCGGATGACCTCGAATGTGGAGTTGCCGGATGATGCTGTGCCTCCGTTCTTGAGGTTCATGGATGTTGAAGCGCTGCATCATCGGTTGGTCATGTTTGATAGGAAACAAGATGTAGGGTATTTGAAATGGGTTTGTAAGGCGTATGAGTCGATGTTGAGGGTGAGAAGGGATGAAGCGTTTGGGGCTCGACCTAGGATGTAGACTGATGATTTTTGAGAGTTGGTTAGCTTTTTTTTGTTGATTCATTATAGTATTTATAGCTCTTAATGACAGTCAGATCGTGAGAACGGTGTGCGCGTGTGTGGATGTGTGTTTGAATTCATTAATCACCTAAAAAACGTATGTTCTCGTCGATATGGCCTAACAAGTCTCCCACGAACGACAAGAAAAAATCTCTACAACAACCATCTGTACGGGAAGCCAAAGCGAAAGACCAACAGTCGTTGGAGGATGCGTTACCCGTACCCTTAGTCGCGTTGATCTTTTTTGGATTAGGATTCGCTTGTTCGACGGGTGGAGCGCTGTTATATGCACGCTATGGAAGACGAATGAAAACCACGGATTGGATCGTACCTGCTTATTTTCAAGAGAGGCGATGGATTAGAGGTGTCGTGACGAGGTGTGTTGTGATTGTTTATTACTGGATGATTTTGTTGGTGTGGATACGTTCACTCTGATGTGAAGTGTAGGTGATGCGGACAATTTTCGGTTCTTCCATACGCCGGTCTTGGGAGGTTGGTTTTGGCCGTTGAAATGGAGGAAAGTACCCACGATGAATAAAGGTGGTTTGGATGCTTCTTTTTTTTTTTTGGTGGCTTATGCTTATTGTTTTTTTTTACTTTCTAGAACTTGTGAATCAGACGTTGCATGTGAGGATTGCAGGGGTTGATGCTCCAGAGGTAGTTCTTTCTTTTTTTCGAAACATGTTCACTTGAATTTTTGAAAAAAATACCTTTAGTGTGGTCATTTTGGTAAACCTGGACAACCCTATGCTGATGAGAGCCTTACATGGCTGCGTCGGAAGATTTTAGGAAAAGTGGTCTATTGTCAACTGTTACGTCGAGATCAATATCAGCGTGTGGTGAGTTTTCGATTTGGGGGTCGAAAAAAAAGTTCTTCTCTCACAAGGTCGTGTGTATCAAAAATAAAAACAATGACAGGTGTCGAATGTTCGTTTGGCTCCGCGGTTTTTTCCTGGAGCCTTCTTATTATCAAGAAAGAATTTAGCGCTTGAAATGTTACGTGCTGGATGCGCGACAACGTATGAGCAGGTCAGGTCACGCCAGCAAAGTATCATTTTTTTGTTTGATTTTTTGGATAGGCTGGAGCTGAGTATGGGAAAGAGGGAAAAGAGGAGTATCTTCGAGTAGAAAAAGAGGCTAGGTTTGTGTTTACAATACTATCGTTACCCCTCACCACGGCTGAAATGTTAATTTCGATTAGAACCGCTCGCAGAGGAATGTGGAACAAAGGTGTTACAAAGGAGACGCCGGCGGATTATAAACGACGATATGGCTCGATCATACCCAAACGGAAACCAAGGCTGTTCGGTTAGAAAGAGGGTATATTAATGATATTATAATTATGACAAGTGTAGAATTCATTTCCCAGGAACAGGATAGTCTTTCGATAGGTCGATTTCTCCTCTTAGATGAGTATTTGTGATGCGCACTTGCCGTTGTCTTGGAGCACCGCCTTTCTTTCCTTTCTTTTTGACGATGGGCGCTTTGGGAGCTGATTGTTCTGCGTTTGTTGCTTGTAGACCCTCTGTGTAACGGTATTAGACAGAGAAAAGAAGAGAAAAAAAGAAAATGGCGCACCGTTTTCTAGTTGTTTCAATAGATCGACGTCATTTGGAACTTTGAGTTCATGCCAAAGATCAAGAAACTCTTTCTCGACGAGCATACCCTCACCCATTTCTTTCGGTTTTATTTCATTCCAGAAAACCATCCTCAATTGCCCATCCTTGACTGTTCTCGTACACAACACCTCTCCTTCCTTTTCTAATTCGTCTATAGCTGTTGGGGCTTCTTTCCAACTCTCTTTCAGGGCTCTGACGCTGATACCGGAGCCTTTTCGGGTTTGACGTTGAATCTCGGTGAGGAGAGCGGGTTTCGAACGAAAGGAAAAATCGTGTTTGTAGGAATAGAGGTGAGTTTTGGAATCAAAGTGGACTTTGGAATGGGATTTGAATTTTTCCAGGAGTAAAGGGTCGGTATCAAGAGGAGTATTTGTGAGGAGGGCAATATCTTGCAGTCGCATTGGATTGTGTGTAGACTATTCTTTTTTCTTAGGGTATGAACTGAAACAAGTTGACTGACTGACCTTGAGGTGGTTTACGGCATAAAGAAGTTGGGTGTTGACGTTGGTACCGGTACCTGTATCTGCTGGTTGGGAGTAGACGATATCTGGAATTTGGTGGTAGATCTCGAGTTGGGGCGGAGGAAGAGCTTGGTCTACGCACTCGACTTGGGCCGTTTCTTTTTCTGAGGCAGAGGAAGAGCATCGGTATCGTCTACTGGAGCGGTCGAGTGCCAGGACGTATATTCTTGTCGGTGCATTGTAGCTTTGAAATCTGCTGCATCTTTTGCGAGCTTGGACATGGTGGATGATGGAGGGTCCGAAACGGTGGAGTCCATGGTAGGTAATCCATGAATTTGTAGCACGTGATGCATGGGAATTTAACTTGTCGTAGTCGCAGGTGCAATGGCGCTTGCTTGGATGATGGATGACTTGGCCTGGGGAGAAGATCCTAACCATGACGGCGTGCGAGAGACAGAGTGGTGCAAAATTTCAAACGAGTTTACAAATGTGCGTTTATTTCTCTAGCCAGGCTTGAAACGACTGATTGTGTGTGTGTGCAGGCGGGGTACCGAGAAGGGGTAACAGCAGGAAAGACATCTGCGCTGCAAGAAGGCTTTGACGCTGGATTTGCGGAGAGCGGAGTGCCTCTTGGCCGACAGGTGGGACATGCTCGAGGCATGGCAACTGCGCTCGCCGGGCTTCCGTCGTTTAAAGAGCGGGAAACTGTAGAGAAGCTGCTGGACGAGCTGAACAGTGTGCGGCTGTCGGACATTGGGGAGGAGCTGGGAGGGAGGCTGGCTGGGGTCGTGCAGCAGGCAGAGGCGTTGGCAGACGAAATCTAGGAGTAGTCACGTGTCTTTAGATGAGTCACGTGAAAACAAAGATTCTGGTCAATCCGTCACGCGATGTCACGCATGGCTCCGTCTGTGTTGCATCTGCTCACTGTGCAGCCACCAGCGATCTTGCTCCCGGCGTCGAGGCTCACACTCCCCGTCAACAGCGACGTCGGCGACGCCCTTATTGATCTCGTCGACAATTCTGACACCCTCCCTGTCGTCGCCGTCGTCCCCCTCTCCCCGCCACTCGACAACGCCGCCCCAGCTCTCGCAGAGTGGGGCACAGCTGCACGAGTCCTTCGTATCGCAAAGCCCCCAACACGTAGCTCAAACCAGCCCTATATTATTTCTTTGCATGGCCTTGCCCGTATAAAACCCCTCCAGCCCCACCCCCACAATCCTCCTCTCTCCGATTCTTTACCCTCTTTCCAGGTCCAATATCTCCCCGTCGACAAAGTTCCAAACAGGGAAACAATTGCGAGGTTCAAGCAGGCTGCCCTCAGACTTCTCGACAGACTTTCTCGTGATGCCCTGCAACCAGCTAGGAAAGAGAGCTACATCAAGATCGCAACCATGCTTGAAGACATAGCCGATGCTCGCATCCCCTGGATGGCCGACGTTCTCGTTGGCAGCATTGATAATGACTGCAACGACAAATTGGGTTGGTTCCATTCTTTGTCACCCCTTTCTCCTTTTCTCACACCGTCCGTTTAGCCGTGCTCAACACTCCAGATGTCAACGTTCGTTTGTCCCTTGCAGCCGACATATTTCTCAAGGAGGCTTCTATATCTGAGGTGTCAAAGAAAATAGCTTCTGCCGTAGATGAGTCCCTGTCCAAGCAACAGAAAGAGTTCTTCTTGCGTCAACAACTCGCAGCTATTCAACGCGAATTGTCGGCCCTTCAAAAAGGTGTCAGTAACTCAACTACATCTAGCTCCGCCAATAACAGTGCCACGAGTGAGTTGGACGATGATGACCAGCATGAAGTAGATGATTTGGCCGACCTGAAGAAGAAGATCGAGGCCATGCAATCTGGCACCGAGGAGAGGAAGATGGGCACTAGGGAATGGAGAAGGCTCAAGAGAATTCCTCAAGGGAGCGTTGAAAATGGTGTCATCAGGAACTATGTACGCCCTCTCATCTTTCTAAATTACAACTCCACTTAGATACACTATGCAGCTTGAGTGGCTAACCTCAGTTCCATGGCCCAACTCATCAACGTCATCATTCTCTACTCCCTCCTACGTTATTCGCGACAAAATGTTCCTCACAAAAGCTCGAACGCAGCTTGATGCCGATCACTTCGGTCTCGAAAAAATCAAGAAACGACTCATTGAATACCTCGCAGTAGTCCGTCTGAAAGAACTCAATGCGGACAAGGAAGCACGGGAAGCAGCAGCTATCACTGCAGTAGCCGAAGAACCTGCTAAACAAGCCGAAACCGTGGCCCCTATCGAGGCAGGTAAACCACAGGCTCCACCTTCCGGTGATGTACCCATCCCTTTAACAAATCCTTCGCCGCCTGCCCCCCTTTCCAAACCTCGCTCATCATCGACCAAGGGCCCAATACTTCTTTTCGTTGGACCACCAGGCACAGGCAAAACTTCACTCGGCCAAAGTATAGCTCGTGCTCTTGGTCGACCATTCCAACGTATATCTCTTGGTGGTGTCCGTGACGAAGCCGAAATACGGGGTCACAGACGTACTTACGTTGCATCTGGCCCCGGACTTATTGTTCAAGCGCTCCGTAAAGCCTCATGTGTTGACCCTGTCATTCTTCTCGACGAAGTTGATAAAATTGGACAAAGCAATTTCCATGGAGATCCTTCCGCTGCGCTTCTAGAAGTCTTGGATCCCGAACAAAACTGGAGTTTCAATGATCATTATATCAATGTTCCAATTGATCTATCTCAAGTTTTATTTATCTGTACTGCCAATTCACTCGACACTATATCCTCGCCATTACTCGATCGATGTGAAATAGTGCATCTGGCGGGGTATACGTTCGATGAGAAAGTGGCGATCGCGAACAGGTTTTTGGTACCTAAGCAGATTGGGATGAATGGATTAAAGAAGCAATATGTGGACATGAGCGAGGAAACACTCAGAGAGATTGTTACGGGGTGGACAAGAGAGGCTGGGGTGAGGAGCTTGGAGAGGGCTATTGCGGGTGTTGTGAGGTTCAAAGCTGTACAGTGGGCCGAATGGGTGGAGAAGTGTGAGAGCGATGGGAAAGTTGGGTATGTTCCTTCGTTGGAAGAATTGGAATCATCGTCAGCATCGTCAGCAACTGTGCTATACAATCCAACTGTCCGCCCCTCTGATCTGGAAACCATCCTCGGTCTTCCTCGTTTTTCATCAGATACTTCTGATTCCTTCACTTCATCCGACCGTGATTTAGATCAACGTCCGGGTGTAGTTTACGGTCTCGTTGTGATGGGTCAAGGCGAAGGAGGAATATTGCCTGTCGAAACGATACTTTTACCTGGTGGCAATGGCAGGTTGAAACTGACTGGGAGTTTAGGTGAGGTGATCAAAGAAAGTGGAGAGCTGGCGTTGAGCTGGGTGAAGAGACATGCCTGGGAGTTGGGGTTGGTGGAGAAGAGGATGGGGGATCCTTTAAGAGTTTTCGCCAGTGGTGGGCGTACGAGTGGGGAGGGCAAGAAGAAAGACAATCATAGTATTGAGAGTGATCTGGATACGAACGGAGGACAGGGGCTAGATGTACACTTGCATCTTCCTGCTGGAGCGCAGAAAAAGGACGGGCCGAGTGCGGGTATAGCCATGGTCTGTGCTTTGGTGTCGTTATTGATAGGATCGTGCGTTCCTACGAACATAGCTATGACAGGCGAGGTACGCGTATATCTGTGCTCGCTTCCTCATTTAAATATAACCGGCTCGATTTCATAGATAACGCTTCGAGGCAAAGTCACCCCTGTGGGAGGTATCAAAGAGAAAATATTGGGTGCTCACAGAGCGGGCATAACTAAAGTGCTCCTTCCATATTCGAATCGTAAAGATGTTGAACACGATGTTCCAAAAGAAATCAAGACCGAAATCAAATTCGCGTTTGTGAGGAATGTAGGAGAAGCGCTGGAAGAAGCGTTTGGGAAGGAGGTGGTTGAGGGATGGAAGAAGATGGGTGGTGGAAGGAAACGAGGACCGTCTAGGAGAGGAAGAGGTGGTGATGATGTTAATGGTGATGATGATGAGTGGGATGGGAGTGAGAGTAGTGGTGATCAGGATGTGTTTGAGAGGAGGGGTGTTGTATGGGTTGAGAGCCGCTTGTGAATGACTTTTGTGTGTGAAGAGGGTGTTTGTGGAGTAGAATCTCTCGGTCTTGAGGTTTTTTTGGCATGTGTTTCCTTGCTTTCTTTTTTGTGATGAGCTATAATGAAATTTGAAATGGTGTATTGTTGAATCGACGTTTTGTTTAGTCTGTGTTGTCATTGATAAGAAGAAACCTTTCTTTACTGGGATTGTTTCAGCAGCCGATAATGAAATTATTATAAAAAATCTTGGAGTGATCATTGGGTCGCAATAGATATTTTTTTCTACAAGAATGGTGCCTAAATACATCGAAACTCTGAAGATCACATCATTTCCAATTTCTAGACTCCCTCATTCCTTTTTACTCGATGCTGACTTTTTTTGGTAATAGACTAACGAGGTCGTTTTTGATGACAGAGATATTTTGTGATTTCGAATAAATTTTCACAAGGATGGTGATCTCGGAGAACATATGGATCCTGTGAAATGGACAATTACAATGTGTTTTTGCGAGGGCAAAACCAGGGGTTCGTTGTTAAATTGTAGTTGTTGTTGAGTTGGAATGAGTGAAAGATTTGTTTGTTGATGGTCGGGATGAGATTCTTGTGTTATCAGAGGAGTCATTTCTATTCGTATATTCTTCTTCGTCATTGCTGCCCAGAGATAAAATGACGCCTGTGTCGAGCTAAGCATATATATAAAACCCTGCCAGGAGACAGTTTTATGCCTGTGGAACAAGGACGCTGGAGTAAACCCGTCATAAAGAAGTTGACCATATCCATTGACCTGCCTACACTCAGTCTTTCCAGGCCTGGAAGCAAGATCAGGATTCATATAACATCACGTTGAAGGATGGAATCTAGTAGTCAGCTCAGGCGCTTTTTTGGCACTAGAGATGAAAAAGATCGTAGAAGGAAATATCAAATAAAAATCAAAACCAAATTCACACCTCACCAAAAGAATCCTGTTACCCCTCCTTGACTCGGCCCTTCGCGACGCACTCATTGACCACCTCATCTATGCCTCATCTTTGCCTAATGCACTGACTATCTCCCTGGCTACTTAAGAGGTGTGCAGGAGTCACTTGACAGAAGCGTTGAAGAGTCTGAGGTTCTCGCACCTAAGCCAGCAAGCAAGATTTGTTGGCGTTGCTCTCTCTCGCCTGCTGCTTGCAGTTGAACCATGCACCTGACATTATCTTGCCTCTTTTTCTTTGCACCTTGATATGAGACTTGGACTGTTGCATCTCATCTTCACTACATGACTATATCAAGCACACTGAGACCATTCATTATAATTGCTTTGATAGCCGTAAGTACAGGGAATAGTGAGTGTCCTTAGACTCGCTGAAGCGAAAACATGCTTTGAGACACCAAGAAAGCAAAAATCTGAGCAAAGTAGTGAGCTCTGTGGAACTCGTCGTGCTTTCTAGTTCACCTATTCATTTGAACACCTTCAAGTACTCCAGCTGAGGACAAGGCACACCTTGATTTTTTATTCTAGCAGGTTTCCTACTTTCTTCTCCTCTTGCTCGAGTTCTCTCAACCACCCTTTGTCGATGCAGTCCGTCCACTTTCCGCCGAGCCTTGAATTAGTCAAGTCAAGGATTGTTGAGTTTATTTGGGGCGCCTTAATCACCACTTTGGATGGTGGTGCATACAGATCTCTCCTGTGCTCGACTGGGACCCAAAACAGTGACTCGTGGTCCTGACCTATCATCCATCCATCCCTTATGCCTTGCATCATAAGCTCATATCCATGAGTGGAACGCCGGTCCTCAGTGATGAGATCTGATATGTTCCAGATTCTCAAACCATACATGTGGGAAAAGTATGCTAGCGCTGTTCCATCTCGTATAAACGCCAAGTGTGTGTCTGCTCGACCCAAGATCTGAGCATACGAACGGTCGGTATAGTCAAAGAGACGTATCGTGTTTTCGTGGTTGAACCTGAGAACAATGAATCTGTTGCTAAGGGAAAGGTCAATCAGATCAGGTGAGAAGGCGATTTCATCCACCCCGGGCGTTGGAAACTTGTGAATGAGTTGATAAGTTCGTGTGTCCCAGACTCGGACATGGTAATCACCCCAAGACCAACATGCGAGGTGTTTCCCGTCAGGTGAATACACAGGTAGTGAGGATTTCCAGTTGATATGCACTTGATCGTCAAATTGGACACGGTCAAACTGGGCATTGTTGTGATTCCACGAATAACATGTAGGGTTAGGTTTGGGAAGGGAAATGATGACAACGGTAAGCCATTGGGTGCCAGGAATGGGTATGAGAATTGTTTGGTCTTGATGTCTGAAGAATACGTGCGTTCAAACTCTGCGGGACCCTGCCGATGCCAGACTTGCAGTAATGTCGAGTCATCATCACGTGAGATGGCACATACAACCAGGTCATTGTATGTTTGAAACGCGACCTTCTGTCGATGGACATTTTTTCCTGGCCAGGGGTTGAATGAGATGCGCTCCCCTGGTTGTGTTATATCGCATATCGTAATGAGAGACTCAGATAAAAATGCTACCTGGTCTTCATCTGGGGAAAATGCAATCTCCATGTTTTCTCCGTGCTCGATATCCGTACGCGCAACGACTTCCCTGGTCGCTGTATCCAAGAATTCGATGTTGCGAGATTTCTGTGGTTTTGTAGCCACCACTTTTCCAGAATGTGAAAGCGTAATGACTTGTTGCATGTCAGTATCATCTTGAGTATTTGTAGTGTCAGCCTGATTGATCGCCGAATCCTTCAGGCCCAGGTCCAGACCCAGGTCCCACATCCTCACACTTCCATCATAATGTCCGACCAAAAGCCTTTGACCATCGCGCGATGGACAGATACTGCCTACATATGAAGTGGCTGGAGGTTTTGTCTCCCAGATCATCCTTGAGCCGCCCACAGAGACATCCCATATCTCCACTGTGTGATCTCGTTCGATAAATAGGTAGTTGGTGAGGGGTGAATAAATAACATGTAGCCCATCGTCGAAATCATGACTGAAGAATACCTCGTCTCGTGTGTCCAATCTCCAAAGGCAAATATGACAAGGTTTTTCCCTAAATACGGCCATCAAAGTGTCGCTGGTCGGAGAAAAGTGGAGTGATGACAGTTTGCCAGTAGAATATAGGAATTGTCGGGAATCTGTGCCATCTTCCAGGCTTCGTAATTCAATGACGCCCTTAGACTTCCTTCCTACGGCCAGAAAACGCCCATCAGGAGAAAATTGGGTGATGGCAACATCATCCACTTCAAATGACCTGTTGGATATTGATGCACCATTGCTAGTATCACAGATTTTGACCAGAATCCGAGTCGTATATCTGGAGTTTCCACCTTCATCTACCCAATGCGTCGAGGCAATTCTTCCATCATAGATACGAACAAAGGCAAAATCATAGCCCTCGATTATAGGCTGCTCCTCACCGGTCTCAATGTTCCAGACTACAGCACCAGAGTCAAATTTGAGCAGAATATGCCTCCCATCAGGACTGAAGCAGGCATCACGTCCGATTCCATGACCAGACAGCTCAAATGGGCCTGAAATGCAATGGCCTGTCTCGGAGTCGCAGACATACATAGCATTCCATGATATTGAAGCAAAGGTGCTTTCATCAGGTGAGAAAACCACATGGTGCACACGATCCTTGTGGTGCTCTGCAATGAATACCACCATTGGCCATTGATTGGATTTCCCTTCAGTGATCACGAGAATATTGGGAAACCTCGAGCGGAACTTTATGGCAACAAGAGATCGCTCAGGTGCGAAGGGCAGCGCCGAGATGTAGACATGAGAGGCACGCTGAGAGATTGGAATGATGAATGCGGAGATGAATCGGAGGGCATCACGGATAAATGATGTCAGCTCGTTATTGGATTTGAGGGGCTAGCCAGCCAACATCAGATGTATCAAAGAGAAATGACCTGGGGACACACCTTCCATAATAAAGCCTTTTTCAGGATTGAAGACACTTCATATGCTTTACCCAATAGGCTCATCACCTCTATCCAGAACAGTAGCTTCTCGTACATCACAAACTCGACCACCTTTATCGACTTCTCGTCAGATGGAGTATGAACAAGGTGGTCTGCCCAAAATTGAGACGAATATAAAATGACAGGAGAAATAGCGGATTTGACACTAGGCTGGATATCCACATTCTTTATGGCTGAAGAGTCCAAGTTGCACATATTGAAATGGAGTTTGGATGATACCAGAGTTTTCAAACACAATACGGCAAGCTGGTGCTCATGATGGCCTCGATCCTGAACAGTAGAAAGCTCTGGTAGTTCGTGTAGAAACGAGGTCGAGAGAATGAAGTCTTCAAATGACTTGTGATGGAAATGAAGGATGGCGCCAGAGTCAATGACGGATGTGAGACCTTTTCGAATTAATCGCAGTATATCTGAGTTTCCAATCTTGACTCCGGGAAGCATCACAAGCACATCATCACTCAACGGCTGCTTGGCATAGATCATGGCACCCATAACAGAGATGATCCCTCGGACCTCTCGCTTTGAAATATGTCCAAATGATGCCTTGACAACAGTGGTGTACAGGGAAAATAGATCATCCATCACCTCTATGTCATCTCCTCCCCTTGATCTAAGGATGTGAAACCGTACTTTGGGATCATCTTCAAGGAAGTTGGCAATAGTGGTCGCCCAGATAAAAATACCAGCAGCACTAGGAACCAGAAAGTCAAGAGCGTTTGTGATCAATGTAGGTTCCATTTCCATGTCATTGAGCCGCGACTCAAGAAATGTACGGATGTCTCTAGAAGCACTGTCTCCCGACTTGACGTCGCTGCCAGAGGGAATGGCGATATGAATACTGATGGATTCGGGGAATATTCGGCTGATATGGTCCTCCGGTCGGCTGGTAATGACTAGCTTGAACTTCTTCAAGTGATCAACCTGAGTCCAACGCTTGAGTGTATGCAGAAGACCTTTGTAATCGTCGTTTCCAGACGAGTCATGCCTCAGCCCACCACACTCGTCCAATGCATCTATTACAATCACCGGACGTTCCTCACGTGGGATAGCATCATCCAGCGCGGATAATGGTACCTCAATGAGGAATTTGAAAATCTGATCAATGTCGAATGAGCTGGGCCCTTGAATGCCTTGAACTATGTGTCTTCGAAGAGAGGGGAACAGGCGAGCAAGATCACATGCGACAGTGCGCCAGAGGGCATTAGTGGTGACTGTAGAATCTGTGCGGTCAAAGCGGAATGGGATTACATGGCGCTTCTGGTCCACTAGCCGATTGGCAATGCTAGCAGCCAAGGCAGATTTCCCAACGCCAGGGGACCCCCTTATCCAAATCATATTTGGGCCATCGACGTTTTTAATTTCGTTCTCGATCTCTTGTAAGATGGCAGTGCGGGTGCCTTCCATACATGACTTGCGTAGGGCAAGCCTATTCTCCCCGAGGGCGTGCACCAAGTCGTCCAGCTCCTTCTGTTCGGAGACTACTTTTGCATTTGCTGTTACGAAATTATGCGTCATGAGGATCAGCAAACAGAAAACAGATGACATACCTTGAAGGCTGTCAACACTGACTTGCATAGCATGGGCAGGCTCTGGTATATAGATGACGTGTTACTAAAGCCGATCAGGAATTGCAGACAACCCACCTCGAGTGTTTACAATGTCAGTCCATATGATTTTCTTGTCATTAGCCACATTATTCACCACAATGGCTGATACCATGAATCAGATGATTTAAACATTGAAGATCAGACACCAAGATCAGACCTTGCTCCGCTTGTATCTCTATAAGAAGATCCCGGTCGAAATTTTGCGCGAAAGCATCTAGTTTCTTCTGTAATCCACTCGCTTCGTCCTTTTGAGCGACAACAAGGATGTGCTTGACTGGACGTTGAATTCAGTGAAGAATACATCTTGGGCGAATTGACACATACCTGTCCAGTTTTCGAGCCAAGTCTGAATAAAATTCATTACTTCTTCCATCATACTGGGAAATATTTTGATGGTGTCGCGCAGTGCGTCTGATTGTGGGACTTCCTTGAGCCTGTTAAGCTGCCCAGCTAGGACAATCATACTCCCCACAAGACCTTTCATTGCTTCATGAGATTCTTCTTGAGTTTCAGAATGCTGGGAGCTCAATGAGTCACAATATTAGCAGCGAAAGAAGTAATTTTGACCTACTTGATAGATGATTTCCACACAAGTGAACAGTTTTGATGCTATAGAATTCAACTGGTTCGAGTCAGGCAGCAGGGAAGCGTATTGACTAATAATGGTTTACCCCGCTCAAAGGCTTTCCTAGCTCCATGATCATTTCAACAGTATCTCTCGCAGAGCCGAGATGATACAAAATAGACTGAAACCTGTTCAGATCCTCCATCATGCCTTTGATTTGTGCAACCAAGGCACTGAATTGGCAGTCATGGGCCTACGACTTGACTTAAGTCGACATTCTACATATTGCAAAAAGATAGCGTACCTCAGCGACGATCCAGAATTGCAATCCTGGAACTCCATTGGGGAATTTCACTTTGAAATTTGCTGAAAAATTATGAGCAGACTGACAGCGATTGAAACAAAGATCAACCCACATTTGGTTCCTCCCTGTGTTTCAGATACCAGGTGATCCCATAGATCATTGAACTTGATGCTAACTCGACACAAAGGATCATCTGAAATACGCCCAAAACTGAAGATTTTGTGTCGCAGAGGATGCTTTCTGTGTATCTCGATATCCAGGTCACTTTCTTGCTTGAGAATACTACATCGCACAAATGTTAAGTGCTGCCTAGGTATGGAGTGTTCAACTCACCATTGGCTTGTCAACTTGAGATGTTGCTCTCCCTCAATATTTTTCTTAAGCTTCCCTTCAGTATCTCGGAGATGACTAGGGCCATTCGCCTTGTCAGAGTGTTTGACGATCAATGATTGCGGAAATTTATGATCGAGCTCCGCGATAAATTCTAGATGCAGTTCAGCCTGCTGGTTGATTGAGCCGATAAGACAGGGTAGTACTCACCGACAATTCGGATAGTTGGTATCACAGTGGCAGTTTCATCTGAGTTTGCCATTGATTTAACTTTTGGGTAGAAAGAACGTCGCAAGTGGATGGTGTTATCAGGTGGACAAGGTCGTGGAACTATCGAAGCAGTCTCACCGAATCCACTGGGTGGGAATTTGATCATCATTATCAAGAGGCATGGCGAAGTGTGGGAGCTGTACCCGTTATTATCACTGAGTAAACAATTCTTGTTAGTCAGCCCAGTCAGGGATCCAAAATGCTGATTTTTATTTTTATCTATCTAGTCTAGTCATCTAGTCATCTAGTCATCTAGTCATCTAGTCAAAGAGAGTATCTATTATCTATCTATCTATTATCTATTATCTATTATCTATCTATTATTTATCTAGTTTATCTAGTTTATTTATCTAGTCTAGTCTAGTCAAAGAGAGTATGCGAGACCGAACGTGGGATGATGCCTGCTGACACAGAACTGACTAATCAACTTTTTCACATGCTCTCTCTTTTCACTCAACAAATTTTACAAAAAATTCAAATAAATTCATAAAAATTAGAAAAAAAACTCAGGAAAAATTGGAAAGAATTGAACTAAACTGCACCTGTCCCCAAGTTTTTTTTCAGCACACTCAGCACACTCTTTTCACTCAGAAATTCTACAAAATTCAAATAAATTCATTAAAATTCAGGAAAAATTAGAAACAGCCTCTCTTTCACTCAAAAAATACAATAAATTCATTAGAAATTAGGAAAAAAAATCAGGAAAAATTAGAAAAAAGTACAGAAAATTAGGCAAAATATTGGAGGAAGGAAGTATAGCAAACTGGAAACTATTGGAGAAAAATAGTATAGTAGACTGTAAACAAGACTACTGGAAGTTATTGGAGGAAAGAAATATAGTGAACTGAAAACTGTTGGAGAAAAATAGTATAGCAGATTGCAGATAAGACTACTGGCAGTTATTGGAGGAAGAAAATATAGCAAACTGCAAACTATTAGAGGAAAGGAGTATAACAGACTGTATATAGTACTACTTACTTTGTACACTACAGACAATATTACTAGAGAAAGAGAGTATAGTGCACTGTAGTACACATATAAGACTATTTACCATTAAGCTTACACAGACTGTTGAAGGAAGGGAGTGCAGTAACCTTCCAGACAATACAGTATTAACTCTACTTAGAATTAGTAGAGGGTTCAAGTTGGGCCAAAGGCCCAGATAAAAACCTTATCTAGTCTAGTAAATATACTGCATTGTGTATGGGATGATAGCACTGATAAATCATATATCTAATCATTCCTACACTCTCTCTTTTTACTCAAAAAATACAATAAATTTATTAAAAATTAGAAGAAATTCAGGAAAAATTGGAAAAAATTATAATACACTTTTCTTTTTCTTCTTTTATTTTAAAAAAATTTAAAATAGTAAATTCAATTATTACAACTCTGCTCTTTTCATATTTAACCCAAATTGGATATATGGGAGTAAAACAAACATATACAAATATACAGTGATGGTGCCAGCTCATCAACTTTTCTGTTTTTAATCACTATTCTCTATTCTCTCTCTTTGTTCTTTTACTTCTCTACTCTCTCTATACCTTGACTGAATACTAGGCCATAGATATAAAGAGGACAGTACTCTACAGCTATAGTGTAGAGTGTGGTTGGTGTAACTAAGCTTAGGTCTACTCTCCTAAACAGACTGTTTCCTTAAGCAGTGCTGTAGTAGTATACCTATATACCTTTCTATTAGTAATCTGGTACTTGGGATCTATTGTGATCCTTATATGCAAGGGAATAACAGCTACTCTTTAAGAGAGTTGTTTAGAGTAGAGATCTCCTTCTTAGGAGTGATAGTATACTTTTATTCTTAGGGTAGTTGTAAGTGAGACAGTAAGACAAACTATGAGAGATGGATTTTGTTGAAGAAGAATATTGAGTTAAAAGAGCTGAGAAGCAAGTACAATAACATATGGTTATTCTAGAAAACCATCAACTACCTGCTTTGCTCCAAAATGTTCCTCCAGCTTCTGTTTGGAATAAAGATAGAAGAAGGGGAAGAAAAAGATTTTACTTGACTTCTACATATATTCCACAAACTCTTGAGGATGCCATACTTGATTTGTATAGATGTTAACTTACTGAGCAACAACAAAGAACTATCCAGGAACCTAGAGTATATATCAAAATAGTAGAAGCTAGAAAACAGAGATAGATGGAAAAGGTTTAAATTAATTATATAATAGAGGAATAGAGGAATGAAGATGCAAATGCTCTTGATTATAAAGAGCAGCAAATTTTTGAAAATGATAGGGATAATGGAGATATAAATGTTGATAGGAATATATAGGAGAATCTTCTAAAAGTTGTAAGTGATATATTTGAATAATTGTTGATCTATAAATTTTAACTAGAATCATTATAGAATGTTGAAGAAGAAGATATTCAAGAATTAGATATGGAAGATAATATGATTCAGGTATGATAATTTTTGTATCATAAAATTGGATATACTTACAAGTTATTAGAATCAAAAAGCTGTAGTTACTGATGATATCCCACCTCCTATTCTTTATCCTACACTTTATCCACCTATTGGACAGCCATTCTTAGAGGCCAATATACAGTATAGCAACTTGGGCATACTGGCTGTTATCTGCTCTTACTGTCATGCTCTTCACTTTGAGTATAAAAAACTTACTTCCTCAAGGGTCAATCATCCCAAGTTTGGCATGTATTATTTATAAGAATAGATCCAATTGTCTCTTCTCCAACCACTTATTGAAATCCTTTACAACTACTTGACTGGAGATGATTATTCCTCAAAAGAATTTTGCAATAATATATGGCAGTATAATACAGCCTTTCCTATAACTTCAGTAGAAGTCAAAATTAACAACTCAGTCATCAGACAGTCTGGTCTCTACTATTTCAAAATCCAGGAAGAACTTCATCATCTTACTGGTGCTCTTCTCCCTTATGCAGATCAGACTCCAATATATACATAAATCTATATTCTTGATACAGCAGAGCAGCTCAATATCAGAAAAGCCAACAACAATAACCTAAATCCTATAGTAATGGACAATCTTCAGACAGTACTCCTGGACAGTCATCCATATATTGGTTGATACTATCATGCATATGAGTATTAGTGTGAAGTTATGAGGACTCAGAGCTCAACCAAGGTAGTTGTTCAGGAAAAACTCAATAGAGTTCCTTGTTGGATTTCCCTAAATACTTATACAAATATTTAGATGGTCTGTGCACCTATTTCCCACAATCACATAACCCTTACTAAGAACTATCTATATCTTACATAATCTTTCCTACACTATTTATATCTTTTCTATATTGTATTCTTGGATGTTTTCTATTAAGTTGATGAATGCACAAGAAATAGTTTCCTTCTTGGTTGTCTCATAACAATAAGCTTATTAGAGACAAACTAGCAGATGAATAGGAGGAGGTCAGGATTAGATTACATGTGGATTTACAGTATGATCAACAAACTCACAATCTACCTACTACTGAAAAGATTGCAGTTATTATTTCCGAGAAAGAAGTTTATTATGCAATAGATAATAAAGATATAGTACTATGGGCAAAAGAAGGACAACTTAAGTGAATAAGCTAGAACAGTCCTTTATATGCTGCTCTGTATTATGTTCTGTTGTTTCCAAAGGGGAAGAATAGGTGGTATCCAAGAATTCCAATTCATAGTGCTCAACTGAGAGAATGAGAGTAGAATGGAAGACAAAAAGATAGAGAGAAATGGGCTTGCTCACAGGTAGTTTCTGATATATGCTACTATGTTTATCATCTTCATATTAGAGATGGTCCTCAGCTATCCTTCTTCTATAGTAGAAAGCTATTTCAGCAGTTTGTTATTGATGTATAGGCAAACTATGAACAAAAGAAACTTAACTGGGCTAGAACACATCAATATACCCTCAGATCTAAGCTCTACCAGGGACTACAGAATGCTGCTGTACATAATAGACATAATGGAGAAAATGTTAGGCCTTTGGGATGCAAATTTATTCTTTCTTCTTCTCATGTGAACAGTCCTAGGTTTATGACTCAGTTATTCTAGGATACTATGGCCATTTGCAGGTATTTTCACAAACCAGACCTCTTTCTCACCATGACTGCTAATTTCAAGTGGCCAGAAATTGTTCAGAGTCTTTTTCCTGGATAGACAGCTACTGATTGTTCTGACATTATATCACAGGTTTTTGAGCAAAAGAAGAAAGCACTCCTTAAGCTGATTGATAATGGCTTTTTTGGTACTACAGTAGCTCATATTCACACCATTGAGTTCTAGAAGAGAGATCTTCCCTGTAAGGGAACACCCTAGGAGTATGCTTAGTAAGTGTTGATAGATTTATTCTTATCTAGTATAAGGGAAACCTACTAATACTATCTCTGAGATACTAGACTCACAGCCTAAAGTGATCCTATGCTTAATTAGATATTACTATGTAATATTTAATTCCCTTTAGCTTGACTCAGAGACTCCTGACCCTGACTAACAGGACTATAGAATCAAGAATGTTTTAGCAGTAGTGATATATATATTGTAAAAGTACACTCTAGGAGTCTTATTCTAATTTCTAAGTATTCTCCTGGAGGTGAGTTGTAATATATTTAGGAGTGTAATATTACTAAGGATTCTCCTGGAGTCTACTCTACTCTAGTTACCCTAATATCTAGGGTCTGGATTTCTTAGCATATATTCATTCTTTCTTGTTTCCTTTTGGTCTAGTTTGTACTTGGACAATAGTCTATAACTATATTTAGAATGTTTGGTATTATTGTATTAGTGCTCATGTGATTGTACACAGACCACCTCCAGTAGTATATATAGAAGCCTGTATTGGTAGATCTACCTTTACTTAAATATTACCCTAGCTTCCAGGACTCTTACTAGCTTTCTAGTATGATCTCTGGTCTTGAGTCTGACATTGCCCTTACATTTCCTATATTCACCTGTTTATCTTTCTGCACCCTCAAGATTATATTTGAGATCCTTATCACATAAACTCCATGATTTTAGCACAATTACCTGATCCTCAACTACAGCCACTTCTTTATGCAAAAGTTACCAAATACATATTGTATGGTCTATATGGTATTGACAATCTCCAAGCCAAATGTATGGTTAATAGATGGTATAGTAAATGCTTTTTCAAGGACTAGAAAATAGACTGGACTAAGGACAGTTATCCACTCTATGCTAGGCCTGATAATGGTTTGGTATTTAAATACAATGGGGCCAGGTTTACCAATCAATATGTGGTCTCTTACTGTCCTCAACTTCTTCTTTTCTTTGATTGTTATATCAATATGGAGATCTCTGCTAGATTGGAAACTGTCAAGTACCTGAGCAAGTATATCTATAAGGGTTCTGACAGAGTAACTATAGAGATTAGTAGTGGGGTGTAGAATAAGATCAAAGTACACTTGGATAGTTAGTTTTTTCCAATGAGCACTATGTCAACTTTTATGTATACCAGACTGTTAATGAAGTATTGGCCAAACAAAATGTGGAGAAGACTCAGCTTACTGCTTGGTTTGATTACAACTCTATATATAATGATAGTTTGAGCCTTATCTACTGGTAGTTTTCTCAACACTATACCCGGAATACTAAAGCCAAGTTATGGTATCCAAGACAATATACCAAGGTGATTGAAAGAATATACTTTATGTTACCATCAAAGAGAGAGCAGTTCTTTTTATGACTTCTCTTGACTATATTTAAAGATAGAAAAAGTTGAGAGCATCTGAGAACCTAGAATAGCCAAGTATTTGTTACATTTAAGGAGATATATATAGTAAAAGGATTACTGGAGGATAATTATAAGTAGAGAATTTGCTTGGAGAAAGCAATTGCAATGTAGCCTAGAATGGTATATTGTTAGCTATCAGTAGTAATCTTGCTAACTGATAAAGTGGCTGAGCCTCATGTTCTCTGGGATCAATTCAAGGCTGGACTATGTGATGATGTCAAGCACAAACTACATCATATGAGCCACTATTAAGTTGACTAGGAGATACCAGAGGATAATGTTTATAATTATGGCCTTTGGGATTTGAACAGGATATTGATAGGAATAGAAAGAAGTCTTGCTGAGTTTCTACCTATGCTTCTTCTACAGCAATAGTAGGATTATAGAATACCCAATCCTCTCTTATAGACTGAGCAGTATAATGCAGATGAAATAGCAACTTTGGTAAATGAACAGAGGGCAATGTTTAACTCTGAACAAGCTGCTACTTTTGATACTGTTTTGGAGTTTGTTACCAACAACCAAGATCATCTTTTCTTTATTCATGTTATTGGTGGTTGTGGAAAGACTTTTCTTTGTAATGCTATTGCTGCTGAGGTTAAAAGGAGAGAACAGATAGCACTATGTGTAGCATTATCTGGAATTGCTACTTTTTTACTAAATAAAAGAAGAATGTCTCATTTGTGCTTTAAGATTTCTCTTTCTATTAATGAGGACTCTGTAGCTAGACTCAAACAGAATAGTTATATATTTCCAGTCTTCCAGCAGACCAAGGTTATTATATGGGATAAAGTTCCTATACAGTACAAGTATAATATTGATACTGTTGATCAATGTCTGAGAGACTTGCTTAAAGTAAGTGATTACTTGCACTTGATAGCTGTTAAATTGACATATTATCTAGAATGATCATCTATTTGGTAGAATTACAGTGGTATTTGGAGGAGATTTTCATCAAACTTTGCCTGTGGTATCTAAAGAAACATATCAACAAGTAGTAGTAGCATCTTTTTGTAGAGGAAATTTATGGAGACATATCAAGTTTTTACATCTCAGACACAATATATACTTGGGTTACTCTAAAGCTAACAATCAACATACTCAGTGGTTGTTGGAAATTGGTACTGGATCAACTATGGATGATAATGAGATAATACAAGTTCCTCAGTCTATGGTTTGTACTAATCTCAATACTCTTATCAATAGGATCTATCTAGGAATTGGAAACTCAAGAGTTCAAGATGACCAATACTTCTTGGAGTGTATTATTCTCTGTTCTAGAAATGATGAGGTGCATAATATTAATAAAGCTATTCTCTAACAGTTCAACCTAGTACCAAATGCAGAGGTCCATATACTGAGAAGTATGGACTCTATATCTGAGAAAGATGGAATTCACCATGCCTATCCTACAGAGTTTCTTCAACAACTCAATAGTAGTAGATTGCCTCCTGCTTTACTTTGTCTCAAGATTGGCTGTCCAGTTATCTTACTGAGGAACTTGGATCCTATCAAGCCTGTAACCTGGACAGAGGGGTTGGCTTCAATTTAATTGTGCCCTTTCCTGTACAACTCCAATTTAAGAGACAAGAGCAGAGGATCTAGAAGAATATTCTAGAATGCTTAAAGATAACAAAACTAAAAACTAGACTACTGATAAGGTAACATAGACTGGTGACTATACAGTTATCCTTGATGGCATCAAGGGTTGAAGTGACAGTTATGGTGTCACAGGGTTGTGACAGATCTAGGAGAAGGGCTTTGTAATAGAACAAGAATGGTAGTGTTAAATATAAGAAGAAAAATGCTCCAGTACAGGATTATCAGCAAGGATAGAAGGTTTAGAGAAAAGGTTGTATTGATTCCAAGGATCAGATTATTACCTAATGCAGAGACATTGTCTGTGCCACTCAAGAGACTTCAATTCCCAGTCAGGTTGGCCTTTGCTATGACCATCAACAAATCTCAAGGACAGTCAGTGGAGCATATGGAGATTAATCTGCAGACATTAGTGTTCTTACATAGACAACTTTATGTGGCATTTTCAAGATGTACTTCACCATTGAACATTTCAGTACTTCTTCTAGAACAGAGTGTCACAAACTTCATTTGGACCATAACTCCAGGAATACTTGACCAATTTTGACGATATAAATGGCCACCAAAAGCCCTTAAGAAGACCTTTCAAACAGTACCAAAAACGTCTCAAAGCAATCAGTATTCACTGAGCTATCAGCAGATCAGTCAGTGATTACCAAGTCACCAGACACTAAATCGCTGATATCTCAGGAACCGCTTAACATAATTGTTTGCTTCAATGACCATCGTGAAGCTCTCTTCAATGTGCTTCTTTTAGCCATAAATAGATCCCAAGGCGATAAGATCCCATGGAGATACAAGGTCCTCAATGTTTGTACATAATACTGATCTTTACTCATAGATTATCATCTATCCTTGAATAGAACAAAGGACTGCCCTAAGATGGTTAGGTTATCTCTATTTCAAGAACAATAGCACTCCTATATGTAGAACAATAGGTAGTGATCATGTGGTAGGCT
>Ga0154002_1000055_pt1 | contig 24562 bp, 19 predicted proteins | sample TSNY086MetaG_FD_102276 | JGI IMG/M metagenome (GOLD analysis project Ga0154002, IMG submission 102276) | Attine ant fungus gardens microbial communities from New York, USA - TSNY086 MetaG | ecosystem: Host-associated > Fungi > Mycelium > Unclassified | place: USA: New York, Robert Cushman Murphy... | reverse complement strand
GCAGAGTTTGCTGCTCTATTCAAGTTTGTTGCTCGTCCCTCTCAAAACATGTTTTTGCTTTAGCGAGTCTGATTGTCCAGACTATTTATTGCCTGTATCAAGACCTCTATCGAAGTAATTAGAATGGAATATTAGGTGTCCCTGTTAAGAAGGAAGAAAGGTAGACATGCTTTCGTATAAATCTAGTTATGTAGTATGCAACAGTCCACTATATGAAGATGAAAAAATTGATAAATAACAAGTAGCGGCGGAGTAATACCAACAAATAGGACAATTCAAGGTATAGATGTGATGAACAGCCAAGTTCTTGGTAAGGCTAACCAGAAGATGACAGCCTAGATGACCTGTAGAACGTGTCAAATGTAGGGCAGATCGTCCAATAGAATACTAAGCTATCTATTTTTTTCAGTGCTCCTTCTCATCAGACTGGTCTTGAAAAATGATGACACGAGAGGTAGCAAGCAAGTCCTTCAACTGTAGGGTAAGCACAGACAATGGTCTGTGGGATAGTGGTAGAGCTGAAGTAACGACTCAATCATGAGGACAACGAGATAGAGATCCATCACTCGTCGCTTATTTTTTGGGCAAGATAGTAACGCATCAGAATCATAGGAAACTTACAGAATCTCACACATGAGAGCACGCACGAATCTAAGCAGGGATATGCACAGTGCATGACCAGTAATAGACCATCATCAATTGTACCCTGACAGCTAAACTGGCACTCTTGGAGAAATCAACGAGTGAAAAAGTGACCCCGAAGCATGTTGGTTCATTTTCAATGTCATTGTCATCTTCAAACTTTTTTCATCTTTGCCTTCCTTGACGAATCCTTAGTCTGTCATATGAAAGCTGTAAGTATCAAGCTCAAGCTCAACAAAAGGGGGAAAAAAATACACGGGGGTTCAAAGTTCTTTTTAACGCTTTCTTGTTTCCTTCACCTTCTTCCTCGTCACCACCCGAGGAGTAGTATCAGTTGAAAAATTCTGCTCTTTCTGTCCGTCTTCCATCTCAACGTCATCGTCCTCTGCTTCATCAGGATCAGACTTGACTCCAATTAACTTTCCGTCGGTGTGTTTGAGGAGTACATTCCCCTCGTTGGTAGCTTTCCCCCCTCAGTGGTGAATCAATCACTTGTTCTTTACTGACCGGATTCTCGTAGATTGTATGAACAATTTGGTAGCAGGCATGGTGATGATGCGACCATCACATTCAGTGTGAGGAATGGATTGATATCAATATCCTGCTATATTCAGCAATTCGATCCGAGTCTAGGAAAATGGATATCACCAAAAGAAAGGATGTACCAGCCAGATTACCAACTTTTTTCTTCATAAACTAAGTTTAGTTCAAGGTAACAATGTTGTCATCCTTGGTGCATTGTGAGCGATGTGATCTGAACAGCAACGAGTGCGATGTATGGATTGTCCATGACTTGCGAGTTGATGTCTTCTTTGTTACACTTTGAAATTAGCGTCAATGACAAGGTTCCTTCCTCCCAATTCCGAGCACCAGTCAAAATCACTGTAGTTCTGAGATCAATGCCGCAAAGAGCCAATTCTGTTCATCTTGAAATCAACGGGATTGTTGAGCTGATACGGAGATCCAGCAGGTGGACATCCAGAGTCACATCGTAACATTTCTCTGTACAAATTTCTCAGTGTCTCTAGGACAAAGAGGCCAATGACAAACGGACCATCGAACCCGAACTCCGTCGCCAAAGAGACGATCCAGACGAGTCCCCCCAATCCATTTTGCGCTTAACTGACCACCTTTCCCCCTCGCTCAAACTCCATGGTAGTTCCGATTCTGATTCAGACCGTGTTCCTGGCCTAACATACTATCGGAGGCACATCCACTTGCCACAAGGAAAGAAGCATGTTGTAACCGGCCCAAGACCATATCCTTCTACACGGATGCCTGATGCGGAAAAAAAAACTTTGATTTGAGAGAGGTTTTGCAGTTGTAGGTACACGCAATAGTCCATTGCGGCATGAGCTCATATCCGAGAGTGGAATGCTAGTGCTCATCCAGAATCGGAGGTGATGATGGGCAATGCCGTGATGTTTGAATCTTCTGTGTGACGGTTCTGATTTGACAGCTGTCCTGCTTATTTTGACACTTGCGCTCATAGAAACCTCGTCAGGGAGAGGTGTCACACAGGGGTGTTATTGGTATGTGTTTTGGTTGACGGTCATTGTAATGTTTGGCTTCGTCGGATGACAATCTCACTGAAACTCTTGAAACAATCAACTCTCCAAATAGACCACAAAGACTCGCATCTTTTGTCAACGTCATGGTATCTGGACTATCGTCAGTGTATCTCGCGACACTTGGTACCCTAGCTGGACAGACTCAATAATCAGATCAACTGTGCCGCACTGTGATTGGATTTTTGGAATGATCCAAATGTTGGTATGGCTCAAGAGTTGAACGCGTACGTATGTATTCATTCCGTGGTTGAATCATTGAATTAGCCTCGAATGAACAGAAACAATTCAATTGCGAGACAAATTACACGGAAAATTTCAACCAAGACATTCATAGAGACACGAGTGGGACAGACTATCAAGATTTCGTTGAGGAGCGTCGTGTAGGTCAACCATCTCTCTTCACCACCTAAGATTAGCTCCACACCAGAGATGCGAAACTCGAACCCGAACAGAGGTACTTTACCAATGAGATGTGGTGTTGTGTCTGGGGGATCATGCTTTTGAGGTTGTTGACTGGTACATCGATGTTGGGGATTGAATGCTCTTCTGACAAGTTGAATCGCTGACCTAACTCTTTCAACTGACCAAAATCCATCTATTCACTGTCTTCCAATCCAGAACTGATCCTAGATTGAATTGACTGCAGGCGAACTAGAATAACGACATGTTCTTCCTGAGAGACATGGTGGCTTTGGCTCCGACGATATATCGACGATGCAGCTATCTTCTCGTCTTTTGACAAAAGTAACAAATCGAGTATTTCTAAAATGATGATATTGTTATACTACAAGAAGGCACTGGGACCGTCGTTCGTGTCCCTGCGTTGTATGCATGCATGTGAGGAATGGTACGACATACCCCATGAAATGAGCAGCACGTTCTTTAGGGATAGTATTGGACATGATGATTAAGATCTCTGTACACGGTGATTAAGATCTCTGTACACGGTGATTGAGGGATGAATTAGAAATCAGGCAAAGATACCTCATGAAATCACATTCTGCAGATGTGTTCTCCGAATCGAAAGGATCGTGCCCATCGTTGCGATGTATGAGACATTCATTGGCTGTTGGCAGGCCCATGCTGGAGTGGATGGGCGGCAATTCACCAACCAGTTTCTGGTGCATACAATACTCCCTCTTCTAAGCTGCAGCACGAGAGAAGAGAGGGTTGAAAGGGCAGGCTCAACGATTGATAATACATCATTCGCTTTCGGCGTCAAAAATACTTAAACTAACAACCGAGCTCGTTTAGAAGAGTGGTAACATCCCACGCTCTCCCTTCCCACTCCCTCTCTCTCTGATAGTTGTAGTTGAGGTAATGACACGTCCAGTCGAACCGTTCCTGGTTACAAGCCATCCAAGTCGCTAGTGAGTGCTACTGCTGCTTTGTTTGATCGGTTCGGTGGATCAGGGATTAAATGGATATTCTGAATTCATTGGATGGAAAGCACGATAGGTTTCCAGTCAAATTCTGTGACAGCGTCAATAGGTGCCTCGAAAGAAAATTGGACAACAGTATCAGGGATGAACGCTCGCTCAAAACGGATGGTAAGTTGCGCTTGGGCAGTCCTAACGTTGTTCATCTGGTGTAGCATGCTCGCGGAAGGAAGGTGAACTGGATATTGGAATAGACGAAACACAAAACGCATTCCCAATGATAGAAAGAAGTTTGTCTCTTTCGTGGGTTATGTCTAGAGTTGATATCAAGTTTGAACGATTTACGGAGGCACTTTGTCTTTCTAGCAACGGGAACAGAACGGATCGTGAGTGGATCTTTGCCTCGATCACTCCTGATTTATTCGGAGGACTTCAAGGTGCAATTTGATGATCCGATACAAGGATCCTAGGTCATCGAGGTACGTTATTATCATTACTGCCATGGTGATTTCATCATGACATTTCTTTAACCAATGCTGCTGGGCTGTACATGTACATCGATTTAGGGACCGCCATCAGTAAGGTGGGTGATGGGATCGTTGACTGAGACGACGCCTGTATGTTGTCTGACTTGAAGCAGGTCATATACGACGTTGGCTCCCTTTTTTTGTGTTCAAATGAAATAATGTGACTGATAGATAGCCTTTGGCAGGATTTTGAGACGCAAGAGGTATCCTATGAAGCAATGGAAAGCGTTGCAAAGAACATCCAAGTGTTCTCTGGACGCTCCGATTTCCGACTAGATGTGCCGTATCATCGAGTTTCATGGAAGGAGTGGGTCAGCTTGTTTGTGCATCTCCAACACAAAATCTCGGTCGAATTTGTCCTTCAAGGCATTGAGTTTGTCCTGCAGCACAATCACTTTCTCCTTGTGGATGTCAGCAAAGATGGATGGATGGATTCAAAGTATGCATCAATCCATCCATCTTTGCTGACATCCACAAGGAGAAAGCGATTGCGCTGCAGGACGAACTCAATGCCTTGAAGGACAAATTCAACTGAAATCTTATTATGGAAATGCACATAGTGCAGATCAAAGCTGCTGAAAATAAGGAGTTGAAAGATGATTTGATGTGCACGTTCGGGGAGAATAGGCTCGGCCTCCTACATGAACCGTGTATGGAAGGCACCCCGCACCGCTATCTTACAAGAGATGGAACGCAACATGAAGAATGTTGATGGTCCCCAATCTGATTTGGATAAGGGGATCTCCTTGTATTCCTTGGCAGCTAGCATGGCCATTCGACCAGAGGACGAGAAGTGATGTGTGATATCATTCAGGTTCGACAACAGGCCAGAGGGCATCTGTAGTGATGGTGACCATCTCTACAAATGCCCTCTGGCGTGCTGTGGTCTGTGATCTTGCCCGCCTGTACTCCTCTCTTTGGCCACGCTCAGCTCGAGGCAGTTACGGAGACTTGGGTTCAGTTTGCAAGAAGTGTGTATGATCAATTGAATCTAAGAATGGATGAGAAAACCCAGTGAGAGTTGTAAACCTCGTTATTTGAGAGACCGAGATTTCTTGCAGATAGATCATCCTCTTTTTTATTATGGGGTGTATGTAGACAGTCCAGATAGATCACCATCCATAAATAAAACTTGTGATGATTTTAAATCATCAAGATTGGGCCCTGCAGCCCGAAATCGTTCTCAATGCCTCTCCTTCACTGACAGATTACGATACAAGGCATAGATGCCGAGTTCTTGCCAGAGGATGACAGCCTAGATGACCTGTAGAACGTGTCAAATGTAGGACAGATTGTCCAATAGATCGTCCAACAGTATACTAAGCTATCATTCCATCTGTTTTTTGCAGTGCTCCTTCTCATCGGACTGGTCTTGAAAAATGATGACACGAGAGGTAACAAGCAAGTCCTTCAATTTTAGGGTAAGCACAGACAGTGTTTTGGTAAAGACTAAATCGTGAGGATAGCGAGATAGAGGTACATCACTCGTCGCCTATTTTTGGGGCAAGATAGTAACGAGTCAAAATCATAGAAAACTTATAAAATCTCACACATGAGCGCACACACGAATCTAATTGAGCAGGATATGCACGGTGCGTTACCAGTAATAGGCCATCATCAATTGTACCCTGACAGCTAAACTGGCACTCTTGGACAAATTAATGAGATACTTGAGTGAAAAGGTGACCGAAACATGTTGGTTCATTAACAGCTTGGTCATCGTCATCTTCAGGCTTTTTCATCTTCGCTTTTCTCGGTTTCCTTGTGGATCCTCAGTCTGTTGTATGAAAGTTGTAAGTATAGAGTCAAGCGAAACAAAAGGAAAGATACACGCGCCTTCTTTTTACGCTTCTGCTCTCCTTCACCTGCTATGGGCTTGCCACAGAGTCTACCTGTTCGTGTATCCCAGACTCGGGCGTCATCGTCTTAGAAAGAACAACATGAGATGCGCTTGACCAGTAAAGTGTATATGATGAAACTGGGCAGTGTTGTGATTCCATGAGTAACACAAGACGGGATCAATGAAGATGACTGTCGAGCCATTGGGTGCCATGAATATGTCCGAGTATTTGAAATATCGATGTCTACAGAAAACACGCATTCCCTGTGATCCTTCAGTTTCCGAACCTGGAGCAAGCCTGAGTCATCGCCTCTTGACCGAGCGCATATTACCAGGTTTGGAAGGCAACCTTCCATTCAAGATCCATGTGATTTTGTGGCCACCATATTTCCAGAGGGCCAGAAAGGAACGAGAGACTGCTGAGCAGAGGTCACTCTGTGTGACGGTCACGTACGATAAGCTATCCCGCTTATTTTGACATCTGTTTGCCATCCCCACTCGCGCACATCTGGTCTGTATCTGGTCTGTCCGCTCGTTACTGGATACGGCTCTACATAAACTGCTTTCTGTACTTGGACTATCTGCACATGCATTCTGTGGGTGACTTGCTGTATTCCACTGGGCATGGGATCTCATGTGATTGTGTTCAGAAGGCACACCTTGGAGGACGGTGACCACTCTTTTTCGTTCCTTTTCACAAACAATCTTCGGTAGTATCAAGCCATTCTGAGGGGGAACCCTGGGGTGGCATGTCAGAAGGCCGCGGTACACCAACCTAGCCTCAACCAGAGGGCTCGAAGATGCCTGGAGTTGATCGCGTCGCGTGTCGATCAAGGGACTATGTTTGGAGGGGGGACGACGTTTTCTCGGGGGGAGTTTAAGAGCGCTTGTAGTTCGTGTTCTGCAGGGGCTGTGATTGCGCACTCTTTTACACATTGTAGTATTATAGCTCAATGGTAGGCAATGTCCTCAACGCCTATTGAGGATCCAGCTGATTCTGATAATGAGGTCGATGTCGAGGACACTGGAATGTATGTTCAACAACCCATACAACTTGCTGAGGTCATACTGTTACATCGACTGACCTAGGTCTTTATTCCGCATTCGTGCCTTCTATCGCCGCTAATTTGCATATCTAGATAGATGCGATTCCTATCCACTCTCCCGATGGCATCACTAGTGACATCGACAACGTGAAGTACCCCGAACGGCGTCTGTCAACGACACTGTTGTTTACATGGAAGATGCTGATCAACAGTCTGCAATGCTCCCAGTGTCTTGTTTCCACCCCGTTCAGGACCAGAGGATGGAGGGCATCAGCCACCTCCTGCAAAGCGGTCGAGAGTGCATTCAGATGCAGATAAGGTATATTTTGACTCAGAATGTGCGTGTTTCCCGTCGTGCACTATTATAGGCGTGCTAGTCTTTGTCACTCGCCTCTCTGAAACATGTAACTCTACTTCCAGCCTCTTCTGTGCCCTCCCTCAGTAACTTATCACTGCATCTATTTTTTATCCGCGCCACCTCCTTCTTTTCTGGTCCTAAGATTCCAAGAAGCCCCTTTCATACCCCTGTCACCCCTGTCACACTTAACGTTTTCGATTATTTCGCTGTTATCAGTACTTGGGTTTTTCCATCATTGAACGCAAGCCTGCAAGCTCCAATCCTCATAAGCCCAATAACACGATCCAGAAAATCCTTGCTGCAATAATGCTGACGAGTTTTCTCAATGATGTCGACCACCATGTTACAGCGTGTCAAGATAATCTTTGGCCAGCAAATGAAATAAATGCCTACTCCAGTTCCTCTGCCAGAAGTAGGCGGACACTCTTATCTACATAATCGTTGATTCAGCTGAATTGACCTCACCCTCTCTGTCTCACCTGCCCCTCTGAAGCAGCAAAATGGGACTTGGATATGCACTGTGGGTGTCATGGGCGCCGAAAAGTGCTGTCTGCACACCTGAAATGGTACTTGCTCTCGATCTCAGTCCCACCGACGTTGAAGGACGCCGACCCTACCAAAATATCCGGCCAAGCGAGGGGATCGTGCCTTGCAATACTGAAGAAGGCTGTCCTAGTCGAGGATGGTGACGGGAACCTCCTTCTCAATGAGACACTAAATGGCAGAGCTACAAGGAAACTGAGGAGCTGAGAGCTATTCACAGCAAAACGCGATTGCCTCCAAGACTTGGCCGTTGATATTCAGTGTGATATTATTTCATATATTGCAGTCTCTCATACTACTCTACACTAACTACTGCCTCGGGACTGTGTCTTCCAGGCTTGAGATGAGGTCTTGGCCATGCCATCTATCAACACGCGAAAACTACCAAATATTAAGTAAATCTCGGCACCTTGCTTGCATCACCCATGTTACCATGCTCCCTGCCTAAAAATGGCACTACTAAAAGTCAAGAGAACCCGCTATGTAGTTATTTAGACTACAAAGATGCAAGGATCGACCCCAACTCATGACCATTATTTCTGGTGATGGGCTGTCAACAATCACATACATTACATCACTTTCACACGCTAGACGTTTCTTGACTTGTCATAATCGATTTCTCGTTCTGCCGCCTCCATCGCCCATGTCATCCTTCTATGCTAATATTCATGCACTATGATATACCATCATCTTTGGTATTTTGACGTTGATATCATATCGATCTTCGCAGGATAGCCATCATAATTTACGCCTGACACATGGAGGTACAATTCAACAATGAGGGCCTGAATATGTTTGTCTTTCCTTGTCCCAATTTCCCTTTATTTATTTTTAATTGATACCCAAACAGGTCTCAAATCCCGTTTTCAGGAAACCTGATCACTGTCGTTGCATTTATCAATATTCCTATTGCTACACATGATGATGCTATCAAGGGACATGCTACCCGTTTTAGTGAGTGCGCTGTATCATTCCCTACATGTATTATTTATGTTCGGTATCTTTCAGGCAGAAGATGAAGATGAGAGAATACGAGAAGCAGACGTGCATTTGGCATCGAAGTCAGTGCCTATGTGTCACCAGGATTGAGAGGAGCAGATATAGTTGATCACAGGGACGACGTGTGTTCTTTTGGGTGGGTTCGCGAGCGCGGCATGCGAAATTGATTTCTTATAGGTTAGCGGATTGTGTAGGTGTAGGTGAGATGATTGTATTCACTGTATGTTATTACTCTAACCTGCGCGTTCACATACTCACAGTGTTTCTTTCTTTGACATCTAGGAAGCAAGCGATAGCAATCTTACAATTCCTATCATGGGAGGATGACAACTTGATTCTGTTGAGCGACGGGTCGAACAACAATCTATGGAGGCGAGGATGTATTGGAGATTGAAACAAGACATTTCCCTTGCTAACGTACTTGTCACCCTTTCTGTATAGGTTTAATCCAGTGACTTTGATGGTAATATCACGGACTGTAGGGTTTGATATCTGATTCAGGCGATGCCAACCCACTTCTGGTTCTGGCTGCGGTCCAAGTAAAATTGGAGCAAGTATCTGTCAAGGGCACGGACATCCCACTCATTTGATGTCATACCGGCAGGAAGGGGAACGCAAGCTCAGTCAAGATGCCAAGTACTTCTGCTGTTGTGCCATCAGCACCATTCCTTTCAGTCTACCCAGGTGGAAAAGAATCAGATAGTACAAAAAAATACGATCGATCCTACTTGCAAGAATACGTGAGTTTGAAAAGAATCTGACAGTGCTTTGAGAATAAACTGACTAATGGGTTTGAGATAAATAGCACTTGTGATGATTCCCACGATAACAGCTTCGCTATGCTTCTGGCATGTCTAGATGCGGATTGTCGAGTTCTCACCCGTTGTCATTCGTGAGGGAGTGGCAGCTGTTTTGGTTGTGCTTTGGTTGTGTCACGATCTTGTTCTTATTACGCTCTCTACTCACTCACTCAAGTTGAAATAATGGCAAAATACACTCAACCTACTGTGAAACGAGCCATACGAGTTCTCGGTAAGTATTACATTGGTCTGATCGATCTATCAGTAGGCTTATTGCATTTACTTTCAGAGTTCATCGGGAAACTGGATGATAAAGTTTCACGACCACTTATCGTTAAATATTCTCATAAGACGAATGTTCCCCTTCAAATTCTCAAAGATAAATTCGATAACAGCAAAAGGACTGAGCAGAAGTTGGAACTGGCCCAAGGTAGATGGTGAGACGAGCTTTTAGTGTGCATGCGATCCTACATACTCATGTGGTGTAGTATTTTTGAGGAAGGAAGTGACCTGAATATTGAAATCTACAAAAAACATTCTCGACGGCTAGAGATCATCACTTTTGGGCGCGCTTCAGAGGACGAGTTGTTATGTAAAGCTAGCATCGGGTTTGACGATTTATGGAAACGTCTGGTCTCGGATTCACAGAAGGAAGCCAAATGTGACTGAGTCTTTGCCTCGATCACTTCGAATATACTCAGGGTACCTCAGCGAACCTCAAGGTAGAATTTGATGATTCGGCTCAAGGATTACAGCTGTGGCTCGTCGCTGAGGTATGCTATCCTGATTGCTCGCGATATAAATTTTTCTTGCTCAAATCTAATCGTAGGCCTCAGACTCTACCTTGACTGCATTGGATCTACAGTTCACAAGCACGGTGGAGAACTTGGACAAGTCCAAGCCCATTTTGGGTCGTCTTGGTCGCGCAAACGATAGTGTGGAGATGGTAATTGGAATAGGAAAGACTATCAGCAAGGTAAATCACCCCTGAAAATCACACATGCCCGCTATCTGACTCGACCAAGCTGAATTCTATAGCGAAATCTATATTTTCTTGCATTGATATCGCATACCAGGTGAGCTCCTTCTCTTTTTTCGATGCAAATAACATGGCTGATAAATTTGGCAACATCTCAAGAATCTCATGAAGCAATGAAAAGCCTTGCAGAAAGCATCTGAATCTTTGCTGGTCAGCTCGACAGACTCACAAAAGTGCCAAACTCGGACGAACTATGGCAGACAATAAATGAATTTCCGGGAATGATGGGAGAAGTGATGGATTTCATTCGGGAGTGGCTCGAAGATTGGACACGTACGTAGGACTCATTTGATATAGATTTGTCCCCCTGATCTATCGGTCCCCCTCAGTCAAGTACATCCTCGTTGCTGCTCAAAAGGACAAAGCGACTGAACTACGAGACAAGCTTGATAGTTTCAGAGTCAGATTTATGAGTGGTCTTACAATAGATATCCGAGTCAAGCAAGGTCTGATCTTTGTTCCTGATATTGATTGTCCAACTTGTCTGATCTGTGGCATCAGATGCCATAGCGGAGTCTATGCACACCGGATTTGAGAATCTTCAAGGTGGGCAGTCTGCGACTCTTACCCAATCTGAGCTCATCATTTCTATAGAAACTGCAAAAGCAGGCGCCGAAAAGAAGGAACTGGATGATTTGGTGTGCACCCTTGGGGGAGATAGGCTTCTCCTATGCAAAGCATGTATGGAAGGCACCCGACAAACCATTCTGCAAGAGATTGAAAACAAGGTCAAGAGTGCTGACGGCCACAGTGTAATTTGGATTAGAGGATCTCCTGGTGTTGGAAAATCAGCCTTGGCAGCCAGTATCGCGATTCGACTAGAGGACCAAGGTCGACATGTAATATCATTCCGGTTTGATCGCACACAATCGACCACGATCACTACAGATGCCCTTTGGCGCGTCGTTGCGTCTGATCTCGTCTACCAGTACCCATCTCTTCACCAACACTTAGTTGAAGGCAATAGGAAACTAAGGTCATCCGATATTGATCGCCTCTTTAAATTACTTGTTGAGACGCCATTATCCACATTGGATGATGATATCCTGCATGAGGAACTTCCGGTGATTGTAATAGATGCATTGGACGAATGTGGGGGCCTCAGGCACGACCCATTTGGGATGGATGATTATGAGGGTCTCCTGCGTACACTCAAGCGTTGGACTCTAGTCGACTGCTTGAGGAAGTTCAAGTTGATCATTACCAGCCGGCCAGAGGACCGTATCATTCAAACCTTCCCCAGATCCATCAGCACCCATATCAATATTCCCTCTGGCAACAGTGTCAAACCAGAAGATAGTACTTCTAATGACATCCAGCTATTCCTCATGTCACGTCTCAGTGCGATGGGTATGGATGAGGTATGGGTTAATGAGGCTCATGACTATCTGGTTCCTCGAGCCGCTGGCATGTTTATCTGGGCAACAACCGCTGCTGACTTTCTTTCAGTGAACCCTGAAACACGCTTTGACAGTCTCAAGCGCGATGACACTGAGGGGCTAGATAACTTGCATTCTTTGTACCTGACTGTTGTCACAGCATCATTCGGACGTGCTCTGAAGGGAGAAATCAAGGCAATCATCTCTGTTATTGGTGCAACAATTTTCGCCAAACAACCACTCAACGACACTGCACTTCTGAGGCTTCCTGGAGTTGAAAATCTACAAATGCTGAAATTCATCAAGAATGGTCTCATGTCTGTCATCGACTCCGGCCCGGTCTTGCGTTTTCACCACCGCTCTTTTGAGGATTTCCTTCTTTCTCCATCCTTTGGGGAGGACCTGCCCAAGTTCTCTGGCATCCGCAATCGAAGTCTTCATGAATGTCAGCTTGCTGTACTGTGTTTGAACACCATGGTATCATCGGAACTACACTTCAACATGTGCAACTTGAACACTTCGAGCATAAAGAATCGGAGTATTCTGACTACTGCCAAGTCCGCTATCTCCCCCCTCATTTCATATTCGTCTCAATTCTGGGCAGATCACCTTGTCCAGACTCAACGGGAGGAGACTTTGATGAAGGTGGTGAAGTTTATCATGTACGAGAAGCTACTGTTCTGGATCGAAGTGATGAGCATATTGGGGAAGGCTCATGAGGTGTCTGCAATCCTCAAAAAGGCTTTAGAATGGCCTGGACTAGCGGTATGTCTTAAGTTTGTTTCCTAAAATACAACCCTGAGGTTGGCTGGCTAGAAACTCGACCCTAGGGATGGGCTGACATTGTTTATTTACGATGCTGTCCGGTTCATTTCCGCATTCCTCGTTCCCATCTCTCAGAGCGGTCCTCATATATATCTCTCAGCCCTTCCATTTACACCTGAACGTTCCCTCGTTGGTGAAAAATTCCGCTCAAGGTTTCCAAACACTCTTACCATCACTGACGGCAGGCCTTCTCAGTGGCCAATGAATATCTTTGTTGCGGAGCACGACAAGAGTATTGTGAAGTGCATTTTCTTGTCGCCGGATGGTAAGACCTTTGCTTCTATATCCGTATCACAGCAACAAGCCAAGATTACTTTGTATGTCTGTGACTCCGAAACAGGTCACTGTATTTTAGGCCCAATTGAGTTATATTTTCGATGGGGTTTACTTGTGAACGAAGTCGATGGCTGCTTTAGTTCTGATGGGAAGCATATCCTGGTCAGATCTCGCAGTCAAAACCTACCAGCTTGAGAGGCAGTAGTCTGGGACATTGCGAGGGGAGAGGAGGTGTTCAAAGGTATAGGCTTTGATTTTGTGTTCATTCACTGCGGTCGTAATGAGGGAAGAATTGCATCAGTGCATTGGATAGATGAAGGTGGAATTTGGCTAGCCACCTCGGAAAATATTCATCCAACTCCCATCCTGGTCAAGCTGTGGGATATTGGGAATGATATATCTGACAGGCTGTTTGAGGTGACCGGTGTTGCTGTCGCCCGACTCTCTCCTAATGGGCAATATCTGGCTGTAGGAAGGCGATCTGAAAATGTTGTTGAATTATGGAATTTGGAGGACGGCGAAAGCACTTATCGATTCCCCTATCCCCTTGGCGGCATTTCATCACTCCACTTTTCGCCGACCAGTGATTGTTTGATGGCTGCATCTAAGGAGTCGTTCCATATTTGGAGGCTGGACACACAGGAGATGACATCCTTCGATTTGGGTATCAGAAGAGTCCCTCCAGCCATTATCCATTCACCTAACGCCAATCGCCTGCTTGTCCCACGAGATAACATACTGGAGATATGGGAGGTCTCGATGAGCAGCTCAAATATGATCTTCAAGACAGAGCCTCTGACCATTTCGCGTATAAGCAGTATCTGTCCATTGGATGATGGCCACAGGCTTTTGGTAGGAAGTGAGGATGGAACTGTGAGGATGCGGAACATGGAGGATTTCGGGAGCAATCAGCCTGTCATTCAAGATGTTACAGATAGACCAGAAATCATTTCATTCTCGCCCTCCAGAAAGATGGTGGTTACAAAATCACGGCTATCTGACTACGTTGAATTGCGGGATACATTTACATGGGAGCTTGTAGGACCTAGGGATGTTAAGTACGAATCTGAGGTCGCATTTTCCGCAGATGACAAACGGATAGCTGTTTTGACCGATTATCGCGTCACTATATGTGATATAATGCACCCGGGGAACCGCCTCCCATTCGATCCCTGGCCCGAAGGAAGAAGTGTCCATATATGGAAAGCAGCCTTCCAAACATGTAATGACCTGGTCATATGCGTCGACTCAGGCTTGCTCCAGGTTTGGAAATTGAAGGATCACAGTGAATGCACGTTTTCTTTGGACATCAACCTCACAATTTGCTCGCCCATATTTCTGGCACCCGATGGCTTGACCCTCATCACCGGCAATCCTATCCTATGTTATTCATGGGATCATGAGACTGCCCAGTTTGATCGTATCCACTTTACCGATGAAGCGTATCTTGACGCGCATCACCGGGCATACTCACCTGACGGGAAACTCTTTGCATGTTGTTTTCCCAGGGACAAACATGTCCGAGTCTGGGACACACGAACTGGTCAACTCTGTGGCAAGCTCATTCCAACGTCCCAGGTGGATGCGATTGCCCTCTCGCCTGCCCTAAATGATCAATCCCTTTGTGACCGACTCATCGCTATCTACTGCTATAACACATACAAAATAACTCTCTTTGACGTCTACACCGGCTATTTGTATGCTCAGTGCTGGGACCCAGAACAGAAGGGGAACACGACATTTACTGGAGATGGAACAAAGTTGGCGCCCTATTCTGGCTCTCATACACCTAGAATTCACAACATAGTGGACCTCGTAGCTAAGCATCGAAATGCTGATCATGGATATGAGCCTGTCCTGCAAGACATGATGGATGGATGGATGATGGGTCAGGATCGTGAGTTACTGTTTTGGGTCCCACTTGAGCACAGGCGAGTTCTGTGTCTGCCTCATATGGAAACGATCGGGGACAGGCCAACGAAGATGGACCTCTCTAGGTTCAGGTACGGCAACAAGTGGACTGAATGCATTGACCAAGCGTGGTTGAAAGAAATCAAGGAAAAGGAAAAGGGAATAGCAAGACTGCTTAAGTAGGAGGACGGTTGTATGCCCTCGAGTAATTTTTCTACTGGATTTACATCTTCTACTACCATGAGTGAGTCCCATGGATTACAGTATATAGTATATTCATGTGTCAGTATAACAGTGATCGGAATACCAACATTGCCTTCACTCATGCCACCCTCCTTGGCTAATATAGCGCAGTTCGGTTGATTTCTCTAAGTGGTTTGACGCCAAAAGCGAACCATGATATAAATCATTTAGCCTGTCCTCGCAACCATCTTTTGTGCTGCAGCCTAGAAGAGGGAGCATTGTTTGCAACAGAAACTGGTTGGTGAATTGCCGAGTTGTTGTTCATCCACTCCAGCATGGCCTGCCAGCAACCGATGTCTAGTACATTACACAATGGCCATGATGATTCGGATAACATTTTGTCAAAAGACGAGAATATAGTATGTGAACCGTTGAAAGACTTTCATCGTCGTTGATATATCATTGGAGCCAAAGCCAAGAAGTCTCTTGGGAAGAATATGTTGGTATTCTAGTTCGCCTGCAGGTAATTCAATCGAGGGGCAGTTTCTGTGACGCTCCAGTCCTTTTTGCGTATCCATCAATAAATTTGTGTTGATATAATGTGAAAATTACTACTATCAAAGGTATCCGTATGTTGTTTGAAATAAGAGTCAAAATATTTCATACTAGAACTCTCATGCTCTAACCCTCCTACTAGATGGGCCAAATAGTTCATACATGACCTTGTCACTGAAAAGTGTACTGGAGACCTTATCAGTGTCTGGGGAGGCTGGAAATAACTCTCAATCGCGTTGGTGCTGTACAGATGGGAAATCGATCAAGTTACCTTCCTCGTCTTGAAATGAAGATGATAATGATGATGATCGATCCGGAGGTCAACAGAAGCAGTCATAACGGGCAGGTTGACAAACTATTGTTGACGTCTTATTATTGTAATCGAATGTAATATTTTGTCATCTGACCTGACGGACTCATGGGTCAATGGCCGTGATGTCTGCAATAACTTGTCGCTGTCAATGAATATCATCAATTTCAAATATGAAGAATCAAGTGGTGGTACATTGACAAGGCAAAAAATCGGTAGAGGTTGTGATGAGTGAGAAGGGAGGGTAACTGAGGAGAAGGTCATCCTTTGGTCGAAAACCTGTGCTATGGGCCTTTGCGCGTAAAGTGAGTGGTGAAGCCCGTGACTTTGTTGCAAAGATACAACAATGGTAAATAATGGACAAATAATGACCATCCGAACGGAACAAAGTGCGAATTATGATGATCATTCTCCAGTCAGTGGCAGTGAACTTGTCGGTAGACACGTCTGAATGCAAAGTAGTGATGTGACTCCCAGCGAGGTGATTTGAGTACACACAGGAATGGATGAAAATAATGCCATGTTACAATCACAGTGTGAGAAGTGTTCAAATATATACTATCCACCATGCTTGGTTGCGCGCCAAGTGTGTTGAAGCCTTGTGACTGACCGATATATGAAGGATTTCCTATTCAAGGTCTAGTTACTTTTAATTTTTGATCCATCATTGCAGGCACTTTATTCACAAAGTTGTCGCGACATGACGCCATTGTTGTGAAGTGGCATCGAGTTGTCTTGGAAACACCATTTGTCGGAGCACTTGCTCCGGATATTTACATATATAAATGGGAATGTAACTACAGTATAATAAAGTCTTCTGTTCTTCCCTGCGTGCAATTTATTTTGCTGCGACAAAAGTGCCGAGCATCATTGATTGGGCAATTAACATTATCGAAAGAAAACTCATTGAGCATCGATAGTAGTGAAGTTGTTCATCATTCGTTGATCACTTTTACTAATATACAAACATTGTTGACCGATTTTGGATATTTTTTCAAAAAAATTCAATAATGCGGTGTACGTACACAGCCTGCGGTAGTCTACTGATTACTTGCTTGGTGTTGCGATCAAAACTTAGCTCCTCGATCATTGTTTCAATTTCCCGGTCATCATTCGTTTTCTATTTAGGATTATTATCTTTTCATCGATTGTCCTCAAATCCACACCTTGGCTCTTCCAATGTTATAATGACTCACATTCGGTTTTTGCAATATCTTAGTCTGTCACCGGCACTACTTCCTTAGCAGCACATCACTTCACATTTGAGACCATATTTAGACCCATCTATGATAGGAATTAATCTAAGTAGATCGGCAGCTTTACTGCCACTGATTTCGGGAAATGATCATCATGGTTCCATTTCAGACACTTTGTTTTCCATGCTTATATTGTACGTGTCCATTGTTGCTCATCATTCGTCGATCACTTTCAGTTCCTCGATCATTCCTGTCCATCGGAAGCTTATCTACAATTATCATTTCATCAATTGATGGCCCTCGTATCTTTGTTTGTCATGATAGCCAAGGACATCGTGTTCTGTGTCCATTGTGTTGCCAATCCAACTCTCGAGGAGTGGTTGGCGGGTCACGACTTGTGCTGTCATGTGGCATCTTCGTCTACTCACCAGAATTTTTGTCTTCCCGAGGTGTAGATATATCTTCACGCGGTCAAAGTTTTCTTCGTTGCCCTGATCTGAGTTTTAAGAATGATCCTGACGCTGTGAGACATCTTAAGGTAACGGTTTATACCAGTTTTTCTGATAATGGATTTTTTGTTCAACGTATTAATGCCTCTGCCTCTGCCTATAATTGGCATTCAATCGTGCAGATACTACCACATGTCTCGGCACGTGTCCTCTACGTACCATCTGAGAGGATCGCGGAGGGTTCGTTATGGTCTGCAGGCTAATCAGTTGGCCACCATGTGACTACCCTTTTTTCCACGGTCGACTTCTTTCAAGACTTGGATCGTTTTTGAAATTGTGAATCTGAAATGGAGATCTTTGCGAAGCGCTCGGCCTTCACGGCTTCGTTACCTACTCCACCAAGGAAATACAGGAGATGCAAGAGAGAATGCTCACATGGCGATTGTGACTCCGAAAGCAATGATCTGGGAAACCAAGGCCCGGAGCTCTCAAGCACAGATGAGGAAGATACCCAATTCCAATGGTTGCGTACTAGTGGAGACGAAGTCTCTCAAAGGGTGACGATGAAGAGTTGGTTAGCAGGAGTCAGAGACACAATTTCAGAAGGATTTGGATCAGGGATATCAAGGAGGAAGGGGCTGACGTTGTTGACCTTTCGTCAGCTGTTCCATTGCTGTATCGCAACCTATGAAGAAGTCACATTCAGAGGCTAGTAGTGGGTTGACATCTCCGCCACCCCATCGCAAGCCTCAATTGCGGCTTTTGGCAGCTTCACTTATTGGCGTTCCTGAGCTTTCTGCGACTGCCGCGCCCTGCATCACTACTCCAGACACGGACAGGCTCACAAAAGGCTTCAAATCTCCGGATTTCACAATCATCTCAGATTCACCCAATAGCCCTTTTCTATATGGCTCCAGGTGTGCATTCTCCGCATGAGTCCTCAAACACCTGGTAACACCTATTATGAGGAACCTACTATGACATATGTTTTGTGGATTTTCTCTTTTCATGTCAATATGAGTTAAGCTGACTTTTGTTTATCTCTCTCATCTGTGGTGTGTGCCGCGAGTATCAGGATCCGCTTTACAACCACAAGGAAAATGGCCGCCTCTTCCTATATATCTACTTCCCATTGACTACCCAGATTATTCGCCTGGCATGGCTTGCAGATCTACCGCCCTCTTTCCCAACACACCAAAAGGAAAATATCCCGTATGTACAAAAGACGGACCAACAGTTGATGCGAGTACCTCAAAGGGTTTGAGACGGAGCCTTCGGTTGTTATTAAAGATAGCGATGATGAAAACGAATTTTAGCGACGGAGCGGAGGAGCTGAGAGGGAAGTGTTGATTACATCTAGGAAGCTCGACTTTGGGCTGCCGAAGAAGGCAAAGGCAAGTGGTTGGGTGATACATTTCGGGAAAAATCTACTATGACCTTGGTTCGTCTACCCAGATTTTTGTTTTATTTTTGAGGACCCACTATTGCTCATTTATTTTCGTATTCTTGTATCATCATAGCCATCATTCTATGTTAATTACTATCCTCAAAAACAAGACACTGCGAGACAAGATATTTATCCCACCTTTTCGACCTTATCAGTTCAATGCTTTTGTGCTGCTTTTAGTCAATCAACAAGTGCTATATTCTATGACCCTTGTTCCCTGTCCCCGATCGTCCCTTTTTGGCTCCCTCTAGTTGCGATTGCTATCCACTCAAATTTGACTTGTCACTACCATCCGATACCTCTTCCTTCAGTCTTCTCTCGCTTGAACACGTAGGTTAGTTGGTTTGTCGTTGAAGTAGCATAGCTGCCAATTCTCGTGTTCTGACTTATGATTGTTATTATCACACTGCCGGTCATCTGAATCAAATAGATATTCATGTCTCACATAATTTTGAGAATAGAATGTCACAGATGAGTTTTGAAAGGTTAAATGCAGTGTAGGCTGAAGGGGTGGAGTTTCTGTGGTATACAGCTCCTCTCGTCAATAGAGTTTGTCGAAATCTACACTGGAGCTACAGAAGAGCTCTTAGATATCGGATGTGACTGGTTTATGAATCTAGTCCGCCAACGTCAACTATGATGAGTGGGGTACCTATGGAAGCAACCGGTTTTCATAGTAATGGAGTGTTGCAGCACCAGTGATCAGTCGATTATGAATTGTGTCATCAACTTCCCTGGTGAGCCATAACTGGCCGAACTGCGATACCGGATTTTATCACAAAAAAATTCAAAGATTTGACGGAAACGATGACCACATATTGAAGAAGAAAGTCATACACCATATTTATAATCGATATCGTTATCCTACAATCGCTCAATGCCCCAAGCGTCTTTTTCCCTCCTCTTCTCTCATAACTTAAGTCTATCACAGCATGAATCATCTTACTGCCAAGTTTCCCAGCCTCCTCAAACCGCGGCTCAAATCTCCTCTTGTAATCTTCGAAACTGCCGAAACGAACACATTGACTCCATCCTCTCGCAGCAATGACGAACTTTAGATCGTCTGCTATGCCAATGATCGTAAATTGCCGAATGCAAGGCACGCTCTAGTAGCGTGAGTGACTGGAACAAGTGCCCCGCTACGCCCAGGAAAAGTCGAAATAGGGGTGTAGCTGCAAAGTCAGGATTGATCCCAAGATGTGCCGATTCTGAGAAATCAGTGGAGGATTCTGGGACTGTGATCTTGAAGCTCTGGTAGTTGCCCAAACTGAATTCGTCAAGAATGGGTGCTGAGAGTAGAATTGGTTTCTGCTTTGTCTGTGAAAGAGATCTTGAGGAGTCCAAAGGGGAAGTCGTTGAACTGTTTTCCCTCTCAGCTTTTTCTTTGTCTATGATCGTTCCTCCTCAACCAAACACAGTCCGCCTAGTCCATTGAATGCGCTCTTTGAATTTCATTTTATCTTCTAATGAGTCACTACTCCCACTCAACATCAATTCAAACAGCTCCGAAACACTTTTGGCATACTGATGGATTTGAATACGGGCGCTAGGATTCAAAATGGCGAGTTTTGTATGGACATGCCAAGCGTTCGAATAGATTCGAAGTGTAAGGTTCACTTTCGCAGTCTCAATTCCACTAACGTAGAGACCTTTTCCCCATAGATACGCTTCTGCGGAAGCCCAAGCAGTGCCCATACTGATCACAGGATGAGACCGAATAGAAAAATTCCTCTGTCAATCATAGAGGTGTACTGAGAAGCATCATGGATTATTCACCTGAGGAAGGCAGCATGGGTAACTGCCTGAGTGTTGGCTGTTACAGAATCGTGTTCGTTAAAACTCAGGTAAACGAAGCGAGAACGAAATGAACGAAATGAGCGCAGGATATTCTCTACGAGAGTGAGAGCATCTTTGCTAGCCCTGTGTTGAACAAGGACCTAAGTAAATCAATGAGTTCCCAAATCAAACACAGAGGGGTACACAGTACGAGAGGTTGTCCGACGGGGCTCACAGTTGGCCCGTGTAACGAATGACAAGAGAGAATGTGCACGTCTTTTGGAAGATGTACCTCAAAGTTTCAGGGACTTTGACAGAAACGATTTCGTAGCTTACATTCAAATAAGTCAACACTTGAAGCCTCGTCTGCTCCGATACTCACATGGAACGTTTCGACTTCTAGATGATAGTCAGACGACCTCGAAACTGCATATCCATCCTTCTGAGGGTGCACTCCTGGTGTGTCTGTTGACAAATACTTTGATAGATTGGGCCTTTAAACAAGAGAACAAGGAGCAAGTAAAGAGGCAGAAGAAAGTACCACCAGCACCAGTGATAATCAAAGGGGAAAAGGAATACAAAGTAGTTAAACAAGAGGAGAAGACAAGAGAGATAGAAATATTTGGTCAAATGGAAAGGATATATAGCAGAGGAAGACACTTGGGAAAAGAAGGAAAATCTGAAAAATTGATAGAGGAGTATGAGGACATATATGAGGAAAATGCAAGAAGAATAAGAGAAGACAATAGAGGAGAATTACCTAAGAGATACATGGCAAAGTTGCTATACAGATGGAATGATGGAAAATTTGAGGAGAAATACTTGAAGAAGTTAGAAAGAAGTTGGAGACAATGGAAGGAACCTTAAAAGGAGGGTAATATCATGACTTGACACAAGCAAGACAAAATTTTGGATATTGTGGACCCATATTACAATTAAATAGACAAATAAACAAGAAAACTATTTATAGAATGGAGATCTGAGGAAATAAGATTAGATAAGGGAGTCATGTGATACATCACATGATAGAATCTTCTAGAAGAATCATAGGATAGTGACTAAGTGTATATAGTAGTAAACACAAAATGTATATAAGCTATCATGACCTGGCAAAACAGCTAAGTCAATTTTTTTTCTTTTTTCTTTTCTTTTCCTTTTAGTTTCTAAAGATCAAACATGTGGGATAGCTGGATGGAAAGAAACATGCAGGACTTTATAAATAATAGCAAATAGTGAAAAATGTATAAATAGTGTACAGTAAATAAATGAGAACTCTAATGAGTTCTCCTTGTCAACTTGGACCAGGAGTGTAATTAAGTTGTCTCAGACTAAGCCACTACATGGGTAAGTAGCTAAATCTAATAGGAACTCTATCAAGTTCTCTTCATTCTCTTAAACACTGAGTACCTCTAGTTGAGCATCTTGCTTAGCTAGTCACTACAGTACCAGATGGTGGGTGTTATGACTTAGAATGTCTAAGTTATTATTTCTTTTCTTTTCTTTTTCTTTTTCTTTTTCTATGTAGTTGTGATGGTATAATAGTGTGATATAGGTAGCACATGACATGTCACATGATAGGATATTTAAGAGATCATGTGATCATGGGAGATAGGTGCACAGACCATGCAGAAATTGTATAAGTAGTGTACATGAATAAATAGGAACTGTTGAGTTTTCCTTGTTAACTCAGACTAGGAGTACAACTAAGTCATCTCAGGCTAAGTTGCTACAGTGGGAAGGCAAACAGAGAAGTTAACTGAGAGGTTTGTAGGACCTTACAAAGTAAAAAGGATTGTATATTCAAACACAATAGAATTAGAACTACCTAGTACAATAAAAATTCATCTGGTAGTCAATGTTAGTAGAATATAAAAGTATATAGGGCAAGTAGAGAGGCAGAGAAAGAAGCAACCTACTCCAGTAGTTACTGAAGGAGAAGAGGAATAGAAAGTAGAGAAGATATTAAATAAGTAGTGAATCAGAGGGAAAGACAAGTACTTAGTACAGTGGAAAGGATTTATAGCAGAATCAGATACTTGGGAAGGGAAAGAGAACTTAGGAAATGCAAGAGAGACAGTTGAAGACTTTGAGAGGGAATATCATAGGAATATAGATGTAATGACTAACTAAGCAAGATGCTCAGCTAGAGGCACTCAATGTTTGAGAATGAAGAGAACTCAATGGAGTTTCTGTTGGATTCAGCTACCTACTTATATATATTCTATGTTTACTACTATGTATGCTTAGTAACTATCCCATGATCCTTCTAGAAGATTCTATCATATAATGTATTATATGATTTCTCCTATCTAATCTTATCTCCTTGGATCTCCATTCTATATTTATATTTCTATAAATAGATTTATGTCTGTCCTAATATAATACAAGTCCACAATGTCTATGATTTTGTCTTGCTCATGCTAAGTCATGACAATAGAAGATGTTAGAAGGCAAGAGAAAAAAGAGAATAAGAGAATATTTGCAGGGGGAGAATTACCTGGGAGGTTTACAACAAGAAAGTTATTTGTATGGTCAGACAAGAGGTACAACAAAGAATATTGGGGAAGACTTAAGAGAAATTGGAGAAGATAAAAGGGAGAACAAGTTAGAGATAGAAGAACAATGGAAATGATCAAGAAAGAGGAAGAATTTGAGCAAAAAATTGAAACTTAGGGAATGAACAGAGGAAGATGATGAGATGGGGAACCTATGGGACCCATATGATGAGTTATGAAGAAAATCCTCAGGACAAGAAACTTTAAGAGGAGGGTAATGTCATAGCTTGGCCAAAATGCCTGGGTCATTATTTTCTTTTTCTTTTCTTTTCTTTTTCTTACCTAAGTAGTGTGACATAAGTGTGATGATGGATATGACAAAAGTAGCACATAACACATCATGTAACAGAACATTCTAGAAGGTCATGTGATCATATGAGATATGTCATGACTCTACATAAACAAGATAAGATTTCAAAGATTGTGGACTTGTATTATTAAATAGACTAAAAGGACAGGAAATCTATTTATAAAAGCTATTTATAGAATGGAGATCTGAGGAGATAAGATTAGATAAGGGTCATGTCACATGTCATGTGACAGAATCTTCTAGAAGGATCATAGGATAGTAACTAAGCATACACAGTAGCAAATAGAAAAGAAAATAGAAAATGACTTAGGTGTTTTGGCCAAGTCATGACAGACAGAATGCATCCCTTTGACATCTGTACTGGCCATCTGTGCACTCAAATTTTGGGTCAAGTAATACACATGATACTTATACAAGATAGAACCAAGTTGTTGTCATATTATTCCCCTGACCCTGACCTGAGAATTAGGGACATAGCAGATCTCATAGCTGAGCACTGGTATACTTATGCCACAATGCATGGCAGATGGATGGCTAATGGGTTGGGATGATGGGCCACTGTTTTGAGTCTCAGCCAAGTGCAGAAGCAATTTATACATGCCATTGCCTAAGTGGTCATTGGGATACCCCAAACAAGTGTGGACCT
>Ga0154002_1000054_pt1 | contig 24604 bp, 24 predicted proteins | sample TSNY086MetaG_FD_102276 | JGI IMG/M metagenome (GOLD analysis project Ga0154002, IMG submission 102276) | Attine ant fungus gardens microbial communities from New York, USA - TSNY086 MetaG | ecosystem: Host-associated > Fungi > Mycelium > Unclassified | place: USA: New York, Robert Cushman Murphy... | reverse complement strand
TATGGAATTATTATCATCCCTGTTTTAATGATGATCGGAATATTAAGTGGTTGGATTGTGGGCCATTTGTATTTTCTATATCTGATTATAATGCTTGTATAACAGTATTTAAAAATCATTAAATAAATACTTTGAATATAGTGGCCTTTTGTCGAAAACGGGATAAATATTGTTTGATTGAATAAAGTTTGAAAATTCTGTTGAAAAGCGTTTTTTATAGTGGAATTTATTATGAAATATAAAGACTTAAGAATTCTTTTGAGAAAAATCCTGTAACTTTTTCAGCATTGCCATTATATTCGGCTGCGTAGGTGTAAACTTCACTCCTCGTTTTAGCATCCCCATAACCTTGCGAGCTTTCTGCTCGATTTCTCTTGCGGTATGCTCACTGGTTAACAGCATATGATTTCCTGCAATCGTGTACTCACGTTCTATGTATTCTTCCGTAATGGGGAACATATCTTGTATCAGAAAAGCACTTTCTCTGTTGTCATCCAGCTTCACAATATGCAGAATGTCACAAAGCTTTCCAGCCTGCTTCTTTTTATCAATAATACGCTTATATTTATCTATTCGGCTAGATAAAGGTATCATCCAATAAATTCTAGTACTACTGTCTTCAAAGCAATAAAAATGAGGTCTGTTTCCTTCTTTGTTCCCTTTGAGATAATGATCATTCATATCTTCGAAAAATTCATCCTTTATGATGTAAAATCCTGTATTCTGCATATGCGCCCCTTTAGTATCAGTATCAGAAAGTCCTCCACCTTACGGTGAAGGACTATACTTTCGACCCAACCATTTATATACCGCATATTGGTCAGCGGTAAACTTTCAACCCGACCATTTATATACCACATATCGGTCAGTGGTAAACTTTCTTTGTACTTATATTCTAGCAAGCAAAAAGGGAAAAGTCAATATTATTCTCCACTAAAAATATATGCTTGCACTTTTGAAATATGCACCCAGGACGGGGCAACCAGCTTGTCTGAAAGAGCGGCAAATGTTATAATGTAAGGAAGTTTATTCTGCGGACGAGTTTGCGGTGCAGAAGAAAGATTTTTTGAAAAGCGGGATAATTTGGAGGAATGAGTCAATGAACGATTATAAAAATCTGATGAATACAAGCAAATATGATTTTTTAAGAACCAATAAGCGCCTGGGAAAGCGAGTGATCCTTCTGGGATTAGGGGGAAGCTACGCTTATGGTACAAATAATGAGAACAGTGACATTGACATCCGGGGGATCACCTTACAACTGCCATCTGATTTAATCGGACTGACACATTTTGAACAGTATGAGGATGGTCAGACGGATACAGTGATTTACGGTTTTAATAAAATGGTCCGCCTGCTGCTGGAGTGCAATCCAAATACTTGTGAAATTCTCGGACTTCCGGAGGATGAGTATCTGATCAAGACTCCGCTGGGGCAGGAACTTTTGGATCATAAAATACTGTTTTTATCCAAGCGGGCGGCAAAATCGTTTGGTGGTTATGCCGGAGCACAGCTAAGGCGGCTGCAGAATGCCATTGCCAGGGATTCCATGCCGCAGCAGGAGCGGGAAAAGCATATTTTCAACTCCGTACAGAATGCATTGGCAGATTTTCAACGCCGGTATGATCATTTTGCGAAAGGGGAGATCCGGCTTTATATCGATAAGGCGGAGAACCCGGAGCTGGAGACGGAGATTTTTGTGGATGCAGATTACCGGCATTTGCCCCTGCGGGATTATGAGGGCATGTGGGCAGTGATGCATAACGTGGTAAAGGATTATGATAAAATCGGCAAACGTAATAAGAAGAAGGATGACAATCATTTAAACAAGCACGCCATGCACCTGATCCGGTTATTTATGATGGCGATTGATATTCTGGAAAAAGGAGAAATCAATACGAACCGGAAAGATGATTTGGAATTGCTTTTGAACATCAGAAATGGCGGGTTCCAGAAAGAAGACAAGACATTTGACAGTGAATTTTATGAGATTCTGGCGGATTATGAAAAACGGTTGGAACAGGCCGCCAGAGAGAGCCGCCTGCCGGATTATCCGGACATGGAACAAGTGGAAGCATTTGTTGAATCGGTCAACAGAAGGGCAATTGAGGGTGATTATTAATGTGTGAACATAAAATCAGAGAAGAGATCCGGCAAAAGATGGCGGAAATTGAAGAAAAGGAACAGGTCAGAATTCTGCATGCCGTAGAGTCCGGAAGTCGTGCCTGGGGGTTTGCTTCACCAGACAGTGATTATGATGTCCGATTTATTTATGTGAGGCGGAAAGTGGATTATCTTAAGATTCAGGAACACAGAGATGTGATTGAATGGCAGTTGGATGAGGTTTTGGATATTAACGGCTGGGATTTGAAAAAGGCGCTGCTGCAGTTTCGCAGAGGGAATGCCACTTTATTTGAGTGGAGCAATTCGCCGGTGGTATATAAGACCACCGAAACGTGGAGCCGGATTTACGAAGCAGCAAAGGGATATTTCTCGATAAAGGCAGCGGCATACCATTATTATGGAACGGCCAATAGTACTTATTGTCAATTCCTGCAAGGAGAAACCGTGAAATACAAAAAGTATTTTTATGCACTGCGTCCGTTGCTTGCCGGGCAATATATTGAGCGGTTTCAGTGTCCGCCGCCGGTACTGTTTGATGAATTGATGAAGATGAGCATGCCGATGGAATTACAAATGGCAATTGAGGAACTTCTGGAACTCAAAAAGAAAACCGATGAAAAGGAACTTAATGCACCGATTCCGGTGATCCAGGCGTTTATTCAGGCGGAGATTGCCCGGCAAAAAGAGTACGTAAATGGTCTTGCTGATGACAGGAAGAATGATACAACAGGATTGGATGCGATTTTTCTTGATGTATTGGGATGATTATACCGGTATTCCCTCTTGACAATTCAGTCTACTTGAAGTAAACTTGGATTGCAGTCTACTGACAGTAGTACGGGGAGGGCAAAGCATATGATTGATTATAGATTGGCAGAAATGGAATCAAAGTTTGCCGATTTGATTTGGAAAAACGAACCAATTAGCTCACCAGAGCTTGTCCGGCTGTCAGAGGAAGTGATGAAGTGGAAAAAATCCACTACATACACTATTCTGAAACGGTTGTGTGACAGAGGGATTTTCAAAAATGAGGGCGCGGTCGTTACATCGGCTATAAGCCGCGAGGATTTTTTCGCGGGGCAGAGCCGCCGCTTCGTCGAGGATACATTTGGTGGTTCGCTGCCGCGCTTTTTAGCGTCCTTTATTGGCGGGAAGAAATTATCCGACAAGCAAGCAGAAGAACTCATGCGCTTGATTAACGAACATAAGGAGGGCTGAGAAATGGAGAATATTTTTCTTTCTGTCCTCAACATGAGCCTGACGGCGAGTTTTATCATAGTCGTGATAATGCTTGTCCGGTTGCCGCTCAAAAAAGCACCAAAGATTATATCCTACGCTCTGTGGGCGGTGGCGGGATTTCGGCTTGTATTTCCGTTCACTCTGGAGAGCGTGTTCAGTCTGCTTCCGTTCAAGGCCGCGCCTATCCCGCGGGACATAGCAATGCAAGCGGTTCCGCGTATTGATAGCGGAATAACAATTATTGACAACGTTGTCAGCGCGTCGTTACCCGCCGCCGTACCCTACGCAAGTGTAAATCCTTTGCAGATATGGACGTTCATTGGATCATGTGTTTGGCTGTTTGGCATAGTGGCCATGTTGATTTACAGTTTTGTATCTATCGTTTGGTTAAAACGCAGACTTCGCGATGCGGCACTTATAGAGGGCAACCTATATGAAGCTTATAATCTCAAAACGCCGTTTGTGATCGGATTGTTCAAACCGAAAATTTACATTCCGGCAGGATTGAACGACGAGGAACGCCGCTATATTATCCTACATGAGCAAACGCATATCCGGCGGCATGACCACGCTGTCAAACTGTTCGCGTATTTTGTGCTGTGTCTGCATTGGTTCAATCCGCTTGCGTGGGTGGCATTTATCCTGATGGGCGCGGATATGGAGATGTCCTGCGATGAGCGTGTGATAAAAGAGCTCGGCGGAGATATTAAAAGCGCATATTCTCTGTCGCTTGTGCGGGTGGCGGCAGGGCGCAAAATTCTAAATGGGAGCCCTCTCGCGTTCGGCGAGGGCGGCATGAAAGAGAGAATTAAAAACGTGTTGAATTTCCGAAAGCCGTCGCGGGTAATTATTACTCTTGCAGTCGCACTTGTGGCTGTGTTGAGTGTGGGTTTTGCGGTAAACAGAGCGAGTGATAATAGCATTGATGAAAGCAAATTATTAACAAAGCTGGGTTACTCAAAAGAGTTTGTCTTAAATGTCATTGACCATAGAACAGTATTTTCAGAAGACAATGAGCATATAAGCCAAATCATAAAATCCTTACCGTTACAGGCTGACCGTAAATACATTTCGTTTTCCTTAGAAGATGGTCAGGCAAAGGAAATCAATATTGTATACGAGTACGACGAGAACACTTCCTATCGCGGCGGGAACGGTTTGGATCCTTTTCCAGAAACCGTCCGAGAAAACAACGCTCTGCTTTTGTTTTCCACTGTGGAGGGTCTGGAGAAAGTGAATTTTCTTCATTATGATGGTTCACAGGCACTTAATCGCATTGATTCTTATACAATGCAGGATTTAACTGGACGCTTTGGAGAAATAGTGCCATTGGATATGGATTTTGCGGAATTATATAATTCTTTGGTGGTAAATATTCAATTGTCCGAGTTTTATTTCGCACATTACTCAAGAATTTATTTAGGTACCGACTTCGAAGAGGTTTCATACCGTAACGGCGAACCAAACGAGGTTGAACAGCAATCTGATGGCTCCACTCTATGGATATATGGGGAACCTGGCAAAAGTTATGAGTTTCCTCCATCAGATAATTGGGGAATTGATAATCCCGGATATACCGCATTATATTTTTTCAACAATCCATTGGCCGAAAAAAACGATAATCTCACTGGTCTATATGCCACAATGTTCTTTGAGAGTGATGGGGAGAACTTTGACGACTTGACATCTTATTTGGGCTATCCTACCACCAACAGAGATATGGGTAGTGGCAACAAATATATAGCCTATTCGCTAAGAGAGGGACAACGTCGAAACGCATATTTTATTTTACACAATAACAAAGTTATCGCGCAAGGTGTTATGTATGGAAATGGGTATGAAATATTAAATTTTGCAAATATACCTGATCTTGCTGCCATGCAGTTTGAAGTGGACCTTGGAGAGTACAGGCGGCGGCGTGATTCCGGGTGCGATCTTGTTTAGCAGGGATGAACATGATGGTGGTTGGGTATTCAAGGAATATCTTGAGGTCGGCACGGCAAATTTACCGGACGGCGCGTATTTTGGTGACTCCATCCGAAAGCTCTGTGTAATGCCGGTTTCGGGGACGGAAATAAAAGGACTTGCTGAAAAGATAATCTCAGATTATAATAATGCCTCTCGGAATGAATTGCTCATGCAAAATTTGAAAAAGCACTTGATGGCACGGGCACAGATTGGCGTATCCCTGAAAAAGCAGGGCGGCGGGGCGAAAATCGCCCCGCCGCTGTATCCTGTCAGTGACTTTTTTCAACAGAATAGAGCTGAAGTTTGCAGCTATCCATGTTTATAAAAGAATAAAACTCATGCGAAGCAGGATTATTTGCACCTGCGGTTTCGCCATTTTTGGCATCCTCCGCTGTCTCCCATTTCACAAGATCTACCCATGTATCGCCATCACGAAGCACATCCCAGGAAATAAAGCCTTTTTGCCTAGATAAAACCTCGTTATGACACTTTTCTGATGCGAGCAAAAAATCCTCTACCGATACATCCTTCTTGAGTTTATAAGAGATAAACCAAATTGCATCAGGCATAACAATACACACTCCTTTTTCAATTATTTTACTGCCTGGGGTCATTATATAACACTAAATATGACGACAGTATGTCATATTAAGATTATTTAAAATTTCGTGATAGCGCTTTGTCGCCAATGCGCTCGGCTCACCCTTTTTGCAGAAGGAGAGCTTTGCCAGTTTTGGAACCACCCGCTCCACGACAATCATCCCGTCAACGAGTTTGGATTGCAATGCTTCAAATGCCTCCAGAAAACGCTGATCGTCCTTTGCGCGATTATAAAATGACAGAACATATACATATGGGAACAGATTATATTCTTTGAAAGGATACTCGACTTGCATAAACAAGGTACCCATTCCATAATGGCAGGGGCCTATGGGTTTTCTGATTACCCAATGTTCCAATAAAAAATCTACCGCCTTGTCAAGGGACGGTTCTGTGTTAAGATAATCACTAAACCGAAATGCGTCTAAAATAGAAAGCGTTGGAAATGGATTTGAATACTCTGTTTCCGGGCCGCGTCCAAAGGAAAATTTATTACAGCGCCAGCCCCCGTCCGGGTAGGGAGTTTCAAGAAAATACTGAAAAGTTTTTTGCAGTCTTTCATCGGCCTGGTATCCCATATTACATAGCAAAGACGCTGCAAGGGCTGTATGACATGGCAGGATACCGCCATTGGGATATAGCTTAAAGCGTCCATCCTCTTTCCATGCGTTAAAAAATAACTCAGATGTTTCTTTTAGTACCGGGTCGGTGGGTTCCATGCCCAACTCCTGCAACATGAGCGCGCTGTTATAAGCTGAGAATGGAGAACCTTTTAATAGCCGTTTATCCGGAGTGGTCCAGAAATCGGCTCCGTTATCATATCGGTGCGATAATATAGTTTCAATATCCGATAAATATTGCTTCTCAACAGCCATTTCAACCTCCTGGAATTTGATTCGTCCGAAAAAATATACGCTTATTGTAACATAACTGTCTGCCCAAAACAATGAGAACTTCTTCGTCCGTTCCATCAACCTGGATATTGACAGTCTGGAATTTTGCCGTGGCATTTCGCCGCCGAAAACGCCGAAAACGGGGAATCGATAAATCTGTTTACATTACTTGGCATTTCCTGTTATACTTACCTCATATGACCAATAGATACCAGCTATTTTTATCAGTGATGTATTTGGAAGGAGCGTGCGTAGATGATATATCGAGAACTTGGAAAAACAGGAAAAAAGATTAGCACAATTGGGCTTGGGTGCGAAAACCTCGATGGCAAACCGTACAAGCAGGTCAAAGATACGATTGATAAAGCACTGGAGTATGGTGTTAATATTTTTGACGTATTTATGCCTGGAACAGAAATACGGGAGAATATAGCTAAATCATTGGGTAATAACCGTAATAATATTATGGTGCAGGGACATATCGGATCTACCGATATACGGCAGCAATATGACATAAGCAGAGATATGCCTGCCGTAAAGCGGTATTTTGAGGAGTTGCTGCGTATTTTTGGCGGGTATATCGACTTTGGCATGATGTTCTTTATTGACTCAGAAGAAGATTACAAACATGTATTTGAAACGGAATTTGCATGTTATGTGCGACATCTTAAAGAGCAGGGGGATATAGGGCATATCGGTTTCAGCTCACATAACCCGAAAACTGCTATCAAGGTAATTAATACCGGATTACCGGAAATGTTACTGTTCAGCATTAATCCTGCGTTTGACATGCTGCCTTCGGATGAATATATATTGGACCACTTGAAAAGCGGCTTTGATCCAAAGCTGTTCCGCGGAATTGACCCCAAACGCGCTGAGCTGTATAAGCTTTGTTCACAGAAGCAAATCGGAATAACGGTTATGAAGACATTGGGCGGCGGCAAATTAATATCTAAAGAACATACGCCGTTTGCAAAACCGCTTACGGTACCACAGTGTGTCCACTATGCATTATCAAGACCGGCTGTCGCAAGTACACTGCTTGGTTGTCAAACACCGGGCGAGTTGTCGGAAGCAATGCAGTACTTCGACCTTGACGATTCTGAAAAAGACTTTACCGAAATTCTTGGAACGATGAGGAACGACTTTAAAGGGAATTGCGTTTACTGTAATCACTGCCAGCCTTGCCCGGCAGGGATTGACATTGCAATGGTTAACAAATACCTGGATATTGCCCGTTTGAACATGGAAAACATATCCCCGTCCATTCGTTCCCACTATTCAAGCCTTCCACACAATGGCAGTGACTGCATAGGTTGTGGCAGTTGTGAGAACAGGTGTCCATTTGGTGTGCCGATAATCGAAAACATGGCAGAAGCATCAAAACTGCAATGCAGTACTGATTAATGAAGTTTTATTTTTTTCATCAGCTGCGGCCCGATGAGTATTAGTGTATTAGGAAAATTCCCTCGCCGTATTCTTGATACGGTAAAATCAAAAGATGTAGCCAGTTTTAATACCCCGGCCATATTATAAATCATGCAGGAATCTTGATTATGCAAAATAACCAGATCACCATCAATATCTGCCTCATTGTAATCATAAGTGAAGTTCTTTTTCAGGACCAGTTTGCCACTCTTTTTATAAATTTCCATACGGTTGACAAAATCCCCGGAATTGTTTTTCACGATAATACCTGCATAGTCATCCGAATGAAAGACACTCAGAATTTCTTCTTCCACTAACACCTGTACCACAAGCGCCGGAGACGTCAGGTCCCTGGTTGAGAAAAAGCTCAGCCCACTGGTGGAAAAGGCACAAGAATAAGGACTCCCCAGGAACTGCACCTCGCCCACAAGCGCCCCCTGAAACGGTGCATCAAAGCCCCCCACGAGACGTTCCGTAATTGTTTTTCCTATTTCAGAGAAATCATGAAACACCACTCGGTTCTTCAGCTCGCCATTCTGAATAAATACATAAGAAGCCATTAACTGCGTCCCATCGCTGGACAAGGAAATATCAAACGGATATCCGCTTTTTGCCATGCTGGCCGTGATAGTGAGATCCAAAACAGATCCGTCCTTGTGGAAAAACCCAATATAACTGGATGCAGAGTCTCCCAGTACCGCCGCCACCACTCCAATCCCGGATACCGCCACCTGGCTAACCGGGAGTACGGTCGTGGCGTGCCCCTGGACTCCATTTGTATTGCAAATGTATATGCTGTTACCCTGCATGTCCGCAACAGCAGCATAATCACCGTTCACAGATACAGTCGGGTGCTTCATCTCGTAGCTTGCCATCCAGATGATTTCCCCTTTGTCATCGATGTAAGACACTCCATCTCTGGTGATTTTCAAAACATTACTGCCAAACATTTCGTATCCAACAAGGCTACCTTCACTAAATTCCGCTTCCCATACAGTCTTGTGGCTGGTGAACATATAATTTCTCTGATAATAAAACCAGATGATTGCCCCTGAAACCAATAACACGATTACTGCAACCATTCTTCGCCAATGAAGGTTTTTATACCATCTACGTACTGTCACATTATCATTCCGATTCATTGCAATCTTCTCTTTTCTTTCCAAACAAACATTTTCAAGATGCGTATATAGTATTTTTCCGGATATGCAGTGGGGTTAAAAAAGGGTGCAGTGCATCGGCATTTCGACTATGTCTATGTAGTGCAATATAATAGTAGCACCTCTCCATCACATTTGTCAATCATATTTTTCTTTGAAGATATTAATACTGATTGATCACACACCACCAGCATATATTAATTTCAGATCGAAATCAATGAAAGGATTGCTGTATGAAGCAAATAATGGTAATATTCGGAACCCGCCCGGAGGCGATCAAGATGTGCCCGCTGGTCAATGAGTTAAAAGCAAGAAAGGAGATCCGGACGGTCCTTTGCGTAACCGGACAGCACCGGCAGATGCTGGACCAGGTGTTGGCGGCATTTCAGGTCGTTCCGGACTATGATCTTTCGATTATGAAGGATAAGCAGACCCTGTTTGACGTGACAGTTGCAATTCTGGAGAAGATTAAGGCGGTGCTGGTGCAGGAGCGCCCGGATGTGGTGCTGGTACACGGCGATACCACGACTACCTTTGCGGCGGCCCTGGCCGCCTTTTACCTGCAGATCCCGATCGGACATGTGGAAGCCGGGCTTCGTACATACAACATCTATTCGCCGTACCCGGAAGAATTCAACCGTCAGGCAACCGGGATTCTGGCGAGTTTCAATTTTGCGCCAACGGAGATGTCCAGAGAAAACCTGCTGCGGGAAGGCAAAGTAAAAGACACCATCTACGTCACCGGCAATACGGCTATTGATGCGTTAAAAACCACCGTTAAGGAGGATTACACCCATCCCCAGCTGGATTGGGCAAAGGGCAGCCGGCTGATTATGCTGACGGCCCACCGGCGGGAGAATCTGGGTGAGCCGCTGCGCCATATGTTCAGGGCAATTAAGCGGATTGTCAATGAATTTGACGATATCAAGGTGATTTATCCGATCCATATGAACCCGGCCGTGCGCCAGGCGGCCCACGAAGTACTGGGCGAAGATGAGCGGGTGCGGATCATTGAGCCGCTGGAGGTGCTGGATTTCCATAATTTCCTGTCACGGTCATATCTGATTCTGACCGACAGCGGCGGCATCCAGGAAGAGGCCCCCTCCATGGGCAAACCGGTGCTGGTAATGCGGGATACCACGGAACGGCCGGAGGGGATTGCCGCCGGAACCCTCAAACTGGTGGGAACCAGTGAAGAAACCATCTATCAGGAGTTTAAGCGGCTGCTGACCGATACCGCCGCTTATAAAGCGATGAGCCAGGCTTCCAACCCTTACGGCGACGGTTTCGCTGCCAGGCGAATTGCCGATATTCTTGCGGCAAAGCTATAAGACCAACCGGCGCCGTTTTTTATCACTTCACGGCATGTTCAAACTCAAACTGGATCGCGTCAAATAAATCCTGATCCCGGATGATGTTAGCGCCGGTAAGCGCCAGTGATTTTGCCGTTATCATCATCTGGTCATAAGCGTAATCGGTTAACGTACAGTCGGCGAAATCCGTACTGTGAGGATTCACAGGCACCCTTTCGGTAATATCAAAATATGGATGTATGGCAGGGCAGATGTGGCTTACATTTCCTGCATCCAGTGAACCGTTTTCCGGCCTTGGCTCTTCAATAACCGCGCCATATCCGGCGAGAATCTCCGTATACACGGAAGAGAGCTTCTGGTTGGTGACCAGATTGTCGTAGCTTAATTCATAATTCGAGATAGTAAGTTCGGTGCCGGAAGCCAGAGCCGCGCCGCGGGCGCAGTTCTTTACCCGCTCGGTCAACTCAAGAAGATAGGTTTTGGTGGCGGCACGTACATAGAACTGTGCAACACAGTAATCAGGTATGATGTTTGCCGCTTTCCCGCCTTCCTTTACAATGCCGTGGATTCTGGCATCTGACTTTACCTGCTGGCGAAGTGCGTTGATGTTATTGAAGGTGTTGATGACACCGTCCAGGGCATTGATCCCTTTTTCCGGTGCCGATGCCGCATGTGAGGTTTTCCCCCGGAATTCAAACTGAAGCGCAACCATCGCCAGTGACGAACCGCTTTTTACATGACCGCTGTATGGGTGAGCCATCATGGCGATAGCAATGTCATGAAAGGCTCCCCGTTCCGCCATAATTACCTTTGCCCCGTTTGTCTCCTCGGCCGGAGTGCCGAAGACGACGACAGCCCCCCCGATTTCATCAACCAGACAGCTAAGCAGAATCCCGGCGCCGCTGCTGACAGCTCCCAGAATATTGTGCCCGCATCCGTGTCCGATGCCCGGCAGGGCATCATATTCAGCCATATAGGCAATGACCGGGCCAGGTTTCCCGGACCGGTATTCGGCGCGAAATGCAGTCGGTATCTCCAGATAACCGGCGGTCACATCAAACCCGTATTTTTTCAACAAGTCCATGTGCAGACCGGAAGCAAGCACTTCTTCGTTTCCCAACTCGGGATGCTTATAGATCTCAGTACTTAGATGGATCAGCTCCGTTTTCAGCTGACGTTCCCATTGTTCCATGTGTTCTTTCATTTTCACAATCCTCAAGCCTTTCCTGTTCCGCTTCTAGAACGGTCCATAGCCAATTGCATTGGCAATCATCAGAAAGACACCGCCGGTGCCGATCCACATCAGCATGAGTGGCCACAGGAACTTCACCCATTTCTCATAGGGGATTTTACCAATGGATAATACCGCCATCAATGCTGCTGAGGTTGGAATGATGCTGTTTGTAAATCCATCACCCAGCTGGTACGCAAGAACGGCAACCTGCCGGTTGATTCCCAGAATATCAGATAACGGAATCATAATGGGCATGGTGGTTGCGGCCTGTCCGCTCCCTGACGGGATAAAAAAGTTAATAATTACCTGAACAATGTACATGCCGGCAACAGAGATGGACTGCGGCAGATGACGGATAAAAACCGCCATGGAATTGATGATCGGATCAATGATGGAACCTTCCGTCATAACAACCAGGATTCCTCTGGCGATACCAACGACCATTGCACCGAAGATAATTCCTCTTGCACCTTCTAAAAAGGCGGTTGAAATCCGGCTCGGTCCCATTTTCCCAAACAGACCGGCAATCACGCCGGTGGCCAGAAATGCTGTCGCAATTTCATTGATGTACCAATCTTTCGCGAATACGCCATGGATGATCAAAGCAAATCCGGCCAGCATAGTGAGCAGCACCAGAAGATCATTCGGCGTCAGATTTTTTATATTGTTTAAATCAATGACGGTGTCTTTTTCCTGTTTTTCCAGGTCGGCAATGATACTTTTTTCCGGATTGTTTTTGATTTTGCCAGCATAATGGAACAGGTAGAGGATCGTAATCACGCAGATGACCAGACCGAGAACGATCCGCAGCTCAATTCCGCTGAATAACGGAAGTTCGGCGATACCCTGGGCAACACCGACGGTAAACGGATTCATAAAACCTGCGGTAAAGCCACATGCGGCCCCTAACTGAACCATAGCGGTACCGACGATCGCATCATAGCCCAGTGCTCTGGCCAGGGCGATTCCGATCGGAACAAAGATGATCACTTCTTCCGACATTCCGATCGTTCCGCCGAAAATAGCAAATATAAACATGATAATTGGAATCATCAGCTTTTCATTACCTCTTAAACTTACGGCAATCTTGCTGATCATAACTTCGATGGCACCTGTTTTATTGATGATTTCAAATGCTCCGCCGACGATTAATATAAAGAAGACAATCTCGGCAGATTGATTCATACCTTTGATAACCGACATCCACAGGCTGAAAAATGTAGTCGGCGTCGATTCGACCAGATGAAAGGAAGCCGGATCCACCAGACTTCTTCCGGTTTCCGGGTCGACAACCTTTTCAAATACCCCTGCGGGTATTACATACGTCAGTGCCGCCATAATCAAGATAATAGTGAATAGAATCACGTAGGTATGCGGCACTTTGAAAATCTTTTTAACTTTTTCGTTTGACATTTAACTTCTCCTTCTCTTTTCCCCTGCCATTTTAATATGGCCGTGCTTCCAGGATTTTATCATATCTTGACTTATTAGTAAATATTATTATAAGTATTTATTCAATATAATAAATATCTATACATTATGCCTATATGCTGTGGTTTCCCTGCCAAAAGATGCAAATGCTCTTGATAATTTCTTAAAAAACTATATAATAAATAGTGTTAGCAATTTTTTTTTATTAAGAGGAGGATTATATTTATGAAAAAGAAAGTATTTGCATTGGCCATGGCCGTCTGCATGACTGCTTCATTGGCAGCATGTAGCAGCAGCAAGGAAGCAGCACCAACGGAAGCGCCAACGACAGTTGCCGCTGAAAGCACGGACGCAGAGACCACCGCAGCTGATACAGCCGCAGCAGAGACCACCGCAGCGCCGGCAGCCGGCGGAAAACTGGTGATGGCAACCAATGCTGAATTCCCGCCATATGAGTATCATGACAATAATCAGATCGTTGGCATTGATGTGGATATTGCTACCGCGATTGCCAGAGAACTGGGCATGGAGCTGGAAGTGGAGGATATTTCCTTTGATGCGATTATCCCGGCGGTTCAGTCCGGCAAGGCTGATTTTGGTGCCGCCGGTATGACTGTGAATGATGATCGTAAGGTAAACGTTGATTTCACCAACACCTATGCAAAAGCAACTCAGGTCATCATTGTAAAGCAGGACAGTGATATTGCGACAGTAGATGATCTGGCCGGCAAGACCATTGGCGTACAGTTGGGGACTACCGGTGATATTTATGCCGAGGATATTGAAGGAGCTACCCTGGAGCGCTACAACAAGGGCTTTGAAGCGGTACAGGCGCTGCTGCAGGATAAAATCGATGCGGTCGTAATCGATGGTGAACCGGCAAAAGTGTTTGTTGAGCAGAATACCGAACTGAAGCTTCTGGCGGAGCCGTTGACAGAAGAAGAATACGCGATCTGTGTGAAGAAGGGCAATACCGAGCTGCTTGACAAGATGAATGCTGCTCTTGCTAAGCTGGAAGAGTCCGGAGAACTTCAGGCAATTATTGATAAATATATCACCGCTGAGTAAGCTGCAGAAGAAAAAATACTCTGATAAGGAAGAATACCATGAAGGAAAGATTTTACCAGAATTTTATTGCGGATGGCCGCTGGAGATATATTGCCGACGGCCTGGTGGTTACCCTGAAGGTCACCTTTTTCTCCGTGCTGATTGGAATCCTGATTGGCTTTTTGATTGCCATGATCCGGTCGACCTATGAAAAGACCCATAAGTTGAAAGTTTTAAATGCCCTTTCAACGGTTTATCTGACGATTATCCGGGGAACACCGGTGGTTGTTCAGCTGCTGATTATTTATTTTGTAATCTTTGGGAGCGTTAAAGTGGATAAGGTTCTGGCCGCCGTATTGGCCTTCGGAATCAATTCCGGAGCTTACGTAGCGGAGATTTTCCGTAGTGGTATTTCCTCCATTGATGCCGGACAATTTGAAGCCGGCCGCAGTCTGGGGTTTAACTATTCCCAGACGATGTGGTTTATTATCATGCCGCAGGCATTTAAGAACGTCTTGCCAACGCTGGGCAATGAGTTCATCGTTCTGCTGAAAGAGACATCTGTTGCCGGCTATATTGCGCTGCAGGATCTGACAAAGGGCGGTGATATCATCCGCAGCCGGACCTATGATGCATTTATGCCGCTGTTTGCAGTGGCGGTCATCTATCTGGTATTGGTAATGATCTTTTCCTATTTTGTAAAATTACTGGAGAGGAGGCTGCGGCAAAGTGAGCGCTAATAATTTCAACCAACCTTTGATCCAGGTGGTAAACCTGAATAAAAGCTTCAGCAGTATGGAAGTGTTAAAAGGAATTACGGTAGATATCCATCAAGGGGATGTGGTCTTTGTCGTGGGGCCGTCCGGTTCCGGGAAGAGTACTTTTTTAAGATGTCTGAACCGTCTGGAAGAGCCGACTTCCGGCCACATCTATTTTGAAGGCGTGGATATTGTTAACCCTAAGACCGATATTGATCAACACCGTCAGCGCATGGGCATGGTCTTTCAGCAGTTCAATCTGTTTCCCCATATGACGATTATGAAGAATCTGACCCTGGCACCGATGAAGCTTCAGGGCAAGAGTCCGGCGGAAGCAGAGCACGCGGCTAAGGAGCTGCTGCACAGAGTCGGTCTGGCTGACCGGGCGGATGCGTATCCATCCCAGCTTTCCGGCGGACAGAAGCAGCGAATTGCCATCGTGCGGGCATTGTGCATGAAACCGGATGTGATGTTGTTCGATGAACCAACCTCGGCACTGGATCCGGAGATGGTCGGTGAGGTGCTGGGAGTGATGCGGGATCTGGCGCAGGAGAAGATGACGATGGTGGTCGTCACCCATGAGATGGGCTTTGCCAGGGAAGTGGCGACGCGGATGATGTTTATGGATGAAGGCTGTTTTATGGAAGAAAACACACCGGCAGAATTCTTTGAGAATCCACAGAATGAACGGTTGAAGAGCTTTTTGAGCAAAGTGTTATGACGGCATTTGCAAAGCCCTTGTTGGTAACAAGGGCTTTTTCAAACGCTATAAAATTTTTGCAAAAGCTAATATCAGCAGGATGGCACCGCTTAACCAGGACAGGTTAAACTGGGTTTTACCGGCCATGTTACGGCCGATCAGACTGCCAAGTAAAATAGCGGCCATATTAGTGAGCAAAGAGCAGATAAAAACGGCCAGGCCATTGATATTTGCGAGAGCAGCGCCCAGTCCGACCGTGATGCCGTCAAGGGAAAGGGCGGCCGCCAGGGAAGCCGCCTCCACCGAGGACAGCGTTTTTGAATTGTCCACATCGGCATCTTCCGGATTGGCATACAGATTCAGAATGAATTTAAAATGGAACAGAGAAAACGCGATTTCTTTGTGAATATGGTTGTACTTTCGAATAATTGATTTGGTGGTACTGTCCAGTAGTTTCATCATCCCCAGAACAAATAAAATGATAAAGCTGAGAACCACCGTCAGCTGATGGGGAACATAGTGCTTCAGCAGGCCGCCTGCTAAAAAAGACAGGCCCGTAATCCCACTGCAAATGAAGTTGATGATTTGAACCGATTTAAATGGGATCGTTATATTTTTACTGCCGTAAGCAAAGCTTGCGACAAAGGCATCCAGGGACAGGGCAGAGGCCAGAATGACGGCTTCGAAAAGCATAACAGCACCCCTAACAATAACCTTTTCCTTATACTATTCCGGCAAACCATACAGAGTGTCAAGTAAAGGCGTGAAACAAGATGGATTTTTATCAGCGGGTAACAATGGTATGTCAGGCGATTCCGTCTGGAAAAGTCGCCACCTATGGGCAGATTGCCCTGCTTTGCGGATGTCCGCGCAATTCCCGGCAGGTGGGGTATGGGCTGAACAAAAAGATGACGGAAGACGTCCCGGCTCACCGGGTGGTCAATCATCAGGGTTATCTATCCGGTGCCCAGTCGTTTGAAACCTATGATTTGCAGCGCAGATTGCTGGAAGCGGAAGGCGTGGAGGTTTCTTCTGATCAACGGGTGGACTTGAAGAAATTCGGATGGCACAATACCATGGAAGATGCATATGCATTTCGGGCTTTATTTGAAGACCTTATTTGAATCATACAGCTATTTGCAGATTCAACCAAACCATGCTATACTTGTATTAATGCATCAGTATGATAGATAAGGAAGTGAGGCCATGAACTTTGACAGCAGCAACTTGACACTGCCGCTTGAGCCAGATAATAAGCTTGGATTATTAATCCGGCAGTATGGGAAGAAATGTGTTTATCCCGCCCGGTATATATTTCTTGAGCCAGGTATGCCGATGAATGATGTTATTTATGTTATGAGTGGACGCACACGCCATTACATGATCGGCATAGACGGTACCGAAAAAATCCTGTACACGCTAAGTGACGGTTGGTTTTTTGGGGAAACGCCCTGCTCAATGAGAGAACCTACCGGATTGTATTCAAAGACCGAGATCGAAACAGTATTGTACAAAATTCCATCATCTACTTATCAGCAGCTTCTGGATGACAACAAAATTTTCCGGGATGCCATAATGGAAAGCTATTCGAAGAAAATGCTTATTATGCGTCATGAGATCGCCAATTTATCCTTTAATTCCTGCAAGGACCGGCTCCGCAGACTGTTTTGCTACACTGCCGAGCCCTCCGTTCTGATCGAAGGAAAATGGTTGAATTTGAAAGTTTCTTATACCCAATATGAGCTGAGTACCATAGTCGGAGGTGCAAGAGTCACCGTTACGAAACTGATCAACGAATTGTGTGCCGAGCGGTTCATCAGAATATTGAACCGGAATATCCAGTTGAATGCCAGGGAATATGCAGACTTTATGGACAAAAACAAGTATCGGAACCGGTTGTAAAACCAGCGGAGAGCATGCCTCTCTGTTGGTTTTTTTTGATAATTTATGTAAGAAATATTACAATATAATATTATATACCTTGTGTATGAATATGTTTACGGATTGCTGCCAAAATTTGTACAATATAGCCATACAATCAAGGAAAGAGAGGTTTTTGTTATGATTAATTTACAAGGTTCCTGGGTGGCTATGCCAACGCCCTTCACAAAGGAGGATGGGATTGATTTTCAGGGCTTTCATACGCTGATGGAACGGCAGATCCAATATGGAACTTCGCAGCTGTTTGTCCTGGGGTCCGCCGGGGAAGTTACTTTGCTGACGTTAGAAGAGAAAATGAACATTGTCAGCGAGGTTATCCGGATGGCAAAGGGCAAGATTCCGGTCTTCTTCAGTGCCTCGGCGCTGACAACGCAGCAGAGTGTGGATTTTGCCCGGTTTTGTGAAAAAGAGGGGGCCGATGGGGTGATCTTCACCGTTCCGCCTTATGTGCTGATTCCCCAGACTTCCGTATATACGCATTTGGATACGTGTATGAGTGCGATTGAAATACCTTGTGGAATTTATAATAATCCTTCCCGGCTGGGGGTTCAGGTAATGCCGGAAACCATTAAAATGCTTTCTGACCGCCATCCGCATTTTGTGGTCGATAAAGAAGCACTGCCAAGTGTGCAGCAGCTGGTGCAGGTACAGCGGTTATGTGGTGACAAGGTGAAGATGATGTGCTGCGATTATCCCAAGTATTCCATCGTCATTCCCACGCTGGCCGTTGGCGGTACCGGAACAGCAAATATCGGTGGCAATATTATTCCGGAGGAGGCGGCTTCCTACTCAAGGATGTGGACGGATATGACGATTATGGAGGAATGCCGCCAAAGTTATTTTAAATGGTATCCGCTTCTGGAGAAGCTTTATGATTTCTCCAATCCCATTGTGATTAAGGCAGCATTGGATATTCTTGGCCTGCCGGGCGGACATCTGCGGCGGCCGTACCAGGCTTATAGCGGCGGGCGGCTAAAGGAGCTGGAAACCATGATGGGAGAAATGGGAGTGATTGATAAGTACGGTATCAAATAAAATCCGGGGGGTATCTTATGAAGGAAACATTAATTGTCATCGGCGGCACGGCAGCAGGCTTAAGTGCCGCATCGAAAGCAAAGAAATTGAATCCGGAGCTGACGGTCACGGTCTTTGAGCAATCAGGATACGTCAGTTACGGAGCCTGTGGATTACCCTATTTTGTGGGCGATCTGATTAAAGAACCGGAGGATTTAATTGCGGTTTCAGCAGAAGAACTTAGGACCAAAAGGCAGATTTCCACCTTTATCCATCATCGGGTAACCAACATCAACCGGAAAGAGAAAACGGTCACGGTAGAGGATCTGGAACAGCAGAGAAGATCGGTCCATGCCTACGATAAACTGGTGATTGCCACCGGTGCGGTGCCGATTCGGCCGGACATTCCGGGAGTTGACGCAGACGGGGTCTATTACCTGCGTACCGTAGAGGATGGCATCCGGTTAAAGAAGCAGGCCGCCGGGCGGTGGCAGACAGCCGTCATTGTCGGCGGCGGTTTTATCGGCCTGGAGGTGGCGGAGGAGCTAACCAGGGCAGGTACGGACGTGTATTTATATGAAAAGCTGGATCGGCTGCTGCCGTTTCTTGATCCGGAATTTTCGCGGGAGGTCAAGGAACGCCTGCAGGAACATGGGGTTCAGGTTCACCTGAATGCCGATATCGATGCCATCCTGACAGAAGCCGGCAAGGTCTGTGGCGTAAGTCTGGTGACGGGGGAGAAGCAGCAGGCTGATTTTGTAGTAATGTCAATCGGTGTACTCCCGGCTTCCGGGCTGGCCAGGCAGGCGGGAATTGAGACCGGGCTTAAGGGCGGCATCATTGTCGATGATACGATGCAGACCAGCGATACCAGTATCTGGGCATGCGGCGATTGTGTGTTGACCAGGCATCTGATCACCGGCGAACCGGTATATATTCCGCTGGGGACTACTGCCAATAAGCAGGGCAAGATTGCCGGCGAAAATATAGCGGGAAAAGGTTCCGTATTTCCAGGTGTGCTTGGTTCCATGGTAACCAAGATCTTTGGCCTCACCATTGCCGCGACCGGTCTGACCATGGCGCAGGCACTGCAGGCGGGATACGACGCGGCCAGCTCTGTCATCACCAAATCAGATCGGGCCTCCTACTATCCGGGGGGTCAGCCCAATACCATTTGTCTGATTGTTGACAGGCAAAGCGGCCGGCTTCTGGGGGCCCAGGGAATTGGCAGTGACAGTGTGGCCGGCCGGATCAATGTATTGGCAACCGCGATTACGGCAAAGATGACCGTCAGCCGCATCAGTGAGCTGGATCTGGTCTATGCGCCGCCGTTGGCACCGGTCTATGATCCGATTCTGATTGCGGCCAGCCAGGCGGAAAAGAAAGTGGAAGGAAATTGATCATGGATCGCTTATACGATATCATCATTCCCACCGGCAAAGAGATCCGGGCGGCGATTATTGAGTATGTGTTGGCCCGGGAGTGGGAGGCAGCTGCGATACTGGGGGCCGTTGGCTCCGTTTGGGAGATGACGTTTACCACGCCGGTAGAAAATGAACTGCCTTTGAAAACCGGATCGACACCCTGTCATGGCGCAGCCGAGATTCTGTCATTTACCGGTGAGGTTATGAAAAGAGAAAAAATGGATCCGGCGCTGGAGCATGTGTACCCGGATAAGAGCAGCCCGCTGTTTGTCCATATTCATGCCAGCTGTGCAATCGCCGGCGGCCATGTGTGCGGCGGCGGTTTGAAAAGCGGAAAGGCATTTCGGGAGCTGCGAGTATTCCTGGTGCCTCTCAAAAGCTGAAAAAAATATAATAGCTGCCGGTACGGCGGCAGATTGGAGAATTTTATGAAAAAAATGAAAAAAGCAATGTCAATTTTAATAACATTATCTCTGGCAGCAGGCCTTGCTGCGTGTGGCGGCGGCCCGGCATCCGAAACCGGCAGTACGGCCGCAGCTTCATCCACGGCCGGCGGCGGTTCGGAAAGCAGCGCAGTTGCACCTCCTTCTTCCCCCCATAAGTATTCGGTTGCGGCAGGTTCCGTTGGCGGCACCTTCTACCTTATCGGCGGGGGAATCGCCCAGGTTATTAATAAGCAGCTGCCGGCGTATTTTATGTTTACTTCGGAAACAACCGGCGGCGGGACGGCAAATATGGAGTTGCTGCAAGGTGGTGATGCAGAACTTGGCATTGTCAACACCTCCTCCCTTTATGAGGCGCTGCGTGGTGAGGCGGAGTGGACAAACGGACAGATTTATGACAAAGTAAGAGGTGCGGCAGCTCTTTATCCCACCTATTTTACCTGTTATACGATGGAAAGCTCAGGCATTAAAACCCTTTCGGATTTAAATGGCAAAAAGGTGGGACTTGGCTCAAAGGGAATGTCAATGGACTCGGTGCTGAGACAATTTTTCGATGATATGGGAATTGTACCGGCCCAGATCCATAATGACGGACATGCGGCGACGGCAACTGCTTTAGGTGACGGGGTTATTGATGCGGCGATTACCTTTTCCTATCCGCCTTTTGCCGCAATCAATGAACTGGAAAGCACCAATTCCCTGCGCTTTGTGGGAATGACCGATGAAGAACAAAAGTACTTCCTGGACAAGTATGACTTCTACAAAGCAGACGCACTGCCGGCGAATGCTTACAAGGGGAATCCGGAAAGCGTCAAAGGTGTTTCCGAATGGTCTACGCTGGTTACAACTACGGAGGTATCGGCAGATGAGGTTTACATAATCGTTAAGGCGCTGTATGAGAACCAGGCTGACTTAATTGCCGTTCATAAAAGTGCTGAAAATACGACGGCCGAAAATGCACTTAAATTTAACGTTCCGTTACATGCCGGTGTGGTCCGGTATTTAAAGGAAGTGGGGATCGATGTTCCGGCAGAGCTTGTTCCGGCAGAATACAGTGAATAGAAGATCCCAAAGAGGAGGAGATATAATGGGGAACAAACTAATGTATGATACCTTTCGGAAGTATTTCGTGATTGTGCTTTCATTGTTTACCGGTGTACTGCATATTGCAAACTATACCTTTTATCCGATGGAAAGTATCAAGTTTTATGCATGGCACCTGATGCTGGGAATGATTTGTGTATTTATCTTTTATCCGATGGATAAGAAACATCCGAAGCGTTTTTTATGGCTGGACTGGCTGCTGATCATTCTGACTGGGGTAATCGGCGGTTATGTTATCTTTAATTATGACTCCTACATTCTGATTTCGCAGACCAGTAAACTGACAACGATACTGGTTGTATTTGGGGTCATTATGACGCTTTTAGTGCTTGAGGGTGCCCGCCGGGTGCTGGGCTGGGTATTGCCCCTGATTGCGGTCATTACGATTATATATGCCATGTTTGGCGGTAATCTTCCGGGCATTCTGGGTCACAGAGGATATAAGTTCACCCGTGTGGTTGCCACGATCCTTAGTGATCAGGGGGTATACGGAACGCCAATCGGCGTATCCGCATCCAATGTATTCCTGTTCTTGCTGTTTGCAGCATTTTTAAGTGCCTCCGGAGCAGACTTTATTTTCCAGAACATTGCCATTGCCCTGACCGGACAAAAAAGAGGCGGACCGGCGAAAATGGCGGTTATGGCCAGCTGCCTGTTTGGAACTATTTCCGGAAGTGCGGTTGCTAATGTGGTTAGTACCGGTGCTTTTACCATACCTTTGATGAAACGCCAGGGATATGAGCGACGCTTTGCCGGTGCGGTTGAAGCAGTGGCTTCGACCGGTGGCCAGATCATGCCGCCGGTTATGGGTGCGGCGGCCTTCGTTCTGTCCGATTTATCGGGAACGGCTTATGGAATTGTCTGTCTGGCGGCCCTTCTTCCGGCGCTGATGTATTATTTGACCTTGTTCAAAATGGTTGATCTGGAATCCGTGAAGCATGATTTAAAAGGGATGCCAAAGGAGGAACTGCCGGACCTGAAAGAAGCTCTGCGAAGTGCATTTAAGCTGTTTATCCCGCTGATCCTGCTGCTGGTCTTATTGCTGGTGGTTCAGACCACACCAATGCTGGCGGCCATATGGTCAATGCTTGCAATCGTAGTTTGTGGATTATTGGATAAATACGACCGGATGACATTTCATGATATTATCAATGGCTTTGTGGAAGGCGCTAAAAGTCTCCCCGTAGTTGTGGCTGCCTGTGCCTGTGCGGGTATTGTTACCGGTATGTTTGCAATCACCGGGCTGGGGTTGAAATTCTCTGATTTTATTATCAACCTTGGCGGAACCAGTGTGATCTTAAGTTTATTCCTGGCAATGGTGGTGTGTGTAATATTAGGCATGGGTCTGCCGACGACAGCTTCTTATATTATCTGTGCAACAGCTATCGCACCGGCACTGATAAAAATTGGCGTACCGGATCTGGCGGCTCATTTATTCCTCCTTTACTTTGCCTGTATCGCCTGTATTACCCCGCCTGTTGCCACGGCGTCTTATGCGGCCGCAGGCTTGGCGGACGAGAATGCCTTAAAGGTTGGTTTGACGGCTGTAAAGCTGGGGATTGCCGGTTTTGTCCTTCCGTTTGTGTTTACCCTTAACACCGATTACCTGCATTTCGGTTTTGATTTTAGGACTCTGTGTACCTGGATTTCGGCTGTTGTTGTCTGCTTTTCAGCAGCGATTGTGATCCAGGGTTATGTAGAACAGAAGATTACCGTCATGGAAAGGTTTCTGTATTTTTTATGTATCGTAACTGCGATTCAGTCCGGCTTCCTGGTGTCCCTGTTTGGCTGGGTGCTGTTTGCCGGTATGTATCTGTTCCGTATCAGACAGTTTAAACAATCACAGGCCGTTGTCGGTCTGAAGGAAAGTGTTGATTAAGGCGTATGGGAAGATTGGGTTTTTATATTGACCGTCAGCGCTGCATCGGCTGTAAAGCCTGTCAGGCAGCCTGTAAGGATCATAACAATTTAGAAAGGGGAATATTTTTTCGCAAGGTATTCACATGGAAAGCTCCGGAAGACGATAGTTTGAACTTTTGTCATTATTCCGTAGCATGTAACCATTGCGAGGAACCTGAATGTGTTGCGGTGTGTCCAACCGGAGCGATGGAAAAAATGGATGGCGGAACATGCATTGCCTGCGGTTCCTGTGTATGGGCTTGTCCATACGGCGCACCAACATTCAGTAAAAGCGGAGGGGTCTCACAAAAGTGCGACTCCTGTGCTGCTTTGCGGGCAAAGGGGAAGAATCCTGTTTGTGTAGATGCCTGTATTAACCATTGTATCCAATTTGGCGATATCGATGAATTGGAACAGCAGTACGGCAAAATGGAGATGGGCTTCTTTGCGGGAAGAGCCTTTGACCGAACCTTGTTTTTAAAGAAAGAAGAACCAGCTGCCAAGGTTAAGGATTCGGACGAAACATTTCTGATATTAGGCGCCGGTATTGCCGGTGTGCAGGCAGCCACAGCGATCCGTGAGCGCAATGGCCGATGCCGGATTATTTTGACCGAAGCCGGGGAATCGCTGACCTACAGCCGCCCGATGCTGACCAAAGCACCGTTAAAAGGCTTTATGCCGGAACGTCATCTCATCCATGATGCTTGCTGGTACCGGCAGCAGCGAATGGAATGGAAGCTGGGGTATCAGGTTACAGCTCTTAATACGGAACATAAAACGGTTGTTTTTGAGAATGGCCGTGTGCTGCATTATGATAAATGCATCTATGCTCTGGGTGCCGAATGCTTTGTTCCGCCGATTCCCGGCTGTGATAAAGAACGGGT
>Ga0154002_1000052_pt1 | contig 25322 bp, 40 predicted proteins | sample TSNY086MetaG_FD_102276 | JGI IMG/M metagenome (GOLD analysis project Ga0154002, IMG submission 102276) | Attine ant fungus gardens microbial communities from New York, USA - TSNY086 MetaG | ecosystem: Host-associated > Fungi > Mycelium > Unclassified | place: USA: New York, Robert Cushman Murphy... | reverse complement strand
GAACATATATATCAAAGAACTGTGAGGGTACACTGACTAAGGTACATCATTTGATGTAATCAATTTTCTACTACTTAGATATAATTAAATACATATGAAATGTATATAAGGAGGACATCTATTATCCTAATAAATCAGGTTCTTTATTTTGTAGACACTCTAGAATACTTAAGTGACTAGCCTGTACCTAAGGTAAGCCTAAGGCTACCCACTGTGCCTGCAGATAGGCTGCTCAACAGGTTATGGGCCCTGCTGAGCCACCTGTAGTGCCTTTATGGCTGCCTGGTGCTCTAGGGATTACCTTGGCTGGCACTATATTGCTAGAAGCCTCTAGGAGGCTCACAACCTTGCCAAGAGTGTCTCTTATGCTCTCAAGGAGCTAGAAAATGCCCTCAGAACCATAGAAAAACTATGCATCTATGTGCAAGACACCTCTTTTTTCCTTTCTGGCCTGCTTATTGCTCAAAGAATGATGCTAACAATGTGCTAAACATTTTTTACAATAACATCCACATGTCTTCTACCAGCTCTATAGTCTCTCTTGTCTCTCTCCTTGACAGTACTAACTACCATCAGTGAGCAATTGCTATGAAGGCATACCTTCAAGTTCAAGAACTCTGGCCAATTGTTGGAGGACACAAAATTGCTCCCAAAAGACCTGCTTCTTTGGATAATGCTGTTAAAGATGAGCAGAAGGCCATTTATAATACAGAATTAGCAGAGTATAATACCAAATATGAGGCCTGGACTCTAAAAGATGAAAAGGCTCATAGCATAATACTCTTGTGCCTTAATATGACCATCCAGGCTATGCACAAGGCAAACACTACAAGAGAATTATAGTTAGAACTTGAGAAAGAATTTAATCAGCCTTATAATATGACTATCTTCAGTGATTTCAAATTCTGTTTGGACTATTGTCTATCAGGCAACTCTGATCCTATGTCTGATATATTAAAAATTGAGAACTGCTTCAATTGTCTTGCCAATCAGCAATGCTCCATCCCAGAACTTATAAAAGAGATAGTCCTATTAAATGCTCTACCCCCAAGATAGCACAGTGTAGCAGAGATTTATCTCCAAGGCAATGATGAAGTTGATGATATTAAATTCTCAACTGTAAAATATATCATCACAAATTGCTGGACACAGGAAACTAAAAGCATGTAATCAGCAAATAAATTATCTGCTGTCAAAAGAAAGCCTGGTCCCCTATTTTTCAAACAGCAGCAGCAGAAACAATTTATTCCTCAGAATAATGATTTCAAGAAGAAGTATGGGAAGCATGCCAGCAAGCCACAATTTGACAAAAATAAGACCAAACAATATGGCTATACTGTTTTTGCCGATTATATATCTATATTACCATCTTCTTAAACCAGAGGACCTATTAACTGTGCACCACTACCCTTATATCAGGTCATAGCACCCACTGCCATGACGCTTGTGCTGCTGCCTTCCCAGGACAAGATAATGATTGTTGACTTTGGCTCCAAATAGCCAAAGTTTCAAACACAATACCTTACTGGCATAGACAACCCCATAAAGCAAGAGAAATCTGTATATCTCTTCTTTGAACACATTATAAGTGTTTGTGAGAATAATGGCATTCCCAAAACCTCAGAGATGCTCACCCCTCTTGAAAAATGTCTCATTAATTGTGTCAATGACTGCTTCAAGTTCAATACTAACAAAATTGCCCTGAAACAACACAGGATGACCCCTGAACATGTTGATGATGACATTATTAGCTTAGGATCAGAAGAACCCCTCAAATATTTGCTCAATGATGAAATCATACAAATGGCTGGAATAGGGGAGTTTGACTACAGTAATGGGGTTGCTATCTCTAAATGGATTGAGAATGTGTATATACACCCTTCTCTTATATTGCAATACCCTACTAATGACTACTCACAGCAAAATATAATTTTTGCTAGCAAAAATGTTCCTATTCATGATTCTACCACAATAAATCAAGAATCTTTTCTTTTTGATCATTATGTAGTATGTGCAAATTGTAAGGAAAAGTCTGAGACTGACACTCTATGGTCTGAATAGATTGGAGATACTGGAGCCTCTATCTATGTCACTAACGACATTAATGACTTTATAGAGTATGAATTAATAATCCCAATGCTCATCTCAACTACTAAGAAAGCTCAAGGAGAGATCTATGCTATTGGACAAGGTGCTATTGTTGTCAATCACATAGTTGAAACAAAAAATAATAAGCTTATTAAAGTAATGTCTTGTTTTTATCCTATCTTCTATGTTCCTGGCTTGCATAAATGCCTTTTCTTTATAGGAACAATGATATAGATGGGTTTTGAATGCAGAGGAACTAGAAACTCTATTGCATTATATAAAGGAGACATACAACAAATCCACTTCACTCCTGTAGATGAGAATGGCTCTATCTTCATATTGCAAACTCAGAGAGCTAAAACAGTGACTTTACAGGTGCTTTCAACTATTCAAGGAGTGAACTATGAGCTTATGCATCAATGACTTGGCTATTCATTTAAGGAAGTGCTGCACAAAACAATTAAATACACTGTTGGCTTTCCAAAGGGAATCATCTTTCCAAGTAATATTCCTGTCTACAAAGACTGTACAACTGGAAAGTTACACTTGAAATTCTTCCCATTATCCAACAAATGAGCCAGTCAACCTTTTAGAAGGATTCACTCAGATCTCAAAGAGTTTCTAACAGTGTCTTACCACAAATACAAGTGGTTTGTCTTATTTTATGATGACTATTCATCTCACAGTTGGATCAGCTTATTATATAGGAAATCTGATACTACAGATGCCATTGAAACATTCTATACTATGGTCAAGACTCAATTTGGGCTAGATATAGTTGAATGGATGTTTGATAGAAGGGAAGAGTTTGATTCTGAAAGGCTTAACACATTCCTTAAAAGCAAAAGAATTAAAGTATATCATAGTGCCCCTTATACACTGTTATGAGACAATTCCCAAGAAGGAAATACTTTTGCACACATCCATCAACTCAAAGGACATCACTTAAACTATAACAGACTTAATTTATAAATAGTGTGGGAACACTTATATAAACTGTACAGTACTAAGTAAGGGTCATGTGGTTGTAGGAGATAGGTGCATAGACTATCAAACATTTGTATAAGTAAATAGCAAAATCTAATAGAGAACTCTATTGAGTTTTTCCTAAACACTCACCTTGAGTGGTCTATAAGTCTTTACAACTAAGCGACAACATAAGAACTCAATCCCTATTACTGACCCTGCATCTTACAGCCTCAGCACTTCTATATTTCACTTACTCTCTCATCACCCTTACTAGTGAGCACAGTGCTTGCAGGCATCTTGGATAGCAGGCCCTAGCTGTAAAGGGAACTTCTCAGTTAGAAGAAACTAAGAGAGGAGACTGAGCACCAAGTTTAGGTGTTTTGTTCAAGTCCTGATCTGACAATCAGACCTGCTATTTACCCTTTTTCTTTGTATAAACCTTGTGCTATGTTCTATTGTGAATGGTACATACAGAGGATTAGTGGTACATCTTTAGAAAGCCACTTAGAGTAGAGGTCCTCTTCTTAGGGGCAATCACATATATCTTTATTAGAGCAGTAGTTAGTAGAGTAGTAGGCATCTAGTCAGAAGAAGATAAAAGTGCCCCAATAGATGTAGTTTAGTATTAGCCCTGGCTGAATACTTGTTGGAGGAAGAAGAAACATCATCATCAGCATTATCATCCTCTACTATGTTTCAATGACAGAGACAGCAACCTGTAGAACAGGCAGAACAATCTGCACTTGCACTTCCACCACTATCTAGAAAAGAGCAGCTTCTCACCATGATCGCCAACCTGCAGCAGTAGGTAAATACAATATTATAACAGCAAGGAGGAAGTAGAGTGGAGGTGGCAAAGCTCCCTATATGTCATGACTTAGCAAAATGGCTAAGAAAAAGTGTAGGAAAGTGTCACATGACAAATGTCATATATCACAAGTTATATGTTAGAATGTCACAGTGTTATGTCACATGATGGAGTCACATGATGAGTATGGAAGAGTAGTGCACAGACCATATAGTAGTTGTATAAGTAGTATATAAAATCCAATGAGAACTCTATTGAGTTCTTCTTGTCAACTCGGACTTGAAGGATGATTAAGTCATCCCAGGTTAAGTTGTTACACTAGAACTCAATTCTATATCTAGAGCACTGTCTGCCTTGGACCTTGCTTATCTTAATTCTCATAATCTTTTTGATCTCTAACTGGTGGTCATCACAATCACTAGTCATCTCCATACATAGCCAGGCCCTTGGCTTAAGGGGACTTGATAGTCAGTTAGGGACTATCAGTGAAAGTACAGTACCAAGCTCAGGTATTGTGTCTGAGACCTAATCTGTTAATTAAGTGGTGTTGCTAGTAGTTACTTATATCTTTCCACTTTATAAACCTTGTGCTGAAGTCCTATTGTGGACTGTACATGCAGAGGAATAACACTGTATCATTAGGAAGGTGTTTAGGTTAGAGATCCTTTTCTTTGGGTGATAGTATAACCATAGTATTAGAGCAGTAGTAAGTAAGGCAGTAGGTATCTAGCTGGGTGAAGATCTTGTACTCCAGTAGATGTAACATTAGTGAGATCATTTTCTATTCTGACTTCTCTAGAGACATAGCACCATATTTCTAGATCAATACAACTCTCTTATGAGCAGCATGCTCAATCAACAGTATACCCTCACCAAACTAAGGGTAGAATTAGAAGGAAGAGATGGGAGGAAGTGTTGGAGCTATAAAAAGTTTGGATACCTGGCCTGTAACTGCAGAAACAAGAATGAGAAGAAGAGGAAACTAATTCCCAGAAATAAATTTGAAGTGTTGTCAAGTAAAGTGATGAGATATGGGGTGAGAAAGAAAGTAAGGATAAGAAGAAATGAGATAGTAGAAGAGGTTAAATGCTTTAGATATTGGGGTATTGGGCATTTCATAAAGGAATATCAGAGAAAGATAGAAAGAAAATTTTGTATCCAGAATGTGGTACTGGGAGAAAGCAGCCATGGTGGGATTGGAGAGTAGTGGTATACCCTGTATAGGGAGAAGTGCAGCAAAGCAGCATATAGACAGGAGTTCTAAAAGACACAACAAGAGAGAGGGATACAGAAAGGGACATGAGGAGAATATTTAAAATGCTAAGAGAAGTATGGTCGAATATAGAAGTAGAGAAAGTAAATACACATGAGGGTATAATAGTAAAAGCGCTTTTGGATAGTGGTGCAACAGAAATGTTTATGGATAAAAAGATAACAGCTAAACATAGGTTTAGATTGCAGAAGCTAGAAAAACCAGTGATGGTGAGAAATGTAGATGAAACAAACAATAGTGGAGGAGCAATTATACATCAGGTGGAAGTCAATGTGTACTATAAAAACCATGTTAAAAGAATGAGGATGGATGTATGTGACTTAGGAAAGACAGATGTGATATTGGACATGCCATGGCTACAAGCCTATAATCCAGAAATCAACTGGGAGACAGGAGAGGTTAAAATGACAAGATGTCTGCCACTGTGTGGAAGAAACACAAAGTCAAAAGAAGAGAAGAAAATAAAATGAGTAGTTACTCTAAAGGAAGAAAAGATTGTAAGATAGGCTATGAATGATAAAGAAGATTGGAGAAGAAAAGAGGAAGTCGAGGTAAATCATAGAAAAATTGAGAAAATAGTTCCAAAGAAATTCCTAAAGTAGAGGAAGGTATTTGGAAAGATGGAGTCAGAAAGGATGCCTACGAGAAAAGTCTGAGATTATGCTATAGATCTCAAAGAGATATTCAAACCTAAGAAAAAGAGAATCTACCTATTATTAAAAGATAAAAGGGAAGAGGTCCAAAAATTTGTAAATGACTAACTTAGAAAGAGGTATATTAGACTATCAAAATCCCCTTAGATGTCACTAGTATTCTTTGTGGCAAAGAAAGATGAAAGTAAAAGAATAGTAATGGACTACTATAGCCTAAATGATCAAACAGTAAAGAATAATCATCTACTACCATTGATTACAGATTTGATAGATACAATGGGGAGTAAGAAGGTATTTACTAAAATGGACTTATGGTGGGGGTTTAATAATATAAGAATTAAAGAGGGGGATAAGTGAAAGGGAGCATTCACAATGTATGTAGAATCCTTTGAACCAACAGTTATATTCTTTGGAATGACAAACTTGTCAGCTATATTTTAGGCAATAATGAATGAAATTCTGAGAGATATAATCAACAAAGGGAAAGTGGCTACATTTGTGGATGATATCTTGGTTGGGACAGAAACAGAAAAAGGACATGATAAGATTGTAGAAGAGATATTGAAGAGACTAGAGAAGAATGACTTATATGTAAAGTCAAAAAAATGTACATAAAAAGTGAGGAAGATAGGGTTTCTAGGAGTGGTAATAGGACCCAATGGTATAGAGATAGAGAGAGAAAAGGTGGATAGAGTGTTGAGTTGGCCAGAGCCAAAGAATATTAAAGATGTTAGAAAATTCCTGGGTCTTGCAAACTATTATTGGAGGTTTATTAAGGATTTTGCTCAAGTAGCCAGGCTGATGAATATATTAACAAGGAAGGATGTGAAATGGTGGTGGGGAAAGGAACAACAATGAGCATTTGATGAGCTCAAGAAAGTCTTTATGACCAGACCAGTATTAGTAGTGCCTGACCTTGATAAAAAATTCAGGGTAGAAGCAGATATGTCAAATTATGCTACTGGAGGAGTACTGTCAATGAGATGCTCAGATGGATTGTGGAGACCAGTCACTTATCTCAAAATCTCTAAATGACATAGAAAGGAATTATGAGATACATGACAAGGAAATGTTGGTAATAGTTAGATGCTTGGAAGTATAAAGATACTTTCTGGAAGGAATGACAACTAAGTTTGAGATTTGGACAGATCATAAGAATCTTGAATATTTTATGAAAGTACAGAAATTGAATAAAAAGCAAGCAAGATGGGCATTATACCTATTAAGATTTGATTTTATGCTAAAGCATGTTCTAGGGAGTAAAATGGAAAAGATAGATAGCTTGAGTAGAAGACTAGACTGAAAAGTAGGAATGGAAAGGGACAATGAGAATGAGATGTTGGTAAAGTCTGAATGGCTAGAAGTTAGGAAAACAGAAAGGGTAGAAGTAATCATAGAAGGAGTAGATCTACTGGAGAAAGTAAGGAAGTCAAAAGTAAAAGACAACAAGGTAGTCAAAGTAGTAGAAGAAATAAAACAAGCAGGGGTAAAGATGCTAAGAGATGAGAAGTGGAGGAAAGTACATGGCATAATGTATAAGGAAAGAAAAGTGTATGTGCCTAAAGACAATATATTAAGAGCAGAAATAATTAGGCTACATCATGATACACTAGTAGGAGAACATAGAGGATAGTAGAAGACAGTGGAGTTGGTCACTTGAAACTTCTGGTAGCCAGGAGTAACTAAAGAGATAAAACAATATATGGAGGGATGCAATTCTTGCCAGAGAAACAAAAACTACACAAAACAGCCAGTAGGCAAATTAATACCCAATTCAATACCTAAGAAACCTTGGATATATATATCAGCAGATTTTATTACCAAACTGCTATTAGTATAGGGATATGACTTGATCTTAGTGGTGGTAGATAGATTAACAAAAATAGTCCATTTTATCTCTACTACAGAGAGAACATCAGTAGAAGGGCTAGCTAGGTTGTTTAGAGATAACATATAGAAGTTGTATAGGTTACCTGAAAGTATTATCTCAGATAGAGAATCCTAGTTTGCAGCAGGATTGATAAAAGAGTTAAATAGGATGTTGGAGATCAGAAGCAAGATGTCAATGGCATTCCACTCTCAGATAGATAGGCAAACAGAAAGGGTTAATCAGGAGTTGGAACAGTACTTAAGGATGTTTATTGACTATAGGCAGGAGCAGTGGCTAGACTGGTTAGGAACAGCAGAGTTCATATACAACAATAAAGTGCACTCAAGTACAAAGACATTACTTTTCAAGGCAAACTATAGGCAAGATTCTAGGATGGGGTTCAAAGTAAGAAAGAGAGGAAAGTATGAAGAAGCAGAGAAATTTGTGACAAAAATGAAAGAGATTTAGGATGAAGCAAAAGCAGTGCTAGAAAAAGTATAAGAGGAGATAAAGAAGTATATAGATAGAAAGAGGGCAAAAGTCGATGAGTATAAAGTAGAAGACCTAGTAATGCTAAGCACTAAGGATCTGAAATATCAGATGATTGAAAGAAGAACAAAAAAGTTGATAGAGAAATTTGTAGAATCTTACAAGATCAAGAAGATTGTATTAATGAATATAGTAGAACTGGAACTGCCAGCTACTATTAAAATACATCCAGTAGTTAACATTAGTAGAATACAAAGATATGTAGGGCAAGTAGAGGGACAGAGAAAAGAGTAGTCTGCTCCAGTTATAATCAAAGGAGAAGAAGAATAGGAGGTAGAAAAGATATTGAATTAATAATGGATTAGAGAGAAAAATAAATATCTAGTATGATAGAAGAGATTTACAGTGGAGCCAGATACTTGGGAAGGAAAGAAAAACCTAGGTAATGCAAAAGAGGCAATAGAGAATTTTGAAAAGGAGTACAGAAGAGATATAGAAGATATTAGGAAGCAAGAAAGAGAAGAAGGAACATTCAGAAGAGGAGAATTACCAGAAAGATTTATGGCAAGAAAGTTATATGGGTGGATAGATAAGAGGTATAATAAGGAATATTGGGAAAAGCTAGAAAGGAATTGGAGACATTGGAAAGGAGACAGAATTAGAGAGCAAAGAACAATAGAGACAATTAAAGAAAAAGAAAAAGAAATTGACCAGGAAAATTCAAGACTTAGAGAATGAATAGAAGAAGATGACAATGAAATGGAAAATATTAGAGACCCATAAAATCCTTGGGACAAGGAATCTTGAGAGGGAGATGGTGTCATAACTTGACAAAATGGCTAAGAAGAAGTGTAGGAAAGTATTACATAACAAATGTCACATATCACAAGTCATATGTTAGAATGTCATAGTGTTATATCATATGATGGAGTCACATGACGAGTGTGGAAAAGTAGTGCACAGACTATGTAGTAGTTGTATAAGTAGTATACAGAATCCAATGAGAACTTGATAGAGTTCTTTTTGTCAACTCAAACTTAGAGAGTAATTAAGTCATCTCAGATTAAGTTGCTACACCACATTTGCAGGGAAGATAGAGGATGTGAGTGTGTTCATTAACATGTCTCGACTATATTTGAGTATGAAGATAATGGAGGAGCCGGAGATAACAAAAATGGTATAGGTACTATTCTATGTCCAGGGGAAAGTGGTAGAGGCTTAGAAGAATAACATTTTGGATGAATTGTTAAAAGGGACCTTGGAGGTAAGCACTGCCAAGAAATTATTTGTAAAGATGAGAGATAAGTTTGGGAAGATGGCAGAGGAGGAAAGAAAAATAGGATAGTTAAGAATGATTAAGCAAGAGAGCAGAACCTGTGACAAATACATCTAGGAGCTCAAGAAAGTGGCAAGAGAAAGTGGCTATGAGGAAAGACCTCTTATAGAGGAATTTAAGAAGGGATTGAATAAAGCAATAAGAAGGAAGCTAGCAAAAGCAGAGAGCCCACCAGATATAATCATGGAGTGGCAGAAAAGGTTGGTAAGGTTGGATTAGAATCAGAGGCAAAGTAGAGTAGAGCAGAGGATATTGGAGAGGAATACAGCATATCCAGGGGGAAATGTGCAGCCAAGAGGAGAATGAAGAGATGGGTGGAGGAGATCATATAGAGGAAGAAGGGGGGAGTATTAGAGTCAGAATAGAGAAGGAATACAGAGGCTACCTATGAGGGACCCCAATGCTATAGATGTTGATAAAGGAAGAGGAGGAAATAGAATATATTATGCATATGGGAAGTAGGGTCACATAGCCAAAAACTGTTGGAGTAGGAGAGAAAAGGATAGTGGAAATGCCATAGGAGTTAGCAAAAGACAATGGAGGACAGTAAGCTCCTGGCTAGCCTCCTCAAATATGTATAGTGTATTGCACCCAGAAAATCTGGATAATAAAATTTATTGTTAAAGCAACACTGAGGGAGTAAGAGATGTGTGGCATACACTATAGCTGCTAAGAGAAATGTAAATAAAAATAGGACTAGAGAAGTTGGAGAATTATGAAGAAGTAGCAGTTAGAGTGCTACTAGATAGTGGTACAACTGGGTTGTTTATGGATACCAAATTTGCAAAAAGAAGAGGGTTCAAGCTGAAAAGACTAAGAAACCCTCTGTTAGTAAGAAATATAGATGAAACAATAAATATAGGAAAAGCAATTATGCACCAGGTTGAGTGCAATATGTTCTTCAAGAAATATGTAAAAAGAGTGAAAATAGATATATATAATCTAGGGAAGACGGAAGTGATACTGGGTATACTGTGGTTAGCTGTTTATAATCTAGAGATAGATTGGGAAAAGGGAAAAGTGAAAATGATGAGATGTCTACTTATATATGGAAGAAAGAAAAGAAGAAAAAGATTAGGAAAATGGAAGAGGAGAAAACAGTAGAAGAGCTGGTGCCAAAAAGATTTTGGAAATGGAAGAAAGTATTTAGAAAAGCAGAGTCAGAGAGGATACTAGTGTAAAAGGCCTGGGATCATATAATAGAGTTAAAGAAAGGCTTTGTGTCTAAGAAAGGAAAGGTGTATTTATTGTCAAGGGAAGAACAAGAGAAAATACAGGTATTTATAGAGGACCAACTATAAAAGGGATATATCCAACCATTGAAGTTACCACAAGTATCTTCTGTCCACTTTGTAGCTAAAAAGGATGGAAAACAACAAATAGTATAGGATTACAGATATGTAAACCAGTGAACTATCAAAAATGATTACCCATTGCTACTAATTGCTGACATTCTGGATGGAGTAGAAAGTAAGAAGGTCTTCACAAAGCTAGACCTAAGATAGGGGTACAACAACATCAGAATCAAAGAAGGAGATAAATAGAAGACAGTATTCATAATACACATTGGAGTTTATGAGCCAACTGTAATATACTTTGAGCTTACAAATTCCTCCACTACCTTCTAAACAATAATGAATGATCTGTTCTATGATATGATAAATCAAGGAAGCATGGCTACCTTTATTGACAATATTATTGTAGCAACAGAGACAGAGAAGGAACATAATAAGATAGTAAAGAAAGTATTGAAGCAACTTGAAAAGAATGATCTCTTTGTAAAACCAGAGAAGTGTCAATAGAAGGTAAAGGAGGTGGAGTTTCTAGAGATAGTGATAGAACTGAAGAGAATAGAAATGTAGAAAGAGAAAGTAGAAGAAGTTTTAAACTAGCCAATACTGAGGAATATAAAGGAGGTACAAAAGTTTCTAGGACTTGTCAACTACTACAGGCAATTCATTAAGGACTTTGCAAAGCTTGTAGTGCCACTACATGTGCTAGTTAGGAAGGAGAAGAAGTAGAGATGGGGAAAGGAATAAGAGAAGGCATTTGGAAAGTTGAAAGAAATATTTACAACAGAACCAGTCTTGGCAATACTAGACCTGAACAAAGAAATGAGAGTGGAAGCAGATGTGTCAGACTATGCAATAGAGGAAGTATTGTCAACAAAGTATAAGGATAGGAAATAGAAGCTAGTAGCCTTTATCTCTAAGTTGCTGAATATAACAGAACAAAACTATGAGATTCATGATAAGGAGATGTTGGCAGTAATTTAATGTCTGGAAGCATAGAGACACTACCTAGAAGAGGTAAAAATAGAGTTTGAGATTTGGATGGACTATAAAAACCTCCAGTACTTTATAATAAGTCAAAAGTTAAACTGAAGGTAAGCTTGGTGTGCCTTATACTTGTCACACTTCAATTTCACCTTGAAGCATATCCCAGGGAAAAGCATAGATAAAGCCAATAGACTGAGTCAAAGAGCAGACTGGCAGGAAGGAGTAAAGAATAATAACGAGGATAGAACATTGATCAAATAAGAGTGGATAAGAGAAGTAGAAATGCTAGTGAAAGATGGAAACCTAAGGAAAAGAATTAAGAAGGCATAGAAAGAGGACAAGAAAGTAGTAAAAGCAGTAGAAGAGTTAAAGAAAGCAGGAATGAAGAACCTAAGGGATAAGAAATGGTCAATCAAGAAAGGGATAGTTATGAAGAAAGAATGTATATATGTTCCAGAAGAGAACTTGAGAAGGGAAATAATACACCTCTACCACAATACCCTAGTAGGAGGACATGGAGGAAGATGGAAAATAGTGGAGTTGGTCACAAGAAACTACTGGTGGCTAGGAGTGATAAAGAAAGTAGAAAGATATATAGATGGATACGATACCTGTTAATGGTATAAGAATAGAAGCAAGGCCCCAGCAGGAAAACTAATGCTGAATGCAATTCCAGAGAAACTGTAGAGCTATATTTCAGCAGACTTCATCACAAAGCTACCCTTAGTTCAAGAATATGATACAATCTTAGTGGTATGTGACAGATTTAGTAAAATAGTATACTTTATAGCAACTACAGAGAAAATATCAGTAGAGTGACTTACCAGGTTATTTAGAGACCATATCTGGAAGCTGTACAGGCTTCTGGAAAGTATTATATTAGACAAAGGAGTACAGTTCACAGCAGGAATGATAAAGAAGTTGAATAAGCTGTTGGGGATCCAAACTAAGTTGTTAACAGCTTACCCATCCCCAGATGGATAAACAGATGGAGAGGGTGAATCAGAAATTGGAACAGTATCTGAGGGTCTTTATTGGCCATAAACAAGAACAATGGCTAGACTGGTTGGGAACAGCTGAATTCGTATATAATAACAAGATACATTCAGCTACAAAAGTATTACCATTCAAGGCTAATTACAGTCAAGATTCAAGAATAGGATTTGAAAAGAGAAGAAAGGGGAAGTACAAAGTAGTGGGAAAGTTTATAGAGAGGATGTAGAAAACTCAGGAGGAAGCAAAAGCAGCCTTGAGAAAAGCTCAAGACAAAATAAAGAAGTTTGTAAACAGGAAACAAAGTAAAGGGGAGGAATATAAAGTAGAGGACTTAGTATTGCTAAGCACCAAGGATCTCAAGTGGCAGATAAAAGGAAGACAATCAGAAAAACTGACAGAATGCTTTGTGGGACCTTATAAAATAAAAAGGATCATCTTGAGCAACATGATAGAATTAGAATTGCCTAGTTCTATTAGAATATACCCCATAGTTAATGTAAGTCAAGTACACCTGTATAAGCTACAAGTGGAGGGGTAGAAAAAGATACTACCAAAACTAGTTATCATTAAAGAGAAAGAAGAATTTGAAGTAGAAAAAATACTAAACAAAAGGATAGTAAGAGAAAAGAAGAAGTTCTTAGTACAATGGAAGGGATATATGGCAGAAGAAGATATATGGGAAAGTAAGGAGAATTTGGAGAATACAAAAAAGTTGGTAGAAGAGTTCAAGAGAGAGTATGGAGAAGAAGCCAAAGAAATAAGGAGATAGGAAGAAAAGACAATAAAAAGGTATTCTCAAGAGAATTACCTAGAAGATTTACAGCAAAAATACTGTAGGGTTGGTCAAATAAGGAGTACAAAAGATAGAGGGAAAGGAGATGGAAGGAGAATTAGAAACAATAGAAGTATTCCTCAGAACAAGGAACCTTGAAGAAAGGGCCATATTATGAGACAATTCCAAAGAAGGAAATACTTTTGCATATATCTATCAACTCAAAGAACATTACTTAAACTATAACAGACTTAATCTATAAATAGTGTGGGAACACTTATATAAACTGTACAGTACTAAGTAAGGGTCATATGATCATAGAAGATAGATACATAGACTATCAAACATTTGTATAAGTAGATAGCAAAATCCAATGGAGAACTCTATTGAGTTCTTCCTAAACACTCACCTTGAGTGGTCTATAAGTCTTCATGACTAAGCAACAACATACACCTCAACAAAATGGCTGTACTGAATGACTCAACTGGACTATTATAGACAAAGCTGAGGCCATTCGGCATGAGGCCTGTATTCCTGACTCATGGTGGAAATACTCTGTTCAATATGCTGTTCATTTACACAACAGAACACCCTCTCATTGTCTCAATTGGATAACACCCTATGAATTGGTTAAGGAAGAGAAACTAGATATATCTTATCTATGTGTTTTTGGGTGTGAAGCATATGTATACCTACTAGAAGCAGTATAAAAGAATACACTATCAGCCAAATCAGAATTAATGATATTCATTAGAATAGCTGAAGGAACAAAAGGTTATAAATTCATGCAACTGTCTAATAATACAGAGTATAAGAACTTAGACTGTGGTACCTTAGAACTACTCCTAGTCCAAGTTGACAAGGAGAACTCAATAGAGTTCTCATTTAATTGCTATATACTACTTATACACATTCTATATTTACTTCTATTTATAAAGTCCTGTGCATCTCTTTTGAATCATTCCCTCTCATATGTCCATTGATTTCCTAATTAAATGAAAAGAAAAAGAAAAGAAATATAAATAATGACTTAACTATTTGGCCATATCATAACACTACCCCCCTCTTAAGATTTCTCATCCTGAGGATTTTTACAACTTGTAGTAGGAATTGCAGATATTTCCCATTTCATTGTCATCTTCTTCTGTCCACTCCTTGATTCCCAAGTTTTTCTACTCAATTTTCTCCTTCTCCTTTATTGTTTCTATAATTCTTTGTTCCTTTGCTCTTTCTCCTTTCTATCTTCTCCAATTTCTTTCTAACCTTGTCTAGTATTCCTTGTTATATCTTTTATTCAACTATCCAAATAATTTTCTTGCTATAAACCTTCCTAGTAATTCTTCTCTCCTAAATGTTCCTTTTTCCTATTTTTGTCTTCAAATATCTTTTATATTTCACCAATATTCTTTCTTAAATTCCTTAACTGCTTTTTTTGCATTTCCCAAGTTTTTCTTTTCTTTCCAGGTATCAGATTCTACTATGAACCCTTTCTACTGTACTAAGTATTTGTCCTTCTCTCTTATTTATTGTTTGTTCAGAATCCTCTTAATCTCCTATTTCTCCTCTCCCTTGATTATGACTAGGGCTGGCTGTTCCTTTCTCTGCCCCTCTACTTGCCCTACATATCTTTATATTCTACTAACATTGACTACCAGATGTATTTTTACTATACTGGATAGTTCTAATTCTACTGTATTTGATGATATGATTTTCTTTATCTTATAAGGCCCTACAAACCTTTTTATCAATTTCTCTGTTCTCCTCCCAATTATTTGATATTTCAGATCCTTAGTACTTAGCATCACTAGGTCTCCTACTTTATACTCATCAATTTCTGCCCTCTTTCTATCTATATACTTCTTCATTTCTTCTTGTACTTTCTCCAGTACTGCTTTTGCTTCTTTCTGAATTTTTCTCATTTTTGTCACAAATTTCTCAGCTCCCTCATATTTCCCTTTTCTTCTCATTTTAAACTCCATCCTGGAATCTTGTCCATAATTTGCCTTAAAAGGCAATGTTTTAGTACTTGAGTGCACTTTATTATTGTAGGCAAACTCTGCTGTTCCTAACCAATCAGGCCACTGTTTCTGCCTATGGTCAATAAACATCCTTAAGTACTGCTCTAGTTCTTGATTAACCCTCTTAGTCTATTCATCTGTTTGAGGGTGGAACACCATCAACAATTGACTTTCAATCTCCAAGATTCTATTTAACTCTTGTACTATCCCTGCTATAAGCTAGAGTCCCCTGTCTGAAATGATACTCTCAAATAACCCATGTAACTTCCACATATTGTCTTTAAACAACCTGGCTAGTCCTTCTGCCAATGTCTTTTCTGTAATAGAAATAAAATGTACCATTTTTGCCAATCTGTCAACTACCACTAAAATTGAGTCGTATCCTTGTGCCAGTGGCAACTTAGTGATGAAATCTGCCAAGATATATATCCAAGGTTTCTCTGGAATTGAATTTGGCATTAGTTTTCCTACCAGTTGTTTTGTGTAGTTTTCATTATACTAGCAGGTATCATACTTCTTTAAATATTGCTTTACTTCTTTCATGACCCCTGGCCACCAAAATTTTCTAGTGATCAATTCTACTATTTTCCACTGTCCTCTGTACTCTCCTACTGGCATATTATGATACAACTGAATAATTTCTACTCTCAGTTTCTCATCTTTTGGTATATATATATATATTTTCCTTATACATGATGCCATCAACTTCTCTCTACTCTTTATCTCTTAGCATCTTTATCCTTACTCATTTCATTTCTTCCACTGCCTTGATCATCTCATTATCTTTTACTTTTGACTACTTTACTTTCTCTAGTAAATCCACTTCTTCTACTATTACTTCCACCTTTTCTGTCTTTCTGACTTCCAACCATTCTGGCTTTACCAACATTTTGTCCTCATTGTCCTTTTCTACTCCTACTTCCCAGTCTGGCTTCCTGCTTAAGCTGTTTGTCTTTTCCATCTTACTCCCTGGAACATGTTTTAGTGTAAAGTTGAATCTCAATAGATACAAGGTCCATCTGGCTTGTTTTCTATTCAATTTCTGCACTTTCATAAAATATTCAAGGTTCTTGTAATCTGTCCAAACCTCAAACTTTGTTGTAGTTCCTTCTAGAAAGTGCCTCTACACCTCCAAACACCTGACTATGGCTAACATCTCTTTGTTATGTATCTTATAGTTCCTTTTGGTGTCACTTAGAGATTTTGAGATAAAAGCTACTGGTCTTCACAAGCCATCTGAGCATTTCATTAAAAGTACTCCTCCAGTTGTGTAATTCAAGGCATCTACTTCTATCCTAAATTCCTTATCTAAATCTAGGGCTGCCAATACTAGTCTTGTTGTGAAGATTCTTTTGAGCTTGTCAAATGCTTGTTGCTGCTCATCTCCCCACTGCTACTTTACATCTTTCCTCATTAGCACATTTATTGGTCTTGCTACTCAGGCAAAGTCCTTGATAAACCTCCTATAGTAATTTGTGAGGCCTAAGAACTTTCTGATGTCTTTTACATTTTTTGGTTCTGGCCAACTCAGTACTCCATCTACTTTCTTCTTCTCTATCTTTATCCTGTTAGGTCCTATAACAACCCCAAGGAACCCAATCTTCTTCATTTTCTATATGCACTTTTCTGGCTTCATATAGAGATCATTCTCCTCCAGCCTTCTCAGTACTTTCTCTATGATTTTATTATGTTCTTCCTTTGTTTCAGTTCCTACCAACATATTGTCTACAAATGCAGTGACTTTGCCTTCATTTACCAAGTCTCTCAGAATCTCATTCATCATTGTCTAAAATATGGCTGGTAAGTTTGTTATTCCAAAAAACATTACAGTTGGCTCAAACAATCCTATATGCATTATAAACACTCCCTTCTACTTATCTCCTTTCTTTATCCTTACATTATTAAAGCCCCACCACAAATCCATCTTTGTAAATACTCTTTTACTCCCTATATTGTCAATTAGGTCTGTTATCAATGGTAATGGGTAGCTGTTTTTTTACAGTTTGTTTGTTTAGGTTGTAGTAGTCTATAACCATCCTCTTACTCCTATTCTTCTTGCTCACAAAGAACACCAGTGATGTTTGAGGAAATTTAGATAGTCTGATATATCTCTTTTTCAATTGGTCATTTACAAAATTCTGGACCTCTTCTCTCTCATTTCTAGATAAAGGGTAAATCCTTTCTTTTCATGGTTTGAACATCTTTTTGAGGTCTATAGTATGATCCCAGATTTTTCTTGTCAGCATCCTTTCTGATTCTACTTTTCCAAACATCTTTCTCCACTTTAAAAATTTCTGCAGCACTATTTCTTCAATCTTTCTATAGTTCACTTCAACTTTTTCTTCTCTTCCCCAATCCTCTTTATTGTCTACTATCTACCTCACAATCTTTTCCTCTTTCAGGGTTACTACTCTCTTCTTTTTCTTTGCTCTCTTCTCTTCTTTCAACTTTGCATTCCTTCTTGTTATAAGTCAGCTCCAAAGAAGGAAAATATTTCCCATACATTCATCAACTTCATGGAAAATCTCTAGAGATATAACATAGAAAAGATATAAATAGCATAGGACAAGATTATATAAGAACTATATAGCTAGTAGGAACAGTTTTGTGACTATGGGAAGTTGGTGCATAGATCATGGCATATTTGTATAAGTAATAGAAGTAATCCAATGAAGGACTCTATCAAGTTCTTTTCTTTTAATTGTCACTAGTTGAGGTTAGAACTTCAAACTCTAAGTCTGTACCTTAATACTTTCATACAGTAGCAGACATCTCGTCATTTTAACTTTCTCTGTTTTCTAGTTGATTTCTGGGTTATGGACCTGTAGCCATGGCATTGTTATCAATAGGCAGTGAATACTCTTAGTGATCACCCTAGATAGATATTCAAGAAGAACTTGATGGAGTTTTTTGTTGGATTGGACTCCTACTTATACTATTTTTACAGTGGCTGTACTACTAGTCCACAATCACATGCTCTTCCAGAATATTCTGTGATCACTTGACCTTGTCACATGACCTTAGTTCCCACACTATTTATATCTCAACCCTATTGTATATCTTGAGGTTTTGGATCAAGTGTTCAAATGCTCGGAAACTTATTTCCTTTTTGGGACTCTCATAACATAGCCCCCCCTTCAAGTTTCCTTGTCCCAAGGAATTTTTCCACCGACTCCAGTTTTCATCCCACCTCTTTTCCCTTTCTCTTTTGTACCTTCTTTTTTCCCAACCATATAGCAATTTTGCCATGAACTCCCTAGATAATTCCCAACTAAATTTCTTCTTCTCTTCTTCCAGTTCCTATCACCTTAGTTCCTCAACCTCTTCTCCATATATTCTCTCAAACTCTTTTACCAACTCTTTTGCATTCTCCAAGTTTTTCCTATTCTCCCAAGTATCTTCTTCCACTATATACCCCTTCCACCTCACCAGAAACTTTTCCTTCCCTCTAACTGTTCTTTTATTTAAGATTTTTTCTACCTCAAATTTCTTCTTCTCTTCAATAATAATCCGTTTTGATAGTATCTTCTTCTGTCTCTCTACCTGCAGTCTATAGAGTCATATTCTACTTACGTTAACTATAGGGTGTATTTTAATAGACTTAGGTAGTTCTAACTCTATTGCATTACTAGAGATGATTCCCTTGACTTTGTAGGGGCCCACAAAACGTTCTATTAGCTTTTCCGATCTTCTCTCTTTTATCTACTATTTCAAGTCCTTCGTACTTAGCAGTACTAAGTCCCCTACTTTGTATTCCTCTTCCTCCCTTTGCCTTCTGTTCACAAACTTCTTCATTTCCTCCTGTGCTTTCTCTAGCACTACTTTTGCTTCCTCCTGGATTTTTTTTCATTCTTTCTACAAATTTTCCCGCTGCTTCATACTTCCCCTTTCTTCTTCCCTCAAACCCCATTCTTGGATCTTGACCATAGTTTGCTTTGAATGGCAATATTTTTATTGCTGCATGAATTTTGTTATTGTATGTGAACTCTGCTATTCCTAACCAATCTGGCCACTGCTCTTGTCTATGGTCAATGAAGACCCTCAGATATTGCTCTAACTTCTGGTTTATCCTTTCTGTCTACCTATCTGTTTGAGGGTGATAGGCTGTCGAGAGTTTCGTCTGGATTCCCAACAAGTTATTCAATTCCCTCATCATTTCCACCACAAACTGCACTTTCCTATCTGATATGATGCTTTCTAGGAGTCCGTGCAACTTCCATACATGATCTTGAAACAGCTTTGCAAGTCCCTCTGCTGACGTTTTCTCTATTGTTGCTATGAAATGTGCCATTTTACTAAAGCAGTTGCATATTACTAAGATAGCATCGTATTCTTAGGCTAATGGCAGTTTGGTAATGAAGTCTGCCAAGATATGGCTCCATGTTTTTCTGGGATTGCATTGGACATTAGCTTTCCTGCTGGTGCTTCACTTCAATTCTTGTATCTTTGGCACGTATTGTATCCATCCACATATCTTCCTACCTCTTTCATTATTCCTGGCCACCAACTCTGTCATCTTCTATCTCCCTCTATGTCCCTCTACTGGGGTGTCGTGGTGCAAATGTATTATCTCCCCCCTGAGTTCCCCTTCTGGTATGTATATCTTCTCTTCTTTTGTTACTATCCCATCCTCTATTTCCTATTCTTCGTCTTTCAGTGTCTTTATTCCTGCTCTCTTCAGCTCTTCTACTGCTTTCACTACCTTTTCATCCCCTTCCTGCGTCTTTTTGATTTTTTCTTTTAGGTCTTCTTTCTCTACCATTGTTTCAGCTTCTCTAATCCATTCTGGTTTTATCAGTTTCTTGTTCTCATTGTTCTTTTCCACTCCCTCCTACCAGTCTGGTCTTGTGCTTAATCCATCTGCCTTCCCCATACTCCTTCCTAGAATGTGTTTTAATACAAAATTAAATCGTGATAAGTATAGGGCCCATCTTGCTTGTCTTTGGTTTAATTTTTGGCTTATCATAAAATACTGGAGGTTCTTATGGTCTGTCCAGATTTCAAATTCAAGTTTTGCTCCCTTCAAATAGTACCTCCATGCTTCTAGGCACCTAATAACTACCAGTATCTCCTTATCATGAATTTCATAATTTTGTTCTGTGGTATTCAACGATTTAGAGATAAAGGCCACTGGCCTCCACTTTCCATTCTCACACTTTGTCAACAACACTCTCCCTGTTGCATAGTCTGAGACATCTGCTTCCACTCTTATCTCCCTATCAATATCTGGGATAGCTAAGATGGGCTTTGTGGTGGATACTGCCTTAAGTCTTTCAAATGCCTCCTTTTGTTTCTTTTCCCATTTCCATTTCTGCTCCTTCCTGACCAGCACATGTAGCGGTGCTGCTATCCTGGCGAAGTCTTTTATAAACCTTCTGTAATAGTTGGCAAGACCTAAAAACTTTTGTACTTCTTTGATATTTTTGGGTACTAGCCAGTTTAGTACTCCCTCTATCTTTTTCTTTTGCATTTCCACTTCCCTTGGACCAGTTACTACTCCCAGAAATTCTACCTCTCTTACTTTCCATTTACACTTTTCTGGTTTTATGAATAGATTATTCTCTTCCAACCTTTTTAGTACCTCTTCTACTAATTCATCATATCTTTCTTCAGTATCTGTGGCTACCAGGATATCATCGATGAATATTGCTGTATCTCCTTGGTTTATGAGGTCTCTAAACAGGTCATTTATCATTGTTTAGAAGGTAGAAGGGGAGTTTGTTAACCCAAAATACATGACTGTGGGCTCATAAGCTCTAATATGCATTGTAAACACTGCCTTCTACTTATCTCCCTCTTTGATCCTGATATGATTATATCCCTACCTTAGGTCCAACTTTGTAAACACTTTTCTCTTTCCTACTCCATCCAGTATGTCTGTGATGAGGGGTAAAGAATACCCATTCTTTATCGTCCACTGATTTATGTGTCGATAGTCCTGCACCATTCTTCCTGTGCTATCTTTTTTTGCCACAAAGTGTACTGGTGACATTTGAGATGACTTGGAAGGTCGAATGTATCCTTTCCTCAACTGATCCTCTATGAATACTTGTACTTCCTCCCTTTTCTCCCTTGACAATGAGTATACCTTTCCCTTTTTTGGCATGAACCCCTCTTTCAGTTCTATAGCATGGTCCTAGGTCTTTTGCACTGGCATTCTCTCTGACTCCCTTTTTCTGAACACCTTCTTCTACTTCCAGAACCTTTTGGATACCAGTCTTCTTAATGTTTCTTTGTCCTTATCCTTTTCCACCTTCTTTACTTCCTTCTCCTTCTCTTCTTGCTTTTTTCTTCTACATATAGATGGACAATATGTCATTTTTACCTTACCTTTTTCCTAATCTATTTCTGGGTTATGGGCTGCTAGCCACAGCATTCCCAGTATTACCTCTGTTTTCCCTAAATTACATACACCCATTCTTGCCCTCTCTATATGTCTTTTGAAGAACATGTTGCACTCTACCTGGTGTGTTATGGTTCCCCCTGCATTTACTGTCCCATCCACATTTCTAACTAATAGGGGTTTCTTTAGCTTCTCTATTTTAAACCCCTTTTCTCGGGCAAAGGTCGTATCCATGAATAGACCTGTTGCCCCGCTATCTAGCAGTGCTCTTATTGCTACTCTCTCGTGGCTTTCCAGCTTCTCTAGCCCCATCTTTATCCAGACTTCTCTTAGTAGCCATAGAGTGTGCCATATATCTCTTACTCTCTCAGTTGTATTGATGCAGTTTAATTTATTTTCCAGTTTTTCTGGGTGCAATATACTGTACAGGTTATTGGAGGCCAGCCAAGAGCTTACTGTCCTTTATTTTCTTTTGCCAACTCCTGTGGCATTTCCACTACTCTTCTTTTATGCCTTTCCCAACAATTTTTGGCCATATAGCTCTATTTTTCACATATATAGTGTTATGAGAGCCCCAAGAAGGAAATGGTCTCCCATGCATTTAAACACTTAATCTAAAATCTCAAGTCATACAATGAGGTCAAGGTATAAATAGTGTGGGAACTTAGGTAACCAAATCACATGACAAGGTCAAGTGATCATAGAACATTCTGGAAAAACATGTGATTGTGGACTAGTAGTAGTACAGCCACTATAAAGTAGTATAAGTAGTAGTCCAATCCAAGAAAGAACTCCATCGAGTTCTTCTTGAACATCCACCTAGGGTGATCACTAAGGACATTCACTGTCTATTGATAACACATAGCATGTTCTGTCCCCTTCCCTTCCTCTGTCTATCTCTATTGTATTTGGATCTCTTCTTGGACCTATTTGAGTTCCCCCTCTGTTAGACGTATTTCCTTCTCCTCCTCCTCCCCTTCCTCTGTACCTTCCTTCCATTCTCCATGTTATTTGCCCCCCTCTTCCCCCATATGATTCTCCTCCATAGCCTCTTCTAGGCTGCACATTTCCCCCTGGGCACGCCGCATTTCTTTCTAATATCCTCTTTTCCATTCTGCTTTGCCTCTGATTTCTATCCAACCTTACCACTCTCTCTTGCCACTCTCCAATGATAGTTGGTGGTTCTTCTGCTTCTACCAACTTCCTTCTAATACTCTTGTTCAATCCTCTTTTAAATTCTTTAATGAGGGGCCTCCTCTCATAGTTGCTCTTCTTGGCAACCTTTTTGAATTCCTGCACATACTTGTCACAGGTCCTCTCCCCTTGCTCAATTGTTCTCATCTGTTCTATTTTCCTTTCTTTCTCTGATATCTCCCCAAAGTTGTTCCTTATTTTTGTGAATAGCTGCTCTGTTGATTTCACTTCTGACTCTCTCTTGGCTAGCTCATCTAGCAAGTTATCCTTCCATGCCTCTGCTATTCCTCCCTGTATATATGACAACACCCAGGCCACCTAGGTTGTTGCTACCTCTTCTGTCATCTTCATTCTAATGTATAGGCCAGCCACGTTAACAAATGTGCTCACCTCCTCTATCTTCCCACTGGAAACTTGAGGTCTTGCAACCTCCACTCTGCTCCCCTATTGCTGAAGGAGCATGGTGTTGACCTGCTGCTGCAGGGTTGCAATCATGGCAAGAAGTTGCTCCTCTCTGGTTTGGAGGGGGGTAGGCACTGAAGGAAATTCTCCCTGTTGGTGAGACATATGTAATGGCAGTGGCAATGGTGATGATGATGATAATAATGATGATTCCTCATAGGAGGATAAATGGTCTTCTTCATCTGTACTTATGGCTAACTACTGACTAAGAAGGGTGAAACAGTATTATCCCTAAGAAGGGAATCCCTAAGCTAGACGGGCCTTTAAGAGGTTGCTGTTGTTCCCCTGCATAGACTAATCACAATGGACCAGTAGCACGGAGCTGATAGTGAAGAAACTAAATACAAGCCCGCTTGGTATGGAGGTCAGGTCTCAGGCAGGGACATAAGCTTTGTCTAGGCTATCTACCCACTGTCCCTAACTAACAGTGAAGTTCCCTTTACAGCTAGGGCCTGCTATCCAAGATGCCTGTGAGCACTGTGTTCACTAGCAAGGGAGATAAGAGAGTAAGTGGGTGGCGAGGCCGCGAGGTGCGAGGTCACTATTAGGTATCGAGTTCTTATGTTATTGATAGGCAGTGAATGCTCTTAGTGATCACCCTAGATAGATGTTCAAGAAGAACTCAATGGAGTTCTTTATTGGATTGGACTCCTACTTATACTATTTTTACAGTGGCTGTACTACTAGTCCACAATCACATGCTCTTCCAGAATATTCTGTGATTACTTGACCTTGTCATATGACCTTAGTTCCCATACTATTTATATCTCAACCCCATTGTATATCTTGAGGTTTTGGATCAAGTGTTCAAATGCTCGGGAACTTATTTCCTTTTTGGGGCTCTCATAACAGGCATACCCAATATGATATATATTTTTTCTAAGTTGTATACATCTATTCATATTCTTTCTATATGATTTTTGTAGTACACATTTGCTTCCACTTGATATATTATTGCTTTTGTACTGTTATTTATGCCATCTATATTTCTCACTACTACTAGTCTTTCCAATTTCTGCAGCCTGAATCTATATTTAGCTGCTATCTTTCTATCCATAAACATTCCTGTTGCACCACTATCCAAGAGTACCTTTACAGTTATACCTTCATACATATCCACCTTTTCTACTCCAATGTTCAACTATACCTATCATAAGCTTTATTCAGACCATAACTCTGGGGATACTTGACTAATTTCAATGATCTAAATGGCCACCAAAAGCCCTTAAGAAGACCTTTCAAATGGTACCAAAAATGTCTCAAAGCAATCAGTATTCACTGAGTTATCAGCAGATTAGTCAGTGATCACCAAGTTACCAGATACTAAATCATTGATATCTCGGGAACTACTTAATGTAATCATTTGCTTCAATGACTATCGTGAAGCTCTCTTCAATGTGCTTCTTTCAGCTATAAATAGAACCCAAGGCAATAAGATCCCATGGAGATACAAGGTCCTCAATGTTTGTACATAATACTGATCTTTACTTATAGATTATTATCTGTCCTTGAATAGAACAAAGGACTGCCCTAAGATGGTTAGGTTATCTCTATTTCAAGAACAATAGCACTCCTATATATAAAACAATAGGTAGTAATCATGTGGTAGGCTATCCTAGTGTACAGACTACTACAATTATGTATTTAAGGACTGTATGTCTGAGGATAAACCTCAGACTTAACAACATCTTTTGCTACTGTCTAAACTTTGCTTTTTTGAGCCTTTTGATTATCAAATCATCAACTCACAAATCAGTAAGTGGCCATTTGTG
>Ga0154002_1000049_pt1 | contig 25885 bp, 22 predicted proteins | sample TSNY086MetaG_FD_102276 | JGI IMG/M metagenome (GOLD analysis project Ga0154002, IMG submission 102276) | Attine ant fungus gardens microbial communities from New York, USA - TSNY086 MetaG | ecosystem: Host-associated > Fungi > Mycelium > Unclassified | place: USA: New York, Robert Cushman Murphy... | reverse complement strand
CCAAAACCACCGTTTCTAAAGACGCTGAAAAAGAATATAAATACGCATATACCAAGAATCGCCACGCTCAGTATTTTACTCAAAGAAGCAAGCTTGTTTTGGAGCGGTGTTTTTTCTTCTTTCACACCTGACAATATACCCGCAATCTTACCCATCTCTGTGGACATACCGGTTGCTGTTACCACTCCTTCGCCCCGCCCGTATACCACACTGGTTCCCATATAAGTCATGTTAAACCGATCGCCCAGAGGAACCTCGTCCTTATCTGATACCAAGACCTCGGCTGTTTTTTCAACAGGGACGGATTCGCCCGTAAGCGCCGCCTCCTCGATCTTCAAGCTGGCGGCGCAGGTAATACGCATATCGGCGGGAACCCCATCACCGGCTTCAAGCAATACAATATCGCCGGGTACAACATCCTCGGATTTTATCTGGCATACCGCTCCGTCACGGCGTACCTTTGTATGGGGAGCGGACATGTTTTGCAAGGCTTCTATAGCTTTTTCCGCTTTGCTTTCTTGAACGACGCCAAGTATGGAATTCAGCACGACCACAACGAGTATAATGGCCATATCTGCTATTTCGCCAAACGCACCGGAGATGATGGCCGCCGCAATCAGCACGATGATCATTGGGTCTTTCATTTGTTCAAAAAAACGTACCATGTTGGATTTACGCTTTGCTTCCTCCAGTTTATTTTTTCCCTGCCCGGCAAGTCTGGTATCGGAAACAGAAGACGCCAAACCCTCCTTTGAGGTTTCAAGAGCGCCCAGAACCGCTTCCGCCTGTTCAAAATAATATTTCATTGTTATGACCATTCCTTTCTTCATTCTCCCAATTTACTGAACGCGTATTATCAAAGCCCTATAGCCACTTGAAAGCCGCTTTTTATTGCGCTGCCAATAGAGCAGCCGTTTTTATCAATCTCAATGACCTGGATGCCCTTTTTCCGAAGTGCGGGTATCATGGCTTTCCGCTCACCATTTGAAGTCATGATGACAATATCCGGCTTGTGTGCCGCAATATGCTCCGCTGTAACAGGTAAGCCTAAATGCACATCAACCTGATTACGCTTCATTTCATCTATAAACCATGTCACGGCATCCGCTAATTTTCCGTCGTTCATCTTTCCGCCCAGCTCGTTCTTTCTTTCGCATAGAAAAACATTATGCCCTCGTTGTGACGCGGTAATGGCCGCCTGCATACCGGCGGGGCCGCCGCCCACTATGACGATACTTTTACATTTCGCAGCCGGAGTCATATTGTACTCGCTGTATTTACCCTCCTGACCAAGATAAGGATTGAGCGCGCAGACGATATGTCCTACATCCTGCATGGACGCACCTTCTGCTTCATCATAAATAAATTTTCTGATTTCTTTTTCCCTTCCGAGCTGCGCTTTCATAGGCCAATACGGGTCACATATCAGTTGCTCTGATAAATCGATCAGATCGGCAGAACCACTTGCGATAACCTCCGAGCATTGTTCCGGATCATTGAGGTCTACACTTTTCCCAACTGGAATCGTCAGGTTGGATTTGACCGTTTCGGAAAAACCGTTATCATTCTCTGATAAAATCAAGTAGCTTGCCCCGGACGCTTTCCAGCGTGTGACGGCACTATCCTCCGGGGCTGGTCGTTCGCTGTGCGAAGTGCTTACCCATGCAGCCGGGATATGAATCCCGATGATGAGTCTGCCGCCGTATCTTTCCGAAATATCCCGCACAAGCGCTTGGGCTTCCATGTCCTTTTCGGCTTCTTTGGAAAAATCAAGGGCTATACCGTCAAACCCGGCTTCACAGATTAATTCCGTTGTATCTTTAATGGTGCTAATGGAAGTATTGAGCCGTGCAACAACTCTCGTTCCATAGGTGTGAATGAGCTCGGAAAATTCCCTCCATGCAGCCCAACAAGTCTTGTCAAATACAAGGCAGGGTTCCAGCTCAATAAGGCCAGCCCCGCCTTTTGCGCGTTCCAAATAATAAGCCACAAGCTGAGTTGTCACTTTCCCGTCTCTTGCGAAACCCGTCGTCGGCCCATGGAATATAATCCTGTTTTCTAAAGTATGATTGCCGAGTTGGATTTCGGAGAAAAGGGCATCATACATATCAATCACCTCGCCTGTCCCCCCAGAAAAATAACGCAACCGTACCGGGGCCTGTGTGGCATCCTATTGTCGTACCAATATTGTTGATTTCAACATGGCCGGTCAGGTTTGGAAAACGGCTCTCCACAAGATCGGCAACGGCGCGGGCGTCATCATAACAATAAGCATGTGAGATATAGCATTTACCGTTGTAATTCAGCCCGTCTGCCGCGTGTTTTTCCATTTGATTTACAATTTTTTCTATCACTTTTTCTTTGCCCCTGATTTTATAGCGGAGAATAAGTCGCCCGAGGCTATCCACATTCAACAGCGGACAGATATTTAACACAGTACCAACCCAGCCGGACGCCTTGGAAACACGCCCACCCTTGATATAAAAAGTAAGGTCTGTGGAGAAAAACCAATGCTGCAAGTCAAGTTTGTGATTGTTTGCCCAATCATATAATTCATCGATTCCCATTCCGGCATCGCGCAAATCCGCCAGCTTATCCATAAACAAGCCGTATCCTGAAGATGCACAAAGGGAATCTACCAGATATATTTTTCTATCAGGATAACTTTCAAGCAAGTCGATTCTCGCCATGTTGGCTGCGTTCATCACTCCGGTAATGCCGGAAGAAAGGCATACGTGAATAATGTCCATTCCCTGCTGCAAAAACGGTTCAAAATAGGAATAAAATTCACCTATACCAATTTGTGCCGTTTTTGTATCCGCTCCGTTTGCCATTGCCTGATAAAACTCGTCAAGCGGAAAGGATTTTCCGAGATCATCCCAATACTCTTTTCCATCCAAATAATAATGGTAGCAGGCGAAAGGAAGTTCCCTGCTTTCAAAATGCTCCAGTGCCAGGTCCGCAGTGGAACAGCAACTGAGAATATATCTTTTTTCCTTATTAATTCCCATATTTATTATCACATCTCCTATCCCTGCGAAGCGTTCCACAGTTTATCGGCAACAGGTGTCCAGCAATCCGCCGTGCATTTGCATTTCGCGCACAGCGCGTCAACATCCTCCGGCGCGGCAAGGTCTGTGGAGTGCGCTCCCGATTTATGTACCAGTTCGGCAAGCTTACCGTTGTTATCCAGCAGTGGGCAGGGACGCAGATGATTGTCATTAAAAGGCTGATTGTCATGGTACTGCATAAAAAGCGGCGACTGATATGCTTCCAGCAGCGTCTTTTCATGGATATTGGAATCAGAATAATGTATGAACGCGCAGGGTTCAATATCCCCGCTGGCGTTGATATGCAGATAGTTCCGCCCGCCCGCGATACAGCCGCCTACATATTCGGCGTCATTCCAGAAATCCATGGTAAAGAGCGGCTTGGTTTCCCGGAATTTACGGATTTGATGATATATAAACTCCCTCTGCCCGGCTGTAGCTAACAGGTCGGTTGGCGCGCTGACACCGACCGGCATATAGGTAAACAGCCATGCGAATTTGCAGCCCATTTCTATTAAATAATCAATGTATTCCTCACTGCCAATGTCCTCGGCGTTCTTGCTGGTATAACACAGGGAAGCGCCGAAGGGGAGCTTTTTACTTTTCAGTAATTCCATGGCTTTTACCACGGCCTGATAGGTACCCTTGCCGCGCCTGTCATCGGTTTCTTCTTCATAACCCTCGATGCTTATGGCTGGAATAAAGTTTTTAACCCGCAGCATTTCGTCGGCAAATTCCCCATCTATTAACGTACCGTTTGTAAAGGCAAGGAACATACAGTCGTCGTGCTCCTCGCACAGCCGGATTATATCGTGCTTCCTCACAAGCGGTTCCCCGCCGGAATAGATGTACATATAGGTACCCAATTCCTTGCCTTGCCGTATAATGCTGTCCAAAGTTTTGTAATCCATGTTCATCTTATTTCCATATTCCGCCGCCCAGCAGCCCGTACAGTGGAGATTACAGGCCGAGGTGGGATCCATCAGTATCGCCCACGGGATATTGCAACCGTATTTTTCCTTATTCTTGTTTTGGCGGTGATAACCAATGACGGCGGAGTGTACAATAAAGTTTTCAAAAACGGTTTTACGCACATCAGGGTCAATGTCCGGCCAAAGGCTCGTCATTAGCTGGTACCAGTTATTATCGTGGTTTTCAATGACACTGCGGATTACTCTGCGCTGGCTCGCCATGGTATCATGTATGTCCAGCCTGTCAACCCAATCCAGGAGTTTGGGGATATTGGTATCCGGATCGTCTTCCAGATAACCAAGCGCCTTCTTTAAGCCAAAAGCCTGCAGACTTTCCCACATTGTTTTTTCACTCATGATGTAACCTCTTTTCTTTCATATTTTTATAGGCAAGTTACCTATGCAAATATATTAGCATGACGAAAATATTGGATAAATCATCAAGAATCTGAGATTGTCGGCTTTTTACACAAATGAGAAGGAATTGTCTGTTTTTTATACAAACGATGTAGTTTGTCTAAAGAATTACTGTTGCTTTGAATATTTGTTAACAAGGAATTCCAGATAGTCCACTATAATAGGAGCATAGTCTGCATTATATTGAGCAGGATCGGTTTTCATACCTTCCTGTGCCCATCGCACCAATGAGCCAACCGCAGCATTTGTAAGGAAACGCGAAAACAGAGTGATAGCGTTTTCGTCCAATTCACGTTCGCCAAGTACAGATATAATTTTATTAATAACCCAACTGCGTCCAACATTATAGATATGCTCCCGAAGATTATTCTGCACGTCTGAGGTAAGTGCGGCTATGTAAAATTCTTTTTCAGAATAAATATATTCCATCAGATCATCAAATAAAGTATTGTTTTGATTTTTATCGGTAAGCATTGCAACTTCTGTGTCAAATATCCAGCAGACAAGCTCTTGCTTATCTGCAAAGTGATAATAAAAGGTCTGTCGGTTCAATCCTGCCGTATCCACAATTTCACCCACACTGATTTTATCCAAAGGTTTTTGGGAAATTAGCTTTTTAAGTGTATCGGCTAAAAGTTTTTTAGTTAGTTCAGGTTTTGGCATAGTGGCCTCCTTGTCCGAGGATAGATAGAAAACCCTCCATGGTTAAGCCATTGAAATACCAACCAATATCGACGCCTGTTAAAGCTGATCGCATCGAATCGTCTTCAAAACAACAACCTTTCAATTTTGCGGAAATTTCTTTGGCGTCGCCATTGCCAAAATAATCGCCAAAAAAACTAATGTTTTCAATAATTCCCTTTTTTGTAACATCAATATAGATTTCAAGTTTCCCGCATCCCTCTACACGGCGCGATTTTTGAATTGTATACGCGGGCGATGCGCCATAGTTCCATTCCCACCTGCGATACACCTCGTCGCGTAACTTCTGGACGGCCAGTTCTTCCTCTTGGGCCAGCACATATGTCTGCATATCATTTTCACGGAACATAAAATCACGCAATGCATCCCTAAATTCTATGACCGATATATCCTTTCGTAAATAGGGCTTAATATTGGTTACTCTGCTCTTCACCGACTTGATGCCTTTAGACTCTATTTTATCTTTTGACACTTGTAATGCGTTCGCAACAAGCTGTAAATCTGAATCAAACATAATGGTTCCATGGTGCATTATGCGCCCCCTTTTCATATACTGAGCATTACCCGAGAATTTCTTTCCATCAATAGTCATATCATTGCGGCCAGAAATTTCAACCTCTACACCCATTGTTGCAAGCGCCCGCGCGACCGGTTTGCAAAACAAAGAAAAATCAAAATGACTTCCTTCATTATCATCTGTGATAAACGTGAAGCAGAGATTGCCCAGATCGTGATAAACCGCTCCACCACCTGAAAGACGCCGCACAACCGTAATTCCCTTTTCCTCTACATATGCTGTGTTAATTTCAGCAATTGTGTTCTGGTGTTTTCCCACTACAATTGTATTGTTGTTCTGCCATAACATAAAATAACTGCAGCTGCGGTCAAGACAGTCAAATACATATTGTTCCAACGCAAGGTTGTAATAAGGATCCGTGCTATTACTTTGTATGTAATACATGTGCTCTATTCCCTCCTCAATAACATTTGATAAGACAACATCAGATGACTACGAACATCTGGATCATCAAGGTTGATTGAAATCATTTCATTGATCCGGCGCAACCTGTATTGAAGTGTATTTCTGTGAATATAGAGTCTGTCCGATGCCATCACAGCATTGCGTTCACATCGCAAATACATATAGATAGTGTCTAACAGCTGAGTACCGTTTTTGTCATCGTAGTCTTTCAAGGTAATTATGGCCGGATGACAAAGCTCTGTATTAGCTTCCAAATCCAGCAGCTGATCAGTCAGGTATGCCCATGCGTGGTCGTAACAAGCACTGAGTTGTATATCATCGCACCTATACCGAATTGCAATTTGTGTTTGTTTATAATACGCAGGCAGGTTATCCCAATTCATGAAAGGAACTGAGACGCCACCCGCAAATTCCAACTTCCGCATACATTCTTCTATTTTAGGACGATAGATGATAAAGTTTTCCTCACTCATGATAGAAATCGGTTGATTGTTGTAAACAAATGTAATCGATTGCGGCAGATTCTTTTCGATCTGTCCGCACAGTGCTTCCGCTATGCGAGGGCTTTCCTCGTTTAAAAATCCAATTAATATATACGTTTCATTTCTTGCCCATCCAAGCGTTGCCATGGCCCAATGGAGATCTTCAGATGATACAGGAGTGCCATCTAACAGTTTGCAGAACATGCTGACTAATGAGGTCATCCCCAGCGACAAATCCGGCAGTCGAATCTTTCTGATTTCCTTTAATAACACGTTTGCAAGCATACAGGTGACATCAGTTAATTCTGTATCCGATTGTATTATTTGCAGATGCAAATGTACATCGCTCTGGTGGTTAATCGTTCCAATAATGCAGGTATAATTATACTTTTCAAACCGCATTACGGATGCACCTTGTCCGTGCAGCACTAAATCACGGTTCGGTGATTCACGCAGCCTCTGAATAGTAGTAATCGGCAGTTTCCCGGTTGTCACAATGCTTTGCCAGAATGTCCGTTCCTGCCAGACATGATGATTGTTGAGTGCATATTCCTTTGAAAAAGCAAATACATCCCCTTGCCAATTCGCAATAAACATCGGGTTCTCAAACATGGGCGTAGAGATATCGACCAGTACCTGCATTGGTGCTCCGTCAACCACTGCTTTGGCCAGTGAATCATACCAATTATGGTAATACTCCCATGCGGATAAGGCAGCATTAAACACGTCCTCCAAAGCATGTTCTTCCACGCAAATAATAACGTGATTACATACCATTAGAACTTTATTATCCGTATTGATATAGATATTCAGAACCCGGTCAGACACCGGTTGACTTCTGCCGAGACGGATCTGTTCTATCACAATATCCAATCCGATCCAATCGCCCATTACGTATCCTTGCCGGACCATACGTTCCACAATCATTGACAAATAAATATCCATAGGCCACTCCACCGCTATTTGTTCACTAAGCACAACCGCCAGGAACTGCATCATGCAAATTTTCAGGCTATGATAACATATTCAATTCAGGAAAGCTTTGATATAATTATAGTAGAAATATAAAAATTGCGCAATATCATTCTTGTTACGGGGAAAAAGAGGTTAAAGTGTATGTGCTTAATAAACAAAAGGAGGTAAGAGTCTATATGGAAGCAACAGCAAAAATGTGTGTGCACCATCCGCTTTATGAAACAATCGGTGCAATCGTAGGGCCTAAATATGTCATTGACGATGATTTTGCTCTGGTGCCCTATGCCAGAGACATCAGTTACTTCAAAGGTGTAACACCCGGAATTGTTGTGCGCCCCGGCAGCACCGAGGAAGTCGCTGAAATCGTTAAAGTGGCCAATCGGACCGGCTATCCCATCGTCATTAAAGGCGGCGGACAGGCGGGAGGCGGCGTGACTAAGGGCGAGCCCCGGCGCAACATTATGATCGATATGGGGCGTATCGACTTTTTAAAACCTGACGTGGAAAATCTTAAGATCACGGTTGGCGGCGGCGCCCGTTTAAGCACGATTGATGATGCACTCAGGCCATACGGTTACTACATCAATACTGTAATCGGACCCTACTACACAGTGACGGCCGGTGGCCTTACGGGAAGCACCGCCGGAGCGGGCTTCGGCAAAAATGTTTCCAGCAGTGGATGCAACTGGACTTATGTACTTGGCGTAAAGGTTGTTCTGCCAACGGGAGATATCATTACCACCGGTACAAGTCCGAGCTCAAATGTCTTCAATGACAGCATCTTGTTCCGCGAAGTTACCGGTCCCGACCTGACTGGCTTGTTTACCGCAAGCGGCGGCGCTTTTGGCATTATAACTGAAGTGGTATTCCGCATAATCCCAATCCCCAGGTATATGAAGTCAGTTTCCTATGTAACAAAAACCATGGAATCCACATGGGAGATACAGTTGGAATTGAGCCGGCAAAGCCGCCCGCCTTACTCCAACACCATCATGTTTGAATTAAGCAACTACATGGTGAAGGCCATCTCCCAGGGGATCGAGGGTTATGGCGCGATTTTCTACGCGGTAGAGGGTGACAGCCAGGAAGAAATAGAAATTAAATTGGCCGAAATCAACGAAGTGTGCGAAAAGCATGGCGCTGTACGCGGCAATGAGAAGATGGATTATTTCGCTTTAACCGGCGCTACCGGCACCATGGAAATGGTACGTAATATGAACGCCAATTCATGTCCATTTATGACTTGGGAGTCTATGTATAATCGCACCGGGTCCCTCGAATACACCAAAGGATTACGCGACGCCTTCAACTCGGTGGAAGGTCATGAAGAATTCGAGGCTGCCGCTGGCTTCTACCTGGTGCCGATGGGACACATATTCCTGACCGGCGTGACCCTGCGCTGTAAGCAGACCTCGCCGGAGGCGGAAGAACATCTGCGCAAAACATGGCTGGTTGGTGCGGAATTCATGAGAAAAGCCGGTACCAGCGCAACCTATGCTCAGGGTACCAATGCCTGTTATGTGGCAGACACATGGTCTCCTGCATATGCAAAGACAATGAGTGCGATTAAGAAAACTCTGGATCCCAACAATATACTATGTCCGGGTCTGTGGAATTTATAAGAGGGGAGTGATAGACAATGCTTGAAAAATATAAGGCAATGGCCAATGGCTGTACGCGATGCGGCATGTGTATTGTGGGAGAAGCGGGATATGTATGTCCGGTGCAGAAGCATACCGGTGGATTTGACCAATATGTGGCCCGCGGCCGCAATCAGATCGCAAAAGCGATTCTGAACGGAGATCTGGATTACAGCGACGCACTGATGGAGAGCACCTTTACCTGTCTGGGATGCAACAGCTGCAATGTCCAGTGCAGCAAGATCAACCCCAAGACCGGGAATCCGGATCTGATTGAGGAATCCAAGATGTCCCAGGCATTGCGGGTAGATCTTGTAAAAGCCGGATATGGCCCTCCGGAGAATTTAAAGCTCATTGATGAAAATATGGAAAAAAGTCATAATCCCTTTGGTGAACCCGCTGCCAAGCGCGCCAATTGGGCAGCGGGCATGAACCTGCCGGAAAAAGGCAGCACGATGTATTTCGCTGGTTGTTACGCCTCATACCGTAATCCCAAAATCGCGAAGGCAACGGTGGGCATCCTCAAAGAAGGTGGCGTAGATGTAGCATATCTGGGCGAGGAAGAATGGTGCTGTGGTGTTCCCCAGCTTTGGGACGGAAACCGCGATCTGGCAGAGAAGCTGATTATGCACAATGTTGAAGCGCTCAAAGCGGCGGGTGTAAAAAGAGTGATCGCGTCATGTGCAGGCTGCTACCACACTCTAAAGTCGGAATATCCCGCCATCGCAGGCAGACTGCCCTTCGAAGTTGTACATAGCAGCGAAGTTATTGACGAATTAATACAAAGCGGAAAGATACATCTGGATCAGGAAGTCAAAGGAAAATTTACCTACCACGATCCATGCCATCTGGGCCGGCACGAAGGTGTTTATGAGCAGCCCAGAAACATCCTGGGAGCTGTGAAGGGCGCTGAAGTGATTGAGATGTTCCGCAACAAAGAAACATCCTGGTGCTGTGGCGGCGGATCTGTCGTGGCAGTAGCTTTCCCGGAGCTTGCAAGTGACATCGCCGTTGACCGTATTGAAGAAGCCAAAGAGGTCGGAGCAGAAGCAATCATATCGGCTTGTCCTCTGTGCGAGAACGGATTGAATTCTTCCGGAAGAAAACATAAGATAAAAGCTCTTGACCTGTCCGAAGTAGTTGCGCAGGCAATGGGTTTGCAGGTATAAGGAGGTGTCAGGATATGGCGGATTATGAAGTAAGACCAATTTACTGGTATACCAAAGAGGATACCTGGGCGAAAGTACAGGCAGACGGTACGGTATTAGTTGGTATCACTGACTATGCACAGAAAATGCTTGGGAGTTTATCCTTTGTGGAATTGCCGGAGACCGGCAGCCCGATTGAGCAGATGCAGACAATTGCTACAGTAGAATCCACAAAAGCTGCATCCGAGGTATACAGCCCTGTGAGCGGTACTGTAAGAGAAGTAAATGACGATGTATCTACCGACCCTGAAATGGTTAACAACGATCCCTATGATGGGGGCTGGTTGGTGGTGATTGAGCCTGACAATCTTGATATGGAACTGAAAAACCTGCTGGATGCAGAGGCATATAAGGTGTTGCTCACAGAAAAATCTGAATAATTACATATCATCACGCTCTCATTTGTTGCAAGAGCATTGTGTAATACGCAAGAACCGGGCTCCGTATGAATGAAGCCCGGTTTTCTATTTATTTTAAATTATTATGAAATATAGGAGGAAAAAGCGATGGAACAATTTCAATTGATGATCATTGGCGGAGGCCCCGGTGGATATGTGTCGGCGATAAGGGCTGCCCAGCTGGGACTAAAGGTTGCCTTGGTGGAAAACCGAAATATCGGTGGTACATGCCTGAACCGTGGCTGTATGCCTACTAAGGCATTGCTGCATGCCACTTCGCTATATGCTGAATGCTCTCATTTCGATTCTCTCGGCTTGTCGATGGAAGGTCTTTCCTATGATATAACGAAAATTCATGGGCGTAAAAATCAGGTGGTAGAAACGCTGCGAAGCGGAGTAGAGCAGCTATTGAAAGCCAATAAAATTGATTTGATCCCTGGAACCGGCGTAATATTGAAACCCGGCCTTGTTTCCGTGGAAGGCACGGAATACCAAACAGACAAAATACTGATTGCGACCGGTTCGGTACCCTCACGGCCGCCGATACCTGGATTGGAATCAGAGGGTGTAGTGACAAGTGATGATATTCTGGAAGGCAATCCACGAGACTACAAATCCCTGCTTATCATTGGTGGCGGCGTAATAGGTGTAGAAATGGCATCGGTATATTCCAATCTGGGCTGTCAGGTAACAATCGTGGAGGCTATGGATCGAATCCTCCCTACAATGGACAAGGAAATTTCCCAAAATCTAAGCATAATATTAAAAAAGCGAGGTGTCCAGATACATTCATCCGCTCGCGTGGAAACAATCAGCAAAGAGCAGGCAGGCTTGATTTGCCATTTTTCCAGCAAAGGCATTGCAGCGAGTGTACAGGCAGAAGGCGTGTTGGTATCCATCGGAAGACAACCCAACACTAACGGCCTGTTTGGGCCAGGATTTGAAGTAGACATGGATCGGGGATTTATTGTGACAGACGATAAATTCGCCACCAGTGCAGAAGGAATTTATGCTGTCGGGGATGTCATTGGCGGCATACAGCTCGCTCACAAAGCGGAAGCTGAAGGTCTTGCCGCCGTAGAGATGATATGTGGACACAAGCCCGCCACAGATCCCCACGTTGTACCGTCTTGCATATATACCAATCCTGAGATTGCCTCCGTGGGTCTGACCGCAAGCGAAGCGCAGGCAAATAAACTTGAAGTCAAGAGCGCAAAATATGTCATGTCCGGAAACGGAAAGAGTATTATCGATATGCAGGAGCGTGGTTTTATCAAGCTTCTGTTCGACGCACAATCCGACGCCCTGCTTGGTGTCCAGATGATGTGCGCCCGCGCTACCGACATGATCAGTGAATTTACCGGAATGATTGTCAACGGAATCACCCATGAACAATTATTGCGCGGTATGCGACCGCATCCATCTTTCAGCGAGGGAATAACCGAAGCTTTGGATGCTGTTTACGGGCAATCCATTCACAGCGCACCAGTCCGGAAATAGTGCGCTGCCATTTGCATATAGTGCTTATACAGTATCCCGAAACGGTGGCGGTACAACGGCTTCCATGGCTTTGCGCTGCCACAGAAATGCAGGATTACGGTATTCTGCATCACCCAATCTATATTGGCTTGTCCGGCACTGCGCAGGAAGTAGCTGCTGTAGTTACGGGCGTCGTAATTCCAGATGACATCGTTAACTTCCAGTATCCTGCTTCCATACAGACCGTTCAGAATGTCCTGGTCGGGGAGCAGAAGCTCATTTTTATGTTCTCCCGCGTATCGGAATACCTCCTGCGGGTCAATTTCTTGTCTTCCTCTGACAAGGTCAATGAGCAAAACGCCGGAATTAAAGTAATCGTGCTCGGTACCCAGCCGTATCCGGTTAACATCATTTGCAATTTCGGTCTTCCCGGTGTGCGCTGCTGCGGCAAACAGGAAGCCTTGCATCTCCAGGTTCCAAAGAGGCCGCAATGGGTTAATAACCATAGTGTCAGGATCAAGATACAATACCCGGCCAAGAGTACCCGGCAACAGGTGTGGAGCCAGCAGGCGGTAATACATTTCCTGTGGATAGCGGCTGTTGGCCGTCGCACTGCTGAATAGAGAGCCATCCACATGAATGGGATGCAGCGCGGCGCCGTAATTTTCACAAAACTCCCCAAGAGTATTGATTTCAATTTCCGGGATGGAACGGTGAAGCAACCAGACTTCTATTTTTTCGCCGGGATTATTCACAAAAAGCGAGGTGAGCATTACCCGAAGCGGGGGGAGATAATTTTCATCAAGAGTCACCAATATGTTAATGGTATCCATCTCATCTCACCTCGCCTGATTCTATATCATTTTTTTTATTCTGTACCATTATTATCCTCCTCGTTTAATTTCTTTTAGCGATTAATCTCCATCATAGCACTTACTATGCGTTTATGTTACAATAACAACATAAACCAAACTTCAACTGGAACATCCATTTAGTTGAAGTTCAGTTGAAGTTTCTCGTATATACTTTGTTTACAGAAGTATCTTTTGACTTTTAGGAGGATAAATTATGTTCAATATACTTGTTGTGGAGGATGATTTCAACACCAGGAAGCTAATGGAAGCGGTTCTGCTTGATGAACGATATACCCCATTTTTAGCGGCAAACGCGCAGGACGCCCTTGAAATATTAGATCGTCAGCACATCGACTTAATGATTACAGACATAATGATGCCCGGAATGGACGGCTACCGCTTGACAGAGCAATTGCGTGAGGCAGATTACGATTTCCCTATTCTGATGGTGACGGCAAAGGAAACCATTAAAGATAAGCGAAAGGGTTTTATTGTGGGGACTGACGATTATATGGTCAAGCCTGTTGATGAAGAGGAACTGATTCTTCGGGTCAAGGCGCTTTTACGGCGGGCCAAAATTGTCAGTGAGCGAAAAATAACCATCGGCAAAGTATCCTTGCATTACGATTCAATGGCAGTGAGCCGGGAATCGGAGCGCATAACATTGCCGCAGAAGGAGTTCCTGCTATTATACAAAATGCTCAGTTATCCGAATGTGATTTTTACCCGAATGCAGTTGATGGACGAAATCTGGGGGTATGACACTCAAACGGACGATCATACGGTCAGCGTCCATATTGGCAGATTGCGTGAACGGTTTGACGCATGGCCGGAATTTGATATCGTAACGGTACGGGGACTCGGTTATAAGGCGGTGAAGAATGATGAGTGATGAATGCCGAAACAAAAAAAGAACTCCAAAACGGAGGCTGACCACACTCATATTCCTCGTCCTCTTTGTATTTATCATCCTGCTTGTCAGCATTGCAATCTCAGGCGGTATCTCGTATTTTTTCCTGAACATAGGTATTCTTCCACCCTTGTCGGCGAATCGATCCCCTGTTATTTTATTCTTCATGTTATTGGTCAGCTTGTTTATCAGCATTCCTCTGGCTGTAATCGGAGCTAATCACTTCCTGCGGCCTCTTTTGAATTTGACCGAAGCAACAAGAAAAGTCGCCGCAGGAAACTTCAATGTAAAGGTGGAGGCGGTGGGAACGAGAGAAATAAACCGCCTGGCGGTAAATTTTAACGAGATGACAAAAGAACTTTCAAGTATTGAAATGCTGCGAAATGATTTTGTAAGCAATATTTCGCACGAGTTCAAGACACCGATTGTTTCCATCAGGGGGTTTGCCAGACGTCTTAAAAAAAATACATTAACAGAAGAACAGCGAAACGAGTATCTTGATATTATCATTTCCGAAACCGAACGCCTGGCTCAGCTTTCCAGCAATGTTCTTCTTCTGTCAAAGCTGGAGAGCACGGATAAGGTTATTGAAAAGACAGGATACTCTCTTGATGAACAAATACGCAGGATGATTCTTCTATTAGAGCCCCAGCTTGAGAAGAAGCGGTTGGAATTGGAAATCAGCCTTGAGTCAATACAGATTATAGCAAATGAAGAAATGATAAGCCATTTGTGGATAAATCTATTGGGAAACGCCATCAAATTCAGTGCGGAGGGTGGAACAATTAAGGTGATGCTTCACGCAGACGAAGATGATGCCGTTGTATCTGTCTCCGACATGGGTATCGGCATGGATGATGAAGTAAAAAAACACTTGTTTGACAAATTTTATCAGGGAGACCAGTCAAGGTCTACCGAAGGAAACGGGCTGGGGATGTCGCTTGTGAAAAGGATTTTAGAACTCAGTAATGGCCATGTAACAATCAATAGCGCACCGGGGGAAGGGACCTGTTTCACTGTTACTTTGCCAATAAACGGATAAAAGGGTTTCTTTATAAATCGCTCCGTAGAATCTGAAGATTCTGAGGAGCATTTTTTATTTTTATTTTCGCGCCGAAGGAATGTTCAACTGAACATCAACAAAATTGCCGTTTGAATTGAAACTTGGTTGACGTTGACGGTATATCATAGTCAGAAGAACAGACATTAAAACTCAAAAAAAGAAAGTGAGGAATTTTGATTATGAAAAAGGCTCTTAAATCCATGAAGTGGCTGATGCTCATATCCGGGATACTGGTCGTTATATTGGGTATCACAATGCTATTTACACCGTTGTCCAATCTGGTTGCGCTCGCAATTTTTATCGGTATCTCCATGCTGATTTCGGGTATTTCCGAGATTATTTCCTTTTGTGGTGAAGAAAAAGGACACCACTCAGTCTGGATGTTAGTCAGTGGTATTCTATCCACCCTGTTTGGTATTTGGACAATGTTCGGACGCGGAACCGAAGCGTTGGTTGCATTTCTGCCGTTTATCTTTGCCGTATGGGTTATGTCTTCCGGCATTACACGGATTGTCGGCGCAGTATCGCTTAAATCCGAAGGCTCCTCCCTATGGGGCTGGATGTTGGCATTCGGCATTTTGGGAACTGTTTTCGGATTCCTGCTTCTGTTTTCGCCGGTTCTTTCCGGAATGATGATCTCCTATGCGCTTGCTTTCATGCTAATCTCGCATGGAGTCAATAACATTATAATCTTCTTCCATATGAATAAAATCGGCAATCATATCCGGGAACATCTGGGAGAATAAGCATGGCGCAAACTATCTTTATTCTTACCGAGCACTACCCAATTTATCGGATTAAGACTCTGGGGCTTTATGGCGGTAAGGCCGGTCCTACAAGCCCCATGCTGACTTTAGATGATGCGACCAGTTCGGTACAGCTGCTCCCATAGCTGTACCGGATTAATTTAAAAACAACGATACCCCATTTGCCAGGTACCGACCTGTCATTCGGATGGCAGGACAACTCCCAAGATGCTTTACTCTGATTTTGCTGCTTCTATTACTGCCTTCGTCAATTCCCTTAGTTTTCTGTCGGAATCTTCCAAGTTAGTTCCCTTTACTCCCATATAGAATTTAATCTTTGGCTCTGTTCCGGATGACCTTACACAGCACCAGGAATCGTTGGCTAATTTGTAATACATAACATCGGACCGGGGAAGTCCTGTCGAAAACTTTTCACCTGTTCTCAAATCCTTTATTTCTCCGCTTTTATAATCACATATCTTCAATACTTTCAGATCCCCGAAAAATTTAGGCTCGCTTATCCGAAATGTTTTCATAATCGCTTTTATTTTCTCATTTCCCTCTTGTCCCTTTAAGGTAATGGTGTATAGCCCCTCTCGAAAATATCCGTATTTCTCGTATAATACAAGCATTTCATCCCACAGGGTGTGCTTCCGGGTCTTATAGAAAGCGGCCGCCTCGCACAGCATCATAACAGCACCTACCGCATCTTTATCCCTTGCATACGTTCCAGTCAGACAGCCATAGCTTTCTTCGAATCCAAATAGATATTCTGGCTTTCCATTGCGCTCTAATAATTTTATCTGCTCCCCAATATACTTAAATCCGGTCAGCACCTCTATCAAATCCACCTGATAATCCTGCGCTACCGCATCTGCCATCTTCGTGGTTACAATCGTTCTTACCAGGGCGCCATGATCAGGCAATGCCCCAAGCTCCTTTTTACTTTTCAATATGTATTCTGCTATCAGCACACCTGACATATTGCCGGTAAAACTGATATATTCACTTGTTTTACTATCTTTTACATATACTCCGAGGCGGTCTGCATCAGGATCTGTGGCCAAAATAATGTCTGCATCTACCTCTTTTGCCAGTGTAATGGCCAGCGTAAAAGCTTTCGGATCCTCCGGATTTGGATACTCTATTGTTGGGAAGTTTCCATCCGGCCGCTCCTGCTCTTTTACTATATATACCTGTTCGAATCCAAACTCCTTCAATCCTTTCTGCACAGGCACGGCTCCACTTCCATGGAGTGGCGTGTAAACAATCCTAAGTTCTTTCGCTGCCTGCAGTACCGCTGCCGGACGCATGGACAGCCATTTTAGTGCCTGGATATACTTTTCATCTATTTCTTTTCCAATGGATATATACATACGCCTTTTCAGTGCTTCTTTTTTGCAGATGGTTTTTATCATACCCATGTCTGTGATCATCTCAACCTGGTGGATGATTTCTTTATCTTTTGGAAAAGTAATCTGTGCTCCATCTTCCCAGTATACTTTATATCCGTTATACTCGGGAGGATTGTGGCTGGCCGTAATCACGATGCCAGCAGCACACCTTAATTCCCTTACCGCAAAAGACAATTCCGGGGTTGGCCTCAAGGACTCAAAAACATAAGTTCTGATCCCGTTTGCCCCAAGACATAGTGCTGCCTCATCTGCAAATTCTGGTGACATATTTCTGGAATCATAGGCGATGACTACTCCCTTCCCCTGCATTTTTTCCGACAGGATATAATTTGCCAATCCTTGTGTCGCTTTCCTTACAGTATAGATGTTCATGCGGTTGGTACCCGCTCCGATAATTCCTCTAAGTCCCCCTGTCCCAAAGTCAAGTTCTTTGCAGAACCGGTCTTTTATCTCCTTTTCCCTTGCTCTAATTCCATATAATTCTTTTTTTGTGGATTCGTCATAGTAACTGCTTTCACACCATTCTTTATATTTTTCTCGATAATTCATTTTCCATCCTTTTCATTGCCATGCTTCTAGATTATCCGCTGCCCATCTTTATACTGTTTTGGTGTAAGACCGGTTATTTTTTTAAAAAGGGCTGAGTAATATTTATAATCTGCATATCCTACCCGATTTGCAACTTCATAGATTTTCAGATCATTTCGCTTTAACAGTTCCAATGATTTTTCTATCCTCAATTTGTTCAGCCAGTCAATGAAATTAACTTCTGTCTCATCTTTAAACAGCTTGCTGAAATAGTTGGGTGATACATGAATTGCCCCCGCAATATCAGCCAATGTAATATCATTCTGGTAATTGTTTTCCATATATCTAATCGCATTCAGAACAATACTTTTATACTTTTTATTATCCTCAATACAAAGGAGTATCTTATGAATTAAATTAGAAAACCATTTAAAGATATCCTCCAACACCTCAAACTCACGTATCTCTCCATATGGATTGATACTTTTCCCGATGTAAGCTCCCATCGGAATTTCCATATTTTCCATCTCGCCAATCATTGTATTCAGCAGCCTGCAGCAAGTTTCTCTTACCAGTTCTTCCTCAACCAGTTCTTCCTCAAACCGTGCAAACAGCTTTTTTATAACCTCATTTAGTCCAACTTCATTGGATTCTTTTATATAAGCCAAAAGCGCTCTTTCTTCTTTGATAGGGAATACATATTCGCCGGAATCCTTAAATTTCTTCTTTGAATTATATATGTGAATACTCTTCTTACCCATATAAAATTTATAATTGAGGGCTTTTCTGGCCTGACTATATGCATTTCCCAGGTCTGAAAGACTATCGCAGCACTGACCGATCCCGATGCTGACCGATATACCAAGAAATTGTTCTACATTCTCCTGAATCTTCCTGCATACCATATCCATAAAATTGGACGAGGTATTATACGTATTTAAGATTCCTATCAGTTGATTCGTCATATCGTCCGATACTACCACACCGGAATTATTCTTCATCAGAGTTTCCTCCGCAATATTGGAAATCGCATATTTCTGCAATTCCTGGTCTTCAACCAACAATTGCCCGAAATAGCTTTCTGAGCCATCCACCGCTAGAATAAACGCTGCATAATTCGGCCCGTTCAGCCTGATATTCAGTTTTTCAGCCTCTATCCTGGCTGAACCCGAACTATTTTGGTTGTTGATTAGATTGCGGATAAATTTTGATTTAATATGAAAGTAATTTTTGTTTAATAAGAATCTGGAATCCGTTATCTTTTCTTTTCCTCTTCTTTCTGCCTCTATTTCATCTTTTAGCTTGGTAATCGCAACCACAATCTCTTCATCACTTATCGGCTTTAATATGTAGTCATTTGCCCCTAGCTGAAGCGCACGCTTTGCATAGACAAAGTCTTCATATCCGCTGAGGATGATGATCTTAACGTCCGGTTTCTGCTCTTTCAATTTGCCGGCAAATTCAAGCCCGTCCATCAGAGGCATTCGAATATCAGTGATCACAATATCCGGGTTTACTTCGTGAATCATTTCCAATGCCGCCGCGCCATTGGATGCCTCACCCGCTATACTCACATCATACTTCTCCCATTCAATGCTCTCACGTATCCCCTTCCTGACGATTGCTTCATCATCTACAAGCATAACTCTGATCATATTAGCCCTCCTTTTAAAGGCTGCCTGACAACTACCCTCAAGCCTTTTGTGGTCTCTGAAAAGAATTTCAACCCATAATCTGCTCCATAATGTAGTATGATTCTATCATTTACACTTTTTAATCCAAATCCCCGATTCCCATCCTGAACCTTGTGCAGCAGTTCATAAAGTTCATTCACATCGGCACCAATACCGTCATCCTCTACTTCATAGATTAAATCATCCTGCTCCTGATATATGCGAACCGTAATGCTTCCCTCACTACCCTTTCTTTCAATTCCATGCTGAATTGCATTTTCCACAAGAGGCTGCAGTATTAATTTTACAATATTGCAGTTTAATAACTTCTCATCCACCTCAATGTTAAATTGGATCAGGTCTTCAAATCTTTTTTTCTGAATTAAAATATAATATTTTAAATGCTCGATCTCTTTCTCTACCGTAGTGATCTCATTACCGCTGTTCAGACTTAATCTGAATAATTTAGACAACGCCTGTACAAGTTTTGCGCTTTCCGGGGCCTTTTCTAATTGGCACACCCAGTATATGGTATTCAATGTGTTGTAAAGAAAATGGGGATTGATCTGCTCATGCAATACCTTTAACTCTGCTTCTTTTTGCTTTAATTGAACAATATAAACTTCATTGATCAGCTCGTTCAGCTTCCTGGACATCTTATTAAAACTTTTGCTGACCAAAGAAATCTCATCATTCCCTTTTTCCGAAAGAACAATATCAAAATTTTCATGTTCTAATTCATTCATAGACTTTCTCAGTACTTTTAAAGGACGGAGTATCCGGTTGGAAAAAAAGAAGCTGATCAGCAGACAAAATAATGTCCCCAGCAAAATGGTACTTAGTGTAATGTTTCTTATGATTGTATTATCGATGGCAAGCTCACTTAAGGGAACTATATTCATTAATTTCCATCCAGGTCTGAACAATTCCACGTAAGTAATCATCATGTCTTTTCCATTTATCTTTTTAAAAAAATATCCACTTGGTTCATGAACATATTCCTCATCCAGATATTCTTTGTCCACAAGTGTCCCGATTTTTTCTTTATTGATACCTGATATAATTGTAAAATTATCATCTACAATAATAGTTTGACTGTTGGCACTTAACTTTTTACTTCCATATATTTGGAATATACTGTCTTCACTGATATTGATTTTTATAATCGCCAGATCCTCTGCCAGATGATTGGGATTTTTGAGGATTTTTAAAAAAGCAAGTACATTCTTTGTTGTACCATCGTAATTGATAACCGTATCTGATATGATGATCCCTTCTCCTTTGAGTTCTATTAGCTTCTTCTCCAGTTCGCTGCTTACTTGATTGTGGGTGCTGGCCGTATCAAATATCATTCCATTATATGCCTGTATGTAAATGGAATAAATAGCCGGTTCGAAAACCACAAAACTGTTTACCACATGTTGTGCACTTAAGGTATATACCTCCAGATTGCTTTTAATTTCTTCAGATTGCTGTATACATTTTATAAAATTTTCGTCCCTCCACAAATACATGGCGGAAGAATCCATGGATTTCAGTATTGTGTCAATATTATCTGCCATTTGCAGAATTGTATTATAATTGGATTGGCTCACCTGCTTCTCAATGATATTTACTGACTTGACATAGCTAAGTCCCCCTACAATCAGTAGTGACAGAGTTGTGACACACAAGGTGATCAGCAAAAACTTATATTGTAAACTAAATATTTTTTTCTGCAAAGCTCACTTCTCCCATCTTAATCCAGAAATTTTTCTTTAATTTTACCCCACAATGCAGCACAATACAAGCAGCTTACCGGATGAATGTTGTCTTAGTCAAACAGACCCAGTATCTCTTTTAATGAAACAAATGCCAGACCAATGCAGGTATCACAGCATCCGTAATAGATGTAAAGCATTCCTTCCTTCTCAATGACTGCTGTAGGAAAGATCGTATTCGGGATAACTAAACCGTACTTCTCATAATATTCTTCAGGCTCCATGATATAATTTTTCACTCTTCCGATTACCTTGGTGGGGTCATCCAGGTCCAACAGCATGATACCCACCCGGTACACAGATTGTTTATCCACACCATGATAGAACAGCAGCCATCCTTTTTCCGTCCACACCGGGACGGCGGCGGCTCCGATTTTGGTACCTTCCCATTCAACATTCTCTGCCACCGCTACCAGCTTTGGATCCGACCATGTCAAAAGGTCATTGGAATAGGACAGCCATATACCCGGTATTTGTGTGTGATACTTTTCACCAACATATTGCATCGGACGCCGTAAGATCGCATACTTCCCATTTATTTTCCTGGGGAACAATGCATTGTCACGGTCATCAATTTCCGAAGGAGTTGTATAAGTCAACTGTTTGAAATTTATATAATCATCAGATACTGCAATTCCGGATCGGGTGATCATTGGCTCTGTCTTCGTCTCTTTCCATTCCTGATAATGTTCCGGGTAATAGTCAGGCAATGTATACCCGGTCGGCCAGCAATCAAAGGCATAGGGCTGAAGAGCATAGCACATGTATAATTTTTCATCAATACGCACTACCCTTGCGTCTTCCACACTCCCCATCGGGTATCCAAGCATATCTGCTGTAAAAACCGGTTTATCTGAAACCGGTCTGAAATTCACCCCATCTTCACTCTCCAGCAGCCCGATGCTGGTTTGAAAAGGTTTCAGCGAACCGGCCGCTCTTTCATACATATAAAATTTACCGTTCTCATAAATCACTCCCGGATTAAATACGGCCGCTTTTCTCCAGCTATATACTCCCGGTGTGACAATTGGATTTTGTTCATATCTCTTAATTTCAATCATAGTCCTCTCCTTTTAGGTTGTATCATCCTTTTATTGCACCTGCAGTCATTCCCTGAATAATTTTCTTATTAAAGAATATGTATATGATAATTACAGGAAGTGCAGACAGCACAAGCGCCGCCATCAATACCGTATAGTCCGTTGTATATTGCCCATAGAAACTGGTCAGGCCAACCGGCACTGTTCTGAATTTATCATCGGTAACCAAAACAAGTGCAAAGGGAAATTCATTCCAGGTATCCAGAAACGCCAGAATGAGTGCTGTTGACATCACCGGTTTACAGATGGGGGCGATAATCTTTCGCATAGTATACCAAACGGTAGCGCCATCCATATACGCTGCTTCTTCTAACTCCAAAGGAACGGTTCTGATAAAGCTTTCAAACAAAAACATGGCCAGGGGCAGCCTTATGGCTATATAGGGGATGATTAATGTATAGAATTTATTATCCATCTTCAATCCCTTCAGCTGAATAAATAAAGGAACAATTAGCGCATAAATTGGTGTCAGCATTCCTGCTAAAAATAATGAGTAGATAAAATTTCTGCCTTTGAAGTTACACCTGGCAAGCGCATATCCGATCGTGAAGGCAAATAAAAGTACAAAAAAAACTGTAATTACCGTATTAAAGGTACTGCTGATGAAATTCATATATAGTTTGCCTTCAATAAATGCAGTATAATAATTCTTAAACTGTATCCTTGCAGGCAGTGAGATGATATCCATCATAAAATCCTCTTTTGTTTTTACGGAAGAATACATAATCCAGATAATCGGAGAAATACATGCCATTGAAAAAAGTAATAAGAAAATATTGTATATCCACCTGCCGCCTTTTCGCATCAGATTTCTCATTTCTTCCTCACCTCCGTAAGCTTCCTAAACAAGATCACAATCACAAAGCTTATTGCAAAAATACCAATGGATATGGCACTACCATAGCCGAGTTTCATGCTGACAAATGACGTATTGTAAGCATACTGTGCCAATACCATGGAGCTCGTTCCCGGCCCCCCTCCCGTTAAAACATAGATATGGGTAAATACTAACATATTAGATGAGATACTTAACATGATGGCCACCTTAATGGAATCAAATATCAATGGAAATGTAATATAACGGGCTTTTTGTATCCCACTTACACCATCCAGCTCACACACTTCATAAATCTCCTTTGAAATTCCCTGCACTGCCGACATGAATATAATCAGCGGTACACCAAGATACTGCCAGATCAGTGGTACCGTAACTGCATAAATGACTACTTTAGGGCTATCCAGCCATGGCATAATCAGGTTTTCCAGTCCGACTGCTCTAAGGAGTGCATTCAGAATTCCATAATCACTGCTATACATCATCTGCCAGATATATCCGACAACTACTGCAGACAGCACCACCGGGAGAAAAATCACGGTTCTATGAAATCCTTTCATTTTTGTATGCCTCGATGACAAGAGCACCGTTAGAAAAAATGCAATCCCCATCTGAATTAATACATTTGCGAATACAATAATTAAATTGTTTTTCAGCGAAGTCCAGAATACTTTGTCTTTTAACAATTCGACATAATTTTTCAACCCAATAAATCGCTTATTCGGTCCTATTGACCAGTCCGTCAGACTGTAACCCAGTGCCGTGAACAGGGGTACAATTACAACAAACGCATAGATCATCAACCCCGGTGCAATCAGGAGGAACAATGTTTTTTTGTTTATTTTTACAACGCTGGCGTTCTTCATGATATATTACTCCTTCCCCTTCATTTTTAAATGGGGGTCGCAGGCCCCCATTTGCTTTCTGTTTCATTTCTAGTAGACCTTGTCAAATTCATCCTGTATTCTCTGCGCAAGATCTTCCGGGGTAACGGCGCCAATCAGCAATTCTTGTAAACCACTGTTCATAACACTGATTACTGCCGGATCTAAGAAGGAATCATAAATCGGTGTAAACGTAAGACCTGCAGCCATTTCACTGTATTTAACTGCTAGCTCTGAGACATTGCTCTGATCATAATCTTTCACAACATATGCAGCCGGTTCGCCTAATTCTGAGATCGCCTTTGCATATTCCGGACCGCTGATTGCTTTCAAAAATGCTGCAATTGCATCTTTCTTTGCATCATAATTCTTGATTCCAACTGCAAATCCCGAACCAGAACCGCCTGAGGTTGCTGCCGCATCTCCTCTGCCGCCGTTCACTGCCGGAAGAACTGCTACTTCCGTATTGGCCGCAATGTCTTTCGGACCTGCCATGATGGCACCGACTGCCCAGCTGCCTTCCATAAACATGGCTGCTTTTCCGTTGAAATATAAAGTCTTCTGCTGGTCATTATTGATACTGTTCATATCGGAGTTGAATACACCCGAGGTACCCAGTTTCTGCAGTGCTGTCAAAGCCTGCACAAATTCCGGATCAGTGAATTTGGGGCCGCTTTGATCCATGATTCCTTTAAACCAGTCCGTACCTGTGAAACGATCACCTAATGCACTTAATATACAGGATTCTACCACCCACTGCTCTTTATTTCCCAAGGCAATTGGCGTGATTCCTTTTTCTTTGATTTTTCCCAGCATGGCGGTAAAATCGTCCCAGGTGGTGGGGAATGTATCATATCCGACGTCAGCCAGTATCTGTTTGTTATAATAAATCACATGTGTGCTCAGCATGGAATATGGAACCCCATAAATCTTGCCGTCAGTACTCAGGTCATCAAAAGAAGATGGTATGTATCCGTCTTTCCACTCGGCGTCTCCATTTAATATGTCATCCAAAGATGCCGCCAGATCATTCTTGGCGAAAGTACTAAGTTCAGAACCCTTACATACAAATACATCGGGAAGGCTGTTGGATGCCGCCAGAGTCTTCAGCTTCGTATAGTACGCCGACTGATCACCGATTGATTCTTCCTTGATGGTGATATTGGGATTTTCCTGTTGGAATTTTTCCATTGCAGCTCTGACACTTACTGCAATATTTTCGGTGTTACCCTCTGCCCAGAGATTCATAAATGTTATCTCGATTTTCTCTCCGCTATTGACATCTGCTGCATCCTTTTTTACTGCTCCGGTGGTATTTGTCTTGCCTGCCTCTGTCAAATTATTTGATGAGCCGCATGCGGCAGTAACCATAGATACGGTCATAGTTGCCGCCAATAATAAGGCTGTTTTTTGAAAACGTTTTTTCATACTCTTTCTTGCCCTCCTGCTTTTTATAATTAGATTTTTATCGGTTGATTATATCTAATAGATATTGTATTTTTATATTACTTTAATTTATAGAAGAAAAACAGGTGCCAATTTTACTAAACTATCGAATATATTCACATCTTTTATAAAACCGGTACCTGTCCCTGAGTTTCCAACGTTAATTTGCCATTTTAGAAAATCCCAAGTTAACAACTTGGGATTTGGTAATTACATGATTGTTTTTTGACTTGGAGACTCATATTTGACTCGATATTGGCTTTCCCGCCAAGTGCATCAATAATACCTTTTGCCACCTCATACTTGTCCTTTGTTATCTTTAAGATCTCTTCTTGGTCCTCCGTGATTTCCCCGTCTTCTCTTCCTG
>Ga0154002_1000048_pt1 | contig 26029 bp, 31 predicted proteins | sample TSNY086MetaG_FD_102276 | JGI IMG/M metagenome (GOLD analysis project Ga0154002, IMG submission 102276) | Attine ant fungus gardens microbial communities from New York, USA - TSNY086 MetaG | ecosystem: Host-associated > Fungi > Mycelium > Unclassified | place: USA: New York, Robert Cushman Murphy... | reverse complement strand
TTTAGTGTCTGGTGACTTGGTGATCACTGACTGATCTGCTGATAACTTGGTGAATACTGATTGCTTTGAGACATTTTTGGTACCATTTGAAAGGTCTTCTTAAGGGCTTTTGGTGGCCATTTAGATCATCAAAATAGGTCAAGTACTCCTGGAGTTATGGTCTGAATGAAGTTTGTGACAGTAAGTCCAAATAAGAAAAGAAAAGAAAGTAAAATAAAATAATAACTTAGCCATTTTGCCAAGTCATGATACATAGCTGGGCTCTAGGCTTAAGAGAACTTGATAGTTAGTTAGGGACTATTGGTAAAAGCACAGTACCAAGCTTAGATATTGTGTCTGAGACCTAACTTCACAATTGAGTGGTATTGTATAGCATACTTGTGCTATTCTTAGTAGAAACCTTGTGCTGAAGTCCTATTGTAGACTATACATGCAAAGAAGTAACATTACATTGTTATAAGATAAATGCTAAAAAGGAAACTATTTCTCACATATTTATCAACTTGATAGAAAATATCCAAAAATACAATGTAGGAAAGATATAAATAGCATAGAATAGTATAGGAAGGATTATGTAAGATATGTATAGTTTTTAGTAAGGGTTATGTGATTGTGGGAGACAGGTACATAGACCATCCAATATTTGTATAAGTACTTAATGGAATCCAACAAGAAACTTTATTGAATTCTTCCTGAACAACCACCCTGGTTAAGCTCTAAACTCTCATGACTGCATACTAATATATATCCTTAAAAAGGCATTTAGGTTAGAGATCCTCTCCTTGGAGTGATAGTATAACTGTATTATTAGGGCAGTAGTAAGTAAAATAGTAGATATCTAGCTGGATGAAGATCTTGTGCTCCAGTAGACATAACATTAGTAAGATCATTTTCTATTTGACTTCTCTGGAGACATAGCACTATGTCTCTAGACTGATATCACTCTCAATACAACTCTTTCATGAGTAGAATGCTCAACCAATGACATACTCTTGCCAAACTAAGGGCAGAAATTGAGAGAAGAGAAGAAAAAGTGTATTGGAAATATAGAAGGTTTGGATACCTGGCCTACAACTACAGGATGTTAGTGATTGACTCAAGAACCTTAAGCTATGGTTTAACTCAAGATAGTACTTTAGAGTTAGAAAGGAACTTGATAGGGTTCTTACTCAATTGCAGTTTACTATATATACAAGTACATTACCTGTTCTTGTTTAAACTACAAGCTGTCCATCAGCTACTGGTTTAACTCCAGTCTATGTCCATTCTATTTATAGCATTTTGTTATAGTCAAGGTGACTCATAACACAGGAATAAGAATGAGGAGGTAAAGGAGAAACTAACTCCCATAAATAGATTTGAGGTAATAGTAAATAAGGTAATGCAATGTGCAGTGAAGGAGAAAGTGAAAGTGAGGAGACAAGAGATGAAAAAAGAAGGAGTACATGTTGTGTGACTCAAGTTGAGTTGACTCAGCAGCTAAGTCTTTGAGGGTTACAAAGAGAACTCAATGGGGTTTTTGATCAATTGTGCTAGCTGTTATGATTTGGCAAAATGGCTAAGTCATTATGTCAGAGAACACAATCAATATTATTATACAATATCACTAGTTTAACTAAACACTATGTACAAACTGTACTCAGCCTCAAATTTACTCTTGCAACTAGTAATCACTTTTGAATACTGGTATCCTCTGACATTTTGAGGCTCAAAACCATTTAACAGTGATTACTGTTGCCTTGCCTTATCTTGCCTTGCCTTGCCTTATTCTGTTCCACCCTGATCCTGCCTAAAATTCCTCTACTATGGTCTGGCCTATAATACATTCCCAATCTAATATCCTAGATAATAAAGTAGAAGTACTCAACAATCCCCTGCCCATCTTTGAAGAGAAGGATCACAAAGAAGAAGAAGAAGTTACCTCTGACATTGCTAAACTCCAGTTACAACTTGTAAGAATCCAACTAGAACTATTCAATCTCTAATAGAAATACAATTCTAAAACTCAAAACCTTGGACTTGATTTCCCAGATGATATTCCAACCTTTTTTCCTATTAGACAGTCCATTATCTCATTTGAAGATAACATTAAAGACAAAAAAAGCCTTATTATTCAACTATTCTGTAATGATGCCTATGACTTCAACAGGTTCTTTGCTAAAATAAATAAAGCATTTCTATTAGCCCCTCAAAAATTTGTGAATAACACATGTTGAGTAGTATTCATATGCCAGCACTTAGAGGACAATACTACTTCTTGGGCTGAATCCATTCTAACTGAAGAAGATCTAGAGCTATAAGAGAATTGGCAAAAATTCTTCATAGCCTTCAGAGAACAGTTTAGAGACCCCAACTTTCAAGACCAATTAACTGAATATCTGTATTCCTTAAAACAAATTAGGTTCATCAGAGAATATGTTGTAGACTTCAAAAACTTAGCTTGGAAGGTTGGACAACCCCATAGCATATAAGGAAACATATTCTACAGAAACTTAAAGAATAGAGTCAAAGATTTACTGGTTGGTATTCCTTGTCAAAAAGAAGGTTACATCCAGCTCAAGTACGCTGCCCTAGAGGCTGACAAACACTAGATATTCTGTTGTTTGGAAGGGTCTTCACAAAATAGCCCTATCCAAACATTTGTCAGCCAACTTACCTCAACTTCAACCTATTCTGCTTATCTAACTATATTCTTATCTAATCATATTACTACCTTGACCCCAACCTAATATGCCAGTCTGTTAACATCAGAAGAAAAGGAACATCATTGAAATCTTAGGCTTTGTTTATACAATAGGGGCTCAAGCTATATTACTGCCTCTTATCCTACTAAAGTACCCTATATCTATCTCAACACTGTAGAGTTTTCCCTCCAATAACTTCTATGCTCCTTTCTTCTCTCTATTGGAGTTGGGAAAAGAATAAACTTGATACTAATAGTAGTCCCTTTATTGAGTTCTCTACTAAGCTAAGATATAGACAACTCTTTTTCACCTATTTTAGCTAAACTAATTACTACCTCTTATTTGACTCTAGTTAGAGAAACAATATATCATATTGTCTGTTATTTTCTTGACTGTAGTGTAACTGCAAATTTTATATTGAAAACTTTAGTGAATTCCCTCCAGCTAATGCCAATATCTGAGTTAGAAGACCCAATAAGGAGCCTAGACACCAAGAGTATGACAAAAACACCCCTATCTATCTACCTCTTGCAATATTCAATTTAGAGCAATAAATACAAAGAGTACTTTGTTAAAGTTCCAATCAGCAAGTATAAAATTGTTCTAGGAATACCCTGGTTCAAAAGAACAAACCCAAAAATAGACTGGACAAGACACCAAGTCTGCTTTGAAGAAAAGCCCAACCTAGAATCCAGCTACTATAAGAGAATACCTGATGTAAACAAACACTATAAACAAGTTTACAAGTATATTGAGAATTAAGTAGACAACTTATATAAGTCTCTTCTTGTATTAGAAGGAAAATTACCCAGACTAACATTGTTCAAAGTCAATATTAATGCCAAATACTGTTTTTCTAAACCCAAACCCCAAATACCCTTCTAATACAAGGAGTTCATAGACATTTTTAATCTCCAGGCCATACAAATGCTCCTACCATACAGAAGAGTATTAGACCATAGTATTGGTATGCTGGAAGACCAAAAACTCCCTTACTACCCTACCTATCATCATTTTAAGAAGGAAATGAAGTTACTGAAGGAGTTTATTCAAGATATGGAGTTCAGAAGGTTTATCAGGCAAAGTACTTCTTTTACTGCCCCCCCTACTCTTTTTGTGTCAAAAAAGAACACTTTAGACCTTTGTTTTTGCATAGATTATATGGTGCTGAATAAAATCACAATAAAGAACAGATACCTAGTTCTCTCTATTGATACACTACTGGACTAACTTCAAGGAGCAAAATATTTCACAAAGATTGACTTGTGAAAAGTCTTCTATCTACTTTGCATTTGTAAAGGAGACAAATGAAAGATCACTTTTCAAACTCTATTTGGTCTCTTTGAATTTCTAGTAATGCCTTTTGGATTATGCAATGCTCCTGTTTTCTTCCAAAGTTATATAAACAGAATACTACAAGACCTAGAAGAATTATTAATTGCCTACTTGGATAACATACTAATATTTGGTACCTCAACTGAAGAACTATGCTACCATACCAAACAATGCCTACAGTACTATTACAAACTTCATTCAGACTATAACTCTGGGAATACTTGTCCGATTTCAACAATCTAAATGGCTACCAAAAGCCCTTAAGAAGACCTTTTGAATGGTACCAAAAATGTCTCAAAGCAATCAGTATTTACCAAGTTATCATCAGATCAGTTAGTGATCACCAAGTCACCAGACACTAAATCACTGATATTTTGGGAACTGCTTAATGTAATCATTCACTTCAATGACTATTGTAAAGCTCTCTTCAATGTGCTTCTTTTGGCCATAAATAAAACCAGAGGCAATAAGATCCTATAGAGATACAAGGTCCTCAATGTTTGTACATAACATTGATCTTTACCTATAGATTATCATCTGTCCTTGAATAGAACAAAGGACTGCTCTAAGACAGTTATGTTATCTCTATTTCAAGAACAATAGCACTCCTATATGTAGAACAATAGGTAGTGATTATATAGTAGGCTGTTCTGGTGCATAGACTACCACAATTATATATTTAAGAACTGTATGTCTGAGAATAAACCTCAGACTTAACAACATCTTTTACTGCTTGTCTAACTTTGCTTTTTTGAGCACTTTGATTATCAAATCAACCAATTACAAATCAGTAAGTGGCCATTTGTGATAAGTGCCTTAGGGAAAATGGTCTCTATGTAAAATTAAAAAAATGTAAGTTTGATACACTCTCTCAATGACCAGATTACCAGATAAACCCTAATAATCCAAACCAATCAGCAAGCTTCAAACTATAGTTCCATATCACGTATCCTACAGATGAGACTGGGAAAGTAGAATTAAGTCTAAATGCTAACACTTGTCTAGACAAAATAAGCACAAGAATTATTAAAGCCTATCTATATAACATATATCTCAAGACTACAAACCTGCAAACAATTGTTGGAAACTGGACACAAGAAGGAGAACTATAGATTTAGATTTATAAAGGAAAGGTATACATATCTGAAACAATACACTTCAAAATCATTATCCAATATTATGACCAACCACTAGTAGGATACTTTGGTAGAGACTATACATTGAATCTAGTGTAACATAGATTCTAGTAGCCAAGCATATCTAAATCAATTGCAGACTATACTAAAGTATGTCAATAGTATGCACAGAACAAACCTAACACACATGCTACATATGGCAATCTACTACTATTCCCTTTTCTAAGTAAACTATGGCAATGTATAGGTATTGATATAATCACCAACCTTTCAAAGTTAAAGAAAACCAATTTTGACTGTATATTTGTTACAATTGATCACTTTACCAAAATAAGTTACTTTATACCTTGCAAAAAGACACTCAATACCAAAGGTACTGCTGAATTGTTCATAGATACCATAATCAGACATTACAGTGTCATGCTAGACAGCCTTTTTAGATAAAATACATGACATTTGTTGGAAAAACTATACTATACTCAGCTCAAGCAGCGAAAGTGACTCTTTGATTATATACCACTAGATTTCCAGTCTTGGACTCACATACATTACCTAAGTAGCAAAAGACTGGCTGTGACTGCTACTATACCAGCCTTATAGAGCCTGTCCAGCTATTCTGTACTAGACATAACCCAGAAATCCCCTCTAGAAGTATTCTTGAGGACTGTCCAAACCTTAGAGAGATTAATCTTCTCTGGTAGAATGATATTATAGTTTGGTGGCTATCTTATTTGATAGATTAGGCTTTAGTGTTGCTATCAGACCTCAGCAATCATTTTTGATGGCTACTATAATTAGAAATATTGGAGCAACCCTCTTGAGGGCAACACTATTAGAGTATCTAGAAAAAAGAAGATATCTGGAACTAAGAAGGAAGATCAGAAGTATAAGAAAATGGAATAAAGAGATTGAGGAAGTTGGAAGTGGGGAGATCAATAAAGATGCTGACCTTAAGAGCAGATCACTTATGCTGATCTTAAGGCTTCTTGAGCTATATACAAAGACCAGGTTCAATAAATAGACATAAAAGAAAACCAGGTAAAAAAATTAGGAAGAACTATCACAAATAGCCACTTACTGATTTGTAATTGGTTGATTTGATAATCAAAGTGCTCAAAAAAGTGAAGTTAGACAAGCAACAAAAGATATCATTAAGTCTGAGGTTTATTCTTAGATATACAGTCTTTAAATATATGATTGTGGTAGTTTGTACACTAGAATAGCTTACTATATGATCATTACCTATTGTTTTACATATAGGAGTACTATTGTTCTTAAAATAGAGATAATCTAACCATCTTAGGGCAGTCCCTTGTTCTATTTAAGAATAGATGATAATCTATAAGTAAAGATTAATGTTATATACAAACATTAAGGACCTTGTATCTCCATAGAATCTTATTGCCTTGGGGTCTATTCATAGCCTAAAGAAGTGCATTGAAGAGAGCTTTATGATGGTCATTGAAGCAAATGATTATATCAAGCAGTTTCTGAGATATCAGTGATTTAGTGTTTGGTGACTTGGTAATCACTAACTGATCTGCTGATAACTCAGTAAATACTGATTGTCTTGAGATATCTTTTATACTATTTGAAAGGTTTTCTTAAGGGCTTCCTGTGGCCATTTAGATCATCAAAATTAGTCAAATATTCCTAGAGTTATGGTCTGAATGAAGTTTATAACAAGAACAGGAAGCATTGGTCATATGATTAGAAGGGGATCCTGCTTTATTATTCCACTCCCTACCATAATGGATTGTTGGAATGTTTCTTTTGTTTTCTTAATTGTTAATTCAATGATTTGTAATCCTAATATATACTCTAGGGGCATAGAAGAGCCTAATAACAAATTATCTTCATTATCTCCCTTTCTCTGTTATTCTAGAGCTCTACTGCTATTTTTTGAGTAACTGAGCTTTCCTGTTTGTTTTCTTTATAAAAAAAGTCTATACAAAATATCCCTCAAGAGAACATCTCACTTTGAGGAGGACTTGGGCATTTGCTTGACTAGGAGTTTAACCACTTGCTATATATTTTTGGAGTAGGTTTCCAACTGTATGGTCAGTTGGAGTAGAGTCTATACAAGGACATGGGAGTTCTAGACAGTACTACTGTATTGATGGTGAGCCAGGTTACTAGACTAGTTTGAGAAGAGTAGTATTACAGTGTGAGATAAATGTATACCTTCAAGATCCTCAATCAACTAGAGCTTGTTCAAGAGAATACCAAAAATACTATATTTCTCTAGTTTCTATTCTGCATTTGACTATTCATTATTCTTTGTGAACTCTCTCTCTTTTCTGATTTACCTCCCCTGTATCTACTTGTCTGCATACAACTGTAAAACAGTTTGGAGATTCCATTTCTCTTATCTGTTACCTTACCCTTGTATTCTCATTTATCCCCATTAATAGTTAAGAACAATTATCTCTTGTCTTTGATTTCAGACTTGATTAACACTATAGATACAAGAAAGGTGTTTACAAAGATAGACTTATGATAGGGGTACAACAATATATAGATAAAAGAGAGAGATGAGTAGAAGACTGCATTCACAATATATCTTGGAGTATATGAACCCACTGTGATATTTTTTGGTCTCACAAATTTACCAGCAACATTCCAGGCAATAATAAATAACATATTAAGAGATCTAATAGATATAGGAGATGTAGCAGTATTCATGGATAATATGTTAGTAAAAATAAAGAATGAAAACAAGCATAATGAGGTAGTGGAGAAAATCCTAAGGAAAATGAAAGCAAACAATCTATATCTAAAACCTGAGAAATCTGTATAAAAAGTTAAAGAAATTAACTTCCTAGGACTAGTAATGGGGGCAGATAGTATAAAGATGCGGAAAGAGGAGGTATCAGGAGTTCTAGAATGGCCAAGGTCTAAGATAGTTAAAGATGTATAGAAGTTCTTAGGATTAGCAAATTACTACAGGCAATTCATAAAAGACTTTGCCAGAATAGCTAAACCACTGCATAGATTAGTCAGAAAGAATAAGAAGTGGAACTGAAAAGGAAAGCAGTAAAAGGCATTTGAGAAGTTGAAATAGGTGTTCACAATACAACTAGTGTTAGTGGTACCAGATCTAAATAAGGAGATAAGAGTAGAAGCAGATGTATCAGAGTATACAACAGGAGGAGTGTTGTTGATGAGGTGTAAGAATGACAAGTAGAGGCCAGTAGCCTTTATTTTGAAGTTATGAAATAAAGCTAAAAGAAATTATGAAATTCACAACCAAGAAATGCTGGCAATTATCAGATGCTTAGAGGAGTAGAGGTACTTGCTCGAAAGAGCACAAAAAAATTTGAGATTTGGAGTGACCACAAAAATCTAGAATATTTTATGAGTAGTCAGAAACTGAACTGTAAACAAGCAAGATGGGTCTTGTACCTATCTAGATTTGACTTTACTCTTAAACATATGCTGGATAGTAGTATGGAAAGAGCTGATAGCCTCAGTAGGCATCTAGACTGGTAGATTAGAGTAAAAAGAGATGATAAGGATAGAGTGTTAGTAAAAAGGGAGTAGCTGGAAGTCAGAGCAACATAAGTGGCAGAAATTATGATAAAAGAAGTAGATGTACTAGAAAAAATTAAAAAGTTAGATGCAAAAAACAATGAAATAATAAAAGTAGTAGAAGAAATGAAATGAGCAGGAGTAAAGATGTTGAGAGATGAGAAATAGCAAGAAAAAGATAGACTAATATTAAGAAATAGAAAGGTGTATATTCTAAGGGATGAGAAACTGAGAGCAGAAGTAATCCAGCTATACTATAATATGCTGATAAGAGAACATAAAGGGCAGTAGAAGACAATAAAGTTGATTACTAGAAACTTCTGGTGACCAGGGATGACAAAGAAAGTCAAGAAGTATATAGAGAGATATAATACCTACCAAAGAAACAAGAATTGTACAGAAGTACTGGTAGAAAAACTGATACCAAATACAGTATCAGAGAAACCCTGGGCCTATATCACAGCAGACTTTATTACAAAGTTACCATTAGCACAGAGATATGATAGTATATTGGTAGTATACAATAGATTGACAAAGATAGCATACTTTGTACCTACTATAGAAAAGACTTTGGCAGAGGGAGTGGCGAGATTGTTCTGGGATAATATTTAGAAGCTATATGGCCTATCAGAGTATTATTATAGATAGAGAAGTATAGTTTGCAGTGGGAATAATAAAGAAGCTAAACAATATATTAGAGATTGACATAAAATTATCAATAGCCTACTATTCATAGATAGATAGATAGACAGAAAGGATGAATCAGGACTTAGAGCAATACCTGAGGATGTTCATTGATCACAGGCAAAAGCATTGGCCTGACTGGCTAGTGACAGCAGAGTTTGTATATAACAACAAAGTGTAGACAAGTACAAGAGTATTATTGTTCAAAGCAAATAATAGATAGGATCCATACATGGGATTTGAGATGAGAAAGAAGGGGAAGTTTGAAAAGGCAGAGGAGTTTACAACAAGAATAAAGAAAGTGCATAAAGAAGTAAAAGCAGTGTTAAAGAAAAGTTAGAAGGAAATATAGAAGTATGCAGACAGAAAAAGGGATGAACTGGAAGAGTATAAAGTGGAAGACTGGGTATTACTGAGTACAAAAAATCTCAAGTATCAGATATAGGGGAAACAATCAAAAAAACTAACAGAATAATTTGTGGAACCTATAAGGGAACCCTACCAATGCCACCCCTAAAATACCAGACTCATAGCCCAGAGTAATCCTGTGTTTAATTAAATATTATTATGTAATATTTAATTCCCTTTAGCTTGACTCAGAGACTCCTAACCCTGACTTATAGGACCATAGGATCAGAGACATCTTAATAGTAAAAGTATATATAGTGTAGAAGTACACTCCAGAAATCTTATCCTAATCTCTAAGGATTCTCCTGGAGATAAGTTGTAACATAATTAGGAGTGTAATATTAGCTAAGGATTCTTCTGGAGCCACTCCACTCCAGTTGCTCTTATAGCAGATTAGGATCTCCTAAAACAGAGCCTTGGAAGAACACAGTAGATAGTCTCTCTCCAGACAATCTTCACTGCTCTTAGTTGATCCTCTGGAATACTCCACTCTATGTAGATGTCATATATGGATACCTTCTAGACCATTACTGATGCTCTGGTCTATCTGCAGTACTATCTACACAAAGTTACTGAGCAATAAAACTACTTGGAAACAAATATCAATAATACTCTCGCTGCTCTGACTGTCTAGCTGCAACAACTTATACAACTAGTTTCCAATACTCAACCCTCTTGTCCGGTAACAATCTCCTTTCTACTGTTTATACCAACAACTCTCTCTCCAGCAGTCCCTTATCTACATACATATTCTAAACTCTTGTTTCTCCTAGACTTTTATAGAGACCAGAGTGCTGGCCAAGTCTTTCTTAACTTCTGTGCCCTCTATATTCACCTGGCCCCAGAGTAGCTCAGTTACAAAGAGAAAAAGGTACTCTAGGCCCTCACATTCTTCAAGGGAGGTTGAGCTACCAAGTAGTCCAAAAACCTCTTCAGACAGAAAGCAGACACCAGCATTTTTTCCCTTCAAACCTGGGGTAACTTTAACCAACAATTCCAGACTCAATTCTGTCCAGTCAATGCAGAAGCAGATACAATTAACTCCTTGGAGGGATCATTCTACCACTAAGGGAGTCAGATAGTAGATGACTACCTAAACAGCTTCCAGGCCTTAGTCTTCAATACTGGATATATGGACCCCTAGACCTTAGTGGTGAAATTCAGATATAGACTTAGGACAAATATCCAAAGCCAAATCACTACTATATCCTATGAAAGACCTACCAGCACAAATCCAGAGGCCTGGTATTGTACCACTCAGAGGATTAACTAAGTCCAGCTAGCCAATAAGGCCTTCTAGTCCTTGTAGTGCTTTATACTATCTCTCTCTTCTAGAGTTTCTACCTCCCATCCAGCTCTACTCACTATAGTTTGTACTTCTTTGACTCTCTCCACATCTGCTCCTCCCAAACCTCAACCTCTACCTCTGCTCTAATCCCTCAGAGTCCCTATGGACATTGACATAGCTCAAAAGATCAGACTCTTCCCCCTATACAGCTGTTACCACTGTAGAGAGCTCAGCTACCTCGTAAAGGACTACCTATATTGCCTTGACATACATCAGCTCATAGCGGAGTAGAGGAAAGAGTTGATTGAGAATCTGATAGCTTTTAAGGATATGGTTGTAGTAGAAGAATTGGAACCTCCAGTCAAGAAGGATTTCATATAGAGTGACTAGTGAGATATGCATCCTGGTTATTCCCAGTAAATAGATTTACTATACTTGAGATAAAAAGTGTTAATATAGACAACAGTGAACTCAAAGATGTATACCTCTCCTTCAATCTAGTCGACCACTCTTCTATCCAAAGACTGAAGTGGGAAAGACAATTGCCCAAAAAACTCTCCACCAACACCCTCAATATATATGGAACATTCCTTGTCCTTGCCATGGAACTCAGCACCACTGACACCAGCAAGCTCCACTCTGTCAATGCACTTCTAGACTATAGAGCCACTGGGAGCTTTATTGATTACGACTTCATCCACTTAAAGGAAATTAACACTTGGACTATTTCCTGTCCTATATCAGTCTTCAATATTAATAGCTCTCCCAATGAAGCTGGCCAGATATTGGAAGTGGTAGATATAGTCCTCTGCTATTAGATACACTCAGAGTAGATGCTCCTCACTATCTCCAGTCTAGAAAAGCAAAAATTAATCCTTGGCTACACTTGGCTCAAGAATCACAACCCTGAAGCTGACTGGGAGAAAGGAGAAGTTTGTATAACACAATGCCCATCCCAATGTAAAAGATGTCATACACTTCAGAGGGAATAGACCTTAAAGAAGAGATAAGAAGTTTAAGCCCTACAGCACTATTAGACCGGACTTCTTTCTCTTCTAGACAAAGAGAAGAAAGAACTCAAAATCTAGTATAGAACTAATAGATGAGACTAGAAGCCCAGAGACTAACTGTTTATTACTAGACTACTTCTTGAGCCTTCTGAAGAAACAATACAAGTCTCTGCCACTATCTTCTAATAGTTAGTAGAAGAAGTGCAATGAAGTATGGAAGTACAAGTAACCTTTACTCCTCTACTCCCTTATGCCAGAGGTTTTGAATCTATGTTTACTAAAAACAATTTTGATGTCTTACCAGAGCACCACCATTGGGACTATGCAATAGAGCTCATTCCAGGTTCTAAGCCCAAGTCCATAAAGGTCTACCCTCTTTTCTCTGTTAAGCAAAAGAAGCTAGGTGCCTTTTTACAGGAAAACTTGTATACTAGATGGATATGCCTATCCAAATCATCTATGACTGCTCCAGTGTTCTTTATCAAGAAAAAAGAAAGTTCTCTCTGATTGGTACAAGACTACCAGGCTCTCAACTCTATGATGGTAAAGAACAAGTATTCTTTGTCTCTTATCTCTGAACTCATGTCACAACTCTGTGGAGCCAAATACTTTGCTAGACTAGATGTCCACTGGAGTTTTAACAACATAAGCATCAAGCCTGGAGATGAGTAGAAGACTGTCTTCTATACCAATCATGGCCTGTTTATATCATAACATAGCCAAATGGCTAAGTTATTATTTATATTTTTTTTCTTTTTGTTTCATTTAATTAGAAAATCAATGGATATGTGAGAAGAAATGACTCAAAAGAGATATGTGGGACTTTATAAATAGAAGTAAATATAGAATGTATACAAGTAGTATATAGCAATTAAATGAGAACTCTATTGAGTTCTCCTTATCAACTCAAACTAGGAGTAGTTCTAAGGTGTCATAGTCTAAGTTCTTATACTAGAACTCAATTCTTTCATTGGCACTGCTCATCACAGAGCCCTACCACTTCTTATTCTTTTATCTTTCTTAGTACCTGGGTAACACAACTCAGGACTACTATGATATAGCTAGGCCCTAGGCTTAAGAGGACTTATCAGTCAGTTAGAGACTGAAGGTAGAGATATGGTACCAAGCTCAGGCATTGTGATCAAGGCCAGAACTTGCAACTGAGTGTTGGTAGATAGAATAGTAGCCTTCATCTTATAAACCTTGCGCTGGTAGTTTATTGTGACCAATACATGCAGAAGAGTAATGCTGCATTCTTAGGAAGGCATTTAGGTTAGAGATCCTCTTCTTGGGATGATAGTATAACCTTATTATTAAGACAGTAGTTAGTAGGGCAGTAGGTATCTAGCTGGATGAAGATCTCACACCCTAGTAGATATAATATTAGTGAGATCACTCCTTATTCCAATTCCTCTGGAGACATAGCACTATGTAGGAAAAGACATAGGAATATTGTAAAGAGGAGAGTATGCCCTCCAAAGGCATACTCCTGCTAGAGAAAGGATAGATAACAAGGGAGATAGTGGCAATATATGTGAACTGTGGAGGATGCAAAGACAAAGGGGTACAGACCCATGAAAATCAGAGACAAGGATTCCTCTTTGAGAGACAAGTAAGAAACATGTGGTGTGGCCTATACCAAGAAGCATGGAACTGGAGAGAAAGAAAAGCAAAGAGAGAAGAGATGACTAGAGTAGAGTATGTAAAGTGTAAAAGAAGGGATGCAATTGTAAGAAAGGTATCAGAATGAGAAAAAAGAAGGATCTTATGTCCAGAATGTAGAGTAGGAAGAAAAAGAGAGTGGTAGAACTGGAAAGAAGTGGTGCACCCCATATAGGGAAAAGTACAGTAAGACGGTGCATGAACAGAAACTCCAAAAGGTATAGCAAGAGAGAGGGGTGAACAGAGAGAAGTGAGAAGAACATTTAAAATATTAAGAGAAGTATAGCTAGACATTGGAGTAGAAAAGATAGATATACATGAAGATGTAACAGTAAAAGTGCTCTTGGACAGTGGCATAACAGGGATGTTTATAGATCAAAAGATAGTAGCAAGACATGGATTTAGGCTACAGAAATTGGAAAAGCTAATAGTGTAATGACTTAGCCTGAGGCGACTTAATCACACTTCTAGTCCAAGTTGACAAGGAGAACTCAATGGAGTTCTTATTAATTATTATACACTATTTATACACCTCCTATGTTTACTTCTATTTAAAAACTCCCACACATCTCCTTTTGGTCATTCCATCTCATACATCTCTGATTTTCTAATTAAAATAAAATAAAATAAAAAGAAAATAAATAATGACTTAGCTGTTTTTGGTTGTATTATGATACCACCTCCCTTTTAAGATTCCTTGTCCTGAGGATTTTCATAGTTTATAGTATGGGTCACAAATATTCCCCATTTCATTGTCATTTTCTTCTGTCCACTCCTTGAGCCCTGAACTTTCCTGCTCAATTTCTTCTTCTTCTTCTTTTATTGTTTCCATAGTTCTTTGTCCTCTCATTTGTCCTCTTTTCCATTGTTTCCAATTTCTTTCCAGTCTTCCCCAATATTCCTCGTCATATCGTTTGTCCAACCATCTAAATAGCTTTTTTTGCTTTAAATCGTCCTAGCAGTTCCTTCCTTCTGAATGTTCCTTCCTCTCTCTCTTGTTATCTTACATCTCCCATGTCTTGTTGGTATTCCTTTTTGTACTCTTCAACTGCCTCTTTCACATTTTCCAGATTTTCTTTTCTTTCCCAAGTATCTGATTCTACCATGAATCCCTTCCATCATACCAGGTACTTATCTTTTCCTTGTATCTGTTGTTTATTCAGGATCTTCTTAACTTCCCATTCTTTCTCTCCTTCAATTATGACTGGAGTGGGTTGCTCCCTCCTTTGTTTCTCCACTTGCCCTACATATCTACATATTCTACTAATGTTTACTACTGGATGTATCCTTATTGTACTTGGTAACTCCAATTTAACCACATTTGTTGATATGATTTTCTTGATCTTGTAAGGGCCTACAAACCTCTCCGTCAACTTCTCTATCCTCCTTCTGATTATCTGATATTTCAGATTCTTTGTGCTGAGCATTACTAAGTTTCCTACTTTATACTCGTTGACTTCTCCTCTCTTCCTATCTGCATACTTCCTCATTTCCTCCTGCACTTTGCCTAAAGCTGCTTTAGCCTCTCCCTGAATTTCTTTTATTTTTGCTACAAATTTCTCCACTCCTTTGTACTTTCCCCTCTTTCTCATCTCGAATCCCATCCTAGGATCTTGCCCATAATTTGCTTTAAAGGGCGATGTCTTTGTACTTGAATGTGCCTTATTGTTGTAGACAAACTCTGCCGTTCCTAACCAGTCTGGCTACTGTTCTTGTCAGTGGTCAATGAACATTCTTAAATACTGTTCTAATTCCTGATTAACCCTCTCCATTTGGCCATCTGTCTAAGGGTGGAACACTGTTGACATTTTGCTCTCAATTCCTAGTATTTGATTCAGCTCCTTCATTAATCCTGCCATGAATTGTGGCTCCCTATCTGATATGATACTTTTGGGTAGACCATGTAACTTCCACACATTGTCCCTAAACAGCTTAGCTAGTCCTTCTGCTGTTGTTTTCTCTGTAGTTGGTATAAAGTAAACCATCTTTGTTAACCTGTCCACTACTACTAAGATAGTATCATATCCTTGAGCTAAAGGCAGTTTAGTAATAAAGTCTGCTGATATATGTATCCAAGGTTTTTCTGGAATTGAGTTTGGCATCAGCTTGCCCGCTGGCTGCTCTGTGCAGTTTTTATTCCTCTGGCAAGAGTCACAACCTTCCATATATTGCTTCACTTCCTTCGTTACTTCTAGCTACCAGAAGTTTTTTGTGACTAGCTCTACTGTCTTCTACTGTCCTCCATGTCCTCCTATAGGTATATCATGATATAGCCTGATTATTTCTGCTCTAAACATCTTATTCTTGGGTACATATACCTTTCCTTCTTTATATATTACCCCATCTATGTCCCTCCACTCTTTGTCCCTTAGGACTTTTACTCCTGCTTGTTTTATCTCTTCTACTGCCTTAACTACTTTGTTATCTCTTACTCTTGACTGTTTTATCTTCTCCAATAGATCTACTCCTTCCACTATTACTTCCATCTTTTCTGTCCTTCTATTCTCTAACCATTTTTTCTTTACCAATGTCTCGTTCTTGTTATCTCTTTCCATTCCAACCTTCCAGTCTGGTTTTCTGCTCAGGCTGTCTACCTTTCCCATTTTTGTTCCAGGAATGTGTTTTAACACAAAGTCAAATCTTAACAGGTACAGTGCTCATTTAGCTTGTTGTCTATTCAACTTTTGCGCTTTCATAAAGTATTCGAGATTTTTATGATCTGTCCAAATCTCGAATTTTACTACTGTTCCTTCTAGGAAATACCTCTACACCTCTAGACATCTAACTATTGCTAACATTTCTTTGTCGTGTATCTTGTAATTCCTTTCTGTATCACTTAGAGATTTTGAAATGAAAGCTACTGGTCTCCATAAGTTGTTGGAGCACTTTATTGAGAGCACTCCTTCAGTTGCATAATTTGAGACATTTGCCTCTACCCTAAACTCTTTGTCTAAGTCTGGGGCTACTAGTACTGGTCTCATTGTGAAGGCCTTCTTGAGCTTGTCAAATACAGCCTGTTCTTCCCTTTCCCATCTCCACTTCATGTCCTTCCTTGTCAGTATATTTATTGGCCTAGCTACTCAAGCAAAGTCCTTAATAAACCTCCTGTAATAATTTGTGAGGTCTAAAAATTTCCTAATGTCTTTCATATTTCTTGGCTCTAGCCAACTCAGCACTCCATCTCTATTCCACTGGGTCCTATGACTACACCCAGGAATCCAATTTTCTTTACTTTCCATGCATACTTCTCTGGCTTGACATATAAGTTATTCTCTTCTAACCTTCTCAGGATCTCCTCTACTATCTCATCATGTCCCTCCTCTATTTCTGTTCCAACTAACACATTGTCTACAAATGCTGCTACTTTTCCTTCATTAATCATATCTCTCAGGATCTTGTTCATCATTGCTTGGAACGTAGCTGGTGAATTTGTCATCCTAAAAAACATAACAGTTGGCTCAAAGAATCCAATGTGTGTGGTGAATGCTCCCTTCCACTCATCTCCCTCCTTTATCCTCATATTGTTAAAGCCCCATTGTAAGTCTATTTTGGTGAATACTTTCTTACTCCCTATGTTATCAATTAGATCTGTAATTAGGGGCAAGGGGTAATTATTCTTTATGGTTTGCTCATTTAGGCTATGATAGTCCATAACCATCCTCTTCTTCCCATCTTTCTTATCTACAAAGAAAACTGGTAATGTCTGAGGGGACTTTGATAGTCTAATATACCCCTTTATTAACTGGTTATCCATGAATTTCTAAACCTCCTCCCTCTCATCTGTGGAAAGAGAATAGATTCTTTCTTTTCATGGTTTAAATATCTCCTTGAGATCTATGGCATGATCTTAGATTTTTCTTGTTGGTATTCTCTCTGACTCTATTTTTCCAAATATCTTCCTCCACCTAAGGAATTTCTGCAGTACTATTTCCTCAATTTTCCTATAGTCCACCTTGACTTCTTCTTCCTGTTACTGATAGACAGTGAATGTCCTTAGTGATCACCCTAGGTGGATGTTCAAGAAGAACTCGATAGAGTTCTTTATTAGATTGGACTACTACTTATACTACTTTACAGTGGCTGTGCTACTATTAGCTCATGATTATATGTCCTTCTAGAATGTTCTATGGTCACTTGACCTTGTCACATGATCTGATTACCTAAGTTTCCATGCTGTTTATATCTTGACCCCATTGTATAATTTGAGGTTTTAGATTGAGTATTCAACTACACAGGAAACTATTTCCATTTTGGGGCTCTTATAACATGGTCCCCCCTTTAAGTTTCCTTGTCCCAAGGAACTCTTCCATTGGCTCCAGTTCTCATCCTACCTCTTTTCCCTTTCTCTTTTGTACTTCTTTTTTCTCCAGCCATATAGCAATTTTGCCGTGAACTCTCTAGATAATTCCCGACTAAATTCCTTCTTTTCTTCTTCTAGCTCCTGTTGTCTTAGTTCTTCAACCTCTTCCCCATACTTCCTCTCAAACTCTTCTACTAACTCTTTTGTATTTTCTAAGTTTTCTTTGTTTTCCCAAGTATCTTCTTCCACTGTGTATCCCTTTCACCTTACCAGAAACTTTTCCTTCCCCCTAACTGTTCTTTTGTTTAAGATTTTTTCTACCTCAAATTCCTCCTCTCCTTTAATAATGACCAGTTTTGGTGGTATCTTCTTCTGTCCCTCTACCTGTGGTTTATAGAGCTATACTCTACTTACATTAACTACAGGGTGTATTTTAATAAACTTAGGTAGTTCTAATTCTATTGCATTACTAGAGACAACTCCCTTGACTTTGTAGGGGCCCACAAAATGCTCTATTAACTTCTCTGATCTTCTCTCTTTTATCTGCCATTTCAAGTCCTTCATACTTAGCAGTACTAAGTCCTCTATCCTGTACTTCTCTCTCTCTTCTCACTTTCTGTTTGCAAACTTCTTCATTTCCTCCTGTGCTTTTTCTAGCACTGCTTTTGCTTCCTCTTGTATTTTCTTTATTCTTTCTACAAATTTTCCTGCTGCTTTGTACTTCCCTTTTCTTTTCCCCTCAAATTCCATTCTTGGATCTTGACCATAATTTGCTTTGAATGGCAATATTTTTGTTGCCATGTGAATTTTGTTATTGTATGCAAATTCTGCTATTCCTAACTAATCTGGCCACTGCTCTTGTCTATAGTCGATGAAGACCCTCAGATATTCTTCTAACTCCTGGTTTATCCTTTCTGTCTGCCCATCTGTTTGAGGGTGATAGGCTATTGAGAGTTTTGTCTGGATTCCCAACAAGTTATTCAGCTCCTTCATCATCCCTGCCATGAACTGTACTCCTCTATCTGATATGATACTTTCTGAAAGTCCATGCAACTTCTATACATGATCTTGAAACAACTTTGCAAGTCCTTTTACCGATGTTTTCTCTGTTGTTGCTATAAAATATGCCATTTTACTAAAGCAGTTGCATACTACTAAAATAGTGTCATATCCTTGGGCTAATGGCAGTTTGGTGATAAGATCTGCTAAGATATGGCTCTATGGTTTTTCTGGGACTGTATTGGGCATCAGCTTCCCTGCTGGTGCTTCGCTCTGATTCTTGTATCTTTGACAAGCATTACATCTGTCCATATATCTTCCTATCTCCTTTGTTATTCCTGGCCACCAGTAATTCCTGGTGACCAACTCTGTTATCTTCCATCTCCTTCTATGTTCTCCTACTGGGGTGTTGTGGTGCAATCATATTATTTCCCCTCTAAGCTCTCCTTCTGGTACATATATCTTTCCTTCCTTCATTACTATTCCATCTTCTATTTCCCATTCTTCATCTTTCAACATCTTTATTCCTGCCCTCTTCAACTCCTCTACCACTTTTACTATCCTCTCATCCCCTTCCTATGCCCTTTTGATTCTTTTCTTTAGATTTTCTTCCTCTATTATCATTTTCACTCCTCTAATCTATTCTGGTTTTATCAGTTTCTGGTCCTCATTGTCCTGTTCCACTCCCTCCTGCCAGTTGGGTTTCCTGCTTAGTCTGTCTGCCTTCCCCATGCTCTTTCCTGGAACATGTTTTAATGTAAAATTAAATTATAACAGGTATAGGATCTATCTCACTTGTTTATGGTTTAATTTTTGACTTGTCATAAAATACTGGAGGTTCTTATGGTCTATCCAGATTTCAAATTTGAGCTTTGCTCCCTCCAAGTAGTGCCTCTATGCTTCTAGGTACCTAATAACTACCAGCATCTCTTTATCCTGAATTTTGTAATTTTGCTCTATGGCATTCAATGATTTGGAGATGAAGGCCACTGGCCTCTACTTCCCATCCTCACACTTTGTCGACAACACTCCCCCTATTGTGTAGTCTAAAGCATCTGCCTCTACTCTCATCTCCCTATCAATATCTGAAATAGCTAAAACAGGCTCCGTAGTGAATACTATCTTAAGCCTTTCAAATGCCTCCTCCTGTTCTCTTTCCCATTTCCATTTCTGCTCCTTCCTGGCCAGTACATGCAGTGGTGCTACTAACCTAGTGAAGTCTTTTATAAATCTTCTATAATAATTGGCGAGGCCTAAAAACTTCTATACTTCTTTGATGTTTTAGGGTGCCGGCCAGTTCAGGACTCCCTCTATCTTCTCTCTCTGCATCTCTACTCTCTTTGGTCCGATCACTACTCCCAAGAGCTCTACTTCTCTTACTTTTCACTTGCACTTTTCTGGCTTGACAAACAGGTCATTCTCCTCTAGTCTTTTTAATACCTCCTCTACTAGCTCATCATGCCCCTCCTCTATATCCATGGCTACTAAGATGTTGTCAATGAATGTTGCTGTATCTCCTTAATTTATGAGATCACGGAACAGGTCATTCATTATTGTTTGGAAGGTAGCAGGGGAGTTTGTTAACCCAAAATATATGACTGTGTGTCACAAACTTCATTCAGACCATAACTCCAGGAATACTTGACCAGTTTTGACGATCTAAATGGCCACCAAAAGCCCTTAAAGAGACCTTTCAAATTGTACCAAAAACGTCTCAATGTGATCAGTATTCACCAAGTTATCAGCAGATCAGTCAGTGATTACCAAGTCACCAGACACTAAATCACCAATACCTTGGGAACTGCTTAATGTAATTGTTTGCTTCAATGACCATTGTGAAGTTCTCTTCAATGCACTTCTTTCAGCTATAAATAGATCCCGAGGTGATAAGATCCCATGGAGATACAAGGTCCTCAATGTTTGTACATGACACTGATCTTTACCCATAGATTATTATCTGTCCTTGAATAGAACAAAGGACTACCCTAAGATGGTTAGGTTATCTCTATTTCAAGAACAATAGCACTCCTATATGTAGAACAATAGGTAGTGATCATATGGTAGGCTGTTCTGGTGCACAAACCACCACAATTATGTATTTAAGAACTGTATGTCTGAGAATAAACCTTAGACTTAACAATATCTTTTGCTACTTGTCTAACTTTGCTTTTTTGAGCACTTTGATTATCAAATCAAGCAATCACAAATCAGTAAGTAGCCATTTGTGATACTGTGGGCTCATAAGCCCCAATATGTGTTGTAAAAGCTGCCTTCTATTTATCTCCCTCTTTGATCCTGACATTATTGTATCCCCACCTCAGGTCCAGCTTCGTGAACACCTTTCTCTTTTCTACTCTATCCAGTATGTCTGCAATGAGGGGTAGAGGATACCCATTCTTTATCATCCACTGATTCATGTGTCAATAGTCCTGTACCATTCTCTGTGTGCTATCCTTTTTTGCTACAAAGTGTGCTAGTGATGTTTGGGGCAACTTGGAAGGCTGGATGTATCCTTTCCTCAACTGATCTTCCACAAATGCTTGTACTTCTTCTCTTTCCTCCCTCGACAACAAGTACATCTTTCCCTTTTTTGGTGTGAACCCCTCTTTCAATTCTATGGCATGGTTCTAGGTCTTTTGCACTGGCATTCTTTCCGACTCCTTTTTTCCAAACACCCTCTTCCACTTCCAAAACCTCTTGGATGCTAGTCTTTTCAACATTTCTTCATTTTCATCTTTTTCTATCTTCTTTACTTCCTTCTTTTTCCCTTCTTGCTTTTTCCTTTCATATATAGGTAGACAACATGTCATTTTTACTTTCCCTTTTTCCCAATCTATCTCTGGGTTATGGGCTGCTAGCCATGGCATTTCCAGTATCACCTCCGTTTTTCCTAAGTTACATACATCTATCCTTACCCTTTTCACATGTCCTTTGAAGAACATGTTGCACTTTACCTGGTGTGTTATGGCCCCTCCTGCATTTACCGTTCTATCTACATTTCTAACTAATAGGGATATAGTGACTTAGTCCGAGATGACTTAACCACCCTCCTAGTCTGAGTTGACAAGGAAAACTCGATAGAGTTCCCGTTTGCTTTCTGTACACTACTTGTATACATTCTGTATTTACCCTTATTTACAAAGTCCTGCATATCTCTTTTGAGTCATCCCCTCTCACATCCATTGATTTCCTAATAAAAGAAAAGAAAAGGAAAAGAAAAATAAATAATGACTTAGTCGTTTGGTCAAGTCATGACAAGGGGGTTTTTTAACTTTTTCATTTTAAACTTCTTTTCTCTGGCAAAGGTTGTATCCATGAATAGACCTGTTGCCCCGCTGTCTAGCAGCGCTCTTACTGCTAACCCTTCATAGTTTTCCAACTTCTCTAGTCCCACCTTCATCCAGACTTCTCTTAGCAGCTGTAGTGTACACTATATATTTCTCACTCTCTCAGTTGTATTGATGAAATTTGATTTATTGCCCAGCTTTTCTGGGTGCAATACACTGTACAAATTATTGGAGACCAGCTGAGAGCTTACTGTCCTCCATTTTCTTTTACCAACTCCTGCAGCGTCTCTACTACTCTCCTCTTGTGTTTTTACCAACAATTTTTGGCTATATGGCCCCACTTTCCACATACATAGCATATCCTATCCTCTTTTCTTCCTCTATCTATATCCATTGCATTTGGGTCTCTTCTTGGACCTATTTGAGCTCCTCCTCTATTGAATGTGTTTCCTCCTCCTTCCCCTCTGTATCCTACCTCCATTCTCCATATTATTTGTCTCCCTCTTCCTCCATATGATCCTTCTCCTCTTGGCTGCACATTTTCTCCTGGGCATGTCACATTTCTCCCCAACATTCTTTCTTCTATCCTACTTTGTCTCTTATTTCTATCCAATCTCACTGCTCTCTTCTGCCACTTTCCAATAGTGGTTGGCGGCTCTTCTGCTTCTGCTAGCTTCCTTCTAATACTGCCGTTTAGTCCCCTCTAAAATTCTTCAATGAGGGATCTTCTCTCATAGCCACTTCCCCTGGCAACCTTTTTAAATTCCTGCACATACTCATTGCAGGTTCTTCCTTCCTGCTCAATTGTTCTCAGCTGCTCTATTTTTCTTTCTTCCTCTGATATCTTCCCAAAGTCATTTCTTATTTTTGCAAACAATTACTCTGCTGATTCTACCTCTGATTCTCCCTTTGCTAGCTCATCCAACAGGTTGTCCTTCCATGCTTCTGCTATTCCTCCCTACACATATGACAACATCTAGGCCACCTGGGTCACTACTGCTTCTTCTGCCATCTTTATCCTAATATATAGGCAAGCTGCATTAACAAATGCACTCACCTCCTCTATTCTTCTACTAAAGGTTTGAGGTTTGGCAACCTCTACTCTGCTCCCTTGTTGCTGAAGGAGCATGGTGTTAACCTACTACTGCAGGGTTGCAATCATGGCAAGGAGTTGTTCCTCTCGAGGGATGGGTGCTGGAGAAGGCTCCTTTCATTGCTGTTGTTGTTGTTGTTGGCAGAACATGTTGCATGGTGGTGGTAATAGGGATGATGATTCGTATTCTGATGATTCTTGATCTAGAGTGACTAGCTAAGGCTATGTCCAACAGGGCACACAACCTTCATCTATCTGGACTTCTACTATCCTACTGACTACTGCCCTAATCAAATTGGTATACAATTGCCTCTAAGAAGAGAACCCCTAAGCTAAGCAGTTTCCTAAGGAATGACTGCTACTCTCCTACATGTACTACTCATAATGGAGTGCAGCATAGAGTTTATATAGAGAAAAATGTAAAGAACAACATCCAATTATAAGGTCAGAACTCAAACAGGATACCTGGACTTGGTATTTAGTCTTCTCCCTCAGTCTCTAACTGACTGAGAAGTCCCCTTTACAGCTAGGGCCCACTATCCAAAATGCTTGTGAGCGCTATGCTCACTAGTGAGGGAGATAAGAGAGTAAGTGGGTGGTGAGGCCATGAGGTGCAAGGTCACCATTTGGGAATCGAGTTCTTATGTTACCAATAGACAGTGAATGTCCTTAGTGATCACCCTAGATGGATGTTCAAGAAGAACTTGATAGAGTTCTTCATTAGATTGGACTACTACTTATACTACTTTACAGTGGCTGTGCTACTATTAGCTCATGATCACATATCCTTTCAGAATGTTCTATGATCACCTGACCTTGTCATGTGATCTGATTACCTAAGTTTCCATGCTGTTTATATCTTGACCCCATTGTATAATTTGAGGTTTTAGATTGAGTATTCAACTACACAGGAAACTATTTCCATTTTGGGGCTCTTATAACACTTCCCTTTCCTAGTCTTTCTTATCATCCACTGCCCACCTCACAATCTTCTCTTCTTTCAATGTTACTACTCTTTTTACTTTCTTTCTCACTCTTTTCTCCTTTAGCCTCGTATTCCTTCTACACAATAGTGGACACCTCGTTATCTTGACTTCCCTAGTCTCCCAATTTATCTCTGGGTTGTGTGCTTGCAACTATGGCATCTCCAATATAACATCTTTTTTTCCTAGATCACACACATCCATTCTTATCCTTTCTACATGGCCTTTGTAGTACATGTTCACTTCCACCTGATAGGTAATAGCTCTTGCACTGTTATTGGTCCCATCAACATTTCTAACTATTACTGGCCTCTCCAATTTCTGCAGCTTTAAATCCATATTTTGCTACCATCTTCCAATCTATAAACATTCCTATTATACCACTATCTAGGAGCACTTTTACTGTTACGCCTTTGTACATGTCACAGTTGTACTATGGACCAGTAGTCATATACTGTATGGTTTACCACTACACTAAAAGGGTGATATTAGCAAGGCTACTTGCTAATGAGGGTTCAGCTATTTATGTAGTTCTTTGAACAGGTATTTTGTTATACCTCCATGTCATTATTTGGTAGTTACTTTTTTGTAACAGTGCATATCCACCTTTTCTATTCCTATGTCCATCCATACTTCTCTCAGTATTTTGAATGTTCTTCTCACTTCTCTTGCTGTACCTTTTGCCTGTACCCTGCTTTGCTGCGCTTTTCTCTTTGTGGGGCATACCGCTTCTTCTTCCTTTCTCTTTTGCTTTGGGCATCTATACCACTCAGCTTCCTCCAGTTTTCTTCCTCTAAGAACTCCTTGTTCTCTGTTGTCCTCCCTATGCATTCCTTTCTTTCTACACCATTTGTATTCTATATAGGTTGCTATGACCTCTTCTGTCATCTATCCTAACTCCAACAGCCATGTATCTTCTGGCACATTCTCCACTCCATAGTATTCCTGCACCTTTTTCCAGTTGGGATGTGCCAGTCTCCCCTTCTGCTGTGCCTTTTGTGGCCTGGCCACACGCGCCGCTCTCTTACTTCTCCTTTCCTTCTCTACCTTAATATTTGGACACTCTCACTTGTAGTGTTCTGTCCCCCAACATCTAAAACATTGTACCCCTTCCTCACCTGTCTCCTACCTCCTTACTTTTTCTTTCTCCCTTACTCCACATTGTATTACTTTACTCACTATTATCTCAAATCTATTCTAGGGAACTGGTTTCCCTTTTGCTTCTTTCATATTCCTATAGTTACAGGCCAGGTGCCCAAACCTTTTATACCCCCAATATACCCTTCCTTCCCTTTTCTCTATTTCTGCCTTTAGTTTGGCCAGGGCATGCTATTGGTTGAGCATACTGCCCATAAGAGAGTTGTATTGTTCCAGAGACATAGTGCTATGTCTCTAGAAAAGTTGAAATAAGAGTGATCTTACTAATGTTATGTCTACTGGGGCACAAGATTGTTGTGAGAACCTTGAGCAGGAAAAGGTTTCCCACGCATCTGAACACTCCAACTAAAAACCTCCAAGCACACAACGGAGTAAAGACATAAACAGGATAGGGACTTAGTAAGCCAAGTCACGTGACAAGGTCAGGTGACCATAGAACATTCTGGAAAGGACATGTGACCATGGGACTCT
>Ga0154002_1000046_pt1 | contig 26619 bp, 17 predicted proteins | sample TSNY086MetaG_FD_102276 | JGI IMG/M metagenome (GOLD analysis project Ga0154002, IMG submission 102276) | Attine ant fungus gardens microbial communities from New York, USA - TSNY086 MetaG | ecosystem: Host-associated > Fungi > Mycelium > Unclassified | place: USA: New York, Robert Cushman Murphy... | reverse complement strand
GAGATAAAAGAAAAGATAATTAAAATAAAAAATAAAACTAGAAAGAGAATAGAGTTACAAAAGACATTTGATAAAAAATAAAAATAAAAATATAAACAACAAAATAAACAAAAGCCTAAAACAAATCAGATTTACCCAAGAGACTAGAAACTATAAAGCTAAAATTTTATCAAATAGAAAATCTAGAAAGGTTCAATCAAATACCTAGGATTTTTAGTAGATTAGTTGAAACCAAACCTATACTATTGTCATAAATTGTCTTGACTATGACAAAGTACTATAAATAAAATGAATATACTTGTTTATATAGTAGACTACAATTAAACAAGAACTCTATTAAGTTTTTTTTTAATTCTAAAATACTATCTTGAGCCAACCCCTAACTTAAGGTTTCTGAGTCAGTCACTGATAGAAGAACTCAATTTCATATTCTAGATACTGTTTATTTCAGATCCTATCTAAACTTTATTTTTTTATTATTCTTGATTGGTGATTAGCTCAATTACTGGTCTTTTTGGATAATGGGCTCTAGCTGTAAAGGATACTTGATAGTCAGTTAAGGACTACCAGTAGAAACTTGGTACCAAATCTAAATATTATGTTCAAGATTTAACCTAGCAATTGAGTAATATTACTTAGTAGGTTACTTATATCTTTTTTGATTGGTAAAAACCTTATACTCGAGGTATATTACTATTCATACATACAGAAGAATAGTATTGATCTCTTAGAAAGGTATTGTTAGAGTAGAGATCTTTTTCTTAAGGCAATCATTTACTATTTGATTAAGGCAGTAGTTAGTATAACAGTAGGTGTTTGGTTAGATGAAGATCTTGCTATAGCAAAAGATATTGTTAAGTTTAAGGTTTATCCTCAGATATACAGTTCTTAAATATATGATTGTAGTGGTCTATATACCAGGACAGCTTACTATATGATCACTACCTATTGTTCTATATATAGAAATGCTATTATTCTTGAAATAGAGATAACCTAACTATCTTAGAGCAGTCCTTTGTTCTATTTAAGAATAGATGATAATCTATGGATAAAGATCAATGTTATATACAAATATCGAGGATCTTGTATCTCTATAGGATCTTATTGCCTTTGGTTTTATTTATAGCTAAAAGAAGCATATTGAAGAGAGCTTCACAATGGTTATTAAAGCAAACAATTATATCAAATGGTTTCTAAGATATTAGTGATTTAGTATTTGGTAACTTAGTAATCATAGACTGATCTGCTGATAACTCAGTGAATACTAATTGCCTTGAGATGTTTTTGGTACTATTTAAAAGATCTTCTTAAGAGCTTTTGGTAGCCATTTAGATTGTTGAAATCAGTCAAGTATTCTTGGAGTTCTGGTCTGAATGAAGTTTGTGATATATCTTCTTTTTATACTTTTCTAATCCTGTCTCTTAGGTTATTCTCTTTTACCAATGTTTCCATCCTCTTTATCTATTCTGGTTTAATTAACATTTGGTCCTTATTATTATTTTCTATTTTCTCTTGCCAATCTGATCTCTTACTCAATCTGTTTATATTTTCTATACTTTTTTCTAGAATATACTTCAAGATAAAGTTAAATTGTAATAGGTATAATTCTTATCTAGCTTGTTTTTGGTTTAACTTCTGGCTAGTCATAAAGTACTAAAGGTTTTTGTGGTCTGTTCAGATTTCAAACTTTACTTTTACCTCTTTTAAGTAGTGCTTCTATGATTCTAAGTACTAAATTACTGCTAGTATCTCTTTATCATAGATTTCATAGTTTTGCTCAGTTGCATTCAATAACTTACAGATAAAGACAACCAGCCTCTACTTCTCATTTTCATATTTTACTAATAGTACTCTTCCCATTGTGTAGTTTAAGATGTCTGTTTCTACCCTCATTTTCTTATCTAAATCTAAAATGACTAAAACTGGCTCTGTTGTAAACTCCTCTTTCAATCTCCTGAATACTTCTCTCTATTCTTCTTTTCATCTTTACTTTTTTTCCTTTTTAACTAGCAGATGCAAAAGAGCTGTGATTTTAGTAAAGTCCTTAATAAATTATCTGTAATAGTTTACAAGTCCTAGAAACTTTTGTACTTCCTTTATATTTCTTGGTACCAGCCAGCTTAGAACTCCAATTTACTTTTTCTTTCTGTATTTTTACTTCTCAAGGTCCAATTATCATGTCTAGGAATTCTACTTTCTTTATTTTCCACTAATACTTTTCTGGTTTAACAAACAAGTTATTTTTCTTCAGTTTCCTCAATATCTCTATTACCAGCTTATCATGCTCTTTCTTGGTATTTGTAGCAACTATTATATCATCAATGAATGTTACTGTATTTCTCTAATTAATCATATCTTGAAATAGGTTATTTATCATAGTTTGGAAGATAACAAGGGAATTTGTTAGTTCAAAATACATAACTGTTGGTTTATATACTCCAATATGCATTATGAATACTGCTTTCCACTCATTATTTTTTTTGATCCTCACATTGTTGTATTCTCATCTAAGATCAAGTTTTGTGAATATCTTCTTTTTTTCTATTTTATCTAGGATATCTGTAATTAGAAGTAAGGAGTATCCATTCTTTATCATCTACTGATTTATATGATAATAGTCTTGTACCATTCTCCTTTTACTATTCTTCTTTGTTACAAAATAGACTAGTAAGATTTGTAGCAATTTTGATAGCTGAATGTACCTTTTTTACAATTGATTCTCCATAAATACTTGTACTTTTTCTCTTTTTTTTCTTAATAGAGAGTATACCTTTCCTTTCCTTGGCACAAATCTTTCCTTTAGTTCTATCATAGAGTTCCATAGTTTTCTTATAGATATTTTTTTCAACTCTTTCTTTTCAAATACTTTCTTTTACTTCTAGAATCTTCTAGACACTTGTCCTTTCAACTTGTTACCAAATCCCTAGGCTTCAGCATAAATATCTCCAATCAAGTAAAAAGACAAAAGATTTTAGTAGCTGTAACTAGCCATTTATCTCCCTTGGTCAGCTTGTCCTCTATATATATTTCTATTTTATTATCTAACTCTGATATTGTCTCTTCTTCTATGGTTTTGTTTATAGTCTTGTTAATAGTTTGAACAGTTATTGCTAGTATATCTAGAACAGGGATCTTTGTACTAGATTTTCTAGGCTTTTACAGTGCAAAAGTAGAGGTAAAGTAAGCATTATTAAAGTTAAAGTATTTGTGCTTATATATATTGAACTTAGATTTAGTAGTAGTAGACAGAGACAGTAGTGTAGATATAGTAGACACATAGTAATTTTACAAGTTCACAACTTATAATATTTTTTCTTTGTAATGTCTTATAACTTTACCTGAGTTCATCAAACTTGATAAAGTACTATTTTGGACTACTTTTAGTCTGTTTTAGTAGTTTTTAATAGTTTCACCACAATACTTGCTCATTTAGACTTATATAGTTATATTGAACTCTCTTAGTATATTTTCTTCTATTTCAAATATCTCAAACAGTTGTCTTTTAGTTTCATCTACTATATATCTTGTTTCTATTGTTTGTCTCTACTATTTAGTGAGTTTTGAGCAGTTTGGATCTTATTTTGTTATTTTATTGGTTTATTAGATAGACATCTATTGACTTCTCTTGAAGTCATATAGTTTAGTATATTATATATCCATTTATTTTATTGAGATATTCTAGTATTTATTATCAAACCAACTATGTTATTAGTTTAATCTAGCCTTTAGATTTATGCTGATATAATATATTGTAGTACATTGTAGTAATGGACATTTTAACTCTATATTTAGTAATCTTAGTTACATTGTGCTATTATTGTACTATTTTGTTATATCAGGTTATGTTTGTAACTAAAGGACATATTTAACCAAAAGACTAGAGAGCTCCAAAGATCATACTTTTGTTTTATTTATAAAGCTTACACTGAATACTCTACTTTACTAAAAATTTTAATTTCTGAGCCATCTCTTAAAGAGTTAAAGAGCATCCATCATAAGTCATTAGTAAATCTTAGTATATGAAAGTATACTTGCAGAATCTACATTAAGATTCTATAATACATACATTTTGAGCATTTTAGCAGAGTCAGACTCTGAGTCCAGAAGCTTACAACAAAGAGTGCTAAGGGTATATGCTCTTATCTTCTAGAAGAGTAATATCTTTTATTTCTTTTAGTAGTATATTTCTCACTCTGACTTTATTTTTTGTGTCACTTTCCAGAACTCAAAGTGTATATTTACAGTATATTTACAGTAATTCATAGTATATTCTTAGTCTTTTTCCATACTACTCTTTATTTACTTGACAAATCTGCAATATATAGGATCAAAAGCTAGATACTGAAGATATTGTTGTTATATCTTAGCTGATCAGAAAACATCTACAAACTTAATTTAGAATAAATAGATAGTCAAAAGAGATATCTCAGTTAAGAAAGAAAGTTGAGAATCTCAAAGTTATATTGCAAAAAATACACTTAGAGAAAGAACTAACCTTTAAAGAGAAAAATAAAGATATAAAAGTCTCATTATCTTTTTTTTCTCTATAATATCATAGTTAAACTAAATATTTGAAATAAATTGTCTACTACTAATGCTCATCTCTTTTGGCCCATAGGCTATCTCTTTGAACAATACTATAGTAGTATACCTGTATATTTTTCTATTAGTAACCTGGTACTTGGAATCTATTGTGATTCTTATGTACAAGGAAATAACAACTGCTCTTATAAGAGAGTTGTTTAAAGTAGAGATCTTCTTCTTAGAAGTAATAGTATATCTTTATTCTTAGGGTAATTGTAAGTGAGACAACAAGACAGTTATGAGAGATAAATTATATTAAATTAGAATATAAAGAAAGAAGAGCTGAGGAGCAAACACAATAAGATCTCTATTATATTTCTCTAGCTCCTGTTCTGAATAAAAGAAAAGGAAGAAAAAAAACAAAATTCTATTTGATTTCTGCACATGTTCCACAAAATTTTAAGGATGCTATACTTGATTTGCATAGATATCAACTTGCTAAACAGCAACAAAGAACAACTTAGGAACCTAGAGCACAAATTATAGTAATAGAAGTAGAAAGATAGAGATAAATGAAAAGAATTTAAATTAATCAAATAATAGAAAAATGGAAGAATAAAGATGTAAATGCTCTTGATTATAAAGAACAACAGAGAGGGGGTAATAGAAATCTACATATAGACAAAAACATATAGAAAAATCTCCTGAGAGTTATGAGTAATTTAAGTACTATTACTTAATAGGTTTTAACTGGATATTACAGAATATTAAAGATAAAAATATTCAAGAACATAATAGAAATAATCATATAATTCAGGTATAATAGTTTTTTTATACTAAAACTCTATATACTCAAGAGTTCAACTAAAACCAAGAAACTATAATTGAAAATAATAGTCCACTACCTATTCTTTAGTCTACATATTATCCACCTACTGGCCAACTATTTCTAGAGACTGATATACAGTATATTAACTTAAACATACTATCCATTATCTGTTCTCACTGTCATGCTCTTCATTTTGACTATGAAAAACTTACATCTTTACAGATCAATCATTCTAAGTTTGGAATGTATTGTCTACAAAGACAAATCTAGTTGCTATCTCTACAAGCTCTGACTAGAGTCTTGCAAGATTACTTGACAGAAGATGATTATTGCTCCAGAGAGTTTCATAACAATATTTAACAGTATAATACAGCATTTGCAATAACTTCAGTAGAAGTGAAAATCAACAACTCTATTACTAGACAGTTAGGTCTTTATTGTTTCAAGATCTAAGATAAACTGTACTATCTTACAGGTGTTTTTCTCTTTTATGATAATCATAATTTTGTTTATACACAAATCTATATCTTGGACACAGCAGAATAGTTGAATATCAGAAAGAACAATAATAAAAATCTTGATTCTATAGTAATGGATAACATTCAGACAATGCTCCTGGACATCCATTCATATATAGATTGATATTATCATGTCTATGAACTTATTAAAGAAAAGCCAGTTGATAAACAACAAAAAATTAGGATTAGATTATATGTTGATTCACAGTATGATCCAAGAACTCATAATCTCTCTACTGCTAAAGAGATTGCAGTTATTATTTCAGAGGAAGGAGTATATTATGCAATAGATAATAGAAATGTAATATTACAGGCAAAAGAAGAACAACTTGAACAAATTAGCCAAAACAGTCTTTTATATACTACTTTTTATTATGTTCTGTTATTTCCAAAAAAGAAAAAGAATAGATAATATCCAAAAATTCCAATCCATGGTGCTCAACTGAAAGAACAAGAGAAATATGGAAGACAAAGAGATAGAGAGGAATAGGCTTGCTCATAGGTGGTTTCTGATAAATACTACTATATTTATTGTCTTTATGTTAGAGAAGATCCTCAGCCACTTCTTTTCTATGGTAGAAAGTCATTCCAGTAGTTTATTATTGATATATAAGTAAACTATAGGTAGAGAAGACTGAACTGGACTAGAACACATCAAAACACTCTTAGATCTAAGCTCTACTAGAGATTACAGAATGCTGTTATATATAATAGATATAATAAAGAAAACACTCAACCTTTAGAATGCAAAATCATTCTTTTTTCTTTTTATATAGAAAGTCCTAGGTTCATGACTCAGTTGTTTCAAGATGCTATGACCATTTATAGGCATTTTCACTAACTAAACCTCTTCCTTACTATGACTTCCAATCTTAAGTAGCCAGAAATTGTTCAGAGTCTTTTTTTTAGATAAACAACTACTAATTATTCTAATATTGTATTATAGGTTTTTGAGCAGAAGAAAAAAGCACTTCTTAAACTCATTGACAGTGGTTTCTTTGGTATTTTTGTGGCTTATATTCATACTATTGAGTTCTAGAAAAAAAGTCTCTCTTATATCTATTTGCTCATCTTTCTACAATCTTGAAATCATATTCAGAATTCCTATTGTATCAACTCTATGATTTCAGCCCAGCTCCCTAATTCCCAGCTTTAGCCATTTCTTTGTACAAAAGTTACTAAGTATATATTGCATAGTTTATATAGTACTAATAATTCCTAAGCCAAGTGTATGGTTAATAGACAATATAGTAAACATTTTTTCAAGAACTATAGAAAAAAAAGAAACTAGACTAAAGATAGTTATCTACTCTATACTAGACCTGACAATAGCTTAGTATTTGAATACAATAGGACTAGGTTCACCAATCAATATATAGTTTTTTATTGTCTTTAACTTCTTTTTTTCTTTGATTGTTATATCAATACCTATCTATCTTTCTAATAAATACTATATTAACTTTCATATACACCAAACTGTTAATGAAATATTAGCCAGACAAAATATGAAAAAGACTTAGCTTACTACTTGGTTTGATTATAACTCTGTACATGACAATGGTTTGGATCTTATCTACTGGTAGTTTTCTCAATACTATATCTGGAATACCAAAGCCAAGTTATGATATCCAAGATGACATGCCAAAGTAATTGAAAAAATATACTTTGTGTTACTATCAAAGAAAGAACAGTTCTTTTTATGACTTCACTTGACTATATTTGAAGATAAAAAAAGTTGAAAGTATTTGAGAACCTAAAATAACCAAGTATTTGTTATATTCAAGAAGATATATATAGCAAGAGAATTACTGGAGGATAATTATGAATAGAGAATTTGCTTGGAGAAAACAATTGTAATGCAGCCTGGAGTAGTATGTTGTTGGTTATTAGTTGTTGGCAATAGTCTTGTTGACTGATAAAGTAAGCTTTATGTTTTCTGGGACCAATTCAAGACTAGACTATGTAATAACATCAAGTACAAACTCTGTCATATGAGCCACTATCAAGTTGACTAGAAGATACCAGAAAATAATATTTATGATTATAGTCTTTGGGATCTGAATAGGATATTGATAGAAATAGAAAGAAGTCTTGCTGAGTTTCCATTTATGTCTCTTCTACAGTAAGAGTAAGATCACAGAATATCTAATCTTCTCTTATAGGTTGAGTAATATGATATAGATAAAATAGCAACTTTGGTAAATAAGCAGAGGACAATGTTTAACCCTGAACAAGCTACTGCTTTTGATACTATTCTGGAGTCTATTACTAATAACCAAGGTTACTTTTTCTTTATTCATGTTACTGGTGGTTGTGGAAAAACATTTTTTTATAACACTATTGCTACTGAAGTTAGAAGAAGAGAACAAGTAGTACTATATGTAATATCATCTGGAATTGCTGCTTTTTTGTTGAATAGAAGAAAAATATTTCATTTGTGCTTCAAGATTTCTCTTTCTATTAATAAGAACTCTATGGCTGGACTAAAATAGAATAGTTACATATTTTTAGCCATCTAGTAGACCAAGGTTATTATTTGGAATAAAGTTCCTATATAGTACAAGTATGACATTAATACTATTAATCAATATCTAAAAGACTTACTTGAAGTAAGTGATTACTTGCACTTGATAGCTGTTGAATTAACATATTATCTAGAATAATCATCCATTTGGTAGAATTATAGCGGTATTTGGAGAGGATTTTTATCGAACTTTGTCTATAATGTCTAAAAGAACATGTCAACAAGTGGTAGCAGTATCTTTTTGCAGAGGAAATCTATGGAGACATATTAAGTTCTTATATCTCAGATATAATATATGCTTGGACCACTCTAAAGCTGATAATTAACATGCTCAGTGGTTGTTGAAAATTGGTGCTGGATCAACTATAGATGATAATAAGATGATATAAATTCTTCAGTCTATGGTTTGTACTAATTTTAATATTCTTATCAATAAGATCTATTTAGAAATTGGCAACCCAAGAGTTTAAGACAATTAATACTTCTTAGATCACCTATAGAGTTTCTTTAACAACTCAATAGTAGTGGATTGTCTTTTATTTTACTTTGTCTTAAGATTAGCTGTCCAGTTATTTTACTAAGGGACTTGAATCCAGAAAAAGGACTTTGTAATAGAACAAGAATAGTAGTGTTGAATATAAGGAGAAAAATGCTCCAGTGCAGAATTATCAGTAAGGATAGGAGGTTTAGAAGAAAGGTTGTGTTAATTCCAAGGATTAGATTATTACCTAATACAGACATATTACCTATGCTATTCAAGAGACTTTAATTTCCAGTCAGGCTGGTTTTTGCTATGACTATCAACAAATCTCAAGAATAGTCAGTGGAGTATATGGGGATTAATTTGCAGACATCAGTATTCTTCTATAAATAACTTTATGTAACCTTTTTTAGATATACTTTACTATTAAACATTTTAGTACTTCTTCTAAAATAGAGCCAAGAGAGCAGAAGGACACTTAATGTAGTATGTAAAGAGATATTCAATAGTATTAGATTGTAGATTGTATATGTATATAACAATGGACTTGAGATTGATTTTTACTACAATTTGAGAAATAAGTAAGTGAAATCAGTTAAAAACAAAGTATATAAAAAGTTAAAGAAAGGAGTATAGCATATATTGCTTTTTACTTCTTTACCACTATCATCAATGGTAGTGTTCAAGAGTAGCCTAGTAAATATATAATTTATTTCAGTTATGTACTATGTTCCAAATAATTCTCCTAATAACTAGTCTTCCTTCTTTTACTTTGTGAGGCCTAATAATATGGCCATCAATATACAATGGAACTACTCCATTTCATGAACAAGTGTAAGGGACCCTCAAAGCCCTTCCTCTTTGTTAATGGATTTCTTTGCCTTATCTGATATAGATTATACAAAGAGAATAGCTTTGCAAAACAATATGAATATTAATAAAACTGCTATTGATAATCTACAAAGTCAAGAGCTATACAAAAAGTCTATATAACTCTTTATTTTGGTACTAATGCATCTACATGTTCCTAGCAAGATAACATCTATCAATATATTGAAGCAAGACTTCCTTTTTTAACCATTGTTTTCAAATATTATTCTATACAATGCAAATATTCTAGCTAATCTGAGCCTTTGGAATGGAAACTTTGGTATTACATTTCTCTTTGGTACAAATGAATTCCTACAAAGTGATGTCAATAACATAGCAATATCCCTACAATGTATGGTTACTTTCCTCAAGCAAAGAAAATTAGATAATTAAAGCAGAAACAATATCCAACAGCTTAATTTCTTTGGTAAAGCTGCATGGCCCTTTAGATTTACTATATATAAGTCTAGCTAGGATCAATTGAATGTCACAAACAAGATCTCCTTCAAAACCATAGTTAAATTAAAATTTACCAAGAACATGTTTTAACCTTTTTTGATCTTAAGACAACTCTATAGCAATATAATCAGGAAAATTCTTCTACCTCTTTTTTCTTGTTCTACCAAAAAACAGCTTGAAAAATCCAAGTTTTGTACAATTAAAAAGACTAAAAGCAACAATAACAAAGTACTAGTCAAATCATTTGCTTAGGCTACTGTGATAGCCAAAAATATTCTCAAGATTAAGGAAGTTTTTCCTGCACTCCCTAATAGGAAAATAATTAAAATCCACAATACAGTAATAGAAAAACCAGTAAATAGAAATAAAAAAATCTAAACTACTATCAAAGATCTCTTAAGGAAGCAAGCTATAATGCTAATAATTAAGAAACATGCCAATTTTATCATAAACAAAGCTAATATTTATATTGATCTCATTAATGGCCTACTAAAGAACACTAAGTCTAATATTTATTTAGAATTTATTTGGTCTTACTCTAGCAGAGTATTTATCATGACTAATAACGTTTTTGCACCTAGCAACCTTAGTATCATTGAAAAGTATTTCAAGTCAATCAATAGAATCAACAACAATGAAATGCTTTTACTACAACTGCTATAATTCAAGTTTTATCTTAAAATCACTGGTATTTCTTTCATTCAATTTAATGGCAACAAACTTACTCATGAAAATATTGTCAATTCTATCAAACACATCAATTTATTTGAAACCATCTTACTTACTCAAAGTCTAGGGTCATCAAAGTATCATCCAAGTTAGATATAGCAATTGTGTAGTTGGATATTTGGGATTCTCAAAACAGCTCCAAAGCTAAGCTACTTATCAATTATTCCTTTAACTTTGGCCAGTACATTGCTACTATTAGAGGTACTAATATGAACCCCAGTGTACTCCAGTACCATAATTGCTGGAAATGGGAACACTTTACATTTGTATATAAAGCTCACAGCTCAAAATGTTGGAAATATGAAAGACTACACAAAATCAAGCACTATAGAGATATAGCTTGGTATTACAAGGCAAATTCTAAAGTTAATCTTCTTAGATTGAAAACTAAAGTAGATGAACCATACCCTCACTCCTTCAAGTACTTTAACTACAAAAAAAGACCATATGGTAAACAATAACAAGTACTCTTTCTGGAAACATTGTTTTAACTATAAATGGTACACCAAAAAAGCTCAAGAGCTCCAAAAAATCAGAGCCAGCTCAATTTACTCAACTATGGATACTAGCAAACAATGAATATATACAACTTATGGATATTCTCTTAAAATATCAGAAAAAACAAGATTTTTACTGATATCATTCTAAAAGAACAAAAAAATGTATCAGATATTATATTCATCCAAAAACCCTCTCATTATCTTATTTGTAATATTCCAAGTAATATTAACCCCAAAGATGATCTTCTATATAAAGCCCTTAGACATCTAGAGTAGATACTTTTTATCCAAAACAAAAATTCTCAAGACAACATCCCCTGGATTACTACATATATCAACAAATATATTTTAAGGCTTAGATTCTTATTTCAATCTAATATTATTAACTATTGTGATATCAATATCTTGTCTTTCCATAACAAACAAGACATCAATCATATTATAAATATTTATTTGGACAACAACCAAATAGCTTTTCAAGTTTTATAAAATTATGTCAGAAACATGAAAAGTACAATTACAATAATAGGAGATTTTAATATCAGAGATTGCAACTAGGATCTAAATTTTCTCTATCACTTTATTTACATAGAGGAGCTTACTTTAATTACTAATAGTCTAGAACTTGAATTATTCCCTCCAGTAAACCTAGGACCCATAAAATATACTAACAACCCCAGGAACACTAATTTAGTACTAGATTTAGTATTCTTGCCATCTAACAGTTGAGAATTCAGCAAATATACTGTGTATTTAGATAGAAAAAAACTATTTGACTATATCTTTATGTTTATTAAAGTTAGGATAAAAAATGAGGATATTGATGTCATTATCTAGTCTATTAAAAAAGACAGCAAAGCTGAAGAAAACTAAGCTCAGAGAAAATATTAAAAGTCTTAATATTATGAATATTGACAACAGAATAGAATTGGAATCTTGTGTTGACAAACTAGCCTCAATATTCAAGAATATATGGTCCAACTATACAAAAACCAAAAGAGTCACAAAAGTTTTGAAGAAATAGTAGAATTGAAAGTATACTGATTGCCTTGACAGACATCATAAAAAAAGCAATTTTACAAACTGGAAAGTCTTCAAGACTTTAGTGCAAATGGCCAAGAGAAACTTCTTTAACAATAGAATTCAGAAAATTACAACCTCTAATAAATGTCTATAAGATCTTATGAGCTGGGTCAAAAAAAAATCACTTCTAGCTATTGGAACCATTATATTTGAGGGCCAGCTATGTAATACCCTTGATTTCCTGTAGAATACTCTTTATAGATCATATAACTTGACTGAAAACTGATCAATCAATGAAAGGTTCCTAAACAATATAATATAACTTGATCTTATTGAATAGCTCCTATTCTCACAACAAGAAATCAAAGATGTGATAGCTAAGTACTTATCTATATTTATTCCTAGCTCTAATCATATATCCTGGAGATATCTTAGAGGTATATTAAATAATAACTTATGTTTCAAAAAAATTATTGATCTAGCTAATGCTTATATCTCTCTAAAACACTAGCCCAAGTACTTCAAAGAAACTACATTGGTTATTATCCCCAAATCTAACAAGAAAGCATACAACACTACTAAAGCATTTTGATCTATAGTGCTTCTTAATACAATTGGCAAGCTCATTGAGAAAGTTATTAGCAATTGTCTCTAGTTTTATATATCAGCTAACAGCTTTCTAGATTCCAACCAATTAGACAGATAGTATTCAACCATTGATGCAGAACTATACCTCACTTATATCATACACACTGGTTAGCTCAAACAGTATTATACTAGTATTATTGTATTTGATATCACTTAGTTTTCTCTTCTCTTAATTACTTTTTCCTTTTTACATGTCTAAAAAAAGCTAGACTAAACAATAGCATTGTATAATTCTTTGACAGTTATCACTTTAACTGGTCAATAACATATACTTAGAACAGCTTTATATCTCTTTTATTTGGCTTTAGTATTGGTATTAGGCAAAGATTAGTTCTTTCTTCTATTCTCTCTACTATTTATATGGCTCCAATTATGAAAATATTCAAAAAAAAGAATAAAAAACCTAAATAAAGAAATTCCAACAAACATTCTATCCTTTGTTGATGATGGTCTTTTTTTTTTTTTTAGCAGGGTAAAAACTGGCTTTTTAGTGCAGAGACAATACCTCTATAGTATGAGCTTGGTTTTAACTGACCTACTAAAAACCTTAGGTATTTAAACCTTTTCAGGTTTTCTACTTAGTAAGATTTCAGCTTTACAGCTCCCAGTCCCTTGGGCAGATCCAATTTATTTTAGGCTCTTGTTTATTTTGTTATCTATGTTCTTCTTTTCATTTTTTGTTAAATTTCTTTTGTAGTTCTTTTTTCTTTTTAATTTTACTTTCTGTTTTTATTATTTCTTTTTCTATTTCAAGTTTGTTTCTTATTGTTTCTTTCCATTGTATAATAGCTTCTTTTTTTCTTAATTTTATTTCTTTAAATATTCTTTTTTTGTTTTGTTTTCTATATCATCTATGATATTTCTGCTACTATTTCTATATATTTTTTATTAAGCCATTCTAGTGCTTTTGTTTTTTTGTTTTTTAGTTTTATTACTCCTAGACCTTTTATTATTTGTATATTTGGTTTTATTCATTTAATATTTTTGTTGTTATTTTTATTCCATAGTTTTTCTGCTTCTTTTCATATATTTTGGCAGTTATTTAGTTTGCATTCTATTATTATATACTCTATTGTTTTTATTTTTCTATATTGGCATATAACTTTATCTTGCCATTTTGGAATTTTTGTGGACCATTTTCCTACTTTATGTCTGTTATGTATTGGCTTCCATATAAAGTTTTGTATCTTAAATAGTATTATTTTATTGGTTGTTCCTTTCTATATATTTTTTTTGTTATTTTGTTTTTTGTTTTTTCTCTTAGTTTAGTATATATTTCTTTTATTTTTTCTTCTGTTGGTTTATCTCTAGGATATACATTTTTTTTCTTTTAGTATTAGTACATATATTGTTTTTTGGGTTATTTTTCTTAGTTCTGCTCCTTCTATTTTGTACTTTATAGAAATTTCTTCAGTATTAATTTCTTTTTTAGTTTTGTTGTTTCCTGTTTTTAGTTTTGTTTTATGTCTTTTAGTTCTTTTATATCTGTTTTGTCTCTTGGTAGTTCTAATAATATTTCTCCTTTATGTTGTTTTATTGAGTATTCAATATTTTTCCATAGGTCTTTGTTGTTTGTTTCTAGATAGTCTAGTTGTTCCCATTTTTTCATTTTATTATGTATATTTGCTGTTAATATTGTTAGGTCTGTAATTATTGTTATTTTTTTCTTTTTCTTTTATAGCTTCACTCATTGTTAGTATTTCTGCTTGGTCTTTGGTTATTTTGTTTTGTATTTCAAAAATTTTGTATTCTTTTTCTTTTCATTCTACTGTTATTTTTGATTTTAACATATTTTCTTCTAGTATCTCTGTTATCTATATTGTTTTCTTTTTGCTATGTGTTTTTTTAGCTTTAATTGGGGATTGTAGGAATTTGTTATTTTTGTTGTTTCTTTTTTTGTATCTTTAATAGCTTCCAAATATTTTTATTGTTTTTTCTGGTATTTTATTATCCATTATTCTAGGGTTTATTTCTATTATATCCATTCTTGTATTTAGGTTTTTTCTTGGTATTAAGTTTGTTTTTTGGTTTGTTTTTTCTTTTGGTTTTAGTCTTTTTGGTATTTTATTTATGATTCTTTTTGCTAGTTTTTTACAGAACTAGTATGAGCTATTACTATATATGAAGTTTTCTAATTGTTCTGTATTTATTATTTTGTGTTTGTTTTCTAGACATTTTGCTAATTTCTTGTTCCATGAATATTTGTCATCTATCCTAATGTGGTACTATATTAGTAGTAATTTTCTTGGTTTTGTTTCAGTTTCTAGAACATCATATTCTACTTTATATTTTCTTTCTACTTTTAATATTTCTTTGATGAATTTGGCCAATATATCTTTTTTTCCATTTTCATTCTATATTTGAAAGATCTAGCTAATTTTGTTTTCTTTTGATATTTTGGATGTTTTTGTTAAACTATTGAAGACTATTTGGTCTACTATAAAGACCTATTCTGGTTTTTCTTTTACTAGGGCTAGGTATTATTTAAGCCATATTAGTTAGATTGCTTCTATTCTTATTTCTATATTTGATATGTTTAGGTTTTCTCTTTCTCTTGGTTGTATTGTTTCTTTCTAGTTCATTGTTGCTTTTTTTATTGTTCTATAGAAATGATTTCATTTGATTTTCTATTTTTTCTCTTATGTTCTTGGGCATTTTGTTAATGGTCGCTAGAAATAGTACTCTTGATTGTATTAGTGATTTTAGTATTAGTTCTTTTTCTATTGTTGATAGGTTAAGTGTAATCTATATGTCTAGTATTTTTTTTTTGTTTTTTGAGTATTTGTGTCTATTATATTAGCTTTTTTGTTTTGTTTCCTATGTAGCTTCCTAGAGTTCTTAATATTTCTCTATCTTTTATTATTCTTATTTCATTTGGTATAGATGTTTCTTGTTCTGCTGTTTTTCTATTTTCTTCTATATATTTTCTATATTCAGATGAATCTATAGATAATATTTTTGTTTCTTCTTGGTTGAATCTTATAGTAGATGCTTTGCAGAGAGTGTTTATTATATTTTCTAGTAATTTTCTTTTGTTTTCTTTGTTTATATACTAATATATTGCTTACAAATAGTGATACTAGAATTTTATTTTGTATTCCAGAAATTTTGAATCTTTTTAGCTCTAATTTTCTTATTATTTCTGCTAGTAGTTTAATTACTATGTTATATAAAAAACATAATATAAGGCATCCTTATCTTACTTCTTTCTCTATTTTTATTGCTTTTGGTAGTATTTTGTTCACTAAAACTATTATTTTTGCATTTTTGTATAATTCTTTGATTTTGAATATAAAAGCTTACAGAAAGTTAAATTTTTCTAATATTTTTCATAAATAGTCATGTGCTAATAAAAACAAAAAACAAAAATAGAAAACTATAGGCTCATAACATTAACAAATATAAATTATAAAATCCTAACAAAAACAATAGCAACAAAATTAGGAAATCTTGTATAAAAGAAATATTATTTCTAATATAAAGTTTTTATCTTTTAGGCCTTTTTCTTCTATTTTATTATAGACTTCTTTGAGTATATATATTATATCTGCTATCAGCTTTTTAGGATTTTTTGTTTTTTCTTTGTCTTTATAATCTTTATATTCTTTTGTTCATAATCTGTAAAATTTATATGGGATATTTATTTCTTTTTCATTTGTGGATTTGCTTAATAATTCTTGGTTTTCTTTTTTGAGTTTATTTGTAATGTTATTTAAGATTTCTTTTATGTTTTGTGTTTTATCTTTTTGTCTTTCAGATACTTTTTGTAATATTTGATGGTATTCTGTTGCTATCTTACATATTTCATTTGTATCTATTATTATTTTTTTGTTTTTATTTTGTAGTACTTTGATTATTGCTAGGTCTCTTTTATTTTTCTTTAAGTTGAAGAAATATTTAGTTTCTTTTTGTTCTTCTTTTATATATCTTACTTTTGCTATTATTTGGGTAGTATCTAATCTTTTTTTTCCTTTTTTGTTTAGTTCTTTTATTAGTTTTGTTATTTCTTCTTGTCTTCCTTTATTTGTTTTTTCTTTTTATTTTTTTTTTTTGTATATATATATATATATATATATATTGTTAGCATTCTTTTTTTATTGTTTGATTCTTCTTATTTTTTTTTTTGTTCTCATCTATATTTCTATTTTTGATTTATTCTGGCTTTCTGCATTATTTATATTGTTTTGTATCTCTAGTAGTAGTTTCTTTATTCTGTTCTTAAAGAGTTGCCATTTTATTGTATTGTTATTAAGTTTTTATAATTCTTTTTCTATTAGTAGTAGATCCATATCATGTATTATTGTTGATATTATCTAGTGATCTAATATTTTGTTGTTTTCTTCTACAGTCCATTCTATCATTTGTTCAAATAATTCTTTGGCAATATATATTTTATTTATTCTTACTAGACTTTTTCCTTGGATATATATGAATTATCTTTTTTTTTCCTTGGCTTTTCTTCATCTATCTGTTAATTGGTGTTTTTCTATGATTTCTATCCATTTTTCACATATTTTTTCATTATTATTATGTGGTAGTGATTTGTCTAAAGCATTTGTTGCAAAGTTAAAGTCTCCTATTATAATTAGGTTATTGTATTTGTCTAGTTTATCAATATATTCTTTTATTTTGTCAATAGTATTTGTTTTTTCTTTCTTTGTATTTGGTATGTATATGTTTAGTATAGTAAATTCTTGGTTGTTTTTTTTAATTTGTATTGTTACTACTCTACCTTAAATTACAATTGTATGGCTCTATTCCGGGTCAACCTTGGTATCTTCCATTATGTCATTATTGATAATAAAGACAGTTTCTGCTTTACTGTTTCCATAGTTGCTTATTATTGTAATTTTTGGGTTTTTTTTCATTATATTTTCTTCTTCTTTTTCTTTGAGTTTTGTTTCTTGTATAACTAGTATTGCTGTTTTCTTGAGTCTCATGGTTATTGCTATGTCTTTGTATTTTGATTTTCTATTTGTATATCTTTTTCCTTTAACATTAAAGAATATTAGTTTCTATATATCTATTTTGTTTGTTGGTATATCTTGGATCTTATTTCTTTAGAGTTCTTATATTACTTTCTCAGATACCAAATCTCTATGAGTATTAGTGAAAATAGCTCTAGTTATTTTCTGCTAGAGTCTAGAGCCATAGATTGGTCCCAGGCTCATGGGTTTGTTTATGTTTATACTTCTTCTCTATAAGCCAAAAGAAACAAGTGGTGCATTTACCCTAATGTTACCATCTATAGTTTTTGTTTGAACTTCCAAATAACTAACACTTCTAAAATAGTAATTTTGTATCATTTCATAGTAGTTTTTGGTTCTCTATATTAGAGTTTTGTAGTTATTTGATTTTATTATTTGGTTATTTTGACTTGTTTGGTTTTTTGTTTGTTGGTTATAATATATATTTATTTCTTTTGATAGTATTTGATCTTGTTTATTTGGTTGTTTGATTATTTCTTATTTCTTTTAGTTTGGTTGGTCTTGTTTATTGTCTATTTATTTGTCTTATCTTATTGGCTTTGTTTATTATACTACTTTATAGTTTTTTAGTCTTGTGTTAGGTTTATTTTTTCTTGTTGATTTTAATTTTCTGTTATCAGTTTTTAGATTGAGTTTACTTGTTCCTGTTTATTTGGTCTTCTTTTTGTTTTTTTTTTTCTGGTGGTATTCTTTAAGATTGATACTATTATAGTCTTGTTAGTATTGTTATTTATGTTATAGTTCTGTTTTATTTGTTTTGTGTTTTTTTTTTGTTGTTTGATTATAATCCTTGTTTGTGGTTGTATAGTTTTAGGTTATTTTATTATTTGTTATTTTATGGTTGTATTGTTCTTGTGGTAATAGTTATATTTATATATTCTTTTATTGTATCTTAGTATTGTTTGTCTTGGCTTATCTGCTCTTGATTGGTTTTTCTATTGTTGGTTCTTGATTTGATTGGTTTGTTAGATGACTTTAGTATATTGTCTTTGGTAGCTATTTATTATTTGTTTGTGTTATCTTGTTCTTGTATTATGTTTTTGTTACTAATTTGATATTGTGTTTGTGTGTATTTGTAGTTGGTTATAGTGTATTATTCCTTGTTATATCTTATTTTGTTTATATTTGGATTGTATATATTATTGTATTTAGTTTTGTTGGTATTTATCTCTTGGTATTTGGTATTGGTTGGTTACTATTTATTTTGTTTGCTTCCTATAGTTTAGTGTTTTACTTAGTTTGGTTCTTATTGTATCTTGTTAGGTCTTTTACTTGATAGCTAAATGATTTTTCTAAGTTGTCTAGTTATGTTATCTAGTTATGAGTAGTGTTTTGTTATGTTTATTTTGTATTCATCAGCTATGTTACTTGTTGGGTAATCAAGTCTCTGTTCTATTTTTTATAGTAGTTTTAGTTGATATTCTACTTAGTGGCTTGCTTGGAGTGTTTTTTATTCTCTTTTTTGTTAGTGGCTGACTTATCTTATGTTTGTTGTTAAACTTGTCTCCATTTCATTCTATTCTAATCTAGTTATATGGTAGTGTTAGTCTGATAATCTCATCAAGTACCATTTACTTAGTTTACTTAAGGTTCAGTTAGATTTGGGTTTTCAACTTAGTATTCAAGTTGTTAGTTTAGTTAGTTTTAAGTCAGTAGTCTTGTTCTTTTGCTTCCCATTCAACTTGCCTAGTCCTATATTCTAAGTCAGTCTGATATTGCAAAAAGGACAGCTTTGTAGCATATGTATCTGGTTATAACAGATCTTGTAATCCAGTACATATTGTAAGACCAACTCAGTCAACAAGTTGAGCATATATCTAGCTGGAAAGGATTTCTTTATCACAGGGTTACTAAATGATATATAGATATGATAGACATTGAGAGCAGTTATAGCAAAGGACAGAGTGACTTTGTTTTCTTATATAGTATATAGAAACTTTGCGACTTTAGATTCAGAAACATAATAATTGGCTTTCTTGGCTAAGTGGGTATTAATCACTGCAATAAAAAGGTATATAGTAGGACTTGGTTTGTTAATAATAAAGTGAAAGAAGACTAGGTCTTTGTGGTCTGGGATATAAAGGGTACTGATCTCAAGTAGTACTTTTATGTTTACCATATTACCAATATGGACTACAACCCATGGTCTGTTATCATTGAGTATTTCTACCATACCTATACTAAAAGAGATTGCTAGTTGAGACTTTATTACTTTATATATCTTCTCTATCTTAATCTTATTTCTGACTTGACTGTATACTACAGCTAGAATTTTATACTTCCTCTCAGATTCTTTGTACTACTTCTTAATGTGTTCTTTCAACTTATTTTCAGTTCCCCAGGCTTCTGCATAAATGTCACCAATCAAGTAAAAGAACAGGTGGTGCTTAGTAGCTACTACTAGTTTTTTTCTATTAGTTTATCCTCCATGTATATTTTAACTTTGTTATCTGACTCTAACACTGTTTCCTCCTCTACAGTGTCTTTTGTAGCCTTGTTTAAGACTTGGGTGGTCATTACAGGCATATCAATGGTAAAAGTCTTAGTACTAAACTTCCTAGGCTTTTGCAGTGTAAAAGTGAAGATAGAGTAAATATCATTTAAATTAAAATACTTGTGCTTTTATGTATTTGGCTCAGTTTTGGTAGTAGTGGATTGAGATTGCAATGTGAACATAGTAGGTATGAAGCTACTAGGTAGTCTTATAGCTTATATTATTTTCACTATAGTATCTCATGACCTTGTTATATTAAATAAGGTTTTGTCTTAGGTCAATTCTAGTCTATCTTAGTGATTTTTAGTATCTTTCTTATAGTCTTTACTCAATTGATCTTATATAGGTGTATTGGTTTTACTTAGTAAGTTCTCAAGTAGTTTTTAAGTAGCTGTTTAATTTAATTACTTATTTCTACTATTTGGTGTACTTTATTATTGTCTCTATTTTCTGCTGATTGAATATTTATTAATCTTCCTTTAAGTTATGTGATTTAAGAGTTATATGTAGCTATATAAATCTATATTGCATTATTTGATACTACTTATTCAAATTTCTAAGTCTATGATCTAAGCACTTATATTATAGATTTAGTACAATCTTTGAGTCTAGTGTCAAATTGATTTATTGGAGCATTTTAGTTTATAGTCAAGCCAATTGTGCTATTAGTTCATATCTGTTTTCTAGGTCTATTAGATTATTTTAGTACTTATTGTCAAGCCAACTATACTATTGGTTTAGTCTAGTTCTAGTTTATACTGTGATATCTTGTAGTATATAATAAACATTTGACTCTATATCTAGTAGTCTTAGTTATATATATTACATTATTATATTAGGTTATTTTGAGACTAGAAACATGTCTGACCAAAAGACTAGGGGGCTTCAAAGATTATGTTTTGGTTCTGTTTACAAAGCTCACTATTACTCTGCTTTTATCAAAAATTTTGACCTCTAAGCTATTTCTTAAAGAGTCAAGAGATACCCATCATAAGTCATTAGTAGATCTTAGTATATAAAAGTACACTTGTAGAATCTGCATTAAGATTCTACAATTTACACTTTCTGAGTATCTTAGTAGAGTTAGACTCTGAGCCTAGGGTTCTGCAACAAGAGGTACTGAGGGTATGTATTCCTATTCTCTAGATTAATAATAGTCTTTTAATTTCCTAAAAGAAGAGTTTACTAAGGCACATAATCCTTCTAATCCTTTTATTGATTTATTTTCAGTAGGAGATTCCATTCTCTATTCTAAATTTATCTAACAATACTTGGACTTTTTTTTCAACCAAAGACTTACATTCTACTATTGTATTTACTTATATACTATAAAATGCCTTTTAATACTCAATACAATAAAGCTTCTAGAGAACTTCTTATGTGGCATTCTTCCTTTACAAAAATAACTCCTATACAGAACATATATTCTCTCCATTATACTTTATGGCTTCTAACTGTAGTTTTTTAATCTCTCTCCATTTAAGAAAACTCAATAGATGATATCATTTATAGTACAAATCAATACCTCCTTTACATGTTATTAATTCATTATTAGATATACAATACACCAAGAATCAAACCCCACATAAATTTTTAACTTAAAAACTTACAACAAAGTAAAATTCAAAACTTAAAAATTCCATCAAAGATGTTAATGAATAGTTGTTAGAAGTTAATGAAAGTTTTTTTTTCCTTTTTATTTTATTTTTTCTTTTGGTTTAAAAGTAGTCAATCATTTCTCTAATAAATTTTTTTTTCATTTCTCTATGTTATCAGATAAAAAAGATATTCATAAACACTTTGATTACTTTAATAAGGCCTTCCAACAATTCCAAATATCCTAGTATTAGGTTGTTATAGCAGATGGGGTATCAAGCAATCTAATATGGTCATTACTATTACTCATAGCTAGAAAAACAATGTTATCATAAAACAAACTAAAGTTCAAACAATGAATGTTACTGTTTTAGAAGTAGAACTTATAGCTATTTGTTTTGGTCTCATTTCCACTATGGAAGACCAAGAAGTTTTTTTTTTTTCTATAACTGCTATCATAGTTAAATCAAATACTTAAAATAAATTTGTTTGCTAATACTTGTCCCTCTGGCCCTCAGGCTATTCTTCCTAGTACTGGTAAGTCTTTAGACTCACTCAATGTTATCTTTTATACTAGTTCTAGAGCTAGCAAACATATTCATTCTAGAGAACATTTATTATATTATCAAATGCTCCTCTAGAAGTGTTTCTGTTGCTAAGAACTCTAGAAAAGCATTTTCTAAGCCTTTTTTTCCCTCTGAGAAGGAGAAAAGTGATGAGAAAAAGATTAGTTCTAGCTTTAGGATATCTACTGTCTCAAGAGTTACTATAAGCAAACTCTTTTACAAAGTTGTCTCTCTCTAGCTCCCTGTTGCCCTCTTTCTCTCTACTTCTGAAAAGAGAATACATTCTATGAGTTGGAATAACCAGGTTGTGTCTGAGAAGAGCAGAGATATTGCCTCTGGGGTGGTCTCTGCCCCCCAGGCCCCTATATCAATTAGTTGAATGCTTTGTAGCACAAACTATGGAATAGCTAAGTCATTATCCCAATTGGGAGATAGCAGTATAGGGTCAGACACCTATAACATGATAGGTGACCATGATATATTAGTTACTTATGACAGTGATAGCTTACCTTAAATGTCATAACTAGTGACAAGTGACATTATATATGAGGTTTTTATCTAGGCCTCTGGTCCAACTTGAACCCTCTACTAATTCTGAGTCTAGTTGATATTGTATTGTCTGGTAGGTCACTATATTTCCTGTTTTCAATAGTCTGTATAATAGTGTACAGTGTTGTCTGTTAGGTCACTGCGCTCTCTTCCTGTAACAATTTTAGTATTGTATGCTTCATTCAGAAGTATGCTAATGAAAGCTGTCCAATTGAACAGTTCTCTTCTATTATAGGAGTAGGTTTTCTTATGTAGCACCTGTTCCAGGCTGTATTTGTAGTAGGGTGGGATCACTTCAAAATCTTATCTTAGGCTGATGCTCTCTCTCTTATAGAGGCAATAAAGACCCTTTATGGTCCTAACTTACCTCAGGAGCTGTCTCCAGATGTGGAGATGGCAGTTGATGAACTACTAGTAGTGGAGGAAGCTCCCTTTACTATTGTAACTAACAAGAAGAGTAAGGGCAAAAAAAGGTCCTTTTCCTCTACTAATACTCCTGTACCTTCTTAGAACGTGCCTTCACTAACAACAGTAGTCTCAAGAGCACTTTCTTCTTCTCAGCCAGCCAAGACAGCTACTGTTAAGTCCATCCCTGTGAAGGTAGCTACTCTCCTCTGGGTGTCTAAGCAGATACCTAGGTCTTTTGCCCAAGTGGCATGCAGTGGGAACTCCCAGTCCACTCCAAGGTTTGCTCTGGCCTCTGCTCATCCAGAGTATAAGAGCCTTCTTTATTTAGGTTTTTGTGGTCTATCTTTATCTCTATTGAATGAACAGCTCCTTTGAGGAAATGCCTCTATTTTTTCAGGGCATGGATGATAGCTAGCATCTTCTTGTTGTAGATCTTGTAATTGCACTCTGCTGGAGAGAAGGACTTGCTGTAGAAAGCTACCAGATACTATTTACCATCCATTGGAGACTACTGAAATAAGACCACTCCTGTAGTAAAGTCAAAGCTGTTGGTCTTAATTCTAAAGGGGTTCAAGTTCTAGGGTGACACTAGTACCAGAGCAGAGATTACCACTATCTTGAGATTGTCAAAGGCCTTCCACTCTTTATCAGTTTATGTCCAGGTCTGGTCAGAATAAATGAGATCAAAGAGAGGGCATGCTATACTAGAAAAGTCCTGGATGAACCTCCTATAGAAGTTAATAAATCTAAAAAAGACTTGAATGTTCATTTGGTTTTCCAGGGTTGGCTATTTGTGGACTCTAGCAATCTTGACAGGGTCCATAGAAATCTCATTCTCTAAGATAACAAGTTCTAGATATTCAATCTATTCCTTTTGGAACTTACACTTTTTAGGATGTAGGAATAGCTTATGTTTAGCTAGGATTTCTAGTACTCTCCATACAGCTCATGTATGTTCTTCCATAGACCTAGTAAAGATAAGAATGTTATCTAGATAGATGACTACTATACCCTCTACAATAAGATTCTAGAAGATGTTATTCATCATTGTCTGGAATAGAGCCAGACTATTGGTTATACTGAAAAATATCATGAGAGGCACTGTCATGCCCTGTGATACTATCATCTAGTCATATGTACCTTATCAGTTGTCAGACTTAGTAGTCATCCTGACTCACTCTGCTTCCCAAAATTCTCTGTATTATTTAAATAACTAGTTAATATTTACCACTCTTAGCTTTGTTTTCTACTAGGTAGACTATTCTGTGTATTCTGATTCTGCCAATCTCAGCCAATTATCCATGAACCTCCTCCTCTTAAAGGGCAATAGTGTAGGAGTTGGCTCAACCAGTATTGTAGCTATGCCCAAATGGTCTTCCTAGTCCCTGCCTGATAGTAGAACAAAGCTACTAACCCCTATACTACCCAGTTTGGAACACCCTGACCAGTCATATCTCAAACACCAAACCTAGATCCCCATCTCAAATGACAACTCTGATGTAATGGCACCCAACCTCTAGTTTCTTGAGAATCCACTATGACCCCTGTTGAGTGATCATTTACTACAGTGCAAGTCTGAAGTCAATGCTTGGTATTACAGGAACTCTCAGAGCCAGAGAGAACTGGCACTCATTTTGCTCTACTACAAAGAGTGCTAAACAATCTTTCTTTGACAACAGAATTGCAGAGATTGCATCTACTAACAAGCACCCATGGGACCTTATGAGTTGGGTCAAGCAGTGTAAGTTATCTACAGTGGAGGCCGTTTGGTATCAAGGTCTCCCCTACAATTCTTTTCCTGACTTGTAGCATGCTCTTCACTTATCATATAATGTAGCAGCTAACTGTCCTGTTCAGCTAGATATCCTAGGTGATGTTCCTTGCCTGGTCCACTTCCCTTGACACTTTTCATTCTAAGAGCACTACTTCATATCTAGATGCCTGGAGAACTTCCTTCAGCTGTCCCTTATATTAAGGTTACCACTTCCTTTCTCTTAAAGGTGGCAACCATAATCTCTAATTTGTTTAGATCTTACTTACCAGAAGACAACAATGAAGATGCTATTGTGGCAATCCCCTTTTTCAATGACAGCAAAGCTATCAACTACTTTATTAGATCTGTCAAGTACCAGAATAGAATCTGCTAGGATGATAGGTCCCTTCATAAAGTAGTAAAGAACATCATTTCTAGCCACATCCACAATAAACTGCATTTTAGCCATGAAGACATCTCTACATTTGAGGGGTTAAAGAGAGAGTATAGTAGTCTTAAGGATTGATAACAACTTCTGGAAATGCAACCAGAAGGAACGAAATAAGTCTTGTGTCATCTGTTATCCACAAAATCATGTACTAAAGGCCGCAGGACCAGAACTAGCTAAACCCACCTTAACATATAAGGTTAATGCTACCACATCATTCAGGAACTTCAGAGACCCAAAGCTGACCATTCCTAGCCCAAAAGCATCTATACCTATACCAGAGTCTCCCACTCATAGACTACCACCATCCACTCCCAAGGAACAGTCACTGAAGGAACCTAGCATATCCCTAATCAATGCAGTCACCTATAAGAAGGTCTATAGAGCAGAAAGTGCCATTAGCTTCTAGCTCACACCCCAAGACAATTCACTGACTGGCTGTACTATTATATTATAACTGATAATGTACCTTCAAAGCTTGATCAACTCCTGGAAGAGTACCACCAATTTGCTAACATCTTTAGTGAGCAAAAGGCTAAGTTGCTACTGGAATACTGTTCTTATAACTTGTCAATACAACTTGAAGAAGGGAAGATACTACTACCCTTTGGTTCAATCTACTCACTGTCTAACTCTCCTTGTAGATCACCTGTGCTATTTGTCAAAAAGAAAAACAGCTTGTTTTATTTATGTGTAGATTACCAGAGTCTGG
>Ga0154002_1000037_pt1 | contig 27601 bp, 23 predicted proteins | sample TSNY086MetaG_FD_102276 | JGI IMG/M metagenome (GOLD analysis project Ga0154002, IMG submission 102276) | Attine ant fungus gardens microbial communities from New York, USA - TSNY086 MetaG | ecosystem: Host-associated > Fungi > Mycelium > Unclassified | place: USA: New York, Robert Cushman Murphy... | reverse complement strand
TCAACTCAGTCCTGACACTGTTGTTCACCTGCTGAGAGTGCTTATACATATGCGCCTTTCTTGCTTCCCAACAAGAGCACCTAATATTCATTCTAATTACTTCGATGGAGGCTCTGGTACACGGAATAGTCTAGACAATTGGAGCAAAAACATGTTTTGAGACACAAAGAGCGAAAACCCAAGTAGGCCAGCGAGCTCCGCGGATTCGTCCTACTTCAAATGAACATCTCCAAGCACTTCAGTGGAGGACAAGACGCTCTTTTGTTTCTCACTTTAACAATTCTACTACCTCCTCTTTTTGCTCGACTTCTCTCAACCATTATCGGTCGATGAATTCCGTCCACTTTCTGCTGAGTCTTGAGCCAAACAGGTCCACGCTCGTTGCCTTCTTTTGGAGTATCCCGAATATCGCTCCAAGCGGTGGCACGTACATATTCTTCCTGTGCTCGACTGGGACCAGAAACAGTGGCTTGTTGTCCCGACCCATTGCCCATCCAACTCGCATACCTTGCAGTATAAGTTCGTAGCCATGAGCGGAATGTGAGTGCTCATCTGTGAGATCTGCTATGTCCCATGTTCTCAAGGCGAAGTGGGGGGAATAGATTGCCAACTTTGTTCCATCTCGTATAAACACCATGTTTGCGTATCCTTTACCCATAATTCGGATAGCCAGTTTAGACGTCATAATGTTTGATAAAAGTAGGTGAGAGGGCAATTCCATCCACCGGGGTCGCTGAAAACTTGCAAACGAGCTGACCAGTTTGTGCATCCCTAACTTAGACGTGATGATCATAGAGAGACCAACATGCGAAGAGTTTCCCGTCAGATGTACTCAGACCCGCGAATATACGCTTGATAGTCAGTTTCGACAGGACGAAAGTGGGCAGTGTCGTGATTCCATGAAGGGGTCAGATATAGGCAGGTTGACGACGGTCAAGCCATCGGATGCCGAGAGTGGGTACGAGTATTCTTCAACCTTGATCTCTCAAGAATACGTGGATTCAAAACCTGCAGGATCCAGCCGATGCCAAACTTGCCAAACTTGCAGTAATAATGAGTCATCACATACGGCGCATGTAACAGGTCGTTCGTGTTTGGAAGGCAGCCTTTTCGCCATTCTAACCAATCAGACAGAATTCGGTGATGATTTTGTCGACCTTACGGTAACTAAGATTTTCGGGTATTGCGGTTTTGAGGATATATGCGAGCTGGTGGAAGAATCCATCGGAGTAGAGATGATAACTGCGACAAGGTCGACGAATGATGGTGTTGAGGGGAAGCACAGGACTCGGGGCAACAGAGGCTGGAGGTGGTGTTGCAGACTAGAGAACGGCAAGTGGCAGAAGATTAGCGCGCCTACAACAGCGCATGACAGGAAAACACTTGAGATGCCTTGACTGCATCTGAATGCACTCTCGGCTGCTTTGAAGGAGGTAGTTGATGCTCCCCACCCTTTTCCTGCGATCCTGAGCGTGGTGGAAACGAGACACCGAGATCACTCTCAGGTTGTTGGTTGGCAGCAAATTTAATGACTGCTGAGCATGTATGCCAGTGTCTTCGGAGTTAACTTTGCCATCATGGTCGATAGGCCGCGCGAAACAGTCTGCATAAATGTGACTGTTACACTGTGACAGAGTTTCAACTATGATCACATCACGCGCCATGATAAGCTAGAGTTTTTCGCCTCCGCTTGGTATAAAAACGTCTTTCCTCATTTGATTTTGCGCAACGTCTACGCAGGACGCAGCCTCAGCTCCGGACAATGCGCGACTCGAAAAAGGCTGCTTGCTCGACAATGGTCGACACGTTTGCATGCCCATCTCCACCGGTTTTGTTACCAGTCAGCTCGATAGGCTCTCCATAGAAGTGATCATCGAGATTCTTTTGCGGCTGAACAATCCTTTCCCCACTTGTTTTCGCTGTCGCGCACTGCAGTTTGTCGACCCAGTCCGCCAGTACACTGCAATCATCGAGCATTGCCCTGACATTCTCCGCGCCATTGTTAGCATCCGGGCGGACGCGTTTGACTGTGTTACACTGTACAGAGCGCTTTTTACGACCCAATGTTCCACTTTCAATCGCTTTGGTAACTATCTCTATTTGACAGATTGCCGTGTCTGCTACTTGTGTTTCACCAAGAGGCCAGAGGTCTTCCCATCACAAGTCGCGAAGCATACAAGTTCTTCACCTTCAACGCAAAGAACAATCCCAGGAGCTTTTGTAAACTCTTCAAGTTGGCGAAACCACCAAGCATCCTGAGCCTGCCCGTGCGATACTGTAGCAAGGGGAACAATTGTCGGCGGAGGCAGCATCGACTCTACGATCGCCAGGCAGTGGTTGTTACTGCATACGCCTCTACTTGAACTGCTTGGTATGCATGAACCACCTTCACCTGTATTGTATTTGGGGCGACTCGCATGTAGTGTATTCCATTGGGCATCTTGAATGGCGTGCACAACTTGATCTGACATAGTGTGCGGCGGAGTTCCATGATGGGTGTCCTGTGATGGGTATGGCATCCCATTGCTGGCCAATGTGGATAAGATTGAGCGGTCCTTTGTGGTAGCATTGATACTGACTACAACAACAAATTGGGTTGGTTCTGATCTTTGTTGTGTGGGAGTAGTCACTAGGCTACGTGCGTATTGTCCAGAACATGAGTGGTGAGCGGTGCAGTAGAAATCCTTTCTTTTTTTTCTTGTTCTCTTCTATTCTTGGACAACATCGTCATCTATTGTCTTATTATCCTTGATTGTCATGCCAACTACTATGGTATGTTGATGGAGACGAGCACCACTTATACTTTTATTGTTGCTAGACTACAAAACTGGATAGTATATAAGTACTCGGTTGGATGTCAAGATATATAGACTTTTTGGGGGACCTTACTGCGAACGAACAACTGTAATTCAGAAAACTACATTTTCTATCTACAGTACCAGGGATCATCGACATTTCCCCTCCGAACTCTCATAGCCTTCCCACAGTTGCCTTTCCTTCCATTTTCTCGCACCACCCATCTAGCCGTGTTCAACAATCCAGATGTCAACACCCGTTTGTCCCTTGCTGCTGACATATTCCTTGAGACCTCCACATCTGGGGTATCAGAGAAAATAACTTCCGCCTAGACGAGTCCCTCTGGCGCTTTCCTGTCATCTCCGTCTTCCCTCTCTCCCTGCCACTCAACAACGCCGCATCATCCCTCACAGACTGGGGAACAGCTATACGAGTCCTTCACATCACAAAGCCGGCAACACGCAGCTCAAACCAGGCCTGTCTCATCTCTCTCCTCGCCCATATAAAGCCCCTTCACCGTCACCCCACGATCCGATTCTTCACCTTCTTTCCGACTCCAATATCCCCCTGCAAACAAGGTTCCAAACCGGGAAACAACTGTAGGGCTTAAACAGGCCGCTCTTCGACTTCTCGATAGACTTGTTAGGAAAGAGGACTACATCAGGATCGCCACCACGTTCGAAGACATACCCGATGATCGCACCCCCTGGATGGCCGACATTTTCGTTGAGAGCAGCGATACGGAATACACGACAAATTTGGTTGGTCCCAAGACAATCATGAAACAAACGCCTTCTCTGCCAGAATATCTCGATAACCGTTTATTCAACTGTGCATCGTGTCTAGTCCACATGGGCTCGTCTCGCTCATTCTAGACTCATGTCGTTTGCGTCGGCATTTGGTTCCCTATGGTTTGCCAGCCGTGTTCCCCTTCTGAATATATGTTCTATGCTTATGTATCTATCTGATGAACATGCATAGCAGTGGACTAATAATTGGAGATGGAAATCTAGCGTTTTATAGTTACGAAACTATTACCCAGGAATCTGCTATGCAAACTGTGGTATTGTAACCGTGTTCAAGATGTCTACACATTTTATTTCAATGTCTATAATGTGTACATTCGTATTAACTGCTTGCACTCGATATCTCTCCTCTCGTTTTTTATAAGGGCTTGTTGTGCCTGTTCTTCCAATCTATCTCTCGAACACTAGAGTTCGTGATCCCCGCGCGCAAGCTTATGGCTTGTCTATTTAAAGATTATGATTCAACAATCGTAGCGGATGTCTTAGACTGGCTGAAGTGAAAAATATCTTGGGAAATCGAGAGAGCAAAAACTTGAGTAGAGCAGCGAGCTTGTCCTGCTCTCCTGTTCGTGTATTTGAACGCCTTCAAGTACTTTGCCTGAGAACAGGACGCACCTTGTTTTCTTACTCCAGTAGCTTTTCTACCTCCTTTTCCTTTTGCTCGAGTTCATGTTGAATTCGTAACTCCTCAATCATCACTCTGGGCAGTGACATGTACAGACATTTACTGTTCTTGATTGGGACCTAAAACAGCGGCTCGTCGTCCTGACCCATCTCGCATGCCTTGCAATATAAGCTCATATCCATGAGTGTGAGATCTGCTATGTCCCAGATTCTCAAATAAAGTTGGGGTAATAGTATGCTAACGCTGTTCCATATCGTGTAAATGCCATGTATGTGTATGCCGACCTAAGAGCAATGAGTATGTCGGCAAAATGGTCTGACCGATCAAAGCAGGTGAGGGGGCAACTCTATCCACCCTGGACGTTGGAAATTTGGAAATGAGTTCGCGTGCCCCAGACTCGTGTGAGAGTGATCGCGAGACCATCATGTGAGAAGTTTTCCGTTCAGATATGGGGTAGTGGCGAATATGCGCTTGATCGTCAAACTGGACAGGATAAAACTGGGCGGTCTCGTGATTCCATTTGGCAGATGGAGAGTCAGCCGAGAAGACGACGATCAAGCCATCGGATGCTAGGTGTTGTGCCAGTGAACTCTAAATTCACAGAATACAAACCGGCTAGATGCCAATAATCTTTAGTAATCACATGAAATGGTGCATTTCCCTTTTGGGAAGAATATATTTCGATAATCACACTCTCCCCGGATAGGGGAACTCGGGATATAGGAACTGCATTGATACCGATCGTATTGGAGGCACGAATGCCTATCAAAAAGAATCGGCGCGAGTGATCAGTAGCTCATGAATGACTACACAAGCGAAAGAACGGCACTAGGTCAATTGACCACGCATAAGGGACTACCATGTCAAACAGGCTTTTTAAGATAAACAAAGCCAGCTCGATATTGTCATTAGGAATGTTCGTTTCTCAACTCGCAGAAAAAAATCAAGAGCCTGGCACATTGCAATCTCTCAGCATGGCTCTTGAATAGTAACTTTGCAACCTACACTAATCAAAAAAAATAGAAGGTTGGCGGACAGGAACGTTGCAGGACGATGCATAAAACTACGCAGTGACACCGATAAGGATTTGAAAACGAAATAAGATGAAAAAACGTTAGAATACATGCCTTTTCAAGAGAGGTCAAAAGATTGCGCACATGTAAGGATGAATCTACGTGCGGGTACTAGTCCAAGTGCAGTGGACAGCGGTACGAAATGACAACAAAGGCCGTTTGACAAACCCCCAGTTTTGATTGAAGGATGGAATCTGGTAGTCAACTCCATCTCTTCTAACGGGTGGTTGAGTCTCCCGGTGAGATCACTTTCGCAAACGGGTCGCACATAACAATCTTTTCTCGAAGGAAAGTCGAATGTGGGATTATTCACCAAAGAGCCGGTTATACGAGAACCTTGAGTGTGAATCTGCTCTAAAAATGGTACATCGTTAAAAAAGTGATCAGGGCAAGTTGTAGGTTGGTCTTTACTGATCCAGAGGGATTTTCAGCGAGATTTATATATGACAAAGACATTAATGTACGAAGGATGAATCAAATCAAGGTGTTCTGTTGGCTTTACTGATAGATGATCAGAGCAGAGGGATAGACATAGAAAGCGGCAGGACACTAGAGCACGATACCCGGGCAAAAGTTGATGGGAGAGGTGCCATTTTCTGGAGACCAGCAGAGGGAGGAACGACAATGTTGATAAAGTCCATAGCTCAGCACACTCTCGAACGCGTCTTTTCCAGTAGCTACGGACCTGTCCTCATAATAGTGGTATTTTTCAATTACACATGAAGGCATTGTGAGCCACAGGAGGACAATGTTTGAAAATCTCCCGAACGAATTCAGGGTGGAGCCTGCGTATGGGAGCAATGTAGGCACGTACAAGCTCAAAATGTGCGCCCCCATCTTATTTAAGAAAACACCACGCGACCCGAAGCTGTGGTATTTGTTTCTTCCTAGCCTTGGACTTCCTCACGCGCTTTCCTATGCGGGTTTGGATCCTGGTGAGTTGGGGAAATCAGCCAAGCTAGTGCTACGGTAGCCTAATGGATTCTTGAATTGGGCTGGGTACATAGTCACTGGGCTGTCCTTCTATCCATCGCTGGTCGCATCTTGGTTGAAGCAGATCAACAAATCAATCAATTCTCGAATGGGACACTAACGCTGGCACACGTGACCTCTTTCATCATTGTCCGAGTCCACGACACAAAGATGATCCAACGAGGTTTGATGCGTCAAGTGAATTGTCATTCGTCGTCATACACTTTACCCTTCTTTTCTACGCCAGTTTAGCTACAAATCTCCCACTTGCGATTGATACGAAGACCGGCACAAATGTTTATATTTCTTTTCCTTTCATGGTGCACACTTGAATTGAGTATAAATCTCATCCAATTTTCAGTATCATGGTAATTGAACGATAAAATTTGGGCCGTGGTCACCAGTACAACTACTCGGTTCAATTGATGCTCAGACTGGGTGTTCTACGCTAGGTATTGACGTCTGTTCCCACCCGGTCCAATTCCTGGGACAATGATAGCTACTTTGATTATTCTTGTGCCACAGCATTGTTCGTCGTGTGATAACATCCCACATTTCCTTCTCACTCTTACTCCCCAATAGTTGAAGTAATGGCAACTCCAGTCAAATCGTTTTCAGCCATCAATGTTGTCAGTGAGTACTGCTATGTTCGATCGGTTCAGATCAGGCACTAATTTGACATACAGAATTGATCGGAACGCTCGATAAATCTCCACAATCACTCGCTATTAAATGTTCTGACAATGTCAATGAGTGTCTCGAAAGAATATTGGACCATCGCACCAGGGATGAGCAGCATTTGACGCTTGCCCATAACGAATGGTAAGTTGAGCTTATTGTACTTGAGCCGTCCTACATGCTGATGTGGTGCAGCATGCTCGTGGAAGGAAGCGAACTAAGTATTGAAATCCGAGGACAGAGGATACGGATGCTTGGGCGCACTTCAAAGGAGGAACCCATGTGTAAAGCCAGCGTCAGGTTTGACGACTTATGGACACATGTATCTTCCGGAGCAGAAACAAATTGTGAGTGAATCTCTACCTTGATCATTCCTAATTTACTCAGATGACCTTAGCAAAATTCGAGGTGAAATTTGATAATCCGATTCAAGGATTACAGTTGTGGCTGGTCATTGAGGTTCGCTATCATTATGACTGCTATTTTGGTTTACTCTTCAAACACAACCTTAGGTTCACAACATTGATCCTAACACATTGGATCCACAGATCGCAAAGATGGTGGTAGAATTGAATGAGTTACAGTCTGTTCTGCATCGCTCTGCGTCTGCAAGCGACGTTGCCAGAATGGTGATTGATCTAGGGACGGCAGCCAGCAAGGTAATCGACCGTTGACTAGTATGCCCGTATGATGTCTAACTTGAAGCAGCTGAATCCTGTCGCACATGCTGTATTCTCTTGTGTCCAGGTCGTTTACCAAGTTGGCTCCTTTTCTGTTTTCAAATTCATAATACGACTGATAGTTTGAACAGCATTTGAAGACTCAAAAGGAATCCCATGAAGCAATGAAAAACCTCGCAAACAGCATCCAAGTGCTCGCTGACCAGCTTGACAGACTCAAAGAAGTTCGAATCTCAGATCGACTGTGCCGTACTATGAGGGAGTTTCCCGAGATCATGGAAGAAGTGGTTAGCTTTATTTGGAGATGGCTCAGAAGCTGGAAATGTGAGTGTCCATTTATCTTCATTTGAGTGGATTCGTGGCTGATTAGTTGGTTTCAGTCCAGTATATCTTTGTTGACTCTCAAAAGGAGAAAGCGATTGAGTTGAAGGACAGACTCGATTACTTCAAAGGCAAGTTCGACCGAGAGCTCAGTATAGAGATCTACATAGCACAAATTGAAAAGAAAGAGTTGGACGATTTGATGCGCACCCTTGGGGACGACAGGCTTCCCCTACGCAAACCATGTATGGAAGGCACTCGGACCACCATCTTACAAGAGATTGAAAACGAGATCAAGAATGTCCAAAGTCCCAATATGATTTGGATAAGAGGATCGCCTGGGGTTGGGAAATCTGCATTGGCAGCTGGTATTGCTGTTCGGCTGCGCAAACAAGAACGCCATGTCATACCATTCCGGTTTGACCGCACACGATCCACTACTATCAACACAGATGCTCTCTGGCGCGCTGTCGCCCTTGACCTTGCTCGCCTGTATCCTTCTGTGCGCCAACACGTTCTTAACACAGTCCAAGACGATAAGGTACCCGATCCATCCGACATCAATGGAAGATTTGAGTTCCTGATTGAGGCGCCATTATCCACACTCCATGATGTCCCATGTGATAAACTTCCGGTGATTGTGATAGATGCACTGGACGAGTGTGGTGGCCTGAGACACGACTCGTCTGGAAAGGATGATTACAAGATCCTTCTACATACGCTCAAGCATTGGGTTCAGGTCGATCACTTGAAGAGGTTCAAGTTGGTCATTACTAGTCGACCAGAGGGCCAGATCGGCCGAATTTTCCCCGAATCCATCAGCATTCATATTGCTATTCCCTCTGGTATCGAAGTCAAGTCGGGAGATAGTGCTTCTCAAGACATCCGTACATTCTTCGAGTCGCGACTTAACGAAATGGAAATGACACCTGCGTGGATCGCAAAAGCTCTTGACTATCTTGTTCACGGTGCTGCTGGTATTTTCATCTGGGCAACCACTGTCGCCAACTTCCTTGAAGATGGTCCTGAAGCACGGTTTCATATCCTTAAATCAAGGAAAGGAGGTGATGACATGAAGGGAATGGATGATTTGTTTTCTTTATACACCACCGTTGTCAGGGCATCATTGGGACAGATTCCAAAGGAAGAGGTCCAAGGGATTGTATCTGTTATAGGTGCCATGATCTATGCCAAGCAGCCTCTCAGTGACGATATGCTTATGATGCTCCCTGGAGTCAAGATTGGGGACTCAGATGTAATGCGGTTGATCCGAAAGAACCTTGTGTCCGTGGTCGGCTCTGGCCCTATCCTTCATTTTCATCACAAGTCATTCGATGACTATCTTCTCTCACCAAGAATTCCCTGATTTCTCCAGTGTTCAGGATCGAGGCCATCATGAACATCAGCTTGCTATGTTATGCTTGAGAACCCTTGTATCACCCAAGCTCCATTTCAATATGTGCAGCTTGGACTCTCCGGTCATAAAGAATGTCAATATTCCGCCTAATGTCAAATCCATGATCCCTCCTCTCGTTGTATATTCATCTCAATTTTGGGTGGACCACCTTGTTCATACTCGGTCTGATGAGCTGTCCGACCAGAAGCTGAAGGAGGGAGTCAAGTTCGTGATGTACGAGAAACTACTGTTCTGGATAGAGACATTGCGCCTACTGGGGAAAGCGTATGAAGTATTTTCGATCCTGAAAAGGGCTTTAACATGGAAGGTGTGTTTCTAGGTCATTTCTCTGTAACATATCTGATGTTGGCTGGCCAGCCCTTTAACCCTGATGATGACCTGACATTGTTTATCCATGATGCCCTCCGCTTCATTTCTTTGTTCATCGTTCCGATCTCACAATCCGCTCCTCATGTGTACCTCTCGGCACTCCCATTTGCACCTGAGGAATCTCGTGTTGCCAGAAAATTCCGCTCGAGGTTTCCCAATACTTTTGTGGTCACTGAAGGGAAACCTACTCAATGGCCAATGGCGGTTTTCACTACAGAGTACGACAAAGATAGAGTATACGATATTGCTTTCTCACCAGATGAAAGCACGTTTTCATACCAATCAGGAACCGCTACGTATATCTGTGACTCTGACACAGGTCGTTGTATTTTAGGCCCATTTTACTATTGGCATAATGTCTGCTTTAGTCCTGCTGGGAAGCATATTTTACTCCAATGCAGGCACGAGTCTTATGCAAGAGTTTGGGACATTGGGACGGGGGAGGAGCAGTCCCGAATTGAGGGCTCTGATTTTGCCTTCGTTTATCCTGATGGAAGAATTGCCTCGCTGGATCGGTTCAATGCATATGGAAACTCAGACGACTCTGGAGATAAAGGTGAAGATCGGATTCTGGTCCAGTTCTGGAACGCTGGAAATGGTGAATTAATATCTAGCAGGTTGTTGGAGGTGAATGATGTTCTTGATGCCGAATTTTCTCCTGATGGGCGTTTTCTGGCCATACAAAAGGACTATGAGGACGTCCTTAATTATGGAACTTGGAAGATACCAAGGATTTCCGACGATTCACATATCCTTCGTGTCCATTCTGCTTTTCTCCTGATGGGCATTATCTGGCCATAAAAAAGGGATCTGAGAACGTCGTAGAATTACAGAATTTGGAAGATGCCAAGGATTTCCGACAATTCACATATCCTCATGGAGATTGGAAATCTCTCCACTTTTCTCCAACCAGTGACACTTTGATGGTCGAAACTAAAACTGGTTTTACTCACAAAACTATTTACCTTTGGAGATTGGACACACAAGAGATGGCATCCTTCAGCTGTGATTTGAGTGGTTCCTGGCATCCACTACATGTTGTTCATTCACTCCTTACCAACTACCTATTTATCCGACGAGGTCACAGAGTTGAAATATGGGATGTCTCTGCAACTGGCTCAAAAATGATCTGGAAGCCTGCGTCCACTTCACATGTAACCAGTATCTGTCCGTCAAGCAATGGTCATAGGGTTTTGGTCGGATATAAGGATGGAATTGTGAGGATGTGGAACCTGGACCTGGAGAATTTGGCGATCACTCAGGCTGACACTGCGGACACCCGAGATGATTCCGATGAGCGCCAAGTTATCAAAATTTCACCATCTGGAAAGATGGTAATTACAAGATCATGGCAATCTCCCATAGTCGAATTCCTGGATACAACTACCAGGGAAGTCGTAGCGCGTACAGATATCGAGTGGGAAGGCAGTGACATAGAGATCGCATTTTCCCCAAACGAAGATCAGGTAGCAATTTTACACAAGTCTCTCACCATATGCGATATAATGCACCCGGAGAAGCGCGTCTCATTCGTCCCCTGGCCGGGAAAGCGTTTCTGGAAAAGGAAGGTCGCCTTCCAAACATGCAACGACCTGGTTATATGCGCCGACTCAGGATTATTGCAAGTTTGGCATCGACAGGATCATGCAAGTTTCAAATGCATGTATTTTTTAGACTCTGAACATGGCTTAAGCATAGACCTGGCACCCAATGGCTTGGCCATCATCGTCATTCGGCCTTTACTAGGCTCCACCACATGTTATTCATGGAATCACGAGACTGCCCAGTTCGATCCTGTCCACTTTGACGATCAAGTGCATATTCTCTGGGATGGTGAATACTCATCCGACGGGAAACTTTTCGCATGTTGGTCTCGAAAAGATTCCCACATCCGAGTCTGGGACACACAAACTGGCCATCTCGTTTCCAAGTTTCCAATATCCTCGGTCACTAATATTGCCCTTTCACCTGCTCTGATTAACCATTCCCTTGGTAAAAGACTCATTGCTTTGAGCTCCAAAAATGATTGGATAACACGTCTCTTTGATGCCTATACCGGCCATCTCCACGCTCAGATTTTGCGTCAACCATACGCAACTACGGCATTTATACGAGATGGAACAGCGTTGGCAGACTATTACTATTACTCTGGTGTAAGAATCTGGGAAATAGCAGATTTCACAGCTGAGCACCGGCATTCCTCCAATGGACATGAGCTTATGCTGCAATGCATAAGGGATGGATGGATGATGGGTCAGGATGATGAGCCGCTGTTTTGGGTCCCAGTCGAGAACAGGGGAGGTCTGTACGTGCTACCGTCCAGGGTGCTGATTGAGGGGTCCTATATCTCAACAGGCCTGGACTTTTCTAACTCGAGGTTCGGCAAAAAGTGGATGGAATGCATCGACAAAGGGTGGTTGAAAGTGCTCGAGCAAAAGGAAAAGGAGATAGGAAACGTGCTGGAGTAAGAAAACAAGGTGCGTCCTGTCCTCACCCAAAGTACTTGAAGGTGTTCAAATACGTGAACAGGAAAGCTAGACGAGCTCACCGCTCTACTTAGATTTTTGCTTTCTCGGTGTCTCAATGCATGTTTTCACTTCAATGAGTCTAAGGATGCCACTGTTCCCTATATATACGGCTGCCAGGCCTCTGTCGAAGTAATCATAATTAATGATCTCAATATGCTTTTGTAAAATATTGGGTGTTCACCTCCCCAGATGATCTCGCACAAAAAATATGATAAATTGGTACAAACACAACCCTATATATTCCAACTACATCATTCAACAAGACCTCTAGTAGGCCGCTTAACATCGTCCGAGTGCTCGCACTACCACAAGACAATCATGTACGTCAACTGAAGAAGCCTGAGGAGAGTTTTGAGCGTGTTCTCGGTCGTCTTGACTCGTGGAAAATGGGCGTGGTATCCGATGCTCAGCTCAACTGCGAGAACCCCGGACTCTTCAATGCTTCTGCCAAGTCGCTTCTGCACACCTCTTAAGGAGCCGAGGAGATGAGGCAGTCGATGAGTATGGAAGGACGTCGGGAAGGTGGAGGCTGAGTCAAGGGAGGGATAATAGCCATTACCGTTGACTAAACAGTGCAAGTAGCGCGCTGTATGAACTTGACATGCCAGCTCCATGGCTGCGAATGGATGTCCCAGGAAGACGGTCTGACCCAAAACCGCTATGGATGTCGAGTGAGGGGAGAGGTGTTAAGCAGTGATAGCTTGAGGGAAAGTGGAGTGGGGGAACTTGTCAGGATTGCCTCATGGACGACATCATCTGGGTTTGGCTCCTCATCGCGTCCCGAGATCGTGGAGTCTCCACCGAAGCCCTCTCCCTGCCATTCGACAACGCCGCCCCAGCCCTCACAGAGTGGGGCATAGCTGTACAAGTCCTTCTCATCGCAAAGCCCCAACACGCAGCTCGAACCAGACCTGTCTCATCTCTCTCCTCGTCCATGTAAAACTCCTCCACCGTCACCCTCACGATCCTCCTCTGTCCAATTCTTCATCCTCGAGTCAAATACCTCCCTGCTGACAAGGTCCCAAATAGGGAAATAACCGAAGGTTTGAACAGGCCGCTGTCTTGATAGACTTGCTCATGATGTCCTGCACCCGGCTAGCAAAGAGGGCTACATCAAGATTGTCACCATGCTCGAAGACATAACCGATGATCGTACCCCTGTATGGCCGACGTTCTTGTTGGGAACAGCGATACTGACTACAACAGCAAGTTTGGTTGGTTCCAATTCTTGTCGCCTCTCCTTCCATTTTAACCATCCGCTTAGCTGCCAGATGTCAATGCTCATTTTTTGCTTGCTGCCGACATTTTGCTAAGAAGGCCTCTATATCTGAGTTATCAAAAAAAATGGCTTCTGCCACAGCCGAGCTGCTGTCCAAGCAATAGAAAGAGTTCTTCTTGCGCCAACAACTTCCAGCCATTCAACCCGGATTGTCAATCCTCCAAAGGAATGTTAGTGGTTTAACTGCATATAACCCCGCCAGTAGTGCTGCCTGAGTGAACTGGACGATGACGACTAGCATGGAGCAAATGATTTGGGAGATCTGAAGAAGGAGATCGAGGTCATGGAATCTGATGTCGAGGAGAAGATGGACATCATGGAATGGAGAAGGTTCAAGAGAATCTGTCAAGGGAGCGTGGAAAACAATTTCATTGGGAGCTATGTATGTCTCATCCTTTTCATTGACGACTCCACTCAGATGTACTATGCAGCTCGAGTGCCCAACCTCAATCCCCTCACCCAGCTCATTGTAATCACCATCCTTTACATCTTCCTCCGTTATTTGCGACAAAATTTTCAGCTCAACTTGATGCAGATCACTGTGGTCCAGAAGAATCAAGAAACAACCATTTGAACACCTCGCAGTAGCCGGTCTCAAAGATTTTAACACGGACAAGGAAGCCGCAGCCGAGGAGCCCGCTCAACAAGCTGAAACTGTTGCCCCTATCGACACAGATAAACCTGTTATACAGACTTCACCTTCCAGCGATATAATAATCCCTTTGTAAAATTCTTCGCCATCTACTCCCCTTTCCAAACCTTGCTCATCATCGACCAAGGGCCCAATACTTACGATGGGCCACCAGGTACAGGCAAAACATCTCGGTCAAAGTATAGCTCGTGCCCTCAGTCGTTCGTACAAATGTATATCTTTTGGTGGTTCCCGTGATGGAAATACGTGGTCACAGACGCACTTATCGTTCAAGCGCTCCATAAAGGTTTGTGTGTCGATTCTGTCATCCTTCTTGACGAAGTTGATGAAAGTGGACGAACACATAGAAATCCTTCCGCTGCACTTCTACAAGTTTGAGTCCTGAACACAATGCACAAAGGAAATCAGAAATGAAAAGTTTGTATCTGTAGGAGAAGCATCAGAAGAAGCGTTTGGTAAGGATGTGGTTCAGAGCACAGAAGACACGCGGAAGAGACTAGGAGAGAGAGGTGATGATGTTGATCATGGATGGGATGGTAGCGAGAGTGAATGTGAACAGGATGTTTTTGAGAGAAGGTGTGTATGGGTTGTGAATGTCATTTCTTTTGAAGAGGATGGATAAGTAGTGTCAATCTTTCGGACTTTGGCAAGCGTTTGTTTGATCAAATTCGAAATGATGTATTTGTTGAATTGTTATCTTGCTTTCATTTAGTCTATGTTAGTATGATCAAGATAAACTTTGAGATCAGCGACAGGGACCAGTTGTTTCAATCCATAATAAAATTATAAAACGTGATCCAGAGAACAATGATAAATCATGAATATAACACGACTTGTAAAAATGATCCCGTCTGCAAGTTAGATACTTAAGAAGAAGATTCAAACGACCCGAACCCATGCCTTCCTTTCCAATCTCTCAATTTCCGCCAATGTGTGTGGAAAATCATATTCTTTGTGCGAGATCATGCACTGAGCCACAAGGCCAAGGGCTCAGCGTGTCCTCCGTCGAGGAGTACTTGGTTGTGACTTTGTCAAGTAATCAAAGTTGAGATGAAGGGAACCGGCAAGCAAGATTCGTCGGTGCTACTTGCAGTTGAACTATGTAACATTATCTTTTTTCTTTGCACCTTGATATCTCATCTGAAATCCATGACTATCTACAAAAACATGTTGATACTATTCATTATGATAAAGGCTTGGCAGCCGTAAGTACAGAGAATAGTGGGTATCTTTAGACTAGCTCAAGTAAAAACATGTCTTAAGATACTGAGAGAGCAAAACATGAATAGAGCAGCAAGCTCGTCCCACTCCTGTTCACGTATTTGAAAACCTTCAAGTACTTTGCCCAAGGACAGGACACACCTTATTTTGTTACTTCAGCAGGTTTCCTACCTCTTTCTACTTTTTCTCGAATTCTCCTTTGTCGATGCATGTCCACTTTCTGCAGAGCCTTCAGTTAGACAAGTCCAGCATTGTTGATATTGGAACAGATGTCCCCCGTGCACGACCCAAGGCAGTGGCTCGTCGTCCTGACCCATCACTCATCGTGCCTTGCAGCATAAGCTCTTATCGAAAGTACGCCAATATCTTGTATAATTGCCATGTTTGCGTATCCCCAATCAAAGCAGCTGCATAGTTAGTGTATATGAGTGGAATCGTCAATGAAAAAGGATGACAGACGTACATAGCTCCCAATGACACTATTTTCCACGCTCCCTTGATGGATTTCCTTGATTCTATGGTGCCCATCTTCCTCTCCTTAGTATCAGATTCCATGACCTCTATCCCCTTAAGATCTCCTAAATCATTTGCTCCATGCTAGTCGTCATCGTCCAGTTCACTCATGCAGCATTACTGGCGTGGTTATATACAGTTGAATCATTAACACCCCTTTGGAGGATCGACAATCCCAGTTGAATGGCTATGGGTTGTTGACGCAAGAAGAATTCTTTCTATTGCTTGGACAGCGACTCGGCTGTGGCAGAAGCCATCTTCTTTGATATGGAGGCCTTGTTAGGAAAATGTCAGCGGCAATGAACAAATGAGCATTGACATCTGGAGTGTTGAACACAGCTAAACGGATGGTGAAAAGGGAAGGAGAGGCAACAAGAATTGGAGCTAACCAAGTCGTAGTCAGTATCGCTGCTCCCAACGAGAACTTCGGCTATCCAGGGGGTGCAAGCATCGACTATGTCTTAGAGCGTGGTGGCAATCTTGGTGTAACCCTCTGCAAGGCATCACGAGCAAGTTTGTTGAGAAGTTGAAGGGCAGCGCCCTTGAATTGTGCAGTCGTTTTCCTGTTTGGAACCTTGTCTGTGGGAAGATAATGGGCTTGGAAAGAGGGTTAAAGATCAGAGAGAGAGGAGGATCGTGGGGAGGGCAGAGGGATTTTATATGGGCAAGGAGAGAGACGAGGCAGGCTTGGTTTTAGCTGTGTATTGGAGGCTTTGCAATGCCAAGGACTCATTCAGCTGTATCCCAATTTTCAAGGGCTGGGGCGGCATTGTCGCATGGCGTGGAGAGGGAGACGACGATGGGAAGGGCATTGGAGTGGTCAACGAGGTCGATGAGAGCATATCCAACGTTGTTGTTGAAGGGGACTATGACGTCGAGAGCAAGATGGCTGATGGTTGCACAGCAAACACTGACAGAACGACAACCCAGGACGAGGTCTGATCTGCAAACAGTAAGATCAAATCACATTCTTATCCTAACACTATGTCAGATCCGGATCCTACGACCACGGAGAAAAAAGACCTTACCTTGAGGGTAGTCCAAGTAGAGCCATACCCACTATAAGCGTACAGACAGGTTGTGACGAACGATAGTGCCCTTTTAGATAACAGCATCAAATATCACAATAGCTGTAAATAAGCGACAAATAATGACTATCACCACGTTGTCATTGATGGCCGGACAAAATACAATGATCGGCAAGTGCCTGATTCAACAATATCCAAACAAAGCACACACACAATGGTAATCATTCAACAACAAATGAGCTCGTCTTCCTTATTGCCAGTTCTTCAAGTCACATATTGATGGCTCTGCTCCATCTCCAATGGTTTTAGAGGCGCCTTATAATATCCTGCCTAGTATCTTGCCATCGTTGAGGTGTGTCTGTGTCTGTGGAATGCATGTGTTGAATGCACGTCTTAGCTGAGAATTGTCTTCTGAGACTCTGATGTCCCCAAGGTCATTGTTCATTTGACATGACCTGTGACCACTACTGCTGAGCTCCGATAGTATGTCACAGCTTTGAAAATCATATTGGTCATCCTTTTGGCAAATATTCCTAATGAAGTTTCGCGGATTTCGTGATTGGAATGCATGTAATAAAGTGATGATCGCTCCCAGATCAAACAATAAAGAATAACATTTTATGCCCTTTGAAGAATGTTGATCGCCTCCTAAAGAGTTATTGCTAACAGCTAAATTAATATCTCCCTAGTTCTAGTATCAGTTAATGTAGACGAGCTTTGTCAATCGATCACAATGTAAATTGTGTTCCTGGACCAATATAGACCACTCTCTTGTTGGCTGTCACATACCCATAACGATTTGAACATTGTATGATTGTCGCATCATACACCATTTCACACTTGAATGATCGATCGACATTGATCCATTTCACTGATGTCTGTCTCATACTGTCCACCACCCTTCTTCGATATTTCTACTCCATCTATATCAATTACTGAAAATCGTAGACGTAATTCTCCCACGAGTTTTTTATTTCTCTGTTTGTGTTCCCATAGTAATTTAACAGCTTGAGATGCAAATTTGAACGAGATGATTAGAATCTTATTTAACCAGGGTCCATCAACAAGCTTGCAAAAGATGATAGATGTAAGTATATCAGCAGACTTACCCTCTCTTGATGTATATCTTTGTTTGTCGATGCTTATCTCATCAATTTGCTTCCGGCCATCAGTGATTTGTCATTTATTTACAGCTGTTGTGATAAGACGCTTTTTCCTTTTTGATGCTATCTGTTAAAGGACATCACTCTTCTATGACTCTTATACAACATCGTTCCTCATCATAAATGGCTTGTATATTTGCTACTAGATATGGCTCTACTTGAACTGTTTGGTATACTTGGACTACCCTCACGGTAAGGGCCCTACCCTCTCTTTTCTGTGGTCGCTTGTTGCCAATGTGTTGTGTGGGCCAGTCTATGGGCGACTCACATCTCATTGGGCGAGGGATCTCGGACGGCGAGAACAACTTGATCTGATGCAGTGTGTAGTGTGTTTTGTGATGGGTACGACATTCTGTTCCTGGTCACTGAGAATAGGAATGTGATCTGAGTGGTTTTACTAGTTGTAGATCAGACCTCGTCCTGGATTGTGCTTCTATCTGTGCTGCATCTGTTCACTGTGCAGTCACCAGCTATCTTGTTCTAGACGTCACAGCCCCCATCAATACGTTGGGGATGCCCTCATCAACCACTCCGAGACTTTTCCTGTCGTTCGCCGTCGTCGCCCTCTCTCCGCCATTCAATAACGCGGCCCCAGCCCTCACAGAGTTAGGTATAGCTGTATGAGTCCTTCACATCGCAAAGCCGCCATACTCAACTCGAACCAGGCCTGTCTCATCTTTTTCCTCGTCCATATAAAACTCCTCCACCGTCACCCACGCAATCCTCCTCTCTCCGATTCTTCACCCTCATTCCAAGTCCAATATAAACAAAGTCTCAGATAGGACAACAACTGCAAGGTTCAAACAGGCTGCTGTTCGACTACTCGATAAACCTGCTCGTGATACTGTGTGGCCAGCTAGGAAAGAGGACTATATCAGGATTGCCACCATGCTCGAAGACATACCCGATAATCGCAAACTGACTATAATCTCGATAACCGTTGATTCAGCTGCGTATCATGTCCAGTCTATGTGGACTCGTCTCGCTCCTTCTGGACTCATGTCCTTCGCATCGGCCTTTAGTTCCCTGTGGTTTACTGGCTGTGATTTCTTTCTGAATGCATGTTGGGTGTTCTATGCTTATGTATCCATCTGGTGAACATGTGTAACAGTGGATTGGTAATCGGAGACCGAAAACTAGTGTTTGATAGTTACGAAACTATTGCCTAGGAATCTACTGTGCAAACTGTGGTATTGTAACCGCGTTAAAGATGCCTACACTTTTATTTTTTTATTTGAATATCTACAACGTGCATGTTCGTATTGACTGCTTTCATTTGATATAGATATCTCTCCCCTCGTTTTTTGATAGTGGGAATCACTTGTTGTGCTTGTACTAGTGTTCTTCCAATCTATCTCTCGAACATCAGAGCTCGTGATGCCCGCGCGCAAGCTTATGGCTTGTGTATCTTTGCTTCTAAACTATACTCCCTTTGATTCAACAATTGTAGTGGGTTGCTTTAGACTCGTTGAAGTGAAAATATGTCTTGAGACACCGAGAGAGCAAAAGCATGAGTAGAGCAGCGAGATCTTCCTACTCTCCTGTTCACGTATTTGAACACCTTCAAGTACTTTGGCTGAGGACAAGACGCACCTTGTTTTCTTACTCTAGTAGGTTTCCCTCCTTTTCCTTTTGATCGAGTTCTCTCAGCCAACCTTTGTCGATGCATTCTGTCCAATTTCTGCCGAAGCTTGAGTTAGAGAAGTCCAGGATCGTTGAGTTCATTTGGAGTGCCCCAATCACCATTCTGGGCGATGGCACGTACAGATTTCCTCTGTGCTCGACTGGGACCCAAAACAATGGCTCGTCGTCCTGACCCATCTCGCATGCCTTGCAGAATAAGCTCGTATCCAGTGAGATCTGCGATGTCCTAGATTCTGATACAAAAGTTGGGGGAATATTATGCCAATGCTGTTCCAACTCGTATAAATGCCATGTATGCGTATGTCTGACCCAAAATCTAAGCGTACAGAAGGTCCATATGCGCGTCAAAGAGACTTCACATTTGGACCTCAGGGTAATGAGTCTATCAGCAAGGGAATGGTCAATCAGAGCAGGTGATAGGGCAGTTCTATCCACCCTGGACGTTGGAAATTTGAAAACGAGTCGGCGAGTTCGCATGTCCCAAACTCGGATGTAAAAGTGATCGCGAGACCAACATGGGAGGAGTTTCCTGTCAGGTGAGTATTCAGGTGCAGGGTAGCGGCGAATATGCGCTTGATCGTCAAAGTGGACAGGATAAAACTGGGCAGTCTCGTGATTCCATGAATGACATTCGGCGGAGGAAGAGCAAGGCGAGAAGATGATGACCAAGCCATTGGGTGCCAGGAATGGGTCCGAGTATCTGTAGATGTTGGGAAGAATATATTTTTCATAATCACACTGTCCCCGGATAGGGGAACTCGGGATATAGGAGCTACACGCATTGATACCGATCGCATTGGAGGCGCGAACGCCTATCAAAAACACATTGGTGCGAGTGATCAGTAGCTCATGAATGACTACATATAAGGGACCACTCTGTCAAACAGGTTTTCAAAGATAAACCCAGCTAGCTCCATATTGCCATTAGAAATGGTTGTTCCTCAACTCGCAGAAAAAAGATCAAGACTCTGGCACATTGCGATCCTTCCGCATGACTCTTGAATAGTAACTGTGCAACCTACACACGGAAATGGAAGATATTTCTGCAAACGGGGACGATGGAGGAACTCTCAAGATCCCAACCGACACTCGTCCCTGAGAAGCTCAGCCTTGTGCTTCACATCGTCAAATCAAAACTTTTGACACTCACTACAACAACCAGCTAGATGGATGTCCAAGCCCACCACAAGGCCACCAAAACACCCGCATGTCAACCAGGTACAGCGACCAGAATGCAATGCAATACGCCCGGGACAGTTTCAACAGCTATAACCTTCCCACATTGTCACTATGAAGATTCAACGAGGCTTAGAGGTAAGATAGTTGTCCCTCAAGTCTGCTTGCCCACTCCTTTAAAGAGGTTACCACTGTCCCGATTCTGGTAAGCCAAAGAATAGAAGGTTGGCAAACATGAAACGCTGTGAGACGATGCGTAAAACTACGCAGTGACGCTGGTGAGAATTTGAAGACGAAATAGGATGGATCCCATGAAATCGACGATGTCAACTTTTTTTCGAGATTGCTGGAGGGCAAAGGTAGGGGTTTGTTGTTGGATCGTGGTCATTGTTGAGTTGGAATGAGTGAAAAGGATTTTTTTGTTGATGGTTGCAATGAGGGCAGGAGCCATTTCAAAACCATGTCCATGAGCCAGCACAACAAGCCGTAAATATCGTCAGATAGCTAGAAACATACCCTCCAACCCGAAATTCTCTTCCCAACCTTGGTCTCTGCTCGTCAACTTTTTTTAATCTTCCACCTCATGTCATAATCTGCGCTATTGCAGGCTGCCCGCTCCAGACTTGTTTTGATCCTTCAGGAGTTTGGAGTAACGAGGCAGAAGAATCAAAGAACCCTGAAATGTTTGCCGATCGCTGCAAGTGAGAGTCATGGGACCTATGGGTAGTTGGCCAGTGTTTCACTACCTCATGGTGACCACACAATATTTCACCTACGACTCCGAGCACAACCCATGACTCAAAACTGCAGCAACTTGTGTTAACACACGTACCATGTTATAACCATATAAAAGAGCTGTATCGTAGATAGATTACTTAACTTCTGTCTGGTTCTGCGTATATCTTCCAAACACTGAGATTCAAGATCGTAAAAAATATTTGCTTTGTGCAGGATCTCGTCGACTATATCAAGGGGAAGTCATTCACTGAGTGCAGTGCGGACAGCAACTACGTACCACTCAGAAGGAGTGCGAGGTCCTGAAAACCCTTGAGAATGGTCAGCCGCAGTTGGTACGACAGAGCTCATTGGAGCATGTTATCGTGGTATTACATGTTACTGAGGGACCACACGTGAATTTATATGATTTCGTATGATATCAAATTTCTTGTTATTACATGTTGGGAGGGAATACGGACATGTCTTCTCCTATTCGAGTGAGACACAATTCTCTGGGTGCACAATGTCGTGTATGGGATAGAATGATTAGACGAGAGCCTCGATACCTGGTCATCATCTGGGGAAAATGTAAACTCCATGCCACCTTTGTATTCGATAATATCCGTACGTGCCTCAGTTGCATCCGAGAATTTGACGTTGTAGCCACCATAATTCGAGAGTGTGAGATTGCAATCAATCGAGAGTCTCGATATCATCTTGAGCATCCGCAGTGACAAACTGCCATCGGTTCGCAGGTCCATGAGAACATGGTTCATTGTCATGTGATCTGGTAAGGTAAATCTCATCATATTTGTCTTAAATTTAGCTGCTATGATAATTGAGCGATACAGTTAAGACTATGGTCACCATTACTAATTACTCGATTCAAGTGATGATGAGACTGGGTTTTCTGTACGTTCTACGCTAGGTATTGATGTCTGTTCCCACCCCGTTCAATTCCCGGGATAATGATAGCTACTTCGATCATTCCTGTGTCACAGCATTATTCGTCGTGTGATAACATCCCACATTTCCTTCTCACTCTTACTCTCCAATAGTTGAAGTAATGGAAAATCCAGTCAAATCGCTTTCAGCCATCCAAGTTGTCAGTGAGTGCTACTATGTTCAATCGGCTCCGCAGATCAGGGACTAAATCGACATGTAGAACTAATTGGAAGGCTCGATAGATTTCCACAGTCACTGGCTATCAAATGTTCTGACAATGTCAATGAATGTCTTGAAAGGATATTGGACCATCGCACCAGGGATGAACAGCCTTTGATGCTCACCCAAAACGAACGGTAAGTTGAGCTTATTAATGTTGAGCAGTCCTACATGGTCATGTGGTGCAGCATGCTCGTGGAAGGAAGTGAACTGTCTATTGAAATACACAAAAAATACTCCCGAGGACAGAGGATACGGATGCTTGGGCGCACTTCAAAGGAGGAACCCATGTGTAAAGCCAGCGTCAGGTTTGACGATTTATGGAAACATGTATCTTCCGGAGCAGAAACGATTTGTGAGCGGATCTCTACCTCAATCATTCCTAATTTACTCAGAGGACCTTAGCAAAATTCGAGGTGAAATTTGATAATCCGATCCAAGGATTTCAGCTTTGGTTGGTCATCGAGGTACGCTATCATTATGACTGCTATGTTGGTTTACTCTTCGAACACAACCGTAGGTTCACAACATTGATCCGAACACTTTGGATCCACAGATCACAAAGATGATGGCAGAATTGAACGAGTTTCAGTCTATTCTGCATCGTTCTGCTTGTACAAGCGATGTTGCTAGAATGGTGATTGATTTAGGCACCGCAGCCAGCAAGGTAAATGATCGTTCACCAGTGTGCCTATATGTTATCTGACTTAAAGCAGGTGCATCCTGTTGCACATGCTGTATTCTCTTGTGTCCAGGTCGTTTACCAAGTTGGCTCCTTTTCTGTTTTTAAATGAATAACACGACTGATAGTTTTGGCAGCATTTGAAGACTCAAAAGGAATCCTATGAAGCCATGAAAGGCCTTGCAAACAGCATCCAAGTGCTTGCTGACCAGCTCGACAGACTCAAGGAAGTTCGAATCTCAGATCGACTGGGCCGTACCATGAGAGAGTTTCCCTCGATCATGGAAGAAGTGGTCAATTTCATTTGGAGATGGCTGAAAAGCTGGAAATGTACGTGTCCACGCGTCTTGATCTGGGTGAATTCGTGACTGATTAGTTGACTTCAGTCAAGTATATCTTTGTTGACTCTCAAAAGGAGAAGGCGATTGATTTGAAGGACAAACTCGATACGTTCAAGGACAAGTTCAACCGAGATCTTAATATAGAGATTCACATAGCGCAAGTTGAAAAAAAAGAGTTGGATGATTTGTTGCACATGCTTGGGGAGAATAGACTTCCCCTACGGGAATCATGTATGGAAGGCACTCGGACCACCATCCTACAAGAGATTGAAAATGAGATCAAGAATGTCAGTGGCCCTAGTGTGATCTGGATCAGGGGATCGCCTGGCGTTGGGAAATCTGCCTTGGCAGCTAGCATTGCCAATCGGCTAGTGGACCAGAAACGCCATGTAATCTCATTCCGGTTCGATCGCACGGAGTCTACCATCACCACGAGCGCCCTGTGGCACACTGTCGCCTGTGATCTTGCCTACATGTTCCCTTCTCTTCGACGACACTTAGCTCAAGGCGACCTAGGGCACATCTCATCCAACATTGACCGGCTGTTCAAATTGCTCGTCGAGGAACCATTATCTGCACTGGTTGATACCATTCCATGTGAGGAGCTTCCAGTGATTGTGATAGATGCATTGGATGAATGTGGTGGTCTGAGGCACGACGCACCTGGGAAGAAGGATTTCCAGAATCTCTTGCATACGCTCAGGTGTTGGATTCAGGTTGATCACTTGAAGAAGCTCAAGTTGGTCATTACCAGCCGGCCAGAGCATAGTATCACCTTCCCTGATTCCATTAGCATCCATGATATTTCTTCTGGCCATGGGGTCAAGCTGGAAGACAGTGTGTCCAATGATATTCGTACATTCCTCCAATCACGACTCGTCGACATGAAAATGGAAACTGCATGGATCACCGAAGCTCTTAACTACCTTGTTCCTGGTGCTGCTGGTATATTTATCTGGGCAACCACTGTCGCCAACTTTCTTGAAGGCGATCCTGAAGTACGGTTTCACATCCTTAGATTGAGGGACGAATTGCTTTCTCTGTATTCCACTGCTGTCATGGCACCATTTGGACAGATTTCGAAGCAGAAGATCCAAGGGATCGTCTCTGTTATGGGTGCTATGATCTATGCTAAGCAGCCTCTCAACGACGATGTGCTTGTGATGCTTCCTGGAGTCGAGATCGGGGAGTCGGATGTAATACCATTAATCCGAAAAGGTCTTGCATCCGTCATTGACTCTGACCCTATCTTTCGTTTCCATCACAAATCATTCAAAGACTATCTTCTCTCGCCCTTGTTTCTACAAGAATTACCTGAGCTCTCCGCTGTTCAGGATCGGGGCTATCACGAACGTCAGCTTGCTATGTTATGCTTGAAAACTCTGGCATCACCCAAGCTTCATTTCAACATGTGCAGCTTGGAATCTTCGGTCATAAAGAATGTGAATATTCAGCCTAATGTCATATCTACTATCCCCCCTTTTGTTTTATATTCATCTCAATTTTGGGCAGACCATCTTGTTCATACTCCATCTGATGAGCCATCTGGCCAGAAGCTGAAGGAGGGGGTCAAGTTCGTGATGTACGAGAAACTCCTGTTCTGGATAGAAACAATGAGCCTATTGGGAAAGGCGTATGAAGTGTCTGCGATCCTGAAAACGGCTTTATCATGGAAGGTGCGTTTCCAGACGATTTCTCTGCGACGTATCTGATGTTGGTTGGTCAGTCCCTCAACCCTGATGATGACCTGACATTGTTTATCCGTGATGCCCTCCGCTTCATTTCTGCGTTCATGGTTCCAATCTCACAACGTGCCGCTCATGTATACCTCTCGGCACTGCCATTCGCACCTGAGGAATCTCATGTTGCTAGAAAATTCGGCTCGAGGTTTCCCAATACATTCGTGGTCACTCAAGGAAAATCTAGTCAATGGCCAATGGTGGTCTTCACTGCAGAGCACCACAAAGATCCTGTGCATGATGTGGCTTTCTCACCAGATGAAAGCACATTTTGTTCCACATCATTCGATGCTGCATATATCTGTGACTCTGAAACGGGTCACTGCACTTCAGGTCCATTTAAGATGTCTGGTATATATGATGCCCGCTTTGGTCCTGTTAAAAAGCATATTCTATTCAAATCTTGCTCTTACACAGCAGTTTGGGACATTGAGACTGGTGAGGAGCAGTTCCGAGTCTCGGGCTCCGATTTTGCCTTCAGTCACCATGGTGGAAGAATTATCTCGGTGAATGAAGATGGAAACTCGGACGGTTCTAAATATCAACCTGAAAATCGGATTCTGGTCCAGCTCTGGGATGCTAGCAATGGTTCACTAATACCCAACAGCCTGTTGGAGGTGAATGATGTTCGTGTTGCCCAATTTTCTCCTGATGGGCGTTTTCTGGCCATAGTAAAGAGGTCTGGGGGTGTCATTGAATTATGGAACTTGGAAGGTAGCAAGCATTTCCGACGATTCACGCACCCTCATGGAAATATGACATTTCTCCGCTTTTCTCCAACCAGTGATACTTTGATGGTCGGATCCAAGGGAAAACCTCACCAAGTTTACATTTGGAGATTGGACACGCAAGAGATGGCATCTTTCAGCCATGATTTCTATGGTGTACCACATGTTCTTCATTCACCCCTTACGAATTACTTATTTATTGAACAACTTGACACGGTGGAGATATGGGACGTCTCTGCGACGGGCTCAAAGATGATCTGCGAGATGAAGCCTACATCCACTTCACTATTAAGGAGTATCTGTCCATCAAGCGATGGTCACAGACTTTTGGTCGGATATTATGATGGAAGTGTGAGGATGTGGAACGTGGATCAGGAGAATTTGGCTGAGAATTTGGCGATCAATCAGACTGACACTATGGACACTCGAGATGATGCCGATGTGCGACAAGTGATTACAATTTCACCATCCGGAAAGATGATAGTCACAAGATCACGCCAATCTCCCAATGTTGAATTCCTGGCTACGACTACTGGGGAAGTTATAGTGCGTACGGACATCGAGTACGAAGACGACATGGAGGTTGCATTTTCCCCAGATGAAGAACAGGTAGCATCTTGGTCTAAGTCTCTCATCACTATATGGGATAGAATGCACCCGGAGAAGTGCGTCTCGTTTAACCCCTGGGCGAGAAAAAGTGTCTGGGATTGGAAGGTCGCCTTCCAGACATGCAACGACCTAGTTGTATGCGGGATCTCACGTGATGATCATTCAGGATTGCTGCAAGTTTGGCATCGGCAGAATCCTGCAAATTTCGAATGCACGTATTCTTTGGACTTTAAGATCATAATTCCTCGGGGCATATTCCTGGCACCCGATGGCTTGACCGTCATCATGCCTCACTCTTCCTCCGCCAAATGTTATTCATGGAATCACGACACTGCCCAATTTGATCCTGTTGACTTTGACGATCAAGTGCATGTTCCCTGGCATCCCAGATACTCACCCGACGGGAAAATCCTCGCATGTTGGTCTTACAAAGATTCCCACGTCCGAGTCTGGGACACACGAACTGGCCATCGCATTTCCAGGTTTCCAACGTCTTGGGTTGATAGAATTGCCATTTCACCTGCTCTGATTGACCACTCCCCTGGCGAGAGACTCATTGCTTTTAGCTCTGAACGTGAAAACGCAATACGTCTCTTTGATGCCTATACCGGCCATCCTTACGCTCAGATTTTGGGTCAAGCAGATGCACACATGGCGTTCATACGAGATGGAACAGCGTT